>Ga0256775_1000008_pt1 | contig 29085 bp, 22 predicted proteins | sample MC6MC0926MT_FD_186036 | JGI IMG/M metagenome (GOLD analysis project Ga0256775, IMG submission 186036) | Metatranscriptome of enriched soil aggregate microbial communities from Iowa State University, Ames, United States - MC6-MC0926-MT... | ecosystem: Environmental > Terrestrial > Soil >...
ACCGCCTGCACCTGCTCGTCGCCCACGTTCGAGATGACGGCCTCGACGACGCAGTCGCGCGGCGCCGTGGCGATCAGCTGACGGGTCAGCTCCTCCGTGTACCGGCGCGCGCCGCCGGGCTCGTCTCCGACGAGCTCGTCGACGATCACACGGAGAGTGGTCATTCCGCGAAGAGGCCTTCCGCCGTCGCCGCGGCGAGGGCGTCCTCCCACGGCCGCAGGGGAGCGAGGCCGGCACGGGCCCAGCCGTCGTGACCGAGCACCGAGTACGAGGGGCGCGGAGCCGGCCGGACGAAGGTCGAGCTGTCGGTGGGCTTGACGCGCTCCGGGTCGAGTCCGGCCTGCGCGAAGACCGCACGGGCGAACCCGTACCAGCTCGTCTGGCCCGAGTTCGTGCCGTGGTACACCCCGGCCGGGGCGTCGCTGTCGAGGAGCGCGACGATCTGCGCGGCGAGGTCGCCGGTCCACGTCGGCTGGCCGAGCTGGTCGTCGACCACGCTGACGGTCTCGTGGCTGCCCGCGAGCTTCACCATCGTCTTGGCGAAGTTCGGGCCGCCGGCCCCGTAGAGCCAGGCGGTGCGCACGACGAACGTGCCGTCAGGATGCGCCGCGAGTGCGAGCTCCTCGCCCGCGGCCTTCGTGCGGCCGTAGGCGTTGATCGGGTCGCGCGGGGTGTCCTCGGCGTACGGCTCCGTCGCGTGGCCGTCGAAGACGTAGTCGGTCGAGACCGTGACGAACCGTGCGCCGTTGCGTGCGGCGGCGACCGCCAGGTTCTCGGTGCCCAGCGCGTTGATGGCGTAGGCGTCGTCCTCGTGCGTCTCGGCGTCATCCACCTTGGTGTAGGCGGAGGCGTTGACGATCACGTCGTGGCCGACGGCGGCCGCCAGCACGGCGTCGCGGTCGGTGACGTCGAGGTCGGCACGGGACAGTGCCATGACGTCACGACCGGCCAGAGCCTTCTGCAGGTCCTGGCCGAGCATCCCGGCCGCGCCGGCGATGAGGATGCGCATCAGTTGTCGAGCGCGGCGCGGGCCTTCAGCGGCTCCCACCACGCGCGGTTGTCGCGGTACCACTGCACCACGTCCGCGAGACCCTGCTGGAACGGCACCAGCGGCTCGTAGCCGAGCTCGGACTGGATCTTGGAGATGTCGACCGAGTAGCGGAGGTCATGGCCGAGCCGGTCGGCGACGCGGTCGACGTATGACCAGTCCTTGCCGGTGGCGTCGAGCAGCAGCTGGGTGAGCTCCTTGTTGGTGAGCTCGGTGCCGCCGCCGATGTTGTAGATCTCGCCCGCGCGGCCGTTCACGAGCACCATCGCGATGCCGCGGGTGTGGTCGTCGACGTGCAGCCAGTCGCGGATGTTGTTGCCCTCGCCGTAGAGCGGGACGTGCTTGTCGTCGATCAGGTTCGTGACGAAGAGCGGGATGACCTTCTCGGGGAAGTGGTACGGCCCGTAGTTGTTCGAGCAGCGCGTGATCGAGAGGTTGAGCCCATGCGTGCGGAAGTAGCTGCGCGCGAGCAGGTCGCTTCCGGCCTTCGACGCCGAGTACGGCGAGTTGGGCTCGAGCGGGCGGTCCTCCGCCCACGAGCCCTCGGCGATCGAGCCGTAGACCTCGTCGGTCGAGACGTGCACGAAGCGCTTCAGGTTGTTGCGCAGCGCCGCGTCGAGCAGCTGCTGGGTGCCGAGCACGTTGGTCTCGACGAAGATGGAGGCGTCGCGCACCGAGCGGTCGACGTGCGACTCCGCCGCGAAGTGGACCACCGCATCCACCGTGGGGAACAGCTCGTCGAGCAGGCCTCCGTCGCGGATGTCGCCCTTGACGAAGGAGTAGCGGGGAGAGTCGGCCACGGGCGCCAGGTTGGCCAGGTTGCCCGAGTAGGTGAGCGCGTCGAGGACGACGACTTCGGCCCCCTCCAGACCCGGGTACGCGTCCTGCAGGGTGCGACGGACGAAGTTGGAGCCGATGAAACCGGCGCCGCCGGTGACGAGAATCTTCATGGGGATGATGGGTGCTTTCTCATTGAGATGGTCGCCGACCATCCTACCTGGACCGTTAGACTCGCCCGCATGTCGTTCTGGGGTGGGGGAGCGCGGGCGCTCTCGATCGTCGTGTCCTTGTCCGTATTGACCGTCTCCGTGATGTCGGGAACCGCCGCCTTCGGCGCGACTCCCGACGATCCATCCGGCAAGGCTGCAGCCTATGAGGCGTCGTCGGGCGCGGCGCAGCGTGAAGAGTCCTCTCCTGCGCTGGTCGCCCAGGCCGCTGCGGACGCGGACCCGTCGAAGTTCATCGCCGGAGAGCTGGTCAGCGACGCCGTGTTCTTCAACGGCAGCGCGCTGTCGCAGTCAGCGATCCAGTCGCTGCTGACCGCCAAGGGCGCAGGATGCACGGCGACGGGCACCTACGGCTGTCTGAAATCCACCACCTTCAACACACCGGCGAAGTCGGCGAGTGCCGCGTGCTCCGCCATCTCCGCCCTCAGCAACGCCTCGGCGGCGCAGGTCTTCGCCGCTGTCGGCACGGCCTGCAGCATCAACCCACTTGTGCTCGTCGTCATGGTGCAGAAGGAGCAGGGCCTCGTCTCCACCACTGCCCCGACCCAGTGGATGTACGACCACGCGACCGGCTGGCAGTGCCCGGACGTCGGGGCGGATCCGCAGTGCGACGACACACCCAGCTCGACCGGCTTCTTCAACCAGGTCTTCGGCGCCGCGTGGCAGTTCCAGCAGTACGGGAAGGACCCGTACTTCGACTGGTTCCCGGTCGGCAAGGTGAGCAACGTCCGGCTGAACCTCGACGCCACCTGCGGGACCAAGAAGGTCGCCATCTGGAACAAGGCCACGGCTGCGCTGTACTACTACACCCCCTACACGCCCAACGACGCCTCGCTCGCGAGCTACCCGGGCGAGGGCGACGACTGCTCGGCGTACGGCATCCGCAACTTCTGGATGCTCTTCAACGCCTGGTCCTCGGGCTCGTCCGTCGCGGGAGGCACCCCGACGTCGACGCGTGCCGCCGGCGCGGACCGATTCGCGGCCGCGGTGAGCATCTCCCAGCAGAGCTACCCCACCCCGCCGACCAACGGCACGGTCTACATCGCGAACGGGCTCAACTTTCCGGATGCGCTCGGCGCGGCGCCCGCCGCTGCCAAGCAGAACGGTCCGCTGCTGCTGGTGACGCCCGACTCCGTGCCCGGTGTGGTGGCGACCGAGTTGCAGCGGCTCCATCCTGATCACATCCGGGTGGTCGGCGGCGTGAACTCCGTGAGCGCTGCCGTCTACTCGCAGCTCGCGGGGTTCACGCCCGACATCGCGCGATTCCAGGGTGCCGACCGGTACGACGCCTCACGGCAGCTGGTCTCGTCGGTGTGGACCGGTACCGTCCCGCGCCTGTTCATCGCGACGGGCGCCAACTTCCCGGATGCGCTCTCGGCGGGAGCCGCCGCCGGCACGCTCGGGGTGCCCGTGTTGCTCGTCAACGGCTCGGCCGCGACGCTCGATGATCCGACCGTCGCGCTCATCCAGCAGCTTCAGCCGGGCGAGGTCGACGTCGTCGGCGGTCCGAATTCCGTCTCGTCGGGCATCTACGCGCAGTTGGATGCGATGCAGGGCGTCACGGCCAAGCGTTTCTCCGGCAACGACCGGTTCGCCGTGAGCGCCGCGCTGAACGCGGACACCACGATCTTCCCGACCCTGCCGTCGGCCTACCTCGCCAACGGGTTCACGTTCCCCGACGCGCTCGCCGGTGCCGCCGCCGCGGCCAAGGCGAAGTCGCCGCTGTACGTCGCCCAGGCGGGATGCGTCACGGCGCCCGCCGCCGAGGCGGCGCTGAATACGACGAGCAAGACGTTCCGCCTCCTCGGCGGCACGGCCTCGATCGGGGTGGGAGTGGAAAAGCTGACCGTCTGCCCGTGACCGCAGGAGTCGCCCAGGCGGCTCAGCGGCCCGTTGGTACACTCGTCGGGTGCAAATCCGCGAACTGTCCATTCCCGACGCCTACGAGATCACGCCGAAGCAGCACGCGGACGACCGCGGACTGTTCACGGAGTGGTACCGGTTCGACCGTCTCGAGGAGGCCGTCGGTCACCGGCTCGACCTGAGACAGGGCAACCTGTCCGTCTCGAAGCGCGGATCGGTCCGTGGGATCCACTTCGCGGACATCCCGCCGAGCCAGGCCAAGTACGTCATGGCTCCGCAGGGCGCGGTCCTCGACTTCGTCATCGACATCCGGGTCGGTTCGCCGACCTACGGCCAGTGGGACTCCGTGCTGCTCGACGATGTCGACCGGCGCGCCATCTACGTCGCCGAAGGCCTCGGGCACTGCTTCGTCGCCCTCACCGAAGGCGCGACGGTGAGCTACCTCGTCACCGACACGTACAACCCGGGCCGCGAGCACGGCATCAACCCCCTCGACGAGCAGATCGGGCTGCGTTTCCCGGAGGAGGCGGGGGAGCCGTTGCTCTCGCCGAAGGACACCGGTGCACCCGGACTCGAGGAGGCCCGTGAGGCGGGGCTGCTCCCGACGTGGGAGGCGGCTCGTGCCTTCTACGCGTCCCTCGACACCGCCTCGACCAAGGAGGGCAACTGACATGCGCGGCATCATCCTCGCCGGAGGCTCCGGCACCCGCCTGTGGCCGATCACCCGGGGCATCTCGAAGCAGCTGATGCCCATCTACGACAAGCCGATGATCTACTACCCGCTGTCGACCCTGATGATGGCCGGTATCAACGAGATCCTGGTGATCACAACCCCCGAGTACAACGAGCAGTTCCGTTCGCTTCTCGGAGACGGCTCGCACCTCGGCCTCACGATCGAGTACGCCGTGCAGCCCTCGCCCGACGGCCTCGCCCAGGCGTTCATCATCGGTGAGGAGTTCATCGGCGACGAGTCGGTCGCGCTGGTCCTCGGCGACAACATCTTCCACGGCGCCGGCCTCGGGTCGTCGCTGCGCAACCACAATCAGCTCGACGGTGCGATGATCTTCGCGTACCACGTCAGCAACCCGACCGCATACGGCGTCGTCGAGTTCGACGACGACTTCAAGGCTCTGTCCATCGAGGAGAAGCCCCAGGTCCCGAAGAGCAACTACGCGGTACCTGGGCTCTACTTCTATGACAACGACGTGGTGGAGATCGCCAAGTCGATCACTCCGAGCGCACGCGGTGAACTGGAGATCTCGACGGTCAACGAGCGCTACCTCGAGGCCGAGAAGCTGCAGGTGCAGGTGCTGGACCGGGGAACGGCGTGGCTCGACACGGGCACGTTCGAGTCGATGATGCAGGCGTCGGAGTACGTCCGCGTCATCGAGGACCGGCAGGGGTTCAAGATCGGCTGCATCGAGGAGATCGCCTGGCGCGCAGGATGGATCGACGATGCCGAGCTCCGCGAGCTCGCCAAACCTTTGGTGAAGAGCGGCTACGGCCGCTACCTGATGCAGCTTTTGGAGGCACCGGCACCCGAACGGGGGTGACCGATCGCGGCTGAGATCCTGCTAGCGTTCCCAGACGTTGGGGGGTCCCTCCGGGGGCGACCGGGCACGGCAGAGATCTGATATTCTGCCGACCGGTCGACGCAACCGTGCGCTCGCCTGAAGGGAACGATGGTGCGACGCCGAAGCGTGTGGCTGGTAGCTGCGACAGTCTTGATCCTGAGCGGCGTCCAGCCGCTCGCCGCACAGGCGGACGACGCTCCGGGTCAGGGAAAGCCGAAGCCTCCGGCAGCGACAATGGGTCATTACGCACCCGGGCAGTTCGCCGCCGAGGCGGCACAGCTGCCACAGGGGATCGCCGACGCAGTGCGCCGCGATCTCGGCACCTCGCCCGAGGCGTATCTCGCCGACGCGCAGGCGGCGGCCGACGCGAGCCGGGTCCTCACGGAGCTCCGCACCCGGGGGATCGACGTGAAGTCGTCGCAGCTCGAGGGTCAGACTTTGACGGTGAACGTGGCTCACGCTGCGGATGCCGCCGCGGTGGAGGCGACGGGCGCCGTGGTGACGGTCGACAAGACCGTGGAGCGTTACGTCCCTCCGGCGATGCACAAGCAGGCGGACCTCCTGGGCGGGACCGCATACTACTTCGATGCCGAGCCGGGCGTCGACGGCGGCTACCGCTGCTCGGTCGGATTCAACGGCGTGAGCAAGAGCACGAGCGCGGCGCAGTTCGTGACCGCCGGGCACTGCGAGCCGTACGCCTCCTCGCAGCCGGTCTATGCGATCGACCAGCGGTTCCCGAACGACGAGAACGCGCCCCTCGGCGCGATGATCGGCACGACGATCGACGGGAGCTTCACGTTCGGAGGCGGGTACGACTCCGGTCTGCAGGCGACCACGAACGCGGTCACGCCACAGCCGAAGGTCGCGACGTGGGGCGGCGGCGGGGGTGCGCCGGCGTCGGGGACCCAACTCCTCATCCGCGGTGACATCCAGGGTGTGGTCGGTTCTGTGGTGTGCAAGTCGGGAAGCACGACGGGGTGGCGCTGCGGCTACATCGAAGGCGTCGACCAGGACGTCGACGTGTCGGGCGCCGAGGTCAACCTCTACACCACCTCGGCGTGCTCGCTGGGTGGCGACAGCGGCGGAGCCGCGGTGGTGGGTGCGCTCGCACTCGGGATCACCTCCGCCGGTACCGCACCATCGGGCGCCACGACGTGCGCGAGCGGCGACAAGTCCGGCATCTTCCCGATGAAGAGCGTCACCGGCCTCGACATCGAGGACCAGCACTCCGACTGGGAGCTGTCGGCGTTCGTCCCGCCGGCCGCACCGAGCCTGTCCGGCGGAACGGTCTTCCAGGGCAAGCCGATCACCGGTACCGTCCCGGGCGGCAACGCGCAGGAGACCGTCAAGGTGTACTTCGACGGTGCGACTGACGGGTCGGGTCCGAGCACCACTGCGACCCCCACGGGAAACGACCTGGCCTGGTCCGCGCCTCAGAATCTCGGGCTCGGCAGCCACACGTACCGCGTCGTCGTCACCTGGGGCACCAAGTCGGCCTCCTCCGCCGTCACCGGCAGCTTCACGGTCGTGCCGACGCCCGCCGTCGACCGCCTCTCCGGCGCCGACCGCTACAGTGCCGCCGTCTCCATCTCACAGGCCGCCTACCCGTCGACGCACCCGGACACCGTGTACGTCGCAACCGGCGCCAACTACCCGGACGCCCTCAGCGCCGCACCGGCGGCGGTGAAGCGGGGCGGTCCGCTGCTTCTCACGGCGCCGACGTCGCTCCCGACCGCTGTCGCCGACGAGATCCAGCGACTCCAGCCTCAGAACATCGTCGTGGTCGGCGGCGTCAATTCCGTTTCCTCGGCCGTCTATGCGCAGCTCTCGTCGCTCGTGCCCGGCCTCACGAGCATCAAGCGCATCAACGGCGCCGACCGGTTCGAGGCTTCGCGGAATATCGTGCGGGACGCGTTCCCGAGCGCGGCGACCGTCTACGTGGCGACCGGGTTCAACTTCCCCGACGCCCTGGCGGCGAGCGGTGCTGGCGGGGCGCTGGATGCCCCGGTCATCCTCGTTCCGGGGAATCAGTCGACGCTCGACCCGGCGACCGCCCAGCTGATCCGCGACCTGGGCGCCACCACGATCAAGATCGCGGGCGGTCCCAACTCGGTGTCCACGGGCATCCAGTCCGGTCTGGCGAGCATCGCCACGACGACGCGTCTCAGCGGCAACGACCGCTTCAGCGCGGCAGTGGCCATCAATGCCGACGCCTTCGCCCCCTCCCGTCCCCATGTCTACGTGGCCACCGGATTCAACTTCCCGGACGCCCTGGCGGGTGCCGCCCTCGCGGGCAAGAACACGGCCCCGGTGTACCTGGCGCAGACCAGCTGCCTGCCCCAGGGCGTCGCGGCCGAGGTCAAGAGGCTGAACTCGACGGCGCTGACGCTTCTGGGTGGCCCGAACTCGCTCGACGGCAACGTCGCCGCGCTAAAGCTCTGCGCGGGGTGAGCGGCAGGCGGCTCGCAGCCGCCACCGGCTAGGGTTTCTGTGATGGACAAGCGGATACTCATCGTCGGTAAAGGCACCGCGGGCCGGGCGCTCGCCGACGACATCCGGCAGCGGGGCGGCTCGCTGGCCGGCTTCGTCGACGACCGGCTCACCGGCGACGATGTGCTCGGGACCCTCGCCGACATCGGTGAGGTCGTCCGCGACCACGACGTCTCCCTGGTGTACTTCGCGATCCCGTCCGCCGACGGGAAGACGTTGCGGGACGTGATCAACCGTCTCGACCTCGACGTCGTCGAGTTCGCCATGATCCCGCGAACGTACGACGTGCTCAGCCGCGAGACGGTCCACATCGACGACCTCACCGACGTGGACGTCCTCGACCTGGTCGGTCGCGAACCCGTGAAGCAGGACGTCGTCTCGTCGCGCGCCTTCGTCAGCGGCAAGAAGGTGCTGGTGACGGGTGCGGCCGGCTCGATCGGCTCGCGACTGGTTCGCCTGCTGACGGCACTCGGGGCCTCGGTGGCTGCTGTCGATTGGTGGGAGAACGGCATCTTCTTCCTCCGGCAGGATCTCGGCGAAGCGGACGGGCGGCTCAGCTTCCACATCGCCGACGTCAAGAACGAACGTCTGATGCGGGAGATCATGCAGGAGGAGCGTCCCGAGGTGGTCTTCCACGCCGCGGCGTACAAGCACGTCCCCCTGATGCAGGAGAATCCGCGCGAGGCGGTGAACAACAACGTCTGGGGCTCCGTCAACATGATGCAGCTCTCCGTCGAGTTCGGCGTTTCCAACTTCGTCTACGTCTCGACCGACAAGGCGGTGAACCCGGTCAACGTCATGGGTGCGACGAAGCGCCTGGGCGAGCTCATGCTCCGTTCCTTCGCCGGCGCATCCTCGACGCGTTTCAATGCCGTGCGGTTCGGGAACGTGATCGAGAGCAACGGCTCCGTCATGCAGATCTTCCGATCCCAGATCAGCCGGAAGCAGCCCCTGACCGTCACGCACCCTGACGTGACGCGGTTCTTCATGACCATCGACGAGGCGAGCCAGCTGATCGTGCAGTCGTCTCTCGCCGGTCACCCCGGTGACATCTTCGTGCTCGACATGGGTGAGCCGGTGCGGATCATGGATCTCGCCTCCAGTCTCGTGAAGGCCGTCGACCCGTCGCTCACCATCGAGATCGTCGGTCTGCGCCCGGGCGAGAAGATGTACGAGGAGCTGTCCTACGGTCCGGAGCAGGTCGAGCGGACGGGCAACTCCAAGATCTTCATCGTTCGCGACGCGGCCGATGCGGACGACGCCGAGATCGCGGCCATCCGGTCCCTGATGAGCCGATCCCTCGGCTACGACATCCAGCCGGAACAGGTGTTCGCGGAACTTCGTCGCCTCGGGTTCGCACTGCAGTGACGCCGCGCGTACTCGTCACAGGAGCGAGCGGCCGCATCGGTCGTGTCGTCGTGCCGCTCCTCCGCGAACGGTTCGACGTGGTCGCGGCGGGCAGGCGCGCCTCCGACGGGATCGATGCGGAGCTCGACCTGGCAGACGCGGCGTCCATCCGCCTCGCCGTCACCGCGGCCCGCCCGGACGTGGTGCTCAACCTGGGGGGCGTGGTCGGGGCCGCCAGCACAGTGGATCCCGCTCTGACGGAACGCGTCAACGTGGGCGGAGCGGTCGCCCTCGCGGAGGAGGCACGCGAGGCCGGTGCTTCCCTGTTCGTCCAGGCGTCGACGGCCGCCGTCTATGGCACGGATGTCGACGGGCTCCTCGACGAGGACGCGCCACTCGGCGGGCGCGGTCAGTACGCCGAGAGCAAGCGCGCGGCCGAGATCGGGGTCGCCTCGGCGAGTCGCCCAGGTTTCACCACGGTGTCGGCGCGCATCTTCAACGTGTGGGGGGACGCCTTCCCCGACTCCCTCGTGACGCGGCTGGCACGTTCGCAAACAGAGGGGACCGTCGAACTGCACGGCTGGTCGCGGTTCGTGCGCGACTACATCCATGTCGACGACGTCGCGTCGGCACTTGCCGCGGTCGTGGCAGCCGATCCGGCCGTGCTGCCCGGCACCCTGAACGTCGCCAGCGGAGAGGGCACCTCCAACGAGGCGCTGGTGGCGCTGCTCCGTGAGGCGGGGATGCAGCCCGCGTACCGGGTGACCGGAGACGCGGCGAGCTGGAGTCGCGCCGACATCGCCCGTCTCCGACGGCTCGGAGTGAGTCCGTCGTCGCTCGCGCGGCACCCCCTGTTCGCGGCCGGTTCGTCCGGCTCCCCGCTCGCTTAGGATGTCATGGTGCCTTTCCTGACCTCCCTGAAGTCCCGCGCCAAGTCGGTCATCAAACGGCGCCTCGTCGCCGGCAGATTTCGTTTCCGCACCTGGTCCTGGGCCCCGGAGAAGGAGGGCGATGTCGCCGTCCTCATGTGCCTGTGGAACCGACCGGACCGCCTCGCCGACGTCCTGCGGATGCTGGACCGGCAGACGGGCGTCCCCGGCGTCCGGCTCTACCTCTGGAACAATGCGCGCCGCGACCACGATCGCTATGTCGCCGCCCTCGAGGAGGCTACGCCGAGAGGAGCGCTCCGCAGCGCCCGACTCGTTCGAAGCCCCTTCAACCTCGGGTCGATCGCGCGGTTCTACTGGGCGCGCAAGCTGGTGCTTGCCTCCGGGCCCCAGCCGATCGTCGTGATCGACGACGATCAGGACATCCGAGACGACTTCCTGGCTTCCGCGCTGAGCCAGTTCGACCCGCGAGCGGTGACGGCGTGGTGGGCGTGGACGCTCGGTCCCGGTGGATACTGGGACCGCACTCCCGCTGGTCCGGGGGATCGTGTCGACCACGTCGGACCGGGCGGGTCCATCCTGTCGTCGGAGCTGCTGGCGGACGAGCGGTTCTTCACCCGCATGCCGGCAGAGTTCTGGCTGTTGGACGACGTGTGGCTGTCGTACTACGCGCAGGCGCGGGGGTATCGCCTGGCCAAGCTGGATGTGCCGATCGAGTTCGTGATGGACGAGACCAATCAGCATCACGGCCAAGCGGACATGAAGCGTGCGTTCTTCGATCGCCTCGCTGCGGGCGCTTTCCCGATCGCCTGATCCAGAGTCGGTTCGACCCGCCTCAGACGGTCACCGCCGACGGAGGCGAGACCGCAGACCGCCGAGCCAGGTAGACGCGGAGCGGATCGGCGCTGTGATGCGCCATGACGAGCTCGACTCCATGCCGGCCACGCGCTTGCGCAGGTCGGCCACGATCTGGTTGCGCTCCGAGATCACCCCGCGGACGCGGTCGGCGGCCCGATAGGGGGCCTTGGCGTAGCGGACGAGAGGCTCGAGGGTCGTCGACCAGTGCATCCCCTGGGCGAACTCGCGGACGTTCCCACGGATCCGCGCATTCTCACCCTCGTCGAAGAGGACATCCGCCAGCGCGGTCTCGAGAGCGTCGACGTCCTGCGGCGGGACGATCCGCCCGAGGCCGTTCTCGCGGATGAGCGGCGCGAACGTGTCCCCGTCGGTTGCAACGACGGGGAGCCCCGCCCACCAGTAGTCGAGCACGCGCGTACGGAAACTGTACGCCGTCTCGATGTGCTCGAGATGCGTGCTCACGCCCAGATCCGCGTCGAGAAGGAAGTCGGCGCGGTCGTCGTATGGCACCCACGTCTCGTTGAAGAAGACGACCCGGTCGGTGAGTCCGAGCTCGTCCGAGAGCCGCCGAGCCGCGCGCTCCATCTCCATCTGGGGGACGTCCGGGTTGGGGTGCTTCACACCGAGGAAGAACAGCCGCACCTCGGGATGGGCCTCTGAGAGCCGTCCGACCGCGGAGATCAGCGTGAGCGGGTCGAACCAGTTGTAGATGCCCCCGCCCCAGACGATCACCTTGTCGTCGTGCCCGATCCCGTCGACGACACCGCGAATGCCATGACGTTTCTGGACGGGCGGTGTGTCCTGGATACCGAACGGTGCGACATCGAGCAGGTTCCGGAGGGTGGGGTCGGCCAAGTAGGTCGCCGGGTTCACCCGGGTCATCGCGGCCAGCTGGCCGAGCCAGAAGTCGCGCTGCTTCTCCGAGGCGCAGACCATGAAGTCGGCCCGCTCGATCTGGTCGTTCATGACCTCGACGGCGTCGATCGTGGAAGCGTAGTAGTCGGGCTCTGGCAGATCGCGGCCCTGCTCCAGCCACTCCAAGTGCACCGGGTCGTAGATGTCGGCCACGAGCATCTTGTCCATAGGTTTGAGCCAGGGATGGGTGCGCAGGATGTGCCCCTGGAAGATGATGATGTCCGCCCACTCGGCGTGCGGCTTCAGGTTCTCGCCGCCGGCGTGCACGATGGTGAAGTCCGGCGCCGTCACGGTGGCGCCCACGGTGGAGGCGAGGCGCACGTCGCCGACGGCGCTCAGCGCCTGCGAGACGTTCCACGCCCGGATCGCCGGGCCGGCCATACGATCGCCGATCGTGTCGGGGGTGACGACGAGGATTCGCCTCCTGCGGTCTTCCATCAGCTGAGTCCTTCTTTCATCGCGTAACCCACCACTGGCGCACCCGCAGGCCGACCCAGAGGGTCACGCGCACGGGAAGGAGGTACCAGCCCGCGTACTTGCGGGAGAGATAGCGGTAGGCGCTCTCGTGGTGCACCGCTTCCATGCGTCGTGACGCCGTGCTTGTGGAGTGAGCGCCGGTGTGCACGACGCTCGCCGTGGGCGCGTAGAGGTTGGCCCAGGCCGCGTTGCTGAGGCGGGCACCGAGGTCCACATCCTCGAAGTACATGAAGTACGAGGTGTCGAACCCGCCGACCTGCTCGTAGGCTTCGCGGCGCACGATCAGGCACGCGCCCGACAGCCATCCCACCGGACGCACCGCGTCGCTCTCGTAGTCGACCCCCCGGTAGCGTCGCGTCCACGGGTTGCCGGGCCAGATCCGGCCGAACAGTGCATGACCGACGCCCGTGCGCAGCGACGGAAGGCTCCGGGCCGACGGGTACACCGTGCCGTCGGCGTTCAGGATGCGTGGCCCCGCGGATCCCGCGGCCGGGCGGTCCTGCAGAACGCGCACCAGCTCGTCCACCGAGCCAGGGGAGAACACGACATCGGGGTTCGCGATCACCAGGAACTGCGCGTCGGGGGAGCCGTGCCGGATGCCGACCTCGATCCCGCCGCCGTAGCCGAGGTTCTCCGTCAGCGCGAGGAACTCGGCCCCGAACTCGTCGCTCGCCGTGCGCTCGGCGGTGGTGTCCGCCGACGCGTTGTCGACGACCACGATCTCGGCCGGCTCCGTTGTCGCTGTCCGTGCTGACTGCAGGAACGCGCGCAGGACATCCCCCGTGTTGTGGGTGACCGTGACGATCAGCACGGTCGGCGAAGCGGGACGCGGCATTCTGTCGGGCGGCTCAGTCGGCCCGGACGGTGAAGGTCGGGTCGGCGTAGAGCATGCCGGCGGCGAGGGGCTTCTCCGCAACATCGAAGCTGGTGCTCTGCGGCAGGTCGGCGAAGTGCCTGCCCGCCGGGTCCATCAGCGACACGTTCACGAAGTACTTGCCGGTGCCGAACTGCGGGCGTGCCAGTCGCAGCTCGATCGTCTGGGGGCCCACCACGGCGGGCAGGTCGACGCCGACGCGCTTGGTGGTCGTTCCGAACACGACCTGGCCCATCGCGTTGTCGATCTGGATGCCGCAGAACCATCCGGGGATGGCCTGGTAGTGGTCGATCTGGACGGAGACGATCAGGTCTTCGTCTTCCGTCAGGACGGCACCGACGGTCTTGCCCGCGGGCTTGGCGGCGACGACGTTGATGCGAGCCTCGCGCGGCGGCGCGGTTGGTTCGCCGGCCGCGTCCACCTCGGAGACGCGACGCTCCTCGAGGATGTCGCGGAACTGCGATACCGCCTCACGGGGCTCTCCGTCGTAGACCATCTCGCCCTTGTTGAGCAGAATGGCCCGGTCGCACAGCTCGACCACCTGGCTGAGGTTGTGCGTGACCAGGATGATCGTGCGTCCTTCCTCCTGGAAGGACCGGATCTTGTCGAGGCACTTGCGCTGGAACGCCTCGTCGCCGACAGCGAGAACCTCGTCCACGAGGAGGAGGTCGGGATCGGTGTGGACGGCGACCGCGAAGGCGAGACGCACGTACATGCCGGAGGAGTAGAACTTGACCTGGGTGTCGATGAAGTCGCCGATGCCCGAGAACGTCACGATGTCGGCGAAGCGCGACTCCGTCTCCGCGCGGCTGAGTCCCATGATCGATGCGTTCAGGAACACGTTCTCGCGGCCCGTGAGGTCGGGATGGAATCCTGCGCCGAGCTCCAGGAGCGCGGCGATGCGGCCGCGGCGGCTCACCGTGCCGGTGGTCGGGTCGACGATGCCGCCGATGACCTTGAGCAGGGTCGACTTGCCCGAGCCGTTGTGGCCGATGAGGGCGACGGTGTGGCCGGCCGTGATGGTGGCGTCGACGTTACGAAGCGCCCAGAACTCCTCGCGGTGCTTCTTGCCGCGACCGAAGGTCACCAGGCGCTCTTTGAGCGAGTTGTCCTTGCGCAGCACGAAGCGCTTCGAGACGTCGTCGATGACGACGATCTCGGGAGCGGTGTCCTCGAGGGGGGTCTCCGGACGGGTGGTCACTCTGTCTGTCATACCGTGCTTCCTAGAGAGCCTGCGCGAAGTTGCCCTGAAGGCGCTGGAACACCCGCTGGAAGAGCACCAGCAGGACGAGGCCGATCACGAAGGCGATGCCCAGACGCAGGCCCAGGCCGGCCGGGTATTCGGCGACGCCCTGGCCGCCCATCCAGAACGCCTTCTGGAAGCCGAGAACGGCGAGCGTGATCGGGTTGTTGGTGTAAATCTGCAGCGCCAGCCCGTTGCCGAGGATGCCCTTGACCATGCTCCAGGAGTAGACGATCGGGGACGCCCACAGCAGGAGCAGCAGCATGACCTCGACGAGGTACTGGATGTCGCGGAGGTAGACGTTCAGCGCCGACAGCAGGAGCCCGAACGCGGTGCCGTACACCAGCAGCACGAGCACGGCCGGGAAGAAGTAGAAGAAGTCGGGCGACCACGGGAAAGATCCGACGACGGCGGAGAAGATCAGCAGGATCGCCAGCTGGATGGCGAAGTTGAACAGCGCGGACCCGACGCTCGCCAGGGGGAAGACCTCACGTGGCAGGTAGACCTTCTTGATGAGGCCGGAGTTGCCGACGATGGAGGCCGTGCCGCCGCCGATGATCTCGCTCAGCAGACCGTACGCCGTCAGACCGGTGAACACGTAGACCGCGAACTCGGGGATGCCGCGCTCGGCCTGGAGGAACTTGCCGATCACGATGTAGTAGATGAACAGCTGGGTGAGCGGTCGGATGAGCGTCCAGACGAACCCGAGAGCGCTGTCCTTGTACCGGGACTTCAGGTCGCGGCGGACCAGGAGGGAGAGCATCTCGCGGTGCGAGAAGATCTCCTTGAGCGCTGCGAGGGACCGTCGTCCGCTGGGCGAGGCGGCTCCGACGGTCGCCATCTTCTGGCGAGAGAGAGCCTCGAATCGCGCCTGGGCTGACATGCACTTCTTTTCGTCGGGGGCGGGGGACCTCGCAAGTATAGTCGGCCGCCATCCGGCCCGGCCGAGCGCGGGCTGAGTGGCGAGGAGGTGCCCGTCAGCCGCGTCGAACGGCCCGCGATACCTTGTCCACCGCGCGGACGAGCTTTCGGGAGGCGTAGGCGTCTGCTCGCTTCTGCGCGTCTTGCGACTCCTGGGTGAGCTCGGCGATGCGCGCCTGCAGGGAGTCGATGTGCGCGGCCATCTCGAAGACCATGTCGCGCTCGCGGACACCCTGACGCTCGAGTTCGCGGACGCGGAACTCCATCGCACCCAGTTCTCGCCCGTACGCGTACTCCTGGGCGAACTGCTGCTCGTCCACGAGCTGGTCCGGCACCGGCGATGGCCAGCGGTCCGCGATCCGGCGTTCGAGCCGGAAGGCACCACTCTCCAGGCCGTCCGCGAGTTCCTGCGCGGTCGGGTTGCGCACGAGGTAGGACGCGAGGAGGGTTCCGCCGAGCAGCCGACGGTAGTCGCGCATGCCGTGGTGGTTGGGGCTCGGAGTCAGCTCTGGGTTGCTCTCGTATGCGCGCCCCGCGTTCTCCACCTTGCGGGAGAACTGCTCCCACGATCGCCACGGGTAGTGCAGCACCTCGAGTTCGAAGGCCGGGTCGGGCTCGCCCGCGCTCTCCAGGTTCACGAAATGGTTGCCCTGGACAACCTCGACGGACGGGTCGCCGACGTGGACGGCGTCCGGCGTGGAATGAGCATGGAGACCGACGGCGTTCAGCTGCTCGACCGTGCGTTCGTCTCGATAGATCAGGCGCTGCAGCCCGGTACCGACCATCGCCGCCGGGCCGCTCATGTCCACGACGGGAACGGTGAAGGTACGGATCGCCGGGTCGATGTGCTCGAACGCCTCTTTCAGCGTGAGCCCGGGATCGCGGGTGATCCAGAACTCGTCGGCGTCCGCGTTGATCACCCAGTCCGCCTGGTAGCCTGTTGCGGCGTCGCGGGCCATGCCGGTGACGACCGACCCCTGTTGCTTGCGCTGGACCGGATCGTGGCGGAGCTCGATGAGACCGCGCTCGGCGAACTCGGCGAGGATCTCCGCTGTGCCGTCGACCGAACCGTTGTCCGTGACGATCAGTACGTCGACGCCCTGATCGAGATGGTGCTCGATCATCGGGCGGATGATGTCGGCTTCATCGCGGACCATCACCGTCATTGCGAGTTTCACGGGTTTCCTTACCTGAGGACCGCATCCCTGACGGCGAGCAGGAATGTCCGACCGAAGCGCTGCGACGGCTCGAGCACGGCGGATTCAGCCCACTCGTTCCAGGCGTTCAGGAAGACGATGCGGTGTTCGGGTTCACGATCCGAGACGGCCGAAATGGCCGCATTCAGCCACCGTCGGAACGTGTATGGATTCGAACCATACCAGAGGTCGGGCTGCCACTGACGGCGTGCCGTGTTGTCGAAATTGACCATCACACCGGGGTAGCGTTCCGGCTCCACCGGCTGGCGGAGGACCAGCTCGGACGTGGTCACCATCTCGGGGTAGCTCATGATGTGACCGCCGAAACGACCGTCGAGATCCTCGAACTCCGTGAGGTCCATCAGGCTCCACTGGCGGTTGTGCGGTGCGAACTCGAGGAAGGCGTCGATCCCGTACTCGCTGAGGTCGCCGTCCACGCCGTCGAGCTCCCGGCCGACGTCGACGGTGACGATGTGGAGACCGGGGAGGCCTTCCTCTTCTGCGCGTTCCCGCCACCGGCGGAGCGTCGCGGCGACGTCCGGCAACTGAGCGATCTTGTACACCGCGATCAGCGGCTTGCCGTCGACCCGAATGTAGCGCGGGTCGAGCAGCAGATGCATGACGTCGTCGATGAACTGCTCGGCTGGCACCTCGTCGTAATCCTGGGCGATCAGGATGCTCGACTCGCTGCCGTCCCAGCGGCGTGACCAGTTCTCGTTGGCCCACATGAGGCAGAACGGCTGGTCGCCTTCGGCGGCGTGAAGGCGCTCGACGGGCATATCCATGAGCTTCTTGCCCGAGAACCAGTAGTAGTAGTACATGAAGCCCTCGAGCCCGGCCGACCGGGCGAGAGCGTACTGACGGTCCCGCACTCCCTCCACCGAGAGATCGTAGAAGCCCAACTCCGACGGCAGCAGCGGCTGATTGTGACCCTGGAACAGCGGACGGGCGGCGGTCACGTTCGACCACTCGGTGAATCCATTGCCCCACCACTGATCATTCTCGGGAAAGGTGTGGAACTGGGGAAGGTAGAAGGGGATCACCCGCGCGCGCGGCATGCGAAGCGCGTCGGTATCGAGGTGCCGCCAAGCGTCCGGGGCCGGTCGCTCCAGCGTGCTCCGTCCGGCGATCCGGTATCCAGCCTCCCGAGTGACCAGTCCGAGTGCGCGCTCGACCGCGTGCGCTGTCGTCCCGTCGACCTGGCCGGCCTCCGGCTCGAAGTCTTCCGCATCCATGGCGAACGCCCGGAGTCCCTGCAGGAGGAACCCCCGGATCCAGTAGACCGAGCCGGACGCGAATCGCAGATCGTGTTCGCTGACGGTGAGCTGGAGGCGGCGCATCAGTGCGCGGGTGCGCTCCAGATCCCCTCCCCAGAACTCCGTTCCCACGATATCGTCGTCGGCGGTGACGATTCCGATGCTCGGGTCTTCTGTGAACGCACCCAGGATGGCTTCCACATTCTCGCTGGTGCCGAGGACGGTAGAGTAGAGAGAGGTGCGCCACGCGTCCCCGGTTCCGGCCAGGTCGGCATGGTCTTCGCGCCACGTGCTCTTCTTGGTGTGGATCTTCAGCACCAGCTCGTACGGGTCCAGGAGTCCCGCATTCACGACCTCGACAAGCGGCAGGATGTCGCGCCCGTGGTTGGCGACAGGGAGCACCGCGACATGCCGGACCATCGGGACGTCGTGAAGGGGAAGTTCCACGGGCTCGCCACTGGCGTTCGTCACGATGAGGTCGAATGCAACGGGCAGGTTCTGCAGCTGCTCGCACAGCTCGGGCAGCAGATCCGTGTAGAACACGTGCATCAGCACAGCGACGCGCGCCGGTGCCGGCGGGTACTCGTAGAGCGACGACCAGGCGTCGGGAAGCGTCGGGCGCAGCTTTCCGGTGCGGCGATCGACCCACGCCCGGTGGTCCGCAGGATGCAGCTCTGGAGGCGTCACCGCTTCCCGGGGTGCGATCCCACTCGCTGCGATCTGGAAGACAGCGCTGACGTTGCGGCGGATCCGCCGTCCGAGGGAGGCCATGGGTGCTCCTTCCTGACCGTTCACAGCCACTCGGCGACGTCGGCGCCGAACTGCTCGCGGATCACATGAGGGACGAGGCGTGCGTCGCGCACGATCGCCTGGTTGCGGACGAGCTCGCGCTTCACGAAGGGGAAGCCCAGGTCGACGAGACGGTGCCAGCCGTTGATCACCGGGTTGTCGGCCGGGGCTACCACGCGCTCCGACGCGAACCACGCGTCGGAGGTGACACCCTCGGCCCGGAGGAGTCGGCTGAGGCCCAGCTCGTAGTCGCTGATGATCTGGGACTTGTCCTCCAGATGGTTCACCGACCGCCAGAACTGACGGACCGCAGGGTCGGCGAGGACGCCGTTCCTGAACCCGAGCAGGTAGCTCTGGAGATGCGGGATCACCTGGCGCGTGCTCGTCGCGCCCCACACGTCGGCGTGGGAGCTCTCGAACGAATGGACCATCTCGTCGAGCGCGCGGAAGGGTCCGACCATCGAGTCGTTCACCAGGATGACGTTGCGGCGCTTCGCCAGGGTCGGGAAGCGGTCGAGCGCGACAGCCCACGAGCCGAAGTCATAGCCGATGTTGGGCTTGCGGAGCACGACCGTGGATGCGGGCGGTGCCGAGTCCCAGTGCAGCGGCGAGGTGTCGTCCGACGCCCGGATCACCACAGACGGATACCCGGCTGCGTCGAGGGAGTGCACCAGCTCGGAGAGAGATCGGCTCACCCGCGCATCCGGTGCCCAGCTCGCGACGAGCGCGACGCGGTCGCCTACCGGAGGCCGAGCCGAGCCGCTCTCCACCGTGACCCGGTTGCGGACGAGGTCGAGTACGCGCGCAGACGCGCCTGTGCGTGCCACCGGATCAGCCTCGGCGCGCGAGCATTCGGAGCGGCTTGGTGACCCGCCACGACAGGGAGGATCGCATCGCCTGCACCTGCTTCAGATACCGCTCGGCCTGCTGCTCGGCAGCCGTCACCTGGCGACGGAGGTCGTCGATGAGCGGCGCGCTGCCGGCCAGCTCGGCGCGGAGCGCGCGGATCTCCCGCCGGGCGGCGGCCAGCTCGTCGTCCGCGGACGGACGGGAAGTGGTGGAAGCCATGGGAACCGTTCTCTTAGCGTGCACGTGCCACAGGACATTGTACGAGGGTCCGGATGTTGGCCCCCGGACTAGGGCCATGGCTGCGACGCGACAGAGTCACGCCAATACCCGTATTCGCGAGAGGCCTGCCGTAATCTGAGAAGTGGATGTGCACTCCGACCGGGCGCATCCGGGCCACCGGCGCCGGCTGACCACGCGCACGAAGGCTCCCGCCGACCAGGGAACCCACACATGAAGCGAGTCCTCTCCGCCCTCGGGGCGCTGCTGCTCGCCGTCGGCGTGCTCGTACCCGTGACGCAACTGCTGCCGGCGACACCGGCGGAGGCCGCGAGCGGAAGCGATTTCCAGCCGGGCAACATCATCAGCGACGGCAACTTCTACAACCCGGCGGCGATGACCGTCCCGGATATCCAGAACTTCCTGAACGCCCGTGTGCCGAGCTGCCAGTCCGGGTACACCTGCCTGAAGAGCTACACGCAGACCACCTACAGTCGCGGGGCCGACCCGATGTGCAAGGCGTACGGGGGAGCGGCCAACGAGTCGGCTGCGCAGATCATCTTCAAGGTCCAGCAGGCGTGCAGCATCAGCGCCAAGGTGATTCTCGTCACCCTCGAGAAGGAGCAGGGGCTCGTCTCCTCGACCGCTCCCTCGGCGGGCAGGTACCAGATCGCCATGGGCTACGCCTGCCCGGATACCGCTCCGTGCGACTCCGAGTACTTCGGTTTCTACAACCAGGTCTACAAGGCGGCGTGGCAGCTCAAACGGTACGGCAACCCTGCAGGCACGAGCCCCTTCTTCACCTGGATTCCGGTCGGCGGCACGGCGAACATCCAGTACAACCCGAACGCGGGCTGCGGCACCCGGGCCGTTCAGATCCAGAACGCGGCGACCGCGGCGCTGTATTACTACACCCCCTACACACCCAACGCGGCGGCCCTCAATAACATGTACGGAACGGGCGACGGGTGCTCGTCGTACGGGAACCGCAACTTCTTCCGTATCTACACCGACTGGTTCGGCCCGACGATCGCGCCGTACTCGGGAGCGCTCGACACGGCGGTCGGCGTCTACAAGGGCATCCAGATCAGCGGCTGGTCGTACGACCCTGCGGTGAAGCAGTCGGGCGGATATGTCTGGGTGAACATCGACGGCCAGGGCGGTCCCTACAACGCCAACAAGCCGCTCAGCTGGTTCAACAACATGTTCCCCGGCTGGGGGAACAACCACGGGTACTCCGAGACCATCCCGGCGCCCGCCGGGCCTCACCAGGTGTGCGTCTACAGCATGTTGGCGTCGTCCAGTCCGCTTCTGGCGTGCAAGGACGTGCTCGTACCGTATGGGGCTGGGAGTCTGGACTCGGCCACCGGCACCTGGGGCGGCGTAAACCTCAAGGGCTGGTCGGTCGACTTCGGCACGACAGGGCCGTCGTACATCTGGGTCAACGTCGACGGCCAGGGCGGCCCCGCGAACGCCAATCTGCCAACCTCGTGGGTGAACACGTACTATCCCGGCTCGGGAGTCAACCACGGATTCGACACGACGGTGGCTGCCTCGCCCGGGACCCATCGCATCGATGTCTACGGGATGTACGGTGCGCAGAGCCCGCTGATCGCCTCGACCACCGTCACAGTTCCGCGGGGCACCGCCTCCTTCGACTCCATCACCCCGGTTCCCGGGGGGTACCAAGTGTCGGGGTGGTCGGCCGACTACACATCGCCGAACCAGTCCTACGTCTGGATCAACGTTGACGGCACTGGTGGCTACTACAAGACGAACAAGGCCCTGACGTGGCTGCCAAACCTGCTGCCGGGCATTGGGCAGGGCAGCGGATTCGACCTTTTCGTCGCAGCCCCGAAGGGCAGCCACCAAGTTTGTGTGTACGGCGTCGGCGGAACAGTCAGCCTCGGATGCAAGACATCGACCGTGATCCGGTCGGATGACGGATCGCTCGACGGCGTGGAGGCCGTGGCCGGAGGTATCCGCGTCCGGGGCTGGGCGGTGGACCTCACCCAGCGCAGCGTGCCCTCGTACGTGTGGATCGACGTCAGCGGTGCCGGATCTCCGGCCAAGGCAGGGGCGCCGTTGAGCTGGTTCGACGGCTACTATCCGGGTGCCGGGCCTAACCATGGCTATGACGTCACCATTCCGCGGCCCCCGGGGACGTACCAGGTCTGCGTCACGACGATGTCGGCTCTCACCGGTCTCGGTTGCCGCTCCGTGACCGTCCGCTGACGGTCGGGGCGCAGCCGTCGCCGAGGGGCCGATTGCTAAGATCGGTTTCCGCAAGCGAACAGGAAGGCCTCTATGCCGAACCTCCGTCCCGGCGTCGTCTCCGTCGTTCTCGTGAACTTCCGCGGGACCGACGACACCCTCCAGGCGATCCGTCATCTGCGTGAGCAGGACTGGCCCGCCGAGCGCCTCGAGATCGTCGTCGTCGAGAACGGTTCGGGGGACGACAGCGCCGAGCGGCTGCGCGCGATCGAGGGGATCACGCTGGTCGTCTCGAAGAAGAACCTCGGCTTCGCCGGTGGGTGCAACCTCGGCGTGCGGTCGTCCTCCGGCGACATCGTCGCGTTCCTCAACAACGACGCGCGCCCGGATGCGCGGTGGATCGCCGCCGCCGTCGAGCGCTTCGGCGAGAGCAGCGCGATCGGCGCCGTCGCGAGCAAGGTTCTCGACTGGGACGGCGAGCTGGTGGACTACATCGGCTCGGCCCTGACCTGGTTCGGTCAGGGCTACAAGCCGCTCACCGCCCAGCCCGTGCCCTCCAGCGCCGACGAGCCCGCCGACGTGCTGTTCGGCACCGGATCCGCGATGTTCGTCCGCCGCGACGTCTACGACGCGCTGGGCGGATTCGACGAGCGCTACTTCATGTTCTTCGAGGACGTCGACCTGGGTTGGCGGCTCAACCTGCGCGGCTGGCGCTACGTGTACGAGCCGCGTTCGCTCGCGTATCACAAGCACCACGCCTCGATGAGCAAGTTCGGGGCGTTCAAGGAGACGTACCTGCTGGAGCGCAATGCGCTGTACACGCAGTTCAAGAACCTCGGGGATGAGGCGCTCGCCGACGCGCTCCCCGCAACGCTCGCGCTGGCGGCCCGACGCGCGGTCGCCAAGGGCGACCTCGACTCCGCCTCCTTCGACCTCCGTCGGGGGATCGACGACGCGCCGACGCAGGAGGTGTCGCGCGAAACCCTGGCCGGCGTCTTCGCGATCGACCAGTTCGTCGAGAACCTTCCGTCGCTGGCTGAGTCGCGGCGCGAGATCCAGGCCTCCCGGGTCGTCTCGGACGCTCGGCTGTGGTCGCTGTTCGGCGAGACGGACGCTCCGTCGTTCCAGAACGACCACTATCTCGAGGGCTACGACAAGCTCGCGACCGCGTTCGCCGTCACCGAGCCGCCGCAGGTGACCCGCGTGCTGATCATCACGGGCGACCCCATCGGCGAGAAGATGGCCGGTCCCGCCATCCGGGCCTGGCACATGGCCGAGGCGCTCTCCGCCGACAACGAGGTCACCCTGGTCTCGCTCGCCGGCGTCGAGCCGGTCTCCGCGCCGTTCCGCGTCGCGCATGTCCGCCCCGGAGACGACCGCGCGATGAAGCCGTTCGAGCGCGAGGCCGACGTCATCGTCTTCCAGGGGCTGGCGATGGCGCTGTTCGACAGCATCCGCACCACCGACAAGATCATCGTCGCCGACATCTACGACCCCATGCACCTGGAGCAGCTGGAGCAGGGCCGCGAGCTCGGCGCAGCGCAGTGGAAGAAGCAGGTCGGCGACGCGACGGACGTCCTCAACGAGCAGCTGGAGCGCGGCGACTTCTTCCTGTGCGCGTCGGAGCGCCAGCGCCACTTCTACCTCGGCCAGCTGGCGGCCCTCGGCCGCATCAACCCGTCCGTCTACGAGACCGACCCCGACCTCGAGCGGCTGATCGACGTCGTCCCGTTCGGACTCTCCGGCACGCCGCCGCGGCACGAGCGCGAAGTGCTCAAGGGCGTCCGCCCCGGCATCGGCGTCGACGACAAGGTGCTGCTCTGGAGCGGCGGGCTCTACAACTGGTTCGATCCGACGTCCCTGATCCGGGCTGTCGCCGCACTGAACGAGACGCACCCCGACGTCCGGCTGTTCTTCCAGGGCACCAAGCACCCGCATCCCGGTGTCCCCGAGATGGGCATCGTCGCGGAGTCGCGGGCGCTCGCCCGCGAGCTCGGCGTGCTCGACAGCGCGGTGTTCTTCAACGACTCGTGGGTCGACTACGCCGACCGGCAGAACTACCTCACCGAGGCGGATGCGGGCGTCAGCACGCACTTCGCCCACATCGAGACGACCTTCTCGTTCCGGACGCGCATCCTCGACTATCTCTGGGCCGAGCTGCCCATGGTGGTCACCGAGGGCGACCACTTCGCCGACCTCGTGCGCGAGGAGAAGCTCGGCATCGTCGTCCCGTCCGGCGATGTCGCCGCCCTGCGCGATGCGCTGGAGAAGATCCTCTACGACGAGGCGTTCGTGAAGGCCGCGAAGCGCAACATCCGTCGCGTGCGCGAGCGGTACTTCTGGGAGAACGTGCTGCGTCCGCTCACCGCGTTCGTCTCCGACGCGCGGCACGCGCCGGACCTCGTCGAGAGCGGTGCAGTGCGGTCGTCGCGTCCGGTCGCCGGGAGGGCCGTGCGCCGCAAGAAGCACGGCATCCGCCACGACGTCGGGCTCTTCTTCCACTACCTGAGCAACGGCGGACCGAAGGTCGTCGCGAAGAAGATCACCAGCCGGGTCAAGCGGTCGCTGTGATCGGGCCGTCGGTCTCGGTCGCGCTGTGCACGTACAACGGCGCGGCCTTCCTCGACACCCAGCTTCGGTCGATCCGGGCGCAGACGCGACCTCCGGCCGAGATCGTCGTCTCGGACGACGGCTCGGCCGACACGACGATCGCCGTCGCGGAGACGGCGCTGGCCGGGTTCCCGGACGCCCGAATCCTCCGCAATGAGGTCGCCCTGGGGGTGGTCCGCAACTTCGAGCAGGCGGTCACGGCCACCCACGGAGACCTGATCGCGCTGAGCGACCAGGACGACGTGTGGATGCCCGACAAGCTCGAGCGGATGGCCGCACGGTTCGCCGACGATCCGTCACTCCTGTTCCTCCACACCGACGCGCGGCTGATCGACGGCGTGGGCCGGCCGGCGGGGGCGACGCTCTTCGAATCGCTCGAGGTGTCGCGGGCCGACCGTGACGGCATCCATGCCGGGGACGCGTTCCGGATCTACCTCCGCCGCAACCTGGCCACGGGCGCGACGGCGGTCTTCCGGAGGGAGCTGCTGGAGGCGGCGCTCCCGTTCCCCGAGGAGTGGGTGCACGACGAGTGGCTGGCGATCATCGCTGGGGCACTCTCGGGCGCCGACCTGATCGAGGACCCGCTGACCGACTACCGGCGCCACGGTTCCAATCAGATCGGTGTCGCCGACCCGACACTGCGCGGCAAGGCGGCTCGTGTCCTGCAGGCTCGCGGCGACCGCAACCGCGGCCTCGCGCGGCGCGCCCAGGTGCTCGTGACCCGGCTCGAAGCGCTGGGGGAGCGCATCCCGCAGGATGCGTTGGAGCTCGCCAGACGGAAGCGGGAGTTCGAGACCGCACGTGCGGCCATGCCCGCTGCGCGCGTCCTGCGTGTTCCGGCCGTGCTGCGACTGGCCGCACGAGGCGACTACGGGCGGTTCGCGAGCCGCGGCACCGCCGACATCGTCCGCGACCTGCTGCAGCCCGCCTGAGCGCCCTGCGCTCGGCGGGTCGCCGGCGCCCGCTGATACGATGTGCAGGCGGTCTGTCGCCGCCGGCGCGGCGCTGAACGCCCGCGCCCCGTTGGTATGGAAGGGCGAAGCCTGTTGCCTGGCTCACGAAGTGTTGTCGCGCGCCTGCTGGCCGTGCTCCGGGGAGTGATCGCACCGGTCCTGATCCTCGTCGTCGCGAGCATGGGGTTCGTGGGATGGCAGACATCCCACGCCCGCGCGCTCTCCGTGTACGACGAGTACGTCTATGTCGACTATCTGGCCAAGATCCCGACAGAAGGGGTCGTCCGCATGGGCGAGGAGACGGGGGACACCGCCCGTCAGGCCCTCGCCTGTCTCGGGGTGCAGCAGTACACGATCGTCGTCCAGCCGTGCCGGGGTCACGACTTCAGCAAGGACGCCATCTACCCGTACGCCGGCCACACCGGGGCAGACATCTACACGCCTGCGTACTTCGCGGTCACGTGGGTGGTTGCCCAGCCGTTCATGTGGGCCGGGATGGACTTGGTGCATGCAGGGCGCCTGGCAGGTGCGTTCTGGCTGGCACTCGGGACCGTCGGGCTGTGGCTCCTCATCCGCCTGTTGAAGGTCGACCCGTTGTACGGCCTCGTCGCGGGGCTCGTGGTGATCGCCACGCCCGCTGTGTACTGGTCGACGACGTACATTAGCACCGATGCGCCGTCGCTGGCGGTCGGCGTGTGGATGGGGTGCTTGGGAGTCTGGGTATGGCGCCGCCGACGGGCGGCGATCGTCTTGCTGCCTGTCGCCGCCGTCGCCGCCATCCTGCTCAAAGTGCAGAACCTCGCGGCCGTCGGGGCGGTCGCGCTCGCGCTTCTGGTCGGCGTGATGATCGAGAGGTCGAGCGCCGACCGCCCGCTTCGTCGTAACCGTCTGGCGGGTGTTTTCACGGATGCGCGCTCGCTGTCCGCGATCGTGGCCGTGGTGCTCGCTCTCTGCGCGCAGGTCGGGTGGCTCGCTCTCCGCGCCGCAATCGCGCTCCCGTCGTCCTCGCCCGGTGTCGACACCGTTCGTCAGGAACTGACGGTGCGCGCGCTGGTGACCGAGGCGTTCCGGTTTCTGACGACGGTGGGCGGCCCCGCGGGGCTCTCTGGCACGCTCGGTGTGGTCGTCTCCGACGTGCTGATCGTGCTCACCATCGCATCACTGGTCGGACTGATCGTGGGATTCCGCGCCTGGGGCGTCCGGAACCTGGTCCTCGCCGCGTCCGTGCTCGTCGTCGCGCTTCTGCTCGGCCCGGCGCTGGCGTTCTTCACGCGCCTCACCGTCGGGTATTACACGCCGCTCAGCGAGCGGTACGGCCTTTCGCTGCTCGGCCTCTTCATGGCCCTGATCGCGGTCTACCTTTCGACAGCCCTCAGCCGCCGTCCCCTCGATCGCGCCGGCCGGCCGGTCATCACCCGCGTCACCGAGGACGTGCGCTGACACGAGCGTCAGACAGCGGAGGCTTTCCGCGCGACCGCTGAGCGGTGGCCGTCGCGCGGCCACACCATGGCGGCCAGCAGGATCATCGCGACGACGATTGCGACGCCCATCAGAGCCAGCCAGAGCAGGTTCCCGCCGGGAGGCGCCCACGGCGCCCCGCCGAAGAGGAACAGCTTGAGCGTCCCGTTCCCACCTACTGAGTAGCGCCGGAGCGTCGCCTCGAAGGCCCACCACTGCGCGCCGACGGCGACAACGGAGACGAGGAGGATCAGCCTGCGGAATGTCGTGGCCGTTACGAGATCGGCGCGTGGACCGAGAAGGGCGGCGGCGCCGACGATGAGGCAGACGAACAGCGGCAGGTTGTAGCGGCCCTGCCAGATCAGGCCACCGCCGTGGATATAGGCGGCCTGGACGACGGCGGGGAGGAGCAGGAAGGCGGCGAGCACGATGACGAGTGCCAGCAGGCGCCGCCCCCGGAGCACGAGGAGCGCGGTGATGACGAGCGCGGCGATTCCCGCGCCGTACGCGTAGATCACCACATCGGGCGCCGGGGTGTCGAGCCAGCCGAACAACCCGATGAGACCCTGCCCGTAGCTCACTGTCCCGCTGAGCACGCGTAGGAAGCCGGTGATCGGCGACGCGCCGACCCCGGGGAAATGAAGCGCTTCCTCGGGCTTCACGATCGCGTTCGCGAGCGAGTTGGAGCCCAGAGTCCAGGCGATCGCCCCGATCACGAAGAGGGCGGAGGCCGCCATGGCGATCAGGGTCGCCCGGCGGCGCACCAGAGCGAGGAGCCTGGTGCGGGGGATCAGTACGAGCGGCGCTCCGAGCGCGACGATCAGCCACAGGGGCGAGAGTCCGCGGGCGTTGATGCCGACGGCGATCCCCGCGACCACCACGATGAGGTCCGAGTGCAGCCGCAGGGATCGGGCATCCAGCGCGATCGACAGCATCGCGACGAAGACGGCGAGGGTCGCTGCGGCTTCGAGGCTGTTCGGGTTGACCGTCCCGCCCAGGAACAGCATCATCGGCGTCAATGCTAGGGCGTACGACAGGATCGCGAGGCGCCGCTGCGGCAGGGTCGTCGTGACGGCGAAGGCCAGCGCCAGGAAGAGGGCCGTCAGCAACGCACTGACCGCCCGCATCGCGTAGATGCCGGACGTGTCCTGGAAGAGCAGGGTCGGCCAGCCCACCGCTAGGTAGTACACGGGGTTGTAGAGGCCGGCACTGGTGGTCGATCGCACATCCGCGTCCGGATCGGCCGGCTCGGCTACACCGCAGTCGGCGTCGACAGCGGGGTTGAACGCGAAGCAGGTGACGGCCTGGGAGCGCGCGATGTAGGCGGGGACCGTGACGATGTTGCCCGTCGATGACGCGGGTCCGATCCATTCGCCGCGCACGACGCTGGCGGCGCGCACGATGTGCGCCGGCTCGTCCGGGGAGCCGGAGATCGGGGTGGCGAAACCCCAGCAGAGGCAAAGCGCGGTCAGGAGTGCCCAGGAGATCAGGAAGGCCCGGACACGGAAGGCCGGTCGCGGGGCGGTGGTCGATTCGTCGTTCACGTGGTTGGTCTCATCCGTGCCGACGGGTCGCTGGAGGACGGTCATGTCGTCGTCGCACGCGCACTCTGCACACCAACACCATAGGGGATTCGCAGTTAGGCCCGCGTCATGAAACCGCCGTTTGTGCGTGTTGTCTGGTCCGTATCCCAGTGAGGTGAACGATCAGCCCGACCGCCGGTCCGATGGCGAGTGCCAGCGCCGCACGCTCAGGAAGAGGCAGCGGCAGGAACAGCAGGGCGAGGGTCACCAGGGACGCGACGACCCAGCCGATGGCGTACAGGCCGTGGAGGTTCCGGGCCAGCACGGCCGATCCGCTGACGAACAGCGCGCCGATCAGACCCGACGAGGCGATCAGTGCGACCAGGACGCCGGCGCCGAGGTCGAACTCGGGACCGAAGACGAAATGCATGACCGGGTCGCCCCACAGCCAGGCGGCGAGGCACAGAACCCCGATCACCCCGGCGATGGCGGCGAGCAGGACGGCCACGGTACGCCC
>Ga0256775_1000016_pt1 | contig 24869 bp, 1 predicted proteins | sample MC6MC0926MT_FD_186036 | JGI IMG/M metagenome (GOLD analysis project Ga0256775, IMG submission 186036) | Metatranscriptome of enriched soil aggregate microbial communities from Iowa State University, Ames, United States - MC6-MC0926-MT... | ecosystem: Environmental > Terrestrial > Soil >...
CCGCATCAGAACAGAGACGCAAACGGGACAACAACACGCACAGACGAGGACGATACACGACGGGTACGGAGGCACACAGCGGCATCCGCGACCACTGCATCCTTCCCTCCGCCCTTCCGGGGACTGGTGGACTGTGAGTGTGTTGGGACGTGTTCGAGCCCGGTCCGCAAAGCGGAGCCGTCGCTTTCCCCCTCCCTCTGCTCCCTCCCGTGGGTGGGATGATCCCACCCATGCGCTCGACAGCAGGCACACACCGCCTGCAGGCCCTCGGTCGCACTAGCCTTCTCGGCTGCCTGCTGCTGCTCCTGCTGCTGTGCGCGCCCCACTCCGCAAGCGGCCAAGTCTCAATCGTTGGCGCGGTGACTTGCGCCAACGATGACGGCCACGTCTTGTTTGGTGGCGCCGAGTCCCCGCCCCTGCGCTTCGTTTACAATGGCGTCGACTCCCACCAACTGCCGGTGGCCAACACATCCTTCAGCATATCCTTTTGGCTTCGGCGGAGTGAATTGACGGGTGCGGCGGCGTCGCACACGGTGCTGGTAATTGGCGACCAGCAGCAGCTGGGCCAAGCGAACACCTTCCTCACGGTGGCCTTCGACAAGTCCGACGGACTTATCTTTGGATTCACGTCCAACGACCTGGAGACAAGCGTGGCACCGCCCTTGAGTTCCGTTTTCTACACGCGCGTCGGCGTGTGGGAGCATCATACCCTCACGTACAGCGCGCTGGTGACGGCGCCGGCTCGCCAACGCTGCGTGTACCGGAATGGTGTGCAAGTCATGTGCAAAGGTGCGTCGTCGCACTTCCTCGGTAGCGGCAAGGAGATGATGGTCGGCGCAGGCTACGTCAGCTTGGGACCGGGACAAGTGGAGCCCGGCGTGCCCTTCTTCGGTGCGCTGGATCAGCTGCGTATCTGGCCGCTCTCGCTGCCGCCTCCCGCTGTGCTGTGTCTGATGCATTCCGGTTTCACATCGGGTCCAGGTCCAGTGCTCGCCTACGACTTCGAGAGCCAGGGCGGGTACACGGTGGAAGATCGGAGCGGCAACGCGCGCGACGCGTCCGTGGTCGGAGACTGGCCCATCGCATTTGAGCGGTCGGTGGGGTCGAATCTGCCGATCTGCCTCATGGAGCGAAGCTATGGAAACCTCTGTACTTTGCGCGACACTGCAAAGTGGGTTCTGCTCCAAGCGCGAAACACGCAGCAGCATGCCGAGTTTCAAGTGGCCCCAAGCGGCAGCCGCGGTGCGGACGGTGTGTTGCATCTGAGCGGCCCCGGTTCGCCGCTGCCCCAGTACGTGGACTTGCTGGACTCCCTCGACACCAACCAATCACCCTTCGCCATTCCCGCGTCGACCTGGAACCCCGGCGTGGGGGCTCACACGTGGTCCATGTGGATTCGACCGCAGAGCACGCACGCCACTCAAGTGCTGTTCAGTGCAAGCTCTGCCGACAAAAACCTTCGAACTGGGGACGGAGTGCAGATCATGTCCATCGCGCCCACGGAGCCTGAAACGTCGGCACTATTGTCGTTTCGGTTCACGTCGCAGGATCAAGTCCAGTCGTGCTCTTCGAGCACAGTTCGCCTGGAGCCAGGCGTGTGGCAGCAAGTGGCTTTCACGATCCTGGCGTCTTCGTCGACCGTGCAGTTCGCAGGCTCTGGCCAGGTCGATGCGGTTGTGTGTGGTGCCTATCAGTATATCCTGTCGAACGCGAACACAGCGCGCACTTCCTTGTTCTTCGGCCACACGGACATTTACGATTCGCCTGGGCTGTATCCCCTCGACTTCAGTGGGGAGCTGGCGTCATTGATGTACTGGGATCGTGTGCTGACGAAGGTGGAGCTGGTCGGACTGGGTGCATCGCCGCCACTCAACATTGTACCGGCTCCGATGCGCCTCATCAATGTGCCGCGCTTCCAGGCGCCCGGCACGATGTCGCCGCTGCTGGGCGTGCCACCTGAGCTGTTCACGTCGCTCAAGCGCTACGTGTCGATTTCGTCTGACGCTGCCACGCCGTCCGTGGGAGAGGCCACCATTCCAGCCGCCACTTACATGGACGAGCGATACACGTTCACGGCGCAGTACTCCGTGCTCAACCCGCAGGTGGACTACACGATCAGCATGGCGCCTGAAGGACAGTCCGTATATTTTTTCCAGCAAGTGATCGCGAATGCGACCGTGGCACCCATGACACTGGACAGTACACGCGCATCGGCGGAATTCAAGCTCAGTCTCCTTCCGCCGACCAATCCGCGCAACTACCCCTGGCTGCAGGCGGATGAGGGAACCAATCTCACCGTCGGTTTCGCGTCCTTCAACAGCTTCTCTTGGATCGATCTGTATGACCCGCGCGACACCAACAGCGGCCAGGTGATGCCGCGCGTCTTCGGAGGTATGTACTCCGCCTGGTCGTTTGCGATGTGGCTCCGCTGGGATGCGGTGGTTCCGTCGGCCTCCTTCTTCGAATGCACCCAGTCCATCGGTATGCCGAATCACCGCGTGTCACTGTACTACGACTATATCACCGCAGCGGGTGTTTCGACGGGACAGATGGCGATCATGTGGAGCGACTTCTCCGGCACACAGACGCTGGTCTTGAAGAAGACGGGTGTTCAGCTGCCCATTCAAGCCTGGACGCACGTGGCCCTTGCGGTTGACGCGCTGGCGTTCGTGCGCTTGTTCATCAACGGAGCGTTGGCGTACAGTGTGCCACTGCCCATTCAGCATCAACCGCGGGCGGTCGTGCGTGACTTTTGCAACGTTGGTCGCGACTACTCTGGTGGAAACAAGTTCACGGGCCGCCTGGCTGGTTTCTCATTTTTCCAGCGGGCCCTGATCCCCGCTGAAGTGGAACTGCTGGCTGGCAACCCTCCTTCAAGCATTCGCGGTCGCATCGTGCAGCGCGGTGTGCCCTTCGCCGCCACTGCCGGCTCGACTTACCCCATCGAGTTGGCCAGCAGCTGGACGACTGCGCGCCCCCTCACAGTTGCAGTGTCCGTCAGTCCAGTCGGCTACGCCACACCGTCGAGCCAGACGCTCGTGTACACGACGTTCGTGCAGACCATGACGCTGACATTTCCTCCGTTGACCGGTGGAGCGACCTCGTGGACAGTGAGCTTCTCGCTGACCGGCGACTACGCCCCGCTGTATGCGTCCATCGCGCCTCTCGTCGTGCTCCCCACAAGCTGGGAGGCTGTGCAGATGGGAGCCAACTTCACTTTGTCGGTCGCAGGGCCCTCCACTCACGCGCTCTGGTCACCGGGTCCGGGGGGGCGCGGTCTGGCGTGGTTCGATGGGACGATCTCATCGATTTCGCCCTGGCTGCTGCTGAGCGAGCATACGGACGCCGGTCCGCAAGTGATGCCGTCGGTGTGGGGCGTGGAAGCCGGCGCTCTCCAACCCATTGGTTTTGCCTTCAGCATGTGGGTGTACGTGTGGTCGTTCGACACCACCGGGATGTCCAGCTTCCTTCAGTGCGCCAGCTCCGATACTTCCATGGCGGACATGTTTCACATATTCGCGACACAGACGGGCACCGAGAGCGGACTGTCATACAGATGGATGCAGGAGGCGACGGGCGGAATCAGTGCAACGCCACCGTGGTGCGGCACAGCGGCACTGGGATCAGTGGCTTACTCAGGCAGCGTCTGCCAGAATTCGATCAGCTATGGTGCGACTGGTCAGAATTTGCCATCCAAGCAGTGGGCGCACATCGGCGGCGGCATCAATGAGTTCGGCCAGTTCCGCCTCTTCATCAATGGCCAAGCGTTGCCCGTTGTGCAGGCGCAGGATTATCCGCCGCGCCGTGTACCGCGCATGTACTGCTCCATCAACCGTGACGCAAGCAGCCCGACTAACGCCAACCGTCGTTGGACCGGCGCCGTTGGTGGCATGCAGTTCATCAACCGCGGACTGCAGGTGGAGGAGTTCGCTGTGCTGGCGCAGAACCCGCCGGTCAGCGTGGTGGGCAATTTCACCGTGACAGGCATGCCGCTGATCGGCCTCCCGTCTCTGACGTGGAAGGATCAGTTACAGATTGAGGTGGCAACGAGCTTGATCGCGGGCGCGCAGGTGGAGCTCATCCTCACCGTCAGCAACGGGTTCACGTCACCAGCAAGCCTAGTCTTCTCGCCCACGAGCCGCGATCCGAAGAAGGTTTCGCTGACGCTGTTGGACCTGCCGACGGGCGTCACCAACTGGACAGTGACGTACACCTTGGCCAAACCGGCGGCCCCCTATTACGTGGCTCCGGCGCCGCTAGTCATCATGCTGGCCTCTGCCACCAGCATCCTTGCCACCACGAACTGGAGTCTACCGATGCCCGCGCGCTCGCTGCAAGCGGACTGGATGCCCGGCGTGGCGCCCGGCACGGGAGTGGTCGTGTTCAAGGCGGTCGGCTCCGAGTATCTCGATCTGATGCTGCCGGCCAACTTGCACGGCCAAGTGACGTTTCCCATGTTCGGCGGGGTGCGCGAGGGATGGACGATCACAATGTGGGTGTGGGCGTCGACAATGGTTGGGGGCGCCGTCTTCTTCGATTGCAGCACGGATAACGGGAACAGCAACCGCGTTGGACTCAGCACGTGGGCCACAACGGGACAATTGATGGCTACAATATACGGCAGCAATGGTGCGATTATGAATGCTCCGCTGGATGCTACGCGTCTCTTGACGGTGCAGCAGTGGACGCTGCTGACGCTGTCAATAGGCACATGGGGCCAGTACCTTATCACGATGCATGGACGCGCGATTTTGTCGGGCTTCTTCTCCCCGATCACTAACGTGGCACAGCGTGCCAGTCGCCCATACTGCCGCATCAACCAGCCGATTACTTCGGGGTGGTGGCCCGGGCGCGTGGCATCCTTCCGTCTGTATCAGCGCCCGCTGCTGGTGGATGAGACGGCTATTCTGGCGAACTCGCCTCCGCCGTCCATCCAAGGACAGATCACGTTCTTTGGCGCGCCGTTCGCATCAGTTGAAGGGGCGACATACGACACGGTCAACGCGTACATTTCGTTGGTTACCAGCGCGGGAGTCAGTCTGGCCATTACCGTGAGCCCCAGCGGGTATGCCGCACCGACCACGCTGGTGTGGCCACCCGGAGTCCCCGCTGCGCAGCAGTTTCAATTGAGGCTGGATGCGCTCCCTGCCGGTGCGACGCAATGGTTCGTGTCGTTCAGTATTATCAACAGCCCCCTCACCGCCGCTGCGTACGCCCCGCCCCCGCCAATCACGATCGGACTGGCCACCGCCGATACGCTGACCCGCTCGGCCGACATGACGGTCAACATGAGCACACCAAGCATCAATGCGGGATGGCAACGGACGGATACTGGGGATGGAAGCATTGTGTTTAGGGCGACATCGAGCCACTTCCTCAATCTGCAGCTGCAGGGCGACGTGGGTGCGACGCTCTTTCCCTCGTGGGATGCCACCCGGGGCTTCTCGATTTGCACATGGCTTTTCCTGCCCGAGTACACGCCCAATGCGGTGTACTTCAGCGCGTATCCCACGCAGAATTCTCTGGTCAACGCCATTCAACTGGTTGCGTCCCCCTCTACTGGCAATGGTGCGGTCGGCTTCCAGTGGTACTCCGACACGGGCACCCTGCTGTCGACGGTCGCCTGGACCACGCAGCCCATTCCTCTCAACCTGTGGGTCTATGTCGCATTCACTGTGGATCCAGCCGGCATTGCAAACATCTTCATCGCAGGGAACAGCGTGCTCGGGACCGGCGGTTTGAGTGCGCAGCAGCTGCCTCTGAACGTGGAGCGTCCACTGGTGGCCATCGGGCGTGCGGCGTCTGCGGCCACGAGCGGACGCTGGACGGGTTTCATGGCGTCCTTCCAGTTCTTTGCACGAGGCCTTGTGTCGCAAGAGGTGCAAACTTTGGCCAGCACGGCGCCGTCGGCGGTAATCGGCAATTTGACGCTGACGGGCATTCCTTACGCGCTGCCAGCGGACGTCACCAACCGATTCACGCTGCGCTTGACGACGTCACTGCTGACCTATGCCGCTCTGACGGTCGACATCGCATGTAGCCAGGGCGGCTACAGTGTCCCCTCCTCTGTGACCTTCCAGCCGTTACCGTGGCCATCGGGCATGGCGCCCAAGGAAGTGGAGATGACCCTGCCAGCACTCACCGGTGGCAACACGCAGTGGCTCATCTCGTTCGTCCTGCGCGGCGACAGCGCATCATCGTGGCGCACGCCGCCGCCGGTGGTGGTGCGTACGATCTCGTTTGCGAACTTGGATGCTTCGGTCGCCTTCGCCGTGAACACGACGGTGCAGTCCATCCACGCGGGACTGGCGAACGGGCTCATCACGTTCGACGGAAAAGCGGGGGGACAGTACATCGACCTGCGCGTACCTGCAGACACGAACTTTATGGGCGGCCAAGTATTCCCGCTACGCTTTGCCGGACTGGACACACCGGGTTTCGCGCTGCACTTCTATGTGTTTCACTGGGGCAGCATCGCGGGGAGCGGGAAGGCGGTGCTGTTCCAGTGCCAGTCGGCCATCAATGCGAACAACGATCTGATCGAGTTCTCTCTCCCAGATGGCACAGCGGCGAAGTCGGCGATTGCGACGTCTTTCCGCACGGAGTTGCCGGTCGCGCGCGTTTTCTCCGCGCTGAGTGCGGTGGCCTTGCCGCTGCAGGTGTGGTCGTCCGTCTCCATCAGCTACGACGGATTCGGTCTGCTGCAGATTTGGATCAACGGCGTGAACGTACTGAGCCAGGCATTGGCTGACATGCCACTTTTCCCAGGTCTCGCGCGCGTCGACCGCGTGCAATGCTCGATCAACAGGGATTACTCGGGCCCGAGGCGGTGGACCGGCGCGCTGGCCCAGTATGTTTTCTGGCAGCGTTCACTGCATCCCGTTGAGGTGCAGCTGTTGGCTTCGAGGGTCCCTCCTGCCGTGCAGGGCAACGTGACCATCGTCGGTGTGCCGCTGTCCGGCACGGCGTCTCAGACTATCTCAGGCGTCCTGGCCATCCCGAGCCTGGTGACGGCGCAGACGCTGACGCTGCAGATCAGCATATGGCCTACAGGGAGCATCACACCACCCACGCTGCAGTGGAGCGGCATCGACACGCAGCCGTTAATGTTCAGCATTGCGCTGCTGGAGCTGCCCGCCTCGTGCAATTGCGCCGAATGGACCGTGAGCTACAAACTCCTCGGCGCAAACAGCGGCAGCTACCTCGCCCTTCCGCCGCAGGTGATTGTCAACGACTCGACGAGTTTTGTGGAAACCAGCGCTGCGTTCCAGATCAACACCGCGCTGCCCAGTCTGCGCGCCAAGTGGAAACCCGGAGCACGAGCAGGGACCGGCGTGGTGTACGGTACGGGTTATCAGTCCGGCCACCATCTGTTGCTCACCGGTGATGCGAGCGATTCGCGCTCTACGCCCTTCCCGAGCAAGTTCGGCATTGCGGCGCAAAATCAGCAGCCAACGGGATTTGCCATCGCTGGTTGGTTCTTCATGAACGTGGTGTCGAGCCAGCCCCTGGCCTTGCTGACCTGCACGGCGCAGGATTCCGCAACGACGGATTCGATCAGTATTAGGGTATCGAGCAGCGGATTATTTGCAACGTGGTACCGCGACACGGTGCTAGCAGGGTCCAACACCAATTATGGTCCACCGCCCGTGCCAGGACAATGGTTCAATGCCATCTTCACGATGGATCCATTTGGGTATTGGTCGCTTGCGCTCAACGGTGTGGTGCAAATCAGTCAAGCTTCGAGTGGCCCCCTGTACCTGACGCGCAGCATGTGCGCCATCGCTCGCTCGTATAACAACCCGTTGGCTTACAATCTCGACGGTGAGATTGCGTCGTTCAGCTTCTGGAACCGCTCGCTGAGCGTGCGCGAAATGGGCATGCTCGGTGCTCATCCGCCGCTCAACATTATCGGCCAGCTAAAGTTTGTCGGCGTGCCCAGCAACGTCGTCGCTACGGGCGGCTCCGTGTCCCCCGTGGTCATTAGTAGCACACTGGTGTGCTCCGCGGGTCTGACCCTCAGGGTCAAGGTGTCACCGGGAGGCGTCATGGCTCCCGTGATGATCAACTTCGCCGGACTGCCGCAGGCACCCATCACCGCCAGCATTGATTTCAACGCGCTGCCCGAGGGAGTCGAACAGTGGAATATCACGTGGATACTCAGCGGACCCGGTGCGTCGCTGTTCGAGCAGCCACCGATGATGACCGTGTACGCTAGCAACTTGGCGTTCGTGCAGGCGTCGGCGTTTTTCACGCTGGACATGTCGCAGCGGTCACAGGATGCCGATTGGCTCCGAGTCGGCAGCAGCGGCATTGTGCGCTTCACCAGCGCGACGCACTATCTCAACCTGCAACGAAACAGCGATGTCAGTTTCGCGGCGCCCATGTCGCCGAATTGGAGCGTCAGCAAAGGATTCACCATCGCAACGTGGCTGTACCTTGAGACCTGGAACTCCGCTACGATTTTCTCTTGCGGTCCTGCTGCCGGTTCGCTGGACGATACGATTCGCTTCGAGTTGTATGGTACCGAACGCGTATTCTTCGGATGGAACGTGGATTCCACGGCAGCGTTGTCTTCCGCAAATTTCTTTGATGTGCCCAATTTCCAACTTCGTCAGTGGTCGCACTTGATGCTGAGTGTCAATACCTTCGGTGTGTGGTCCCTGTATCTGCACGGCGTGCGGGTGTTTACCGCGAGCGGTGTGAATTTGCCGCGTGACGTGGAGCGGCTCAACTGCTTCATTGGGCGCAATTACGCCGACACGGTCGCGAGCCACTTCCTCCCCGGTGCGCAGATGGCATCCTTTATGCTGTTCGAGCGCGGCTTGATCGACGCGGAGGCCGTGCTGCTGGCCAATGCTCCGCCCACTAGCATCAGCGGCGAGATGGTGCTGAATGGCGTGCCGCGCACGGGCTCCCCTGGCGGCCCCACGGATTCCATCCAAGTTTGGCCGAGCCTGATGACGAATCTTCCTGTGACGCTGCGAATCTTTGCTACGCTTCCCAGCTACGCCACTCCGTCGTCCCTTGGCTGGACTGCGAGCAACACCGCCGCGCAGTCGTTCACGTTGCAGTTGCAGCCCAACGACTTGGAGTACTGGAACATCTCGTTCACCATCGACGACAACGGCGTGCGGAACTGGCCAGCGCCAAGCAGCTTCCGCATACTGTACGTTTCGATGGAGGAGCTGCAGGACGAGGTGGACTTCAGTGTCGACATGCGACGCGTACCGCAGCGCGTATCGTCAGCCACGCCGGGCGTGGAGGCGGGTTCGTATCTGTTCAATTTTGACGGCAGCGCAACGAGTTTCTTGTCTCTGAGCAGTATCGCAGATGTCGGTAGCGTCACCATGCCGTTGCGTGCTTTCGGCAGTGCAGGTTTCGCGGTCGCTGCATGGATTCTCGTGCCGTCGCTTGCGTCCCCAATGTTCCCCATTTTCCAATGTTCCGCATCGTACGGCTCCTCGGCCAACCTGGTGTGGTTCGGATACCGTCCGTTTAGCACGTCGCTCCAACTTCTTTTCAGCAACGCTCCTGTCACTTCTACCAGCTCTGTTCAAGGCGTCTTTGCGGCAGGTGTGTGGACACATGTGGCGCTGACGGCTGGTCGGGATGACGAGGGACATACATTTTGGACCGCGTTCATCTCGGGGGAAGCAGTCTCGTCATCCACTACACTGCCGTTGCCGGCGGATGTGGCGCGCACCAACTGCGCATTCGGGCAGGACTTCGATGGCAGCCGACCAGCCAAAGCGAGTCTGGCAGGATTGCAGTTCTGGAAGCGTAGCTTGCGCCCCGCGGAGATGGAGATCCTCGCCGGTACGCCACCGCCGACAATCCGAGGCCTGCCCATGCGGTTAACTCAAGTGCCCGTCGCGGCGCTGCCTGGCGACCTGCTGCCGCCAGTGCTTCTGGGGGCCCCCGTCGCCAGTCAGCCCTTCACGGTGCAGATCGCGGTGAGCGGTGCGCCAGCGACCGTCGCGCCGACTTCCCTCACCTTCCCCAGTGGTGTGTTCGGCTCGCAAATCTACGATGCCCAGCCGTTCCAGCTGACTTTCCCCACGACCGGCACGCCGTCGAGCCTGCCCTGGGTGGTGTCCTTCACGCTGTCGGGCCCTGGCGCTCTGGCCAACTCGCCCCCGGCGAATATCACCATCCAGCGCACGAACTATGACCTTGTCGTTGCCAGCGCCGCTTTCAAGCTGCTGACCCACAAGGCGTCCACGAACGCTGGCTGGGCGGCGAGTGCCACGTTTGGACAGGGATACGCGGTGTTCAATGGGCTCACACACTACCTCGACCTCATGAACACGTTTGACACACTGCGAGACACGTTCCCGACAACCATGCCCGTGGGGGGGAACGGATGGACTGTCGGGTTCTGGTTACGCACAAACAGCACCGTTGGCACGACGGGTGCGCGCCTGCTGTCGTGCTCTCCGTTCCCCGCCACTTCTGAGTTTTACATTGGCATTACCGCCGCTGCCAATGCGTTCACCGTGTCCTTCCAAGGGTGCACATCGCTGACCACCCAGATCGCATCCAATCAGTTTGCGATGGGAGTGTGGATCTACGTGGCGGTTTCACAGGAGAGCAGCGGCAAGCTCGTCCTTTGGATGAATGGCGCAGATGTCCAGTCCATTACTACCAGCTGTTCTGTGTTGCAAACACTCAGTCGTAGCCAGTGCAGTGTTGGCCGCAGCATGCTTGGTGCGGTGGGCTCGCAACCGTTCGACATGGCGTCGTTGATGCTGTGGCAGCGCTCCCTGTCTCCCTCGGAGATGAGAGTTCTGGGCGCGACGGTTCCGCCGCAGATCGCTCCCGTTCTGTTCACTGCAGTGAATATGCCCTCCTTCGGCCAGGTGGACGGCGTGTTCAGCGACATCAGTGTGTACTCAACCGTGTGCACCTCGTCGGTCACCGTTGGGATGAGTGTGACGCCGTTCGGATCCACCGCACCGACGACGCTCAGCTGGGGCGCATCGAATTGTGGACCCAAATCCATGGTGCTCACCACTTCAAACGGCAATCCGCCGCCGACATCGTGGACGCTGGCATTCGACGTGCGCGGGGTGGACGCGGGCAGCATTTACCTGCCACCGTTGGTCCTCCCCTTAGCCACTTTCCCGCTCGTGTGGGCGTCGGCGGGCCTTACCGTCCTCGGCGAGCAAGCGAGTGTGAACGCGCTGACCGCCCTCTCTCCATCGGGTGGCACGGTGATCCGCTTTGACAGCACGGCCAACACATTCATCAACCTGAACGCACGCGCTGATACGCACAGCGACCGCACGATGGCGTCGGTCGGCATGATGGGCGGCGCCTTCTTCGGCATGACCGTGGCTACCTGGATCCGCTGGACGCCGACGAGCGTCGATTCGATCGCGAAGCTATTCTCGTGTTCGTCAGGTGGATCCAACAAAGATGAGATTTCCTTTGGCCATCACACGCGGCAGATGCAGTTGCAGTACGCCTTCGCCGTCAACAGTGTGTACACGTGCCAGGGCACGCTCGGCGGGACAAGTGCGCTTCAGGCAGACCAGTTCAACCACGTGGCATTCAAGATCGACACCAATGGGTTGGTCAGTGCGTTCCTCAACGGTGCGCTACTGGAGTCGCGTGCATGCGCCGCCGCGGGCCGGCCCATTGCGGTGGATCGACCGGTCTGCCTCCTCGGTCGATCCAGTTTCAACCAGCAGAACCGCTCGAATGCGGATGTGAGCCATTTTGCCTACTTCAACCGGAACCTGCCTGCGAATGAGTTGCAGCTGCTGGCAACGTCTCCCCCGGCCCCACTGCAGCGCGCCGTGATCCGCGTTATTGGTGTGCCGGAGTACGCCGTCGACACGTACACAGTCCCGCAGGTGCAGGTGCAGCTGAGTCTGTGCACGGGCGCACCCTTGACGCTGACCGTTTCTCTCGTGTCCATCGGGGTATCGGGCAATTTGGCCGCCAACCTCACACGCGTGGTGAGCACGCTGATCTTTACACCGTTGGCGTGTGGCGCGCAGTCCTTCAGCTTCCAGTTCCCCTTGGACTCGCTGGTGCCGCAGTGGATGGTCAAGTTTGCGTTGAGCGGTGATACGGCGTGGGCGTACGGCACACCGGCTCCGTTCCGCGTGCTGCGGGCCACGACCACGGGGGCGCTGAGCTCCGCGCATTTCACCTTGAACACCAGTTTGCCTTCTCTGCATGCGGGCTGGCGGGCGGGCAGCATGGACGGCACTGGCATCGTGACGTTTGACAGCAGATTGCAGCAGTACTTGTTCCTCACGTCGCCGGTGGATGTGAGCTTCGGCCAGACATTCCCGCCGTACTTCGGCGGTGCGAACAACGGGTACACGTTCGACATGTGGCTCCAGCGCCCGCCCGTACTCGGAAGCACCAATGCGATCTTCTTTCAGTGCTCTCTGGGCATGGGATCCTCCTGGGACGCGTTTGGTGTGCAGCAGTTTAACACCTCGGGCAACTTCCAGTACACGCTATACCAGGGCGAACAGTTGGTCGCCGAGTCCAAGAGCATCGCGGTGGACGCGTCCCTCGCTTGGCAGCACCTGCTGTTCCGCCAGAACGCGTTTGGAACCATTTTCTTGTACGTCAACGGAGTGGAAGTGGTGTCGCTGCCAGGGCAACCGGCGCCGAATTTCGCGCTTCGCTCATCGTGCTCCGTGTCCCGTCGTTCGTACGGTGAGTCTGAGAATGCCGGCTATTGGAGTGGTCAGCTGGCCGCGCTGCGCTTCTGGAACCGCGACATGATCAGCCCCGAAGTCGCAATGGTCGCTGCGCGCTTCCCGCCTAACATCTTTCCGAGTCGCATGCAGATGCCCAACTTGCCCCGACTGCTCATTCTCGGAGCGGTCACTGACCTGGCCGTACTTCCATCGGCCTACTGGGGGATGCCTCTGACGGCGTCAGTGAGCGTCAGCGTGGGATCGCTGAACCGCACGTCGTTCGTGTTCTCGACGTTTGACGATTTCCAGTCAGCTTTGTACATGCGCTACAATGCGCCCAACTACGCCACCAACGTTACGTTCAGTTGGACTTTCACGGACACGGTGCACTACCGCTCCCACACGGTCAGCACGGTGGTGTTCTTCGGAAGCTTTAGCGTAGCGGCATCCTCGGGCGTCGTGCGTGGTGAAAGCATCACAGTGCGACAGGTACCCAGCTTGACACCGTTGGCGTCGGTGGACATGACCATCCTTCCGCCGAGCGGCTGGACTGCGAACCCCTCGGTGCTCAGCTGGAGCAGCGCAGCCGGGGGTGGAACGACTGTCGATACATTCACGCTGACAGCGCCTGCCGATGTCGAGCTGGGCACCAATGCGACCGTCTGTTGGAGCTTGACGGGCACGGATGCGGCCTATTATGTGCTTCCTGCGTGCACGTGGTTCCAGGTAATTTCAGCCAGCACGGTGCTGGTGACTGTGCCCCCTCCGAGCGTCTTGGCTGCATCTAGCTCTGTGCTGGTGCGTCTGCGCCTGGATGCGCCTCCCGTGATGGCACACGGACCTACACCCAACACAATCTCCGTGTCTTTGGCGGTGCAGCGCACGGTGATGTCGGGTACAGCGGGTGCCATCAGCCCGGTCACTGTGTACTTCACGGCTAGCAACTGGGACATCGAGCAGCAGGTGCGTGTAACGGCCCCCTCCCTCGCGCAGAATGTCAGCGTGAGTCTCAGTTTGGGGAGCATGGCAGCGCCACAGTTCGGTGTCTTCCCCAGTAGCTACTCGGTGACCATCATGGCCAGCTGGAGCTTCACCACGTTGCCTCCATTCCTGCTAATCAACCAGCAGAGCCAGAGGATCGGCGTGGCGACGGTTGGTTTCGTGTCCACGACACCGGACGTGTGCGCGCAGTTCGCCATCAGTGGTGGCGGTACTGCGGGTGCGGCTGTGCAAACCGTGGATGGTGGCCAGAGCATCTGCTTTGGCGCGAGTGGCACTCCGATGGCTTCTCGCGCATTCACATTGAAGGCGCCCTCAGTGGCCACCTTGGGCATGACCCTCCAGCTGACCGCGGTGAGCGGTGCTGATGCGGCTTTGTTTGCGCCGCTCCAATCCGTTGTGCCTGTACTGGGATACTTGGAGCTGGCGAGCCTGAGCTCCGGGGGAACGAGTATGCCCGCCCAGACGAGCCTCCTCCTGCGCGTGGTTGGCGTGGGCTTGCCTGCCGACTCCGGCCCGCTGTCGGTGTCTCTGAGTAGCAACTCGTCCGGCTCGTTCTCTGCGACAAGCTTGACCTTCGCCAACCCACTCAACTCGCAGACGTTCACTTACACGGACGATACCATCGTGGACGGATTTACAAAGATCACGGCCACGGTCACGGGCGGGGCCGCAGCGGCACTCACGTACTCAGGCTTCATCGTCCTCAAGGTACATGGATTCCGATCGCCGATCACTCAGACGGCCAGCACACAAGTGCTCGCCGGCCAAAAGGTGCCTCTGAGTTTCACTCTTGGCGCGATTCCGTACCCGCACGGCAACGGCGCCGTTCAGCTGGAGCTGACTCTTGTGGGCGCCGGCTCCTTGTCGCCGCTGTACCTGACCTTCGATGGCAGCGATTGGAACATGACGCACATTGCGGAGTGGATCTCTCCGATGAGCATGGCGAGCGCAAACGTGAGCGTGCTTGTCACAGGTACCAACGCGTACCAGTACGAGTTGGCCTTCGCCAATCCCATTCAGTTGCAGGCGAAGGCGTCCTTCCAGCTGGTCACTCTGCCACCCTACCTCCTCGCGGCCAGCATGAATGACATGAGACTGCGCACCGTGCTGTGGCCCACACCCGAGGCGGACGTGTGCGTGGAAGCCGATGTGCCGACCTTCCCCGCCCGCATCTGTTTCCAGACCGACGGCGGAATGCCTCAGTTTTCGATCCTAGGCCGCTTGGACGCGGGCGTGCAGCGCTTTGTGTTCACGGCCGTACCGGGCTCCGGTGCCGATGTGTCTTCCTTCGCGCCCTACACCGTCGAGCTCAATGTGCTGGGTTGGATGCGCATGGTTCCTGCCAACGGTTCGAGCAGCGTGCTGAACGGGCAGACGAATAGCTGGAACGCCACTGCGTCCTCCGCGCTCCTGCTGTCCATCGAGTCGGTGGGCTTGCCCCCTGGTGATCTCGACATACAGATCAGCACCAGCTCGCTTGGCGTATTCTCCACGAGCGCGACATCCACGAACCTGTTGCCCACCATTCGGCTCGTATACAACGCAGGCAGTCCGCTCACGTTCTTCTATCGCGATGCTTCGGTGAGCTCCGGCTCTGTCACGCTCTCCTTGGAAGTCAAAGGCGGTGCGCTGTCGACGTTCTCCTACGCATTCGCGCAGCTGCATTTGGAGATGACGGCGCAGCCCGCACGGATCATCATCACGCGATCGCCGGCCGTCATTGCAGGGAAGGTGAGCGTGGGGGAAACACAGAACATGCTGGCTCTGCCGTCAGCCATGCTGCCGGCTCCCCAGTCGCTGCTCGTGTCCATATCGGTAAGCGGCTGCTCCGCTTCGATTGCTGGCGCCTCCTTGAGCTTCCTGAGCTCGAACTGGTTCCTTGCGCGCAACTGGTCCATCACGCCGACGACGCCTGGTGAGGTGTGCACAGTGTTGGTGCAGGCCAGTGACCCGCTGTTCCCCGACGTCACCTTCAACTTCACCACGCTCAACCGGATCGGCATCACGGGGCTTCCCACTCCCATTACCGTTGGACAAAACGGAAGCTTCACGCTGATGCCGCTGGGCGTGACGCAGACCGCCGTATGCGTAGCCGTTACCAGCGAGGGACTCAATGTGGACGCACCAGCACCGGTGTGCTTCGATGGCTCAGGCGGTGCGGCTGTTGGACCGCAGATTGTGCGTTTCGTTGCACCGAACGTCGCGACAGCAGTGGCCACTCTGCGCATCACTCCGCTGTCCGGCGCAGACCTGCAGTGGTTCGAGCCAACGCTCGTCACCACGAGCGTGCTCGCTTACGTGGTGCTGGAGCCTGTCGACGGTCAGGGCTCTGTGCGTTCTTCTGGTGGCGCTTGGAGCATCATCAGTCAAGGAACGCTGTACATTCGCGCCCGATCCGTTGGATTGACAAACGGCACGGTGGATGTGCTTCTGTCCTCCAACGCCACGAGCCGCCTGACGCCGTCGAGTGTCAGCATCACGGGGGGCAGCAGCGACGGCACTACGTTTGCGTACCTCGATGGGACGCTGGTGGGCGGATTGGCCAGGATCGAGAGTGTCGTCATTGGTGGCTCGCGCCAAGCCGATACGATTCCGTTCGGTGAGATGCTGTTGCAGCTGACGGCAGGCTTGGGTAGCTTCAGCCTGCAGCCATCGCCGGCGCTGCTTCGTCGGCAAGTGCAGTCCTCCGTGACGACGCCCTGCGGTGTGACCCCGTCTGCAGTGCCGCCTTCAGGGTTCCTGACTGTCGCAGTTACCTTGGTATGCGCGGCCGGCTCAGGCAGCGTGGCGCCGGCGAGTTTGATCTTCACGGGAAGCAATTGGACCATGCCGCAGTCCGTTTCTGTGACGGCCCCCGATGCGCCCGGCGTGCAGTGTACATTGTATTTCCGTGCTGCATCACCTAACGAAGACGCCTACGCGCCTGCGAATCAAACGTTCACCACCGCTAACTCCGTGGGTGCGCCGTCACTGCCAGACACGTTGCTCGTGGGACAGAGCCTGACAGGCCTGCTCGTGCGGCCCATCAGCGGGGCTGCCGCCAATGCAGACCTGTGCGTCAATCTGACAGCCAGCTTGATCACGCTGGAGCCGTCCAATATGCTGTGCTTTGCTTCAGGCTCCAGCACACTTAATGTCACTGCGCTGAGCACCGGTGGACTGGCCAGCATCACGTTCACTCCGGCCAGTGGCGGTCAGATGGGCGAGTTCGTCCCGCGCACGCAGACTTTGCGCGTGCTGGGATACCTCGAGTTGCGACCTTCACCCGCGGCGGGCTTGGTGCAGAATGCTGCCGGTGAGTGGATTGTACAAAGTGGAGACAGTGTGGAGGTGCTTGTACAAGCGCACGGTGTGCCCTCTGGATCGCTGTGGGGCAGCTTGGCAGTCAATGGAAGCAGTTCGGTCCTGCCGACGTCCTTCAACGTTTCCAACGTCGATTTCGGATGGCCGAGCTTCGTGTATACTGACGCCACAGCGCCGGGGCTGGTCAAGCCGCGCGCGCTATTCACACTTTCCGTGACGGGAGGAACATCGGCGCCGTTCGTGCAGGCACATGCCAGCATCAGCTTCGTTGTCAATACCACAGATATCAACCAACAAGGAAGTTCCACAGGCGCGAGCAGCAGCAGCAGTAGTAGCAGCAGCGGCGGCAGTGGCGGCGAAAGTATCAGCAGCTCGTCGTCGTCCACTGCCGGTGGAGCACCATCCTCCTCCTCCTCTTCCTCCTCCTCTTCTTCTTCCACTGCGGCAGGCTTGACTTCCATGTCGTCGAGTACGGCTGGAAGTGTTTCTTCGTCCAGTGGCAGCGGTCGCGTTGACGAGAGCTCCACGGGCTCCACGCGCCCGCCGCGTCCCGTTTCCTCCTCCACAGGTGAGGAAGTGTTGCCTCCCGTTCCGCCACCGACAGATGACTGCGAGTGCGACACGCTGGGCTGTTACGAGTGCAAGTACACTGTGCCGACGGCGATTTTGCGTGGGCCGACCATCGTGACTGAGTGCGAGCGCATGCTGCTCGACGGCCGCCAAAGTTTCGGCATGGGTGCGTACGCTCCATCTGCCCCCTTCACGTTCAGCTTGGTGTCGCTCATGTACGCTGGCGTGGACTACCTCTCTACTCCCTCCTTGCTGCCCGGTGGCCCTTGGTCGGTGTCGCTTGGCAGCGGCGGCCTGTGCGAGGTTGATAGCGTTGGGGGCACCCTGGTGTGTGACGGAACACAGATGCTCACAGGCGCCGACTACACGTTCGGCCTGACGATCACCAACGGATGGTCACAAATCAGCGAACTGGCGACGCATACGGTGCGCAGGATCGCGTTGCCGGCGCTGGCGTGGCAGCCCACACCTGTGATCGTCGCTCCACGCTTGCTGCAGCGCGGGGAGACGATGCGATTTGGTTTGATCTTCTCTGAGAATCGCTGTACCACGCTGCCCAGCGACGTCGTCTTTGCGTTCCGTTGGACGATTGATATGCTGAGCGGCAGCAACGGGCGCCCTGTGCGTCCCGGTGCTGCGATGAATCACACGTTCATGACGCGTGATGTCTTGCTTCCTCCTTACTCGCTCGTGTCTCCCAGCACTTACCTCATTACCGCAACGGTGAGTCTGACCAGTGCAAGCGCAGGCATCACGTCGGCATCGCCGCTGGTGAGCTGGACACAGCTGCGCATGCGCGTGACGCTGGCAGATCTCCAAGTGCACATCGCTGGCAGCGACCGCACACGTCCCATATCGCTCGTGAACAACTTGGACGGGAGTGCGTCCTTTGATCCGGACGTCGATCCAAACGAGCAACCGACACCTGCTGCAACGTTTAAGTACGCGTGGAGCTGCACCATCAACGGTGCGCCCTGCTCGTCGACGCCCATTCTGTCGCCGGCACAATGGAAACAGCCACAGCTCGTCATTGGTGCCTATGGACTGCTGGCAGAGCAGAGATACACGTTCACACTGACGCTTGCGGCCGTTGATCCGAGCGACACGCGGAGTGTCTCGCTGTCACGCTCGCTGACTACTCTGCCCGCCGCTGCCGCCGTTGGAGGCATTTCGGCGCAGTCAGCTGCTCCACTCGTCACCATCGTCAATCCGCCAGCCACAGTTGCTCCCGACTCCGTGCTGTCACTGCAAGCGCGTGTGCTGTCCACTTCCTCGACGCCCCATGCTGCTCTGGTATTTTCCTGGAGTGCAGACGCGGCTTCGACACTGCGCGCGCAGGCGTTGGGTGTGCATCTCGGTAGTGTAAACTTGCTCGTACCTGCGCACTTCATGCAGGCAGGCAGCAGCTGCCGCTGGACTGTCACCGTGCGTGATCCACTGCACAATGGGACGGCATCCGCTTCGACCGTGGTGTATGCACAACCTCCGCCCACCTTCACGAAACCAAACGGAGGCGGGTGCGTCGTGGATCCCCTGTCCACTGTGGCACTGGAGTCCTCGGTGAGTGTGGCGTGCCATGGCTACCACTCTCCCATCGGCGCCGAGCCGCTGACGTACAGCTTCCGTGTTCTCGATAGTGTGCGAGGCCCATCAGTTGAGCAGCAACTCGCTTTGGAAGAGAATCTTCCGTCCGCCGCGCTGGTGGGCGTGCGTCTACCCGCAGACGTGTTCGCTGTGCGCATTTACATCACCGACACAGCGGGTGTATCAACCTCAGCGGACGCCTATGTGGCTGTGGCGCCGCCGACAGATTTCCTCAGTCGCGGCGGCACGTGCTATGCTCGAGGCGTAGTGGACAGTCCTGCGTTCCTGTCGCTGCAGCGCGCACAGGATCATCAAGCGTTGTTCATGCACGTAATGCAACTTGCTCGCTACCTCAATGAGGCCAGCTCCTCCTTCGGCGAGTCGGAGCCGCTGCCCTGTGCGGTGGCGGCTTCTCCTGAGGCCGTGCGTACGCAAGTGCGCCTGGAGCTGTTCACGGTGCTGCTGCAAGTCGCTGCGCAAAACTTCTCTTCGGTTCCTGCTGCCCGTTTGCTGTGGCAGTCCGTTGCTGCATTGACGGGTGATTTGACGTCTCTGTCTTCTGTGTTTGATTCGGCTCCGACGTTGCGCGGTCAGGTGGTGTCCATGCTTCTCTCGTCCGTCACCTCGCTGCGCCCAACCACGTATGACCTACAGATGGCTGCCAGTGCGCCGACGTCACCGTGGACACCGCTCGTGGACTCCGTCGCCAATTTGCTGGCCGTCATGCCTTGCAGCGAATTCAGCAGGTTGCACAGCGTGCTTGATGGGCTGCTGGTACGGCTCAGTACGGCCAACAGTCAGATCAGCGAGGCTGATGCAAACATCGTACGAACGTCAGTGCTCGGTTCATCGGGCACCCTCGAAGTGAGCGTGACTCGCGGCAGTGTTTCTGACGGCGCCCACTCCGACGGCAGCTTGCTGGACGTGACGGTGCCAGCCAGCACAGTCGCGAGTGCCATCAACAAGGGAGTGCCGTCCACTCCATCTTCGCTGGACACGGAAATCGGCCTGTCTTTGTTTGCACAGTACCATCTTCGTGCGTCCGCCTTCGCGCGCGACATCGTCGGTCGCTGCTTCCCCGTGCCCAGCTCGCCCGCGACCTCATCCTTCCCGCTGTGGGCGCACGGAGGCCCCTTGAGCGCCATATCGACCTCAGTCGACGCGGATGTGACGCGTCGGATGGACGCCGCTGCCGTCGCGATTTCGCGCGTGTCGCGTGTGTCGCGCGTCGCAATCGCGCTGCCGTCATCCACCACCCGCGTCTTCGCCTTCAATGTGCTGCTTGATCCGTCCGTGTCCCTGGCCGCCTCCATGCCCGTCAGTGCGCTGGAGTGCTCAGGCGGTCATGTACAGCTCCATCCCGACGCACCCACAGTGGAAAGATCGACGAAACCGCAGGGGCTGAAGTGCGCGCAGTGGAACACGAACAACGACGCGTGGAGCACCGACAGCTGCACCACGGGGTCTCTGCTGGCGGACTACACGGCGCTGCAGTGTGAATGTATCGCTCCGGCCAGTGGTTCGCTGAATTCGCTTGTGCCCGTGGTCGTCGCTCCTGAGCTGTTTGGTGCGCTATTCCGGCTGCCAATCCTTCCCAACGGCTCCTGTGATGCCTTCGCGCCCGGTTGGAATTTGACCGACGACCATCTGCTGGCTCCGCTGGATCCCAACAACAACAATAACTCGACGCTCACGAGCGGCGTGGTCGACCTCATCGAGGCGAACGACTTGTGGTTCTACCTATTCACCGCCTGTCTGTACGGACTCGTCGCCTTTGGGGCTTGTTGCGAGTTCATCCGGTACGCAGGCGGCATGAATCGCGGCCATCCGTTCCGTCGCTGGCTATTACTCTCTACCTTCCTACTTATCTGTGGCGTTTCGCTCTACCGCGTCGTCCTGATGTGCCTTCTGTACTCTTCGGTGCTGTCGACGTACTTGTCGCTGTCGTTCAGCGTGTCCTTCCCCCAAGTGCTGACGGTGTGGTGCTTCGTGCTCGCCTGCATGAGCATGTCGCGTGCGGCACGCAAGCTGCAGCGCAACGTACTGACACTGGAAGCTGAAAAGCAGTACAACGATGATATGGCTGCTGCCGAGCTGATCGAGGACGAGCGTCGGGCCGCCGCCACGATGCACCAGCTGCGCGTGGCGTATGCCATGCGCCAGTTGCAGGCCAAGAAGCTCACTTACCTCGAGAAGACGTTCGACTATCTTCGGGCCAGCTGGATCATACGGGCACACGTCAAGTTTGCTGTCGCGCTCGCGGTGCTCAGCATTCTCATCTTGTGCGCGCTGCTCTGGGCCACTGGACTGGCGGACGCCGATCAAGGAGACTTGATGATGCGCGGGGCGCAAATATGCGAGGGGTTGTTGGCACTGCTCGCGATGGCATTTTACGTACTGCATACGCGCATCGAGTGGGCGGCCGTCCGTGCAACGGCGGGCAGCGCGCTTACCAAGCATCACCTGGAGGCAGCAGCAGCAGCGGCCACTAGTGGTGGGGCAACTCATCCCTCGGCACTTTCGAAGACGGCGGTGGCGGCGACATCACCGTCACCAGTGATGGCAGCAGCATCCAGATACGAAGCCAGACTGCCGAGTGTGGACGCCATCGGAGAGTCCGAAATGAACCAGCAGGAGGAGTCCCTGTCGCGTGCCTCCTTCGAGCAGGCGGAAGAATTTGCCTTCACAGGCGCGTTCGTGCGCAGCAGCGTGTTCCTGTCGCTGCCTACGTTCTGTCTTCTCGTGTCGTCGTTGTTGCTCCTGTATTGCGGCGCGGTTGGTCATCCGGGTGTCGGCTTCGTGGGCGCCCCCTTCGTGAACTACGTGTACTTGCTGTTCGATGTTGCGACGTTGCTGCTCGTGATGTTCTGGCTTCACCAGACGGTGCCCCTGTCGGCGGACGAAGACGAACAGCAAGGACGCTATCGCAGCAAGTATGCGATGCAACAGGATCAGGCCATACTGTATGCGACGCAGGCAGAGAACGTAGTGGGACGAAGCAAGGCGCTGCTCGCAAGGCAAGGTTCACAGGCGTGGTCGCTCGAGCGCCAGTCGACCGCGGGGTACATTGACACGTCGCAGCTGTTCCGTCAAGGTTCCATGCGGTTCGGGTCACCGCAGCACCGATCCACCGGATCCTGGGCGGGCATGGGTCAGGCCACCTCGACCGACGGTACGCTGATCCTGCAGCAGCGACCGCAAGCGCGCAGTGATCGTTCGCAGTTCCATTTGCTCAGCTCTCCCACCAAGAGCGTGGCCGTGTCTCCCTTCCCGCTCCCTCACGTGCCCGAGCTGGAGCTATCTTCTTCTTCTATGTCGACAACCTCTCCTGACACCCTGCTGCAGCTGTCGGAACCGGAAGTGGTGACTGGCCCGGAGGCTCTGGCGTCCACTCCGGCCAAGTTGGCGAAGGCCGGCTGGCAGTTGTTCGACGACCCGACCGCCGCACCGCTCGAGCCCGGTGACCGCGTCAAGGTGATCGAGCAGTTCGACGACAACGGACTGCCGTTCGAACCGAGGGTGTTCAAACATTATGTTCAACGACGGGCACAGGCGAATGAGGAGATACAGGCGGAGCTGACAATGCCCTTGGGACTGCAGCCGGAACACGAGGAGGAGCCTGCTGCTGGTGCTGCCGAGGCGACTTCTGCTTCCCCCGTGGGGAGTCAAGAGACCTCCCATGCCGCGGCGGCGGCAGCGGTGTCTGCGCTGGAGGCGGAAGCTACTCTCCCTGAGCCCGACTTGTCTGTGACGATGCCAATTTCCAATGACGCGCTGGCTCGCTCCCTCGCTTCCGCGAAGTCCGAGATGGAAGCGGCCGCAGCTGTGAAGGCGAAGGCCGACGCTGATGCTGCTGCCGCAGCCGCCGCCGCTGCTGCACTGGCAGAAGAAAAGAAGAGCATGGAGCGCGAGGTGGCTGAAAAGATGCGAATCGAGGAAGAAGCCCGCACTGCAGCCGCTGCCGAGAAAGCAGCAGCTGCGGCCGAAACCGCGACGGCAGCGGCGGCGGCGGTGGAGGAGGAGGAGAACAAGGCCGCTCTGAGGAAGGCTGCGTCGGCCCAGGCCTTGCTGGCGCTTCGAGCGGCTGCGAAGGTCAAGGCAATGCAAGCGGATGCTAGTGCCAAAGCAGCCGCCGCCGACGCCGCCGACGCCTCCACTGCCGACGCCGACGCCGACGCTGACGCCGCCGCCGCCGAGGAGAAGGCCACGGCTGAAGCGCAATCCGTTGAGACCCAGAATGATGCCCAGGGGGCGGCGGAAACCGATGCTGCCACTGGCGCCAAGTCTGCAACCAATGCGCGAGCGGATTCGGCTGCTGAGGTATCTGCGGGGGAGGACGCCACCGTCACGCCGCCAAAATTGTCTCTGCCGCCAGCAGCAACAGCATCATCAGCAACATCATCGACAGCTGATGATCTGAATGCCCTTCTGAGCACGTCGCCTGTGGCATCCCCGCGTTTGCTCGCCGCTGCTGCTTCCTCGCCCGTCAGCACTGGTGCGATCGCGTCTCCCTCCGCCTCCCCGGCCGCAGGTGCAGCACGGGAACCCGGATCGCCCAAGCCATTCATGCTGCGCCACCCGTCGTTGCGCCGTGCTCCCACAGTACCGCGTGCGGATGGCGCTGCTGCGGCGGCATCGAATTCAGCAGCGGCGGCGGTTGCTGGTTCTGTGTCCTCGCCGTCGCTGCCGCCGGCGATCCCCGAGTCCTCCTCCTCCGCGCCGTCCGACGACGACGATGATCATTGGCGCTTCGTCGTCGTTGACGGTGTGCGTCAGCTTCGTGTCGATGATCAGGGGAATCCGCTCGTGCATTTGGTGGCACATGGTCGGCGCGCGACGCGTGGCGGGGACAGCGGAGAGGGGGTCAGCAGCGTGCTGGTGCGCGAGGGATCGGCCATCCGCAGCCTGGGACCAGACTACAAAGGACCCGCGGCGACACACATTGACGCAGAGATCATCGGATCACTCGCGGGAGTGGGGGTGCGCACAGTGACAGACAAACCGCAGACGGAAAGGCGGCAGCAGCAGCCGCCGCCGCATCCGTCGCCGCCGCAGCATCCCCGCTCGCCACTGCCGGTGCCCAAAGTGATCAGTGTGAACACCGCGTCCCCGCGCGTCCCCTCGCTGGTCCGCCATTCTCCGGTCAGCCACGGCCGCCGCGCCGTTGCGCCTGGTGGAGCTGCTTCTTCTTCGAGCTTGTTCGTCGGCGCGGGGAGCGACGACACGACCCGCTCGTCCCCGCTACCGCCGCGCGCGTTCGGGTCCAGCTCAAGGCGGGCGTGAAGACGAACGAAGAAAGGAAGGAAAGAAAACGAAAGCACGAACATGAAAAAGACACGCCGCCGTGTGACCCGGCAGTTCTCGCCCGCGCAGCATGGTGGCGCATTTTGCACCACCACGGCGCGCGACGGTCACCTGTTTATAATTTTTTGCCTGCCAGCCCGCTGCACAACACACACGTTTCCACGCTCTCTTTGTGACGCCAGCTGATTGTCCTGTTCTTGTGACGCCATCTGAATCGTCGACGGGCTGTTCTGGATAGAATTTCGCCCCGCCGACGGTGCTTGCCGTATCTGGCACTGGCTGTACCACCAGGCCCGCTGCCTGACCCCGGATGGTTTCAGCGTGCGCAGCCGGGTCTACGAATATGGCGGTGGCAGCTTTTGCCTGGGTGGCGACGGGCTGGTGTTCGTCAACGAAAAGGACCAGCAGGTCTACACCCAGCCGCTGGACGATGTGCCA
>Ga0256775_1000017_pt1 | contig 24748 bp, 22 predicted proteins | sample MC6MC0926MT_FD_186036 | JGI IMG/M metagenome (GOLD analysis project Ga0256775, IMG submission 186036) | Metatranscriptome of enriched soil aggregate microbial communities from Iowa State University, Ames, United States - MC6-MC0926-MT... | ecosystem: Environmental > Terrestrial > Soil >...
GGAGGATCGCCGCATGTCGTTCTCGGGCCAGCCGAGGCCTCCGCGCACACCGACCCCGCCGCAGGGCGAGACCGTCGCGGCCTACGCGACGTACCTCGAGGCGCAGCGCGCCGTCGACCACCTCGCCGACTCGGCCTTCCCGGTGCAGCTCGTCACCATCGTCGGTACCGACCTCAAGATGGTCGAGCGGGTCACCGGGCGGCTGTCCTACCCCCGTGTCGCGATGGGCGGGTTCGTGTCCGGGGCGTGGTTCGGCCTGTTCGTCGGCCTGCTGCTGTCGCTGTTCACGGCGCCCGGCTCGCGCAGCCCGTTCCTGCCCGCGATCCTCATCGGCGGCGCGTTCGGCCTGCTGTTCTCCGTGGTGCCGTACTCGTTCACGCGCGGACGGCGGGACTTCACCTCGTCGAGCCAGATCGTCGCGTCGTCGTACGCGGTGCTGTGCCGCACCGAGCAGGCGCACAAGGCGCGCGAGCTCCTGCGGGAGATCGGGGGAGTGCAGTCGGGCGTCGTCCGGCCGCCCGCGCCCGTCGTCCCGAGCGGGCCGCCGTCGGACGCCGCCGTGACGTACCCGCCGCCGTCCGCGCCGTCCGGACCGCCGACGGGCTCGCCGACCGTGCCGCCCGTGGCTCCGCCCGGACCGCCGCCGGGTCCGGGCACCCCGCACGGTCCGGGGACGCCTCCGGGTCCGCCGCCCGGCTGACGGGCGGCCGTCAGGACCGCACCGAACACACCGGCGTCGGCCCCACTCTCCGCTCCACGCGATCGAGAACGGGTGTCCCATGAACGCCAAGAAGCTGGTCGTCGCCGTGCTCGCTGCCGGGCTCCTCGGGGTCGTCTACGTGTCGTCCGCCGCCGCCACACCGCCGTCCACCGACCCGCCCGAGGCGAGCGACCTCGTCAGCGGGCCGCTCGACGGCAGCACGGGCCGCCACCCTTTGCGCGTCGAGCAGGACGGCGTCGAGCTCAAGGTCAAGCAGCCGACCACGGTCGCGACGTTCGACCTCACGTACGAGCCGCTCGAGTTCTCCGGCTGGCACTCGCACCCGGGGATCGTCGTCGTGGTCGTGAAGTCCGGCACGGTGGAGCGCACCACACCCGGCAAGCACGGGCACTGCACGACGCAGACGTTCACCGCGGGCACGTCGTTCACCGAGGTCGGCACGCACGACGTCGCCAACCCCAGCGCGACCGACGCGGCCGTCCTGTCGATCACGCGCATCTACCCGTCCGACGCCACCGTGAGCCGCATCGACCAGCCGGCGCCCGACTGCGGCTGACCGGAGTCACGAGGCCGGGGAGGGTTCCACGCCACGGGCCCGGCGCACGCGCCACACCGTCCTCCACCAGCGGTGCCCGTGCACGCGCGGGTCGCGCGCCTCGGTCGGTTCGACGACAGGTGCGTCCGGCCGTGCGCTCGCGGCGAGCGCCGCGGTCGTCTGCCCGGCGAGCACCGCCAGCAGGTGCGATCCGTCCATCATGTGATCCCCCGGAGGCTCAGGGTCGGTGCGAGGTGCCCCGACAGGGGGATGACGCACGACGGCCCGCGGCCTCGACAGAGGTCGCGGGCCGGTCGTCCGGCGGCGGGGTCAGGCCAGGAGGTGCGCCATCCACGCCTCGACCGCGTCGGGGTCGCGCGGCAGGGCGGCCGACAGGTTCTCGTTGCCGTCGGCCGTCACCAGCACGTCGTCCTCGATCCGCACCCCGATGCCCCGGTACTCCTCGGGGACCAGCAGGTCGTCCGACTTGAAGTACAGGCCCGGCTCGATCGTGAACACCATGCCCGGCTCGAGGATCCCGTCGAGGTACAGCTCGGCGCGGGCCTGCGCGCAGTCGTGCACGTCGAGGCCGAGGTGGTGGCTCGTGCCGTGGACCATCCAGCGACGGTGGTGCTGGTTCTCGGGCAGCAGCGACTGCTCGGCGCTCACGGGAAGCAGGCCCCACTCGTCGAGCCGCGCGGCGATGACCTCTATCGCGGCCGCGTGGACCTCGCGGAACCTCGTGCCCGGCTTCGCGACGGCGAACGCGGCGTCGGCCGCGTCGAGCACCGCCTGGTAGACCCGGCGCTGCACCTCGGTGAACGTGCCGTCGACGGGCAGCGTGCGTGTGACGTCGGCGGTGTACAGGCTGTCGATCTCGACGCCCGCGTCGACGAGCACGAGCTCGCCCGACCGGACCGGTCCGTCGTTGTCGATCCAGTGCAGCGTCGTCGCGTGCTCGCCGGCCGCCGCGATCGTCTCGTACCCGACCGCGTTGCCCTCCTGGCGGGCGTGCCCGACGAACGTCCCCTCGATCACCCGCTCGCCGCGCGCGTGCGCCCGCGCGGCCGGCAGCGCCCGGACGATCTTCTCGAAGCCCTCGATCGTCGTGTCGACCGCGAGGCGCATCTGCTCGACCTCGTACGCGTCCTTGACGAGCCGCAGCTCCGAGAGCGACTCGGCCAGCGCGGTGTCGCGTTCGCCCGACGCCTCCGCCGCGCGGATCTCCTCGATGACGGCCTCGACGGCCTCGTCCACGTCCGGCACCACGAGCACCTGGACGCCGTCCGCGCCGACGTCCTTCGCGAGCGCGTCCCTCAGGTCGTCGAGGTGCGCCGTCCGGATGCCCGTCGCGGTCTCGACGTCCTCGAGCGTGGGCCGCGCGCCGACCCAGAACTCGCCGTACCGCGAGTCGGAGAAGAACTCCTCGGTGTCCCGCCCGGCCAGCGGCCGCAGGTACAGGACCGCGTGGTGCGCGCTGCCGTCGTCGCCCTTGCCGTCCTCGACCGGGTGCAGCACGAGCACCGCGTCGGGCTCCTGCTCCATGCCGAGACCCGTGAGGTGCGCGAACGCCGAGTGCGGCCGGAACCGGTAGTCCGTGTCGTTGGAGCGGACCTTGAACGTGCCGGCCGGGACGACCAGCCGCTCGCCGGGGAACTTCGCCGACAGCGCCGACCTCCGGGCCGCCGTGTGGTCCGCGGCGGGGCTGCGGGTCGCGGTCGACGCGGGACGCTCCGCCCAGCCCGACGTGACGAAGCGGAGGAACTCCGCCGACCCCGGTCGCTGGGACCGGTTGCTCCCACGGTCCGCGAGCGGCTGCTCGCTGGTGGGGGTCTCCGGGGTGTCAGGCGTCGTGTCCGAGGTCATCGGCCCAGTCTCCCACCGGCGTGCGGCGCGGCTCGACCCGGCGTCAGAGGTCGTCCCACTCGTCGGCGTCCACCCCCTGGCCCCTGGCGAACGCGTCGACGACGCTCCACGCGTGGTCCAGGGGCACCGCGAACGCCGCCGAGAACTCCGCGACCTCGTCCATCATCAGCACCTCGACGACCTCCGACGCGCGCGCCCGGTCGCCCACCAGGAGCGACATGTGCGCCTCGTCGCGGTGGAGGTGCAGCACCGCCCGCTCCTCCTGGAAGCCCAGCAGCAACGCGGGGAACGGAGGGTGCTCGTGCCGGCGGACCTCGAGGTAGCCGCGTCCCCGGGACCGCAGCTCCTCGAACCGGCGGCGCAGGTCGTCCACGTCGCTGCGCTCGTCCACACCGCTGAACCGCCCCGTCCCGAGCGACGTCGCCGCCCACCACACGTCGACCATCCACCCTCCCGAAGTTGAGTCGGACCCTAGCGGCTGACGGTCCGCGGACGGCGCGGCAGGCCCGGTGCGGGCTCGCGCTCGTCCGACGGATACGTTGGCCCGATGCGTATCGACCTGCACACCCACTCGACGGCCTCCGACGGCACGCAGTCACCCGCCGACGTGGTGCTGGCGGCGGGCGAGGCGGGGCTCGACGTCGTCGCCCTCACCGACCACGACACGACGGCGGGGTGGGACGAGGCCGCGGAGGCGGCGCAGCTCGTGGGCGTCGCGCTCGTCCGCGGCACGGAGGTGTCGGCGCGCTCGCGGGGGATCAGCGTGCACCTGCTGTCGTACCTGCAGGACCCGACGCACCCGGCCCTGGTCGCCGAGCTCGACAAGACCCGCGACGCGCGCCTCGGCCGGGCCCGGGCGATCGTCGACCTGCTGGCCGCGGACTACCCGATCACGTGGGACGACGTGCTCGCGCAGGCCAAGGACGCGGTGGTCGTCGGCCGCCCGCACCTTGCGGACGCGCTCGTCGCCAACGGTGTCGTCGCGGACCGCGACGCCGCGTTCGCGCGGTTGCTGCGCGCGGACGGGCCGTACCACGTGCCGCACTACGCGCCCGCGGCGCCCGACGCCGTCCGTGCGATCCGGGCCGCCGGGGGGGTGCCCGTGTTCGCGCACCCCGGTGCCGACGCCCGCGGCCGGATCGTGCCCGACGCGGTGTTCGACGAGCTCGCGGCGGCCGGGCTCGGCGGCATCGAGGTGCACCACCGCGACCACTCGCCGCAGCAGCGCGAGCGGCTCACCGCGATCGCGGAGCGGCTCGGGCTGCTCGTCACGGGGTCGAGCGACTACCACGGGGACGGCAAGGCGAACCGGCTGGGAGAGAATCTCACCGAACCGTCGGCGCTGGCCGCGATCGAGGAGCAGGGAGCAGTGGACGTGATCCGGGCATGAGCGAGCTCTTCGACCTCCAGCTCTTCATCTCCGTCTTCATCACGCTGTTCGTCATCATGGACCCGCCCGGGACCGTGCCGATCTTCCTCGGGCTGACCGGCGCGATGACGCGCGCGCAGCGCAACCGGGCCGCGCGGCAGGCGATCCTCGTGGCGTTCGGGGTCATCGTGTCGTTCGCGGTGTTCGGCCAGCAGCTGCTCAGCTACATGCACATCTCGCTCGCGGCGCTGCAGGCGTCCGGCGGCCTGCTGCTGCTCGTCGTCGCGATGGAGCTGCTCACCGGCAAGATGGAGGAGCCGGAGCCGTCCGGCAACGCCAAGGTCAACGTGGCGCTCGTGCCGCTCGGCACGCCGCTGCTCGCGGGGCCCGGCGCGATCGTCGCGACCATGGTGTTCGTCAAGCAGGCGGACCTCTCGACGCCGGACGACTGGGTGGCCATCGCGCTCGGCGTCGTCGCCGTGCACCTCTGCCTCTACCTCGCCATGCGGTTCGCGAACGTCGTCCACCGCGTGCTCAAGGACTCCGGCACCGTGCTCGTCACCCGCATCGCGGGCCTGCTGCTCGCCGCGATCGCCGTGCAGCTCGTCGCCGACGCCGTGGAGGCGTTCATCCAGAGCGCCTGACCTCGCGCAGACGACGAAGGGTGGGTCCGCCAGGCGGACCCACCCTTCATGTCGTGCGGCGCCACGTCGGCGCCGGTCGTCAGCCCTCGCTCGGCGCCGGCGCGGCGGCCTCGCCGCCGGCCGGACGGCCACCGCGCGTGCGGCGACGGTTCCGGGTGCGGCGCGCGCCACCGGTCGACGAGCCGCCCTCGGCGGGAGCGCCGGTCGTCGCCGGACCGGTCGCCGCGCCCTCGGCCGGCGTGCTCGCGGCGCCCTCGCCGCGACCGCCGCGACGACGACGACCACCCTCGCGGGGTGCGTCGCCGTCACGCGCGGGACGGCTGCCCGAGTGCGCACGGTCGCCGCCACGGCCACCGGCGGCACCGGCCCCACCGCCACGCTTGCCCGTCTCGCCCAGGTCCTCGAGCGCCTCGGCCGCGAGGCCGGCACGCGTCTGCTGCGCCTTCGGCAGGCGACCCTTGACACCCTCGGGGATGTCGAGGTCCGCGTACACGTGCGCCGAGCTCGAGTACGACTCCACCGGCTCGGGGATGCCGAGGCCGAGCGCCTTGTCGATGAGGCCCCAGCGCGGCATGTCGTCCCAGTCGACGAACGTCACGGCGGTGCCCTTGTTGCCCGCGCGACCGGTCCGGCCAGTGCGGTGCAGGTACGTCTTCTCGTCCTCGGGGCACTGGTAGTTGACGACGTGCGTGACGTCCTCGACGTCGATGCCGCGGGCCGCGACGTCCGTCGCGACCAGCACGTCGACCTTGCCGTGGCGGAACGCGCGCAGGGCCTGCTCACGGGCACCCTGACCGAGGTCGCCGTGCAGCGCCCCGGCGGCGAAGCCGCGCTCGACGAGGTCGTCGGCGACCTTCGCGGCGGTCCGCTTGGTGCGCGCGAACACGATCGTCAGGCCGCGGCCGTTGGCCTGCAGGATGCGGGCCAGGAGCTCGACCTTGTCGAGCGCGTGCGCGCGGTAGACGACCTGCTTGATGTTCTTGACCGTCTGGCCCTCGTCGTCCGGGTCGGCGGCGCGGATGTGCGTCGGCTGCGTCATGTACCGGCGGGCCATCGCGACGACCGCGCCCGGCATCGTCGCCGAGAACAGCATCGTGTGCCGCGACGCGGGGGTCGCCGCGAGGAGCGTCTCGACGTCGGGCAGGAAGCCGAGGTCGAGCATCTCGTCGGCCTCGTCGAGCACGACGGTGCGGACGCGCGACAGGTCGAGGTGACGCTGCTTGAGCAGGTCGATCATGCGCCCGGGGGTGCCGACGACGACCTCGACGCCCTTGTTCAGCGCGTCGATCTGCGGCTCGTACGCACGGCCGCCGTACACCTGCACGACACGCACCGAGCGGCGGGCCGACGCGGTCGCGAGGTCGCCCGCGACCTGCACGGCGAGCTCACGCGTCGGGACGACGACGAGGGCCTGCGGCTTGCCGGGGGCAGGGAGCTGGTCGTAGCCGTCCTCGCCCGGGGCGACGATGGCGTCGAGCAGCGGGACGCCGAAGCCGAGGGTCTTGCCGGTCCCCGTCTTGGCCTGGCCGATGATGTCGTGCCGCGACAGGGCCACGGGCAGCGTCATCGCCTGGATGGGGAACGGCTGGGTGATGCCCGCGTCGGCGAGCGCCTGGACGATCTCCGGGCGGACGTCGAAGTCGGCGAACGACGCGTCGACGGCCTGCACCGACGAGTACGTGTTCTTGAGCGGGCGGGTCATGGGTGCTGCGAGGGCGGAAGCTGCTTCCTCGGGCGCGTTCGTGCTGGTCTCTGTGGTCACGGTCGACTCTTCGCTGCGAGGGTGGTGAGCCGCGCGCGGTCCGGGGCCGACGGGCGTCGGGGGCGTCCCGGGCGACAGCGGTCGTCACCACGTGAGTGGCCGGCAGCCGATCGTGAAAGTCCTCCCGCGAGCGACTCCGGACCACGTGTCCGGGGCTGCGCGGGATGGTCGTTGAACCGGGGACGACGCCCCCACCGTGACGACCGGGCAACCGATGTACCCGTACAGGGTATCGGACAGGTCGCGCCAGCCGGGGCGAGCGTCGCGCGCGTCACATCTTCCACCCCGCAGGTTCACCGGCCGGACGCCTGCGCAACCCCGGCGGTCTACGATCTTCGGATGACGACGCACGCACGTCCGGGTGTCACCGGCGCCACCACGTCTCCCGTCGCCACCTCCGCCGAGCCCGACACGATCGAGCTGCTCGGTCTCGTCGCGCAGCTCGAGGACGTCGCGTTCGCGCGCCTCGCCGCCGACGCCGCCGAGGCCCCCACCACCGAGCAGCGGCTCGAGCTGAGCCGGTTCGCGGCAGCCGCCGTCGAGCGGCGCGAGCGGGTGCTCGCCCGGATCGCGGAGCTCGGCGCGGACCCGGTCGCGGCGCTGCGCCAGTTCGACCACGTGCTCGACGACTTCGACGCGCGCACCCAGCCGGCCACCTGGTGGGAGCGTCTGCTCAAGGCGTACGTGGGTTACGGCGTGGCGGACGACTTCTGCCGGCTCGCTGCCGAGGGGCTCGACCCCGAGTCGCGCCGCGTGGTGCTCGAGGTGCTCGACGACGCGTCGCACGCCGAGCTCGCCGTCGCCGAGCTCGACGCGGCGGGCGGCGCGGACGACGTCCTGTCCGCGCGGCTCGCGCTGTGGGGCCGCCGGCTCGTGGGGGAGGCCCTCGGGGTCGTGCAGCGGCTGCTCGTGCAGCGGCCCGGGCTCGTCCGGCTCGTCAGCGAGGGTGCTGCGACCGAGCACTCGGTCGGCGGCGAGCAGAACGCGGGGACCGACGTCGTGACGGCCCCCGCGAACCCGCCCACCAAGCTCTTCGGCGAGCTCACCGCGCAGCACACCCGGCGGATGTCCCGGCTCGGCCTGACCGCCTGACGCCTCTGACCTGCACAGACGACGAGCCCGCGCCGACCGAGAGGTCGACGCGGGCTCGTCCGTCCGCCGGGAGGGACCCTCAGATGGTCCCGAAGCCGACGCGAGCCTTGGCCTCCGAGCCGATCTCGACGTAGCCGATCGTCGCGGTCGGCACGATGATCCGCCGGCCGCGCACGTCCTGGAGCTCGAGCACCGCCTGGCCGTCGAGCGCGGCGGCGACGGCGGCCGCGACCTCGTCGCCCGTCTGCTCGGTCTCCAGGACGATCTCCCGTGCCAGGTTCTGCACGCCGATCGTGATCTCCACCGTCATCTCTTTCACGTCCCCTTCGCGGTCGTCGGGCGCCGGTCCACCGACCTGGTCCGCCTCCAGGCGATCCTAGGCGTCCTCGTACACGAAGTCGGGCCGGATCAGCCCGGCCACGCCGCCCCAGGCGAGCTCGGCCACCAGGTCGGCGGTGCTCTCGGCGTCGACGTCACCCGTGGAGCGGAACCGGTGCGTCGCGGCGCCCTGCGCCATCGCGATGAGGGAGACGGCGAGGGTGGCCGACTGGTCGGGGCCGAGCCCGGTGACCTGGCCGAGCACGCCGGCGATCCGGCGGGACGCCTCGGCCGACGCGTGCTCGACGCGCGCGCGCACGTCGGCGTCGTGCGTCACGTCGGACTCGAACAGCAGCGCCGACGACTCCCCGGCGACCTCGACGAACATGATGTACGCGTGGACGACGGCCGACACGACGGCGCGTCCGTCGCCGCGGCGGACCGGACCCTGCTCGATCGGCTCGACCGCGCTCTCGACGGCCGCGAGCAGGTCGGCACCGCACTGGTCCACGACCGCGAGGTACAGGTCGAGCTTCGAGGGGAAGTGCCGGTACAGGACGGGCTTGCTGACCTGGGCGCGGTCGGCGATGTCGTCCATCGAGACGTGGTGGAAGCCCTCGGTGGCGAACAGGTCCTGGGCGATCTTCAGCACCTGGGCGCGGCGCTCGTCCCGGCCCATGCGCGGGTTGCGGGCCCGTGGGGGTGAGTCGTCCGTCCCGGTCATCCCGGCATGGTAGCCACGCCGTGTGTCATCGATGGCACCATGTCCGGGTGACACCCGCCGACGTCCCCCGGATGCCCGACGCGCCACGGGCGCACGGCCGAAGGCGTGCGCAGGCCGTGGCGGGGTCCGGGCAGCGGCGTCGCGACCGTCGGGCACGACGCGGGCCGGCCCGGAAGATCGTCGCCGCGCTGAGCGTGGGGGCGTTCGGGCTGGCCGCGGGCGCCGGTACGGCGCTGAGCGCGTCGACCGGGTCGCCGGCCGCCGCGCTCGACGCGGTCGTCGGGCGCGTGCAGGCGATGCGGTCGCTGCCCACGGCACAGCTCCCGGCGCCGTCCGGGCTCGTCGAGCGTGCCGACGCGGTGAGCCGTGCGGACGCGCAGCGGTCGCCGTTCGAGGACGACGCGCTCGTCGCCGTGCCGACGCCGGCGCCGCAGGCGCTCGTGGACGACGCCCCGGCCGTCCTCGCCCTGCCACCGGGCCTCACGCAGGCCGACTTCGCCGCGGGGCTGCGCGCGGCCGACGTGCCTGCGTCGGGCGCAGGGACGTTCTCGGTCGTCCCCGGTGCGGACCCCGGACCCGGCACCGGTCAGGTGCGCACGATCCGCGTCGAGGTCGAGGACGGACTCGCTGTCGACGGCCAGGCGTTCGCGGCCACCGTGATGGCGACGCTCAACGACCCGCGCAGCTGGGGGCACGACGGGTCGATGTCGTTCGCGCGCACGGACGGCGACGCCGAGCTGCGGGTGATGCTCGCGTCTCCCACCAGCGTCGACGTGCTGTGCGCGCCGCTCGAGACCGAGGGCGAGGTGTCGTGCGGGCGGGCCGGGCACGCGGTGCTCAACCTCAAGCGCTGGGTGCTCGCGACGCAGGAGTACGCGCAGGACAAGGCTGCCTACCGGCAGTACCTCGTCAACCACGAGGTCGGCCACCTGCTCGGGCACGGTCACGACCAGTGCACGACGCCTGGGGCCGTCGCGTCCGTCATGCAGCAGCAGTCGTACAAGGTCGCGCCGTGCCTCCCGAACCCGTGGCCGTTCCCCTGACCTGGGACGTCGCCTGAGCCCGTCGCCGGGCTGCTCGGGATGCCGCCGGCGCGCACGTCGCCCCGGGTCGAAGGTCCACGGCGGTGTCGGTGGTCCGTGATGGGATCGACCTCGTGACGTCCTCGACCGCGCTGCGCCTCGTGCGCCCGCCGCTCGCGGACAGCCCTCTCTCCGGGCCGGGGTCGCCGATCACGCTCGACGACGCGCAGCGGTCCGCCGTGGCCCGCGCGGTCGACGGCGGCCGTGGCGCGCTCCTCGTGCTCGGTGCGCCCGGCACGGGCAAGACGACGGTCGCGCTCGAGACGGTCGTCGCCGCGGTCGCCGGCGGGACGCGGCCGGAGGACGTGCTGCTGCTCGCCCCGACGCGCCGGGCGGCCGCGGACCTGCGTGACCGGCTCGGCGCACGCCTGCGGACCACGTCGGGCCGCGCGCTCGTCCAGACGCCTGCCGCCGCGGCCTTCGCGGTGCTGCGGGCGCGCGCGTCGCTGCTCGGCGAGCCTCCGCCCGCCCTCGTGTCCGGCGCCGAGCAGGACCTGCTGCTCGGCGAGCTGCTCGCGGGCCACGTCGCGGGCGAGGGCGTGCCGCTCGCGTGGCCGCCGCACGTGCGCGACGACGTGGTCGCGATGCGCGCGTTCCGCGACGAGCTGCGCGACCTCCTCATGCGCGCCGCCGAACGCGGCCTCGACCCCGTCGACCTCGCGGACCTCGGCCGTACCCACGGACGGCCGGAGTGGGTCGCGGCGGCGACCGTGTACGAGGAGTACCTCGACGTCATCCAGCTGCGGTCCGGCACGCCCGACCTGGGGCAGCGGCTCGACCCCGCGGTCGTCGTCGAGGAGGCCGCGCAGGCGCTGCTGGCGTGGGACGACGAGGTGCCGCGCGCGCCGCGACCGCGCTGGCGCCTCGTCGTGGTCGACGACCACCAGGAGAGCACGTCCGCGACGGCGCGGCTGCTGCGGGTCCTCGCCGACGACGGCGCGCGCGTCGTGCTGCTGGGGGACCCCGACACGGCGGTGCAGACGTTCCGGGGCGCGACCCCGACCCTCGTCGGCCGGGCGTCCGTCCGCGGCGTCGGTCCCGGCGAGCTCGGTGCCGAGACGCTGGTGCTGGGCACCGTGCGGAGGCACGGGGCCGCCGTGCGGGAGGTCGTCGGGCGTGTGACGTCGCGCGTCGGGTCGGTGGGCGCCGTCCAGCACCGGCGTGCGACCAGCGACCCCCAGGCGGCGACCGGCGAGGTGCGCGCCGCGGTGCTGCCGAGCGGCGCGCAGGAGGCGGCGTACGTCGCCCGGGCGCTGCGGACCGCGCACGTCGAGCAGGGCGTGCCGTGGTCGGACATGGCGGTCGTCGCCCGCTCGGGCGCGCAGGTCACGGCCCTGCGCCGCGCGCTCGCGGGCGCCTCCGTGCCGGTGAGCGTGCTCAACAGCGACGTGCCCCTGCGGGAGGAGCCGGCCGTGCGGCCGCTGCTCGACGCGATGCGCGTGGCGGTCGGTGCGGTCGAGCTCGACGCGCCGACGGCCGCCCGGCTCGCGTGCTCGCCGCTCGGCGGGCTCGACGCCGTGGCGCTGCGTCGCGTCAGGCGGGCGTTGCGGGCCGAGGAGCTCGCGGGCGGTGGGGGACGGACGAGCGACGCGCTGCTCGTGGAGGTCCTCGGGGACCGGGGTCGTGCCTCGACGCTGCCGCCGTCGGTCGCCCGGCCGGTCGCTCACCTGGCGGAGGTGCTCGCGCGCGGGCGGGACGCGGCCGCGCTGCCCGGTGCCGACGCGCAGACCGTGCTCTGGGCGCTGTGGCACGCCGCCGGGACGGCCGAGGCGTGGCGGCGCTCCGCCCTCGCGGGCGGTGCCGCGGGTGAGCGCGCAGACCGTGACCTCGACGCGGTGCTCGCGCTGTTCCGCGCCGCCGAGACGTTCGTCGACCGGATGCCGCAGTCCGCTCCCGGCGCGTTCGTCGAGTGGCTGCAGGCCCAGGACCTCCCGTCCGACTCGCTCGCGGCACGCGCCCGCCGGCAGGCCGTGCCCGTGCTGACCCCGGCCGGTGCCGCGGGTCAGGAGTGGCAGCTCGTCGTGGTCGCGGGCGTGCAGGAGGGCGTGTGGCCCGACCTGCGGCTGCGCGACTCGCTGCTCGGGGCGCAGGCGCTCGTCGACGTCGTCGAGGGTCGCGCGGTGCACGGCTCGGACGCGGGCGCCCAGGCGGCGGCCGCCCGCGCGGCGGTGCTCGCCGACGAGCTGCGGTCGTTCGCGGTCGCCTGCTCCCGCGCGCGGGGCACGCTCGTCGTGACGGCGGTCGCGGACGCCGACCAGCAGCCGTCGCCGTTCCTCGACCTCGTCGAACCCTCGGACGGCGAGGTCGACACGCGTCGCACGTCGGTCGCCGCACCCCTCGACCTGCGCGGCCTGGTCGCCGAGCTGCGCGGACGCCTGGAGCAGGCGGCGCACGAGGGCACCGAGCCCGACCCCGCGTGGGCGCGCACGCTCGCCCGGCTCGCCGCCGCGCACGTCCCCGGCGCCGACCCCGACGAATGGCACGGGTTGGCCGACCCCTCGACGGACGCGCCGCTGTGGGGGCCCGACGAGCTCGTCCCGGTGTCGCCGTCGAAGGTCGAGACCGCGCAGCGCTGCGCCCTGCGGTGGGCTCTCGAGTCCGCGGGCGGCACGGCGGCCGACAGCGGCGGCCAGACGCTCGGCACCCTCGTGCACGCCATCGCGCAGGAACACCCGCAGGGCACGCGCGACGAGCTCATGGCCGCGCTCGACCGGCGGTGGGGCGAGCTCGGGCTCGGCGACGGGTGGCCCGCCCGGGCCACGCGGCGCAAGGCCGACGCGATGGTCGACCGGCTCGCCGCCTACCTGCGGACAGCCGGCGAGCCCGTGCTCGTCGAGGGCGGCTTCTCGACGACCACTGCGCGGGCCGTGCTGCGCGGCTCGGTCGACCGGGTCGAGCTCGACGGCGGTGCGGACGGGACCCCGACGGTCCGCGTCGTCGACCTCAAGACCGGCGCCTCGCCGCCGTCCGTCGCGAAGGCGGCCGAGAACCCCCAGCTCGGCGCGTACCAGCTGGCGGTCGACGCGGGCGCGTTCGACGGTCTCCCGGACGGCGCGACGAGCGCGGGAGCGCAGCTGGTCTACCTCGGTACGGGCGCGAGCGCGGCCGTCCGTCGTCAGGACGCGCTCGGCCCCGAGACCGACGGGCCGAGCTGGGCCCGGGTGCTCGTCGACGAGGTCGCGGACCGGATGGCGGCGTCGACGTTCGAGGCCACCGCGAACGACCTGTGCGACCGGTGCCCCGTCCGGCGGGCGTGCCCGGTGCGGGCCGAGGGCGGGCAGGTGGTCGCATGACGCTCCTCGACGCCGAGCAGATCGCGCTGCTCGTCGGCCAGCACCCGCCCACACCCGAGCAGCAGCGCATCATCGAGTCGCCGCTCACGCCGTCGCTCGTCGTGGCGGGAGCGGGGTCCGGCAAGACCGAGACGATGGCCGCCCGGGTGGTGTGGCTGCTGGCCAACGGGTTGGTGGCTCCCGAGCAGGTGCTCGGTCTGACGTTCACGCGCAAGGCCGCGGCCGAGCTCTCCGACCGCGTGCGTCGGCGGCTGCGTCGGTTGTGGCGGGCCGCCGCCGAGGCGGGGCTCGTGCTGCCCGGGACGTCGGGCGACGCGCGCGGCGGGCCGGACGACGTCCTGGGCGGCCTCGCCCGGCCGACGATCGCGACGTACAACTCCTACGCGGCGTCGCTCGTCTCGGACCACGCCCTGCGGCTGGGGCTCGACCCGTCCGCGAAGCTGCTCGGCGAGGCCGCGCAGTGGCAGCTCGCGAGCGACGTCGTCGAGGCGTGGCGCGGCGACCTCGACACCGACGCGGCGACGTCGACCGTGGCCGAGGCCGTGCTGGCGCTGTCCGGGGCGCTCGACGAGCACCTGCTCACGGCCGACGAGGCCAGGCGCCAGGTCGAGGCGGTGATCGAGGCGATCGTCGCGACCCCGGCCGGCGACCCGCCCCGCGAGCCGTACGCCGAGGTCAAGCGCCTGGTCCGGTCGCTCGGCGAGCGCGCGCGGGTGCTCGACCTCGTCGCGGAGTACCGCGAGCGCAAACGGGCCGCCGACTCCATCGACTTCGGCGACCAGGTGGCGCTCGCGGCACGGCTCGCGCGCGACGTGCCGGAGGTCGGCGCGGGGGAGCGCGACCGGTACCGCGTGGTGCTGCTCGACGAGTACCAGGACACGTCCTACGCCCAGCTGACGCTGCTCGGCTCGCTGTTCGGCGACGGCCACCCGGTGACCGCCGTGGGCGACCCGCACCAGTCGATCTACGGGTGGCGGGGGGCGAGCGCGGGCGGGCTCGAGGGCTTCCCGACGTCGTTCCCGGCGGTCGACCCCGACGGCACGCGGCGGCCCGCGGACGTGCACGCGCTCTCGACGTCGTGGCGCAACGACCAGCGGATCCTCGACGCCGCGAACCACGTCGCGGCCCCGCTGCGCACCCGGGCAGGCCGCGTGCCGGTGCCCGTGCTCACGGCCCGCCCGGGCGCCGGCCAGGGCCATGTGCACGCACATGTCGCCGAGACGCTCGAGACCGAGGCAGCGGCCGTCGCGCAGTTCGTCGCCGCCCGGTGGCGTCCCGCGGACGCCGCCGGCACCGGTCGGGTCACGGCGGCCGTGCTGTGCCGCAAGCGCTCGCAGTTCGAGCCCTTGCGCGCCGCACTGCGTGCCGCGGGTCTGCCGGTGGAGGTCGTCGGGCTCGGCGGGCTGCTGTCGACGCCGGAGGTCGTGGACCTCGTCGCAGCGCTGCAGGCCGCGCACGACCCGACGCGCGGCGACGCGCTCATGCGGCTGCTCACGGGCGCGCGGACCCGGCTGGGTGCCGCAGACCTGCACGCGCTCGGCGCGTGGGCGGGCGAGCTCGCGGCCCGGCACCCGGGTGGCGGGCGGCCCGTCGACGGGGTCGAGGCCGACGTCGTCGACCAGCGCAGCATCGTCGACGCACTCGACGAGCTGCCGCGACCCGGCTGGCGCAGCGCGACGGGCCGTGCGCTGACGGACCCCGGCCGGCGGCGACTGGTCGAGCTCGCCGGCCTGCTGAGCGCGCTGCGGGCCCACACCTACCTCGCGGTCCCCGAGCTGGTCGCCGAGGCGGAGCGGCTGCTCGGGCTCGACATCGAGGTCGCCGCCCGCGCCGGCGTCTCGCCGGGACGGGCCCGCGCGCACCTCGACGCGTTCCGCGACGTCGCGGTCGAGTTCGCCCGGTCCGCCGACCACCCGACGCTGGGCGGCTTCCTCGCCTGGCTGGACGCGGCGGACGTCCGCGAGAGCGGCCTCGACATGCCCGTGTCCGAACCGGACCCCGACGCCGTGCAGATCATCACGATCCACGCCGCCAAGGGCCTCGAGTGGGACGTCGTCGCGGTCGCAGGTCTCGTCGACGGCGGCCTGCCCGCGACGGCGACGCGCGGCAAGGACGGTCCGAAGGACTCGGCGTGGCTGACGGGCCTCGGCACGCTGCCGTACCCGCTGCGCGGCGACCGGCACGACCTGCCGGAGTTCGCGTACGCCGGTGCCGCCGACCCGAAGGACCTCGAGGAGCGCCGCAAGCGGTTCGTGCTCGACGCGGGGCACCACGAGGTGGCCGAGGAGCGGCGGCTCGCCTACGTCGCCGTGACCCGCGCGCGCAGCGACCTGCTGCTGACGGCTGCGTGGTGGGGCGACGGCTCACGGGTCCGCGCGCTGTCGACGTTTCTCGAGGAGCTCGCCGAGGCGGGGCTCGTCGAGACGGACGACTGGTCGGCGGCGCCGCCCGACGGCGAGGCGAACCCGCGCGCGTCCCTGACCGTCTCCGCGACGTGGCCCGCGGACCCGTTCGCGGTCGAGGGTGGCGGCGGACGGCGGCCCGCGGTCGAGGAGGCCGCGGCCCGGGTCCGGGCCGCCATGGCTGCGGCACGATCGAGCGACCCGGCCGACGGCCGGGAGTCGCCGATCGCGCAGGCCGAGGGTGCCGAGCAGACGGCACCCGACCCCACGCGCCGGTCGGCGCCGGCCGAGGAGCCTCCACGGTCGCGGTGGGACGAGCTCGCCGACCGGCTGCTCGCCGAGCACGCGCGTGCACGCACTCCCGACCGGGAGGTCGAGCTCCCGGCCCACCTGTCGGCGTCCGCGCTCGTCCGGCTCGACGCCGACCCCGGCGAGTTCGCCCGGCACCTGCGCCGCCCGGTGCCCGCCGAGCCGTCCGCGCAGGCCCGCCGCGGCACCCGGTTCCACGCGTGGGTCGAGGGCTGGTTCGGCGCGGCGTCGCTCGTGGACGTCGACGCGCTGCCCGGCGCCGACGACGACTCCCTCGCGGTGGACCTGGACGAGCAGGCGCTGCGCGACTCGTTCCTCGCGACCCCGTGGGCGCACCGCACCCCGCTGGCCGTCGAGGTCGACGTCGAGACGTCGGTCGACGGGTACGTCCTGAGGTCCCGCATCGACGCGGTCTTCCCCGACGAGGACGCCGAGCCACGCGGCACGGGCACCGGCGACGCCGTGATCGTCGTCGACTGGAAGACCGGTGCCCCGCCGACCGACGACGCGTCCCGGGCCTCCCGTGAGCTGCAGCTCGCGGTCTACCGGCTCGCGTGGTCGCGCTGGACGGGCATCCCGCTCGACCGGGTCCGGGCCGCCTTCTGCTACGTGGGCACGGGCGAGACGGTCCACCCGCAGCGGCTGCTCGACGAGGCGCAGATCACCGCGCTCCTGCACGCCGCGACGTCCGGGGACGAGCGGGCGGAGCAGGGGCGGCGTCGGACCGTGCCCAACGTGCGGCGCGAGGTCGGCAACGTGTGGCGCCCGGACGCGACTGCCGAGCGCGACGGCAGGAGCGGACGTGGTCGCGCCAGGGACGGCGACCGCACGGGCGAGCGCGACCCCGCCAGATGACGCGAGGCCCTGTACCGCGGCGCCAGGTACCGCGAGTCCCGGTACCGCGAGTCCGGGTGGCGCGAGTCCGGGTGGCGCGAGAGATGTCCCAGGGTCGGGTCCGCCCGCGCGGTTGCCGGCCTCAGGCGTACGAGACGTTCTCCTCGTCGGCCGTCTCGCGCGTGTGGGCGTCGAGGTCCTCGAGCATCCCGACGGCGTCCTCGACGACCTCGTCGCTCCCGGACCGCACGCCGTACATGAGCCATCGGGCCAGCGCGAGCTCGCCGGCCAGCATCGCGCGGCGCGCGAGGTGCGGGTCGATGAGCTCGGTCCGGCGGAGCTGGTAGGCCTCCATGATCGAGTCGGCCGCGTCGGGTGCGGCACCGACGAGCAGCCACGACAGGTCGTCCGCGGGGTCGGCCACGACGGTGTCGCCCCATCCGAGGATCCCGGACACGGCGCCGTCGCGGACGAGCACGCGGTCGCCGGACAGATCGCCGTGCACGACGGTCGGCGTGAACCGCCACAGGGCGACGTCCTCGAGCTGGGCTTCCCAGCGACGCAGCAGCCCGGTCGGCACCTTGCCGGTGCGGGCGGCCTCGTCGACCTCGGCCTGGCGACGCTCGCGGTAGGCGGGGGCGTCGTAGACGGGCAGCCCGGCGTCCTCGACGAGCGAGGTGGGCAGCTCGTGCAGCGCGGCGAGGGCCCGACCGACGGACGCGGCGAGCCCCGGTCCGGGGACGAGCGCCTCCACGCGGAGCGGGTCGCCGGGGATCTCGGCGTGCACCGCGGCGCGACCGCCCTCGGGCAGGTGCGCGAACCCGACGGGCTGCGGCACCGCGAACGGCAGCCGACCCGCCTCGACGTGGTCGGCCAGCCCGCTGATGAGCGCGACCTCGGCCTCGAGCGCGGCACCGGCCGTCGCGTGCTGCGGGGCGCGGACCACCCAGCGGCGGCGGGTCGAGTCGATGACCACGGCGACGTCGTAGTCCGTCCCGGGCTGCGCGGGCCGTCGCACGTCGAAGGCGTCCAGCCCCGGGACGGCCACCGTCGCGAGGGCGGCGAGAGCGAGGGGTGAGCGAGGCACGGGCCCAGAGTAGGCGGGGGCCTGCCGCCGACCGGGCTCTCCGCACGGCGTGTCGGTCCGGTTCGTCCGCACGCGCGTCGCTTGTCCGGGGTGATGTCGGGTCGTCGTGCACCGCGTACCGTGGCGCGGTGATCGTCGACCTCCTGCCCCTGTCCCGTGCGCTCGTAGACCGGGCGGCGGCCCTCCGGGTCGAGGAGAGGGTGCTCGACGTCGCGCTGCGCGACGCCCGGACGCGCGTGCTGCTCGTGGACGACGGCGCCGTCGCGACGGTCGCGGACGGGTCGGTGGCGCTGCTGGCCCCGGAGGAGCTGCCCGCGGGGACGACGTCGGACGGCGAGCACGACGAGCGCCTGCTGCTGCTCGGCCGCGACGACGACGGCGTCACCTACGTCGGTGTCCGGGTGGGTGGCCCGCGTCCGGCCCCGCGCGAGGGCGCTGCGTCGGACGTGATGGTGCACCGCCGCTCGTCGACCGCGGACCACCCGGACCTCCCGGACGGGCTGACCTGGTCACCGCTGCGGGTCGTCGGCGCGGACCTCAGCGCGCTCGAGGCGGGGCTCGTGACGGCCGCGGTCGCACTCGACTCGTGGCACGCCCGGCACCCGCGCTGCCCCCGCTGCGGTGCGACGACCCGGGTCACGCAGGCCGGCTGGGTGCGGACGTGCACGGTCGACGGGTCGGAGCACTACCCGCGCACCGACCCCGCGGTCATCATGGCCGTGGTCGACGACGCCGACCGGCTGCTGCTCGGCCAGTCGACGGCGTGGGCGTCGGACCGCTGGTCGACCCTCGCGGGGTTCGTCGAGCCGGGGGAGTCGCTCGAGCACGCGGTGCGCCGCGAGGTGCTCGAGGAGACCGGTGTGGTGGTGGGTCCGGTCGAGTACCGGGGCAGCCAGCCGTGGCCGTTCCCCGCGTCGCTCATGCTCGGCTTCCACGCTCGCGCGACGAGCACGGACGTGCGCGTCGACGGCGTCGAGCTGGCCCGCGCGCGCTGGTTCACGCGCGACGAGCTGCGGGGCGCCGTCGAGCGCGGCGAGGTCGTGCCGCCCGGGCGGTCGTCGATCGCGCGGGCCCTCGTCGAGGACTGGTTCGGCGGACCGCTGGGCCGGTGACGCTCAGCTCAGGCGGTCGCGGACCTGCACGAGCGACGGGTTGGTGAGCGCGGAGCCGTCGGGGAACACGACGGTCGGCACGGTGCGGTTGCCGCCGTTGAGCTGCTCGACGAGGCCAGCTGCGTCCGGGTGGTCCTCGATGTCGACCTCGGTGTAGCCGATGCCCGCGGAGTCCAGCTGGGTCTTCAGCCGGTGGCAGTAGCCGCACCACGTGGTGGAGTACATCGTCACGGTGCCGGCCTGGGGCAGGGTCTGCGTGGTCATCGGTCCTCGTCGTTCGGCGTCGCGCCGGGGTGTCCGGTCGCAGTCGTGGGCCGAGGCGCTCGCGCGTCCCGGCCGTCCGCTGCAACAGGTTCGCACGCGCGTGTGTTCCCGACGACGGCCCTGCGTCCCGTGTCGGCGCGGGCTGCGAGACTGTGCGCGATGTCCGCCGACGCCCTTCTCGACGCGCTCGATCCCGAGCAGCGCGCTGTCGCCACCGCTCTGCGCGGACCCGTCTGCGTGCTCGCGGGTGCGGGCACGGGCAAGACGAGGGCGATCACCCACCGCATCGCGTACGGCATCCGCACGGGCGTGTACCGGCCGGGCAGCGTGCTGGCGGTGACGTTCACCGCGCGGGCGGCGGGCGAGATGCGCACGCGGCTGCGCGGCCTCGGGGCCACCGGCGTGCAGGCCCGGACGTTCCACGCGGCGGCGCTGCGGCAGCTCGGGTTCTTCTGGCCGAAGGTCGTCGGGGGCGCCGCGCCCCGCATCGTCGAGCAGAAGGCGCAGGTCGTCGCGGAGGCGGCCCGGCGCGTGGGGCTGTCGGTCGACCGGGTGAGCGTGCGCGACCTCGCCTCCGAGATCGAGTGGGCCAAGGTCTCGCTCGTCACGGCCGACGACTACGTGCGGGCCGTCACCGCCGTCGAGCGGTCCGTGCCGAGCGGTGAGGACCCGCAGGCCGTCGCCCGGCTCATGACGGCCTACGAGCAGGTCAAGCTCGAGCGCGGCGTCATCGACTTCGAGGACGTCCTGCTGCTGCTCGCTGCCATGCTCGCGGAGCGCCGGGACATCGCCGACGAGGTGCGCGACCAGTACCGCTACTTCGTGGTCGACGAGTACCAGGACGTCAGCCCGCTGCAGCAGTACCTGCTCGACCAGTGGCTCGGCGGCAGGCACGAGCTGTGCGTGGTGGGCGACCCGTCGCAGACCATCTACTCGTTCGCGGGCGCGACGCCGTACCACCTGACGACCTTCCCGCAGGCCCATCCCGGCACGACGCTCGTCCGCCTCGTCCGGGACTACCGGTCGACGCCGCAGGTGGTGAACCTGGCGAACCACGTGATCGACGCGAGCCGCCGCGTCGGCGGACCGGCGCCCCTCGAGCTGCGGGCGCAGCGCCCGGACGGCCCCGAGGTGCGTTACGCCGCGTTCGACGACGACGACGCCGAGGCGACGGGCATCGCCCAGGCCGTCGCCCGCCTGGTCCGCTCGGGCGTGCGGCCCAGCGAGATCGCGATCCTGTACCGCACCAACGCGCAGTCGGAGGCGTTCGAGGAGGCCCTCGCGACCGCCGGCATCGCCTACCAGGTGCGCGGCGGCGAACGGTTCTTCGCCCGCCGGGACGTCCGCGACGCGCTCGTCCTGCTCCGCGGCGGGGCCCGGGCCGCCAACCCGCAGGCCGCCATGCCCGACTCGGTCCGCGACATCCTGCGCAACGTCGGGTGGGCCGAGCAGCCGCCCGCCGCCCGCGGCGCGGCCCGCGAGCGGTGGGACGCGATGCAGGCCCTCGTGACGCTGGCCGACGAGCTCGCGGCCACCCACGTCGCCGCGGGTCGGTCGGCCACGGTCTCCGACCTGGTCGCCGAGCTCGACGAGCGGGCGGCCGCCCAGCACGCGCCGACCGTCGAGGGCGTGACGCTCGCGTCCCTGCACGCCGCCAAGGGCCTCGAGTGGGACGCGGTGTTCCTCGCCGGCCTGAGCGACGGCCTCCTGCCGACCGCGCTCGCGGACACGGACGCGATGGTCGCGGAGGAGCGGCGCCTGCTCTACGTCGGCATCACGCGGGCCCGCGAGCACCTGCAGCTCTCGTACTCCCGCGCGCGCATGCCCGGCAGCCGTCCGACGCGGTCGATGTCCCGGTTCCTCGTCGACCTGTGGCCCGACGGCCGAGGGCGGACGAATACGGGCCGGGCCGCCCGGGCCGGCACCACGGCGCCGGACACCGACCCGGCCACGCGCGAGACGGCGGCCCGGCTCACCCGCTGGCGCGACGACTACGCGCACGCGACCGGCGTGCCCGCGGTCCGGGTCCTCACGGCCGCGACGATCGCCGAGGTCGCACGCCGCCGGCCGGCGACCCGCGAGGAGCTCGGGCAGGTGCGCGGCATCGGCGCGGTGACGCTCGCGACCATCGGAGACGAGATCGTCGACGTCGTGGTCCGCGGCTCCGGCCGGGCCTGAGCCTCGTTCGGCAGGCTCCGCCCAGGACTGAGACCCGTCCCGGACGGGTCCCGGACGGGTCCGGGTACGTCCTTCGTCGCACGTATCTCAGGAGGAACCGGACCCTCTGAAGAACTTGTAGAAGTTCTTCGGTTAATTCGGTTGTCCGGCCTTCCGGCGTCGCCCTAGGGTGAGTCCCGTCCTTGAAACGTGGGCTGCGCCGTGAAGGCGGAGGCCCGGACCGGAAGGAGGTGGCGAGCTGATGGACATGACCATGACGAACACGTCGAGCGTCGAGCGCGCGGTGTCCCTCCGAAACCTCGTGCCCGCCTCCACCGTGTCCCAGGGGCGAGCTCTGCCTACGCCGGTGTCGTGCGCCATTCATGGCGTGACCTCCGGGTCGAAGCAGATCACGGCGAAGCAGCCGGCCTTTGCCCCCGGGTACACGACGCTCGGCGGAGCTGTCGCATGGCGCGAGCGTGGCGCCGATCTGCGACTCCGCCCTCGGGCTCCTATGGTCTGACCGCACAACGGTCACAGGCCGCGGAGTCCGTCACTCGGATCCGCGGCCTTTCTCTTTCCTCCCGATGACGGGGGAGCGAGTCGGTCCCGGTCCGGAACCATCGCTCACCCGTAAGGACATCAGGAGGACATCGTGCGGCTCACGACGCTGCTCGACACCGTGAACCAGGGCGGATCCGGCCCGTGGCCCCTCACGGGCAGCACCGCGACCACCGACGACCGTCAGCAGTTCGACCAGCTGCTCGCCGACCTCATCCCGTGCCGCTCGAACGACCCCGAGCTCTGGTTCGCCGAGCAGACCGCGCAGGTCGAGGCGGCGAAGGCCCTGTGCCGGGAGTGCCCGCTCATCGACGGCTGCCTCGCCGGCGCCATCGAGAGGGCCGAGCCGTGGGGTGTCTGGGGCGGTCAGGTGTTCATCGGCGGTGTGGTCGTCCCGACCAAGCGTGGTCGGGGCCGGCCGCGGAAGAACCCGGTCGTCGCGGCCTGACGCCACCGGGTCCCGGGCGCCGACCCGGGACCGGGGCGCCGGTCGACGTCTACACATGCGCACCCGCCGGGACGGCGGGCAGGGCGGTGCACCCGCAGTCCGGGTGCACCGCCCACGTGCGTCTGCGGGGCACGACGTCCGGCAGCCCCACCTCGAAGGTGACGCCGCGCAGGTGCGACGACGTGCCGCCGAGGTGCCCGAGCACTGCGGCGGAGCCCAGTGCCGCGCACACGCCCGCCACGGTCCCGACCTCGCCGCCGGGTCCGGCGTTCGGTCCGGTGGCCGGCCCGGACGGGGCGCCGAGCAGCTGGGCGACGAGGAGAGGCCACGCGGGGTCGGTGTCGGTGCGGTGCAGGTCGAGGCATCGCAGGCACGGGCCGTCGCCGGGGACGACGAGCGGCCCGACGACCGCGTCGGCCTCCCGCACGACGATCGAGAGGTGCGGTGTCGCCGCCGAGAGCAGGACGGGAGCGCGGGCCGGGTCCGCGGCGGACCGTTCGACGAGCACCAGCACGTCGGGCTCCCGCGCGCCGTCGACGCGGACGTGCGGGGCGACGTCCCGCAGCACACGCGTCGCGACCTGCTCGCGGACGGAACCGACGTCGCCCCAGCGGTAGCCGCCGGGTCCCACGTCGTCGGACCGGACGGGGCGCGGGTCGTCGAGCAGGACCGTGCCGACGCCGGCGGCGGCGAGTGCGACCGCGACGCCGAGCCCGGTGGGACCGAGGCCGATCACGCCCACGGTGCGACGCGAGCGACCCGCCACGACGTCGGCGCCGTCGGCGCGCGGGCGCAGCAGCGACCACGTGACCGCCTCGGGTGCCGCGGGGCCCGGCCGGGCCCGACCGGCGGGATCGGTCACCGTCAGCCGGGCCTCGTCGAGCAGAGCGACGATCGTCGAGACGCGCACCGGGTCCAGCCCGCTGCGCCGGGCCAGCGTCGGCAGGGCGGCGAGGTCGGTGCGCTCGTCGACCGACAGCAGGAGGCGGCACTCGGCCGGGCTCAGGTCCGTCAGGCGGACCGCCCAGCGCGGGTCGGTCCCCACCTGGACCTCGGTGTCCCCGCGGCGCAGCACCCGCAGCCCCGGTCGCAGTCGCATGCGCCCTCCTCGATGTCCGCGCCACTCTGACAGCGCCCGCACGACCGTGCGTCGGGATGTCCACAGGCCGCGGGACCCGCGAGGAGCGCCTCAGGGGGCACCGTCGTCGACGACGGTGCCCCCTGAGGGACGACGTGCTGCGCTGGTGCTCAGGCCTTGCCGAGGATCCGGTTGAGCTTGGTGCCGCAGACCGGGCACGTGGCCTTCGCCATGCGCCGCCCGGACTCGGAGACGACGACCTCGCCCTCCGCCTCGCGCTTCTCCTTGCACTTCACGCAGTAGAACTCACCCGCGTACGTCTCGGCCATGGTGCCCTCCCTCGGTGTCGTGCACCGGTCCGGGACAACCGCCGGCCGGCGGCCGGGCATGGTCGTCACCGACGCGCCCGCGCGCGTCCACAGTAGTGGCGCAGGGTGCGCCGGACGCGTGATCACGCGGCGGCGCGCCGCGCGTCGGTCGGGTGAAGCGCGCTGCGCGTGGGTGCCTGGCGCTAGCGTGCACCTGTGCAGCCGTCCACGCACGACCTGTCCCAGGTCGAGGTCCGTCGTTCACGCAAGCGCGTGCGCACGGTCACGGCCTGGCGCGAGGGCGAGCGCACCATCGTCGCGATCCCCGCGCGGTTCACGCACGCGCAGGAGCGCGAGTGGGTCCGCCGGATGCTCGCGCGGCTCGCCGCCCAGGAGCGCAGGCGGCGGCCGTCGGACACCGAGCTCGCGTCGCGCGCCACCGAGCTGTCGGCGCGGTACCTGGGCGGTCGGGCGGTCCCGACGAGCGTCACCTGGTCCACCAACCAGGGGCGGCGCTGGGGGTCGTGCACCCCGACCGACGGCACCATCCGCATCTCCGACCGGATCCGCGGCATGCCGCGGTGGGTCCTCGACTACGTGCTGCTGCACGAGCTCAACCACCTGCTGCACGCCGGCCACGGGCCGGACTTCTGGGCCGAGCTCGAGGGGTATCCGCGCACGCAGCGCGCCCGGGGCTTCCTCGAGGGGTACGCGTTCGCAGGGGAGCCCGCCGCCGGGCGCGGCGGGGACGGGTCCGCCCCCGCGGACGAGCGCGGCGGCGA
>Ga0256775_1000018_pt1 | contig 24583 bp, 32 predicted proteins | sample MC6MC0926MT_FD_186036 | JGI IMG/M metagenome (GOLD analysis project Ga0256775, IMG submission 186036) | Metatranscriptome of enriched soil aggregate microbial communities from Iowa State University, Ames, United States - MC6-MC0926-MT... | ecosystem: Environmental > Terrestrial > Soil >...
CATCGAGATGTTCTACAACCCCAAGCGGCGCCACAACACTGCCGGCGACCTGTCGCCTGTAGAGTTCGAGAGACGCCATTTCCAACGGCTCAAAAGTGTCTAGGGAATCCGGGGCGATTCAGACTGGCCTCGTCCTCAACCAATGTCTCTTCGAAGAGCCGGCGCTGCTCGGCGCTCATGGCCTCGGTCTTGGCCCCGAACTTCCAGGCCTTCAACTGCGCCAGCTGGAAGGTGATCTTCTCAATCTTGGCATCCTTGAACCTGAGCTCGCTGTCCTGGCAGCGCAAGCGCTGAAGCATCTGCTGGGCGAGTGCTGCGATGGCCTCGGGAGGAAGGCCTTTGAGGTCTTCTTCCGTGAGCGACTGCAGGTCTTGCATGCATCGATTTTGCAGGCGCCGAACCCGCCCCGCTACTGGGAGTTGCGATGTTGGCAACGGCCTCGGGAGCCGGTGTATTTACAGACGTGTGATCGCGCTCATCTCGTGCAATCGCTGCCAGGGCAAGCCCACTACGAGCGCGTCGAACTGCGCCTGGCTCAGCGCCATCGGCGCCGCCGTGTCGATCTCGCGGGGCCACACGAAGCGGCCGGCGTTGAGCCTTCTTGCGGCGCACCACACGCCAAAGCCGTCGTGCACGAGCATCTTGATGCGCGTGGCGCGGGCGTTGGCAAACAAGTAGCCGTGATGGGCATGGGCGCTGCCGAGCGCGTGCACCACATGGGCGAGCAGGCGCTCGGTGCCCGAGCGCATGTCCACCGGCGCCGCACACAGCCACAGGACATCAATGCGGATCATCGCAAGACCTCGCGCAGCCACGCTGCGCAGTCTGCTGCGGCGCTGAGCGGCCACGTCACACTGACGCCCAGTGCGCCGCGTTTGAACTCAAGCGCGATCATCTTCGGCACGGCGCCGGGCGGACTCGCCGGCGCGGCATGCGTCGGTGACCCAGCCTTTGGAACAGTCAATTCAATGAAGCGGGGCGACGCTTCGGCAATCCCCATCGAGGCCACACCTAGAGCCTTCGCAGCGCCACGGCCGCGGCGCCACTGATGCACCAGGTTGTCGTTCAACTTGAATGCCAGGGCCACCGCAGCAACCGACGCTCCGGGCTCGGCGCACGCTGCCAGGACTTCGGCCTTGAAGGCTGCGCTGTGCCGGCGCCGTTGCTTCGGATTGACGTGCATTTTGCTGTCCAGCTGACTTAGGTGGACAGCATGGTCTATGCCTTAGCCTGCAGTCTCAAGATGGTTCAACTGGTCGCTTACGCTGCACGTGAGGGACAAGCTGTCGGAGCGCGAGATAGCACGGATGACGGGACTGTCTCGCAACACGGTTTCGAAGTGGCTGCAGGCATCGGTTAACGAGGTGCCGAAGTACCGGCGCGAACCACGACCGAACAAGCTCAGCGCGTTTGAGGCGACGCTCAAGCAAGCGTTGATGGCCGACGCGCGACGGCCCAAGCACGAACGCCGCACTGCACGTGCGCTGCACACCGAGATCAAGGCCGCCGGCTATGCCGGCGGGTACTCTGGCGTCACTGACTTCGTTCGCGCATGGCGCGAGGGTGAGGGGCAGGCAGCCAACGTCACGGCGTTCGTTCCACTGGCCTTCGAGCTCGGCGAGGCCTTCCAATTCGATTGGAGCGAGGAAGGGCTGGTGGTCGGCGGCATCTACTACCGGATGCAGGTGTCGCACCTGAAGCTGTGTGCGAGCCGTGCGTTCTGGTTGGTGGCCTACCCGAGCCAGGGCCACGAGATGCTGTTCGACGCCCACACAAGATCGTTCGCAGCGCTGGGCGGCGTCGCACGCCGCGGCATCTACGACAACATGCGCACTGCCGTTGACAAGGTCCACAAGGGCAAGGGCCGCACCGTCAACGCGCGCTTCTCGGTGATGTGCGCGCACTACCTGTACGACCCTGACTTCTGCAACGTCGCCTCAGGCTGGGAGAAGGGGCGTGTGGAGAAGAACGTGCAGGACAGTCGTCGGCGCATCTGGATCGAGGCGGCCCGGCATCGCTTCAGCTCCTTCGTCGAGCTCAATGCCTGGCTGAGCGATCGCTGCCGCGCCCTCTGGAACGAGATCCGGCATCCCGAGCATCACCAGTTCAGCGTTGCCGAGATGCTGGAGCTCGAGAGGCCCCACTTGATGCCCATGCCGGAGCCCTTCGATGGCTACGTGGAGAAGCCGGCGCGGGTGTCGAGTGCGTATTCCGGCGAACGTGACCGCTGATTCCGCTCTATCGTGACCGGTCGTCCTTCGTGCTGAGTTGCGCGTTCAGATTTTAGAAGCGTCGGTCACGATGGTTGTGTGTTCTTCTCCTTTGTGTCGGGTTTTGGTTTCTGTCGAAGAGATTCACCCGTCAAGGTGAGCCGATGGTTTTTCTGCATCAGACGATCCAGGATCGCGTCGGCGATGGTGGCGTCGCCGACCCACGCATGCCAATGCTCGATCGGCAACTGGCTGGTGATGATCGTGGCCTTGCTGGCCGCCCGGTCGTCAATGATCTCCAGCAGGTCGGACCTGGCCTGAACATCCAGCGCCGACATGCCCCAGTCGTCGAGTAATGTTGCGCGCAACATTACTCGACGAGATGGGCTACCTGCCCTTCAGCCAGGCCGGGGGGGCGCTGCTGTTCCATCTGCTCTCCAAGCTCTACGAGCACACCAGCGTCGTAGTGACGACCAACCTGGACTTCGCCGAATGGAGCAGTGTGTTCGTGGATCCAAAGATGACCACTGCGCTGCTGGACCGGCTCACGCACCACTGCCACATCGTGGAGACGGGCAACGACAGCTACCGGATCACGCACGCCACGGCGAACTCGAAGAAACGCATCAGGGCGCGCGAGCAGGAGCGGAAGGACTCGGCAGGAAACGCTCGTTGAACTGCCACGCACACGGGGACAAGGCGCTTCGGGCTTCGCCCTCCGCGCCTTCTTCCTCCAATCGATCAGAGATCAACAAAGAGACCGAGAAAGGAGGAAGACTGTAGAGTTATACACAGCCGGCACCCACGATGCCGGCTTCCATCCCCGGGTCAAAGTTCAACCGGCAAGGTGGGGGTGCGGATAAAAACTTGGACTGGTTTTATGCCGCAAGTCCAAGGCTCACCCGGTATTCGATAGGGCTGAGAGAGCCAAGAGAGATCTTGATCCGCTTCTCGTTGTACCAGCGGATGTACGAGTCGACCGCCTCGATGAATTGCTCAATGGTGGCGTTCTTCCAATCCCGAGGATAGAACAGCTCGTTCTTCAGCCGCCCGAAGAAGCCTTCGCAAGCGGCGTTATCAGGTGAGCACGCTTTGCGAGACATCGAGCGTGTGAGGTTCGCGTCGTTCATTCTTGATAGCCAACCTGGCCAGCGGTAGTGGCCGCCCCGATCGGAGTGGACCACGGGCCGGTCAGTAGTTTCGGCCACCGTCTCGATGGCTGCATCCAGCATCGTGTTGACCAACTCAGCGTCCGGACTGGTTCCAATGGTCCAGCTGACGACCATTCCATCGAAGCAGTCGATGATGGGCGAGAGGTACACCTTGCCAGCCGGGATCTGGAACTCCGTGATGTCGGTGAGCCATTTCTCGTTGGGGACCGCGGCCTGGAAGTCGCGGTTGATGAGGTTCTCAGGCGCTGGACTGATCTCGCCAAGATACGACGCATACCTGCGCTTCCTGGGCTTTGGAACAACCAGGCTTTCCTGCTTCATCAACCGCTGCACGACCTTCTCGGAGATCGCGACGTCCTGTCTGGTGAGCGATGCTTGCAGTCTGCGGTAGCCATAGCAGCGGTGGTTCGACTCAAAGATGTCGGTGATGGATTGCCGCACCTCCAGGTACTTGTCGCCCACCGCTGCGCGGGCCCGATGGTAGAAGTACGAACTACGCGCAAGGTCCAACTGTGCAAGGAGCTCTGGCAGGCCATAGTGCTCCCTGAGGGCGTCAATCAGCAGTGTCTTCTCCCGGTTGGACAGGAGCTGCAGGTCGACGCCCAGGCCTTTCCTAAGAAACACCAACCTCGGTCGGCTGCAGGGAGAGGCCAAAGTGGGCGGCGCGCCGTTGAAGTTGCTTGACCACGCGTTCGCGATACCGCTGCTCGTATTGGTCGACACCAGGGTCTACGTATTGCATACCGAAGCGCATCGTGCGGTAGAAGAGGATGGCGATCTTGCGAGCCGTAGCCGTCACCGCTTTGGCTTTGCCGATCCGAGCTGCCAGGCGTCGATAGAACGCGCCGAGAGCCGTCTCCGTGCGCCCGACATTCACCGCCACCAAGCGCAACTGGGAAGCCAAGCGACTGGAACTTTTGCGGGTATGGGAGGAGAGCACTTTGCCGCCGCTGATCTTGCAGCCCGGCGACAAGCACAGCCACGATGTGAAGTGCTTCTCGGTGGGCCATTTGCTCAGGTCCGTTCCGCACTCGGCGACCAACGATAGCGCGATGCTGGGCCCGATGCCATGAATCAAGGTCAGGTCGGTTCCAGTGAGCTGGTACAGCATCGACCGCGCGTCGAACTTTGGTGCGTTGGCTTGTTTTGTCTTCGTGCGTGGGGCCGGCAGCAGCGCTTCCGGCTCTGGACGACCAGCGTTCAGCAGCTGCAACGAGTTCTCAATCTGCTTGTCGCAGTCGGCGATACGAGCCTGGTACACATCGAACAGCGCCATGGCCTGTGACAGTGCGAACACGTGCTCGGGCTGATAGTTGCCGACCAGCGCTGCACGTATGGTTTGGATACTCTCACGGCAACGAACGTCGCGCATGGACGCGAGAACGTCGGGGTCTCTTTCCCCGGACACGATCGCACGGATGATCTTCAAGCCGGTCACGCCACTGATGTCGCTGAGGACATGATGCAATTGAAGGTTCATCAGCGTCAGCGCCTTCTGCATGTGCTGCAGGTGGGCCGCCGCGTATTCCAAATGCCGGTCCCGAATTCGCATGTAAGCACGCAGTGCTGCAACTGAGCTGGCCCCTTGAATGACAGGACACGGTCTATCGCTTATCTTTAAAGATAGGAGTAGGACTGTGAGTACGACTAGGAATACGGATACCGTCGAAGTGATCATGAGGGACCAGCGCCGCAGGCGCTGGTCCCTTGCAGAGAAGGCCGCACTGGTTCGTCGAAGCTACGAACCTGGCATGAGCGTGTAGCTCGTCGCACGTCAGGAAGGCGTTGCCGCCAGCCTGCTGTTCCAGTGGCGCAAGCTGGAGCGGCAAGGGGCGCTGACGGCTGTATCGGCGGGCGAGGCTGTGGTGCCGGCTTCGGAACTGGCAGCCGCTCGTGCCGAGATCGCCAAGCTACAGCGCGTGCTTGGCAAGAAGACGGTGGAGAACGAGATCCTCAAGGAAGCTGTGGAGTACGCCGCAGAAAAAAAGTGGATTGCGCGCTCGCCCTTGCTGGACGGGGACGGCCAGTGAAGGCCGTCTGCCAGGCCCTTGGGTTGGCGCGCTCGAACATTCATCGCTTGCAAGCTCGCCCCGAGTCCTGGATCGACGCCCGGACACGACGCACGGCGCCTGCAAGCGACGTGGCCTTGCTCGACGAGATCAAGGCCCAGATCACCGAGTTGCCGACCTATGGCTACCGGCGTGCCTGCGCATTGGTGAACCGGCATCGAGCCACCACCGGTGCGCCGCGAGTGAACTCCAAGCGCATCTACCGCGTGATGGGGGCTCATGCATTGCTGCTACCGAAGGCGCCGAGACGGCGCCAGTCCAGCCGGCCCCATGAGGGCAAGGTGGCCGTCGCGCACAGCGACATGCGCTGGTGCTCGGACGGCTTCGAGATCAAGTGTGATTCTGGGCAGACCGTGACCGCGACCTTCACCAAGGACTGCTGCGACCGTGAGATCCTGGCCTATCGGGCATGGGAGGGCAAAGGGCTGCCGGGCGAGCCGGTGCGCGAAATGCTCATCGAGGCCGTGGAGAAGCGCTTCGGCAGCGTCGAGGGTGTTCCCAGTACCCACGCCTTGGAGTTCCTCTCGGACAACGGGGGCGCCTACATCGCTGCCGAGACCCGGCAGATCGCTCGACAGCTGGGCCTGAGCCCAGTCAACACACCCGTGTGCAGCCCCCAGAGCAACGGCATCGCCGAGAGCTTCGTGAACACGTTCAAGCGCGACTACGTCAGCCGCATGGACCTTGCCGATGCGAGAACGGTGATGGCGCAGATGGCCGCAGCCTTCGAGCACTTCAATGAGGTGCATCCGCACTCGGCATTGAAGATGAAATCACCCAGGGAGTTCAGGCAGCATCGCGCTGCCCACCAGCGCCTTGCTCAGATCGAGCAGACGCTACATTGCGAATAGCCCGTGTCCTGAAATACGGGGGCAAGATCACAACGTCTCGCGCCGGATGGAAGCTGGCGCGCAGCAATCCGCAGGCATGCAGGCGCTGAATCCACTGGGCATCGTTGACGTCGCTCTTGCGGCCTGGCACGGCCTTGCAGTCTCGCGCATTGGCCAGCACAACCACCAACCCATGATCCTCCAGGATCTCGTACACGGGAATCCAGTACACGCCGGTGGACTCCATCGCCACCGTCTTTATCCCCAACGACACCAGCCAATCGGCCATGCGTTCGATATCACCTGTAAAGCTCTGGAACGTCCGCACCGGCTCGTCGCTCAGCTCCGGCGGTACAGCCGCAACTTGAATGCGCGAGCCAATGTCGATTCCGGCGGCTCTTGCGTTGATGATCGGCAGACCGATCGCCTTCCCACTCTTGGACATAACAACCTCCTGTAGGTATTGCGCCAGACAGGGGAGCGGAATAAATCAATTTCCTAAACGGGGTCGCCAAAGGCGCCACCACAGCTGGGTCCGCAAGATCCCCAAGGACCACGTTTTTTGACGGGGACAAACGCCTCCAAAAAGATGACGGCCACAGTCCGACCAGATCAGTGTAGGCCTTTCAGTGTTTCTTGCCACTGGGACGGGGCGACGCCAAGATGGACGTTTTTTAACAGTTCGTTGGCCTTGTTCAAGAGGTCCTGCTCAAGGCGAAGTTGCCTGACTTCGCGGCGCAGTGACTCAACCTGGCGCTCAAGGTCGTCGCGCTCTTGCGACGGCGGAGATTGATTGGTGCTTTTCATGGATGCGGGTGCCTCACGTCCCAGAAGTTGGTTCTTCCAGTTGTACAGCGTTGGCCGGCACACGCCGAACTTGTCGGCTACAGCCTGCGCACTTTCCTCACGCGTGCAAAGCTCCATGACTCCCGCGTGCATCAGCTCCCCGGAATACCTTCGTCGCCCCACACTTCCAACGACAGCCCTTCTGGCCCCAGGAATGGCCTCGCGAACCCACGCGGTTAGTGTCCCTCTGCCGGGATAGCCCAATGCCCTCATGGTGGCAGCAATGCAGCGGTCGTGAGTGAGGTAGTGCTCGATAGCTGCCGCTTTTTGCTCCTGCGAGAACTTGGGTCGCCGGCCCGCATAGCCCGCTGGCAAGTCGAGCTTCTGCTGGTATTCGTTGTACCAGCCCTTCAGAGAATTTTTTGTTGGGTAACCCAGCTGACGGATAGTGGGTCTGACGCGTTTGCCGAGCTTGATGTAGAGCTCAACGGCTCGAATCCGATCTTCGTAGGAATACATGAACTACCTCCTGGTAGTCCAAGTTTTCGTCCGCACCCCCTCACCGGGCTTAGTGGGTCACTTCTGGACGGAAATCAACAGGCCCATTGTCCAGGCGATGGTGCAAGCTGACTGGCATCAAAGTGTGGAACTAAAGTGTTCCCGCCATGCCTGCCTTTTCGATGACAGGTGCCCACCGGCGTCGCTCCTTCGCCATCAAGGCGCTGAAGTCCTCGGGGGACCCACCCACTGGCTCCTGATTCCCGTCCATCAACCACTTGCGCATGGTGGGGTCGGCCAACGCCTTGTTGAGTTCGACGTTCAACCGTTGCACCGTTGCTGGCGGCATGCCGGCCACTCCCACCAAGCCGAACCAGGCGGTGAGGTCGAAGTCGGGGAACCCCGCCTCCTGGAACGTCGGCACTTCAGGCAACTGTGCCGCGCGGGTGGGTGCGGCAGTGGCAATTGCACGCAGCCGGCCCGATTTGATGATCTGGGTGCCGTCGCTGGCCAGCACGAACATCATGGTGGTCTGACCGCCAATGAGATCGGTCGTGGCCGGCCCCGACCCCTGGTAAGGCACATGGATCATGTCGATCCCTGCCATTTCCTTCATCAACTCGCCCCCAAGGTGGGTGGCGTGGCCGTTGCCTGGCGAAGCGAAGCTCAACTTGCCGGGGTTTGCCTTGGCCAGGGCAACCAACTCCTGGAGTGTTCTTGCGGGCACGTTCGGGTTCACGGCCAAGATGTAAGGCTGTCGCGCAATGACGCCGATGGGGGCGAAATCCTTTTCAGGCTTGTAGCCCAGGTTGCGGTAGGTGATCGGGTTCAGGATGGCGGTGCTGGTGGATATCAGCGCGATCGTGTAACCGTCGGGTGCCTGCCGGGCCGCGTATTCCATGCCAATATTGCCGGCGGCCCCGGCGCGGTTTTCGATCACAACGGGTTGTCCCAGGCCCTTGGACATGCGCTCGCCCGTCTGACGGGAAATGGCATCGCTGCCGGCGCCGGGAGGAAACGGCACGATGAAGCGGATCGGCTTCGTCGGGTAGTCCTGCGCATGCGCCATGAAAGGCGCGAGCGCCAAACCGGGCAGCGCGGCGGTAAATTGACGTCGGTCCATGGGTTATGTCTCCTATAGAAAAAGTTAGTCCGAATGGGTTGGAGGATTCAGCATCGCCGCGTCTGAGACTGCAGAAAACACCAGGCGCCCCGAGGGTTCGAAACAGGCGGTCAGCGCGCTGCCGACGCGGGGGCGCAGGCTGTCCGGGTCGGTCAGGGCGCTGGTGAGCCGCGGGCCCTCCTCCAGTTCCACGACCGCGACGGCATATGGCGGAGTGAGTGCAGCGCCGTAGGCAATGCGGTACACCGCAAATGAATGCAGGCGCGCCTTTCCGCTGGCAGGCAGCCACTCCAGGGCAGCACGTGGGTGCTGACTGCACAGTCGTTGCGCGAAGCTCAAAACCCGGCCGCACGCACTGCAGCGTGCGTAGCGCAGCGACCCCGCTGCAACAAAGCGCAGGAATTCGGGCGTGTAGGAGGAATGGGGCGTCATGCGTTTCTCAGAGCGTCGCCCGCGGGCTGACCAGCAGCGCCGCGTGATAGTCCAGTCGCCCGCCGCTGCCGGTGACCAAGATGAGTTCATTGCGGGGCACCTGCCTCGCGCCGCCCTCGCCGCGCGCCTGGATGACGGCCTCCGACACCGGCGTCATGCCCTGCAGGTAGAAGCCCGACAGATGGCCTCCGCCCGTGTTCACGGGAAGTTGGCCGCCGGGCGACGTTTGGCCGTCGTGCACGAAGTCCGGTGCCTGCCCGCGCGGACACAGGCCGTAATCTTCCAGTGCCTGAAGACCTACATAGGAGAAGGCGTCGTAGATTTGCGCGCTCTGGACGTCGGACGGGCCTACGCCCGCCATGCGCCACAGCGCGGCGGCGGCCAGTGCGCCTCCCGCCTCTATCTCGGGCTCGTTGCCGCGAAAGTTACCCCGCCCGGCATGGCCTTGGGCGAAGGCATGCACATAAACCGGCGGCTTCGGCAGGTCGGGTGCGCGCGCCACCGTTGTGAGGATGACCGCGATGGCACCATTCACAGGGTAGGCGCAGTCCAGCATGCAAAAGGGATCGACGATAGAGCGCGCATGCATATAGCCCTCCAAGTCCAGAGGCTCGCGCAGCATGGCGCGGGGATTGAGCGACGCCCAGCGTCGGCTGGCGACTGCGTAGCCGCCCAAGGCGCTGCGCTGCAGTCCAAACCGGTCCAGATAGCGTTGCGCCGCCAGCGCATAGGGTCCTGCTGCACCAAACAGCCCGTATTGCACTTCCCAGTCGTCCAGACCCGAAAGCTGCATGACCCGGTTGTACGAAGCCGCCCCCGACGCCCTGCCGGGTCGCAGCGGCACGTCGCTGAAGACACAGGCGACGGTGCGCGCCAGGCCATGGTGCAGATAGAGACTGGCTTGCTGAATGGCGCCGACGACGGACGCTCCCTCGAGCTGAAGATCGCCCAGCAGACTGAGGTCGCCCAGACCCAGATCCAGCCGGAGTCGCAAGGGCAGCTCGGATGAGGGCGCCGAAGGGCTACGGCAGATCAGCAATCCGTCGAGGTCGGCCAGTCCGAGTCCGCAATCCTCCACGGCAGACACCACGGCGTCGATCGCCAAGTCGCGCGGCGTGCCGATGTCGCCGCGTGAGAACTCGCTGAAACCGAGCCCCACCATCGCGGAAAAAGGCTGACGAGCGGTCATTCGGCCGGCTCTGCATGAAGGGCGGCATGCGCCCACGGAAGCTTCTCGCGCTGGGAATCGACCCAATCCTTGATGGCCCGCTTGTCGATCTTGCCGGTCACGGTCTTGGGCAACTCCTCCATCGTCATGACGTGCTTGGGCAACTCCATCCGGCTGAGCTGGCTCGCGGCGAAGGCACCCAATTGCGCCGTGGTCGGCGCCGGGTGACCCGGACGCTGAGACATCACGGCCACCACGGCCTCACCCCAGTCAGGGTGCGGCGCACCGACCACCGCAATCTCGCGCACCGCCGGATGCCGGCTGAGCACGGCTTCGACGCTTGCGGGAAAGACATTGACGGCTCCGGTGATGATGAGAAACTTCTTGCGGTCCAACAGGTACAGGTAGCCTTCTTCGTCGAAGCGTCCGATGTCGTTCGTGTGCAGCCAACCGTCGGCGAGTGCTTCCTCCGTTTCGCTGGGGCGGTTGTGATACCGCAGCATCGTGGTTTCGCCGCGCAGCCACACCTCGCCGGCTTGTCCCGACGGCAGTTCCGTGCCTTCTTCATCCCGGATTGACATCTGGTACATCCCGCCCACCCTGCCGGCCGAGCGCAGCAATTCGCTGCGCCCCTTGAGGCCCAACTCGTGGTCGGCCGGCGTCAGGTGCGACACCCAGCCGCCCTCCGTCATGCCATAGGTTTGCATAAGCCGGCAGCGAAATGTTCCCAGGACCCGCTCGATCAACCCCACCGATGCCGGCGACGAGCCATACATCAAAAGCCGCAACGAGGAGAGCACTTCGGGCGTTGCGCCGCACCGATCCACGAGTCGTCCGATGATGGTGGGCACCAGCAAGGCGGTGGTGATTTGGTGGCGTTGGGTTTCTTCGATGAATGCATCGATCTCGAATGCCCCGTCCGTGATGATGGACGTCATGCCATTAGTCAGGCCGATCATGTTCAGCACGCAAGCCATCCATGATGACGCCGTCGCGGCGTACCACACGTCGTCGGTGGTGAGGCCGCGCGATATGGCGCCCTGCATGATGATGAGCGCCACGCTGCGGTGACTGTGCACCACGCCCTTGGGCACTCCGGTGGAGCCGGAGGTGTAGCTGATGACGAGCGGTTCGCTGTCGTGGAGTTCGATGGACGCGATTGGCGTGGAGCGCGCCAGAAGGTGCTCGTAGCCCATCACATGCGCGTCTCCCCGGCCGTAGACCACCACCTCGATCGGCAGATCGACAAGCGCGAGCGCGGCGCTCAGCTGCGAGATGCACTGCTGCTCCACCAACACGACCTTGACGGCGCAATCCTTGAGGATGTGCGCAATCTCGGCGGGGGCGTATCGCCAGTTGATGCCGACGCGCACCAAGCCTGCCTTCATGCAGGCGAAGTAGTGTTCGTAGATCTCGAGTGATTCCTGGCCCAGGATGGCGACGCAGTCTCCGCGCCGCGCCCCGAGGGACATCAGACCAGCGGCCAACCGGTCGGCCCGCTGGTTCATTTCGGCCCAGGTGCGCGACACTGCTCCGCACCGGTAGGCCTTTTTGCCGGGGTAGTTGCGGCTTACCCGCTCCAGCATGATCTTGGGCAACAGCATGGAATGCGCCGCCTTCAGATCAGAAATGCCATGCTCGGCAGCGGGCCCGCAGCATTGAGGAGGTCGACGCGCTTGTAGAACATCCCAAGCGATCCATCGGCGCGCGCGCGCAGCCGGTACTCGTAGCGGCCCGCCCACTGCACAATCTGGTGGGTGGACTGCACGCGGTACTCGTACAGCGCGAAATTGGCGTACGCGCGGGTTTCGGTGTCCGAGATCGCCTCCATTTCGATGTTCGAAAGCAAGCGGCGCATGGGCGACACTGGCTGCTGCGACAAACGCCGCCCCGTCTTGAGCTGGGCAATCCGGTTGCCAAGGCGTGCACGGTGGTCCGCCAGGATCGACAGCGTCGTGTCGGGGTCGGGGTTGGGCCCTCCTCCCGGAACCCAGTACAGCATGTCGTCTTCCAGCAGCGCTTCCCATTCGTCCCAACGGGATTCGTCTGCCAGGCGCGCTTCGCGCACCAGGAAATTCAGCACCGCCTGGCACTTGGCCGGGTCGAGATCCACCGGCATAGCAGCCACGTGCTCGATGACAGAAGCGTTCATGACTGCATTGCCTCCAGATAGCGCGACCAGAACCCGCGGTTCGTTGTCTCGTCGCTGATGTGGCCCCAGATGGCCCCGTCGTCATGGGTTTCCTCGCGTCCGAGCCCACGGCTCAGGTCCAGCCAGCCTCCACGCCCATCCAGCGCCGTCTGCTGGCGCTCTGAAATGATGGAGTCGTCCGCGAGCAGGAATGAGGACGGCCCCATGGCCGCCTGCGATTGCCGGATGATGCGGGTGTTGATTTGCTGCGCGACGCCGTCGAGCAGCAGCGGCGTGTGCCACAGCACGCATTCGTTGACGGAAATGGGCTGGAAGATGGCGACATTCATTTCCCCCAGGAACAGGTTGGGGAAGATCGACGCGTGCACGGGGCCTTCCATCAGCTTTTTGATCGCCGCTTCCTCACCGTACGCCGCCTTCATGTCGGCCACATAGTCGGGCACCTTCTCTTCGGTTGTGCCCAGCCATTGCAGCGGGCGGTCATAGGAGGGTGCGTGCTCCAGTGCGACGTGCCCCCTGCCCCAGTCGACCGCCTTGGAGCGGCGCTGATCTTCGCCCTGGGTGAGCATTTCGTACTGTGAGTTGGGCGCGAATGTGCGAAGGAACGACGCATGTGTGAACGGCGCGTGATAACCGTCGGTGGAATTTTCAGGCAGCATTTTCCAGTTCGCTTGGAAGTGCTGTTTGACCCAGCCGGCATTTAGCAAAATCCGCCCAGTGGGCGAGAGAGAGACCGAGCGCTCTATCAGATGTTGCGCGTTGCCCAGGTGCTCGCTCAATGGCCCCGCGTCGGGATTGAAGCTGGCAAACACGAAGCCGCCGCATTGGTCCACAAGTGCGGGCTTTTGCAGGCTCAGGCAAGCACGGTCCTTTGCCTCACCGCCGCGGTAGGGGACACCCGCCAGTTCGCCCGCGTGATTGAATGTCCAGCCGTGGTAGTCGCAGGTGAAGGCGCGCGCAGTTCCTTTCTCACGCGGGCACAACAGATTACCGCGGTGGGTGCACCGGTTCGCCAGCACGTTGATGGCGCCATCGCGGGCACGCACCATGATCACCGGCTCTCGCCCGAGCATGCGGGTGAGATAGTCGTTGGGGTTCGGAATCTCGGATTCGTGGCCCACAAACACCCAGCCGCCGTAAAACAGCTTCTTCATCTCTTCGTCGAACACTTGCGCGCTTGTATAGACGCTGCTGTGGACGCGGTCGCGTTCGATCAGCGCGCCGTAGTCGGGGGGGCTGTGAGAATAAATAGGGATCGTGGCGGGAAGTGATTGGGAGCTGATTTGCATGAGCGGTTTCCGGTCAATGTCAAAGCGGGGGGCAGCAGCGGTCCTGACTACACATACAAAAAACGACTTGAGGTGTTGAGTAGGCGCGCCAGACCGATTAAAATTACGTTATGCGTAATATTTACGCCATACGTAATAAAAGACTTTATCGCATGCATCCATCACACGCAATCAGTAAAAACCACGTGGCCGGCATCGCCGGCCGGCGCGGCGTTGAATCGGTCGAGGTGGCAGGGAAGCTGCTGCAGGCGATGGTCCAACTGGCCGGCAAAGCGCGCCTGAAAGCGCTGGCGAACGTGACGGGTATCGCCCCGGCAAAGCTCCACCGCTACCTTGTCAGCCTGCAGCAAGTGGGTCTCGTGCGGCAGATCCAGGAAACCCAGGAATACGCATTGGGGATACTGTCGTATCAGCTCGGCGAACTTGCGCAGCAAGGGGCCGACATTGTGGACATGGTGGCGCCCGCAGTCGCGGATTTCTCGCGGCAACTCGGTGAAGCCTGCGGCGTGGCCATGTGGATGCAACAGGGCGTGACGATCGTGCGCTGGTTCGGCGTGCATCGCGAGGTGTCCATCACGTTGCGCCCGGGTACCGTGGTGAACATCACGACTTCCTGCACAGGCTGCGTGGTGGCCGCCCATCAGCCGCGCACCCTAACGGAACCACTCGTGCGCAAAGACCTTCAAAAGGCAGGTCGCCTGGACGACAACGCAGTGGAACAGGTCTATGGGCTCTACGAACAGATAAGACGCGACGGCATCGCCGCCTCGCACGGGACGCGCATCGTCGGCATCAATGCGTTGAGCGTGCCAGTGTTCAATCGGTTTGGCGAGCCAGCGCTGGCGGTCACCACCTTAGGGCACGAGTCCACGTTTCCCGCGCTGCCCGACAGCGCGGAAGCGGAGAAGCTGAAAGACCTTGGCAGACAACTCACGGCCAACATGGGCGGCACGCCGCCGAACGCGCCCTGAACCGTCGTCGACCTGGACTCAAAGTCCGAAGCCCTTCACGTCCGTTTGGTGGCCGTAGTAATCGCCCCGGTAGTACTCGGCCTGGGCCGGTGCATCTCGGCCCTGCCAGCCCAGCTCCCATAGCCAGCCTGAGGGGTTGCCGAAATAAAAGCTGACGGCGCCATCGTTGGAGTGGCGGCCGAGCCTGCGCACGATGGGTATGCCCTTCTCCTGCACGATATCGAGCGCCAGCCCCAGATCGTCGAGACTTGTGTACTCGAACATCAAATGGTTGATGCGCTTCTTGCCCTGGTAGCCGTGGCCGAAGGACACGGTGTGCTGACGCCGGTTGCAGTGCAGGAACACGGGCCGCCGCTGCGGGCCACCGGGCGTGTCGAACTTGTACTCGACGCCACCGCGCATGCCCAGCAACTTGTAGAACCCGTAGGCGGCATCGACATCCGGTTCGCTCAGAAAGCAATGCCCCAACCCGTGTTCCCCGGTCAGGAACTTGCCGTGCAGCGGTCGGCCGGGGTGGAACGGACGCTGATTCTCCACCTCGGGTCCATAAAAGATCTCGGTGGCGATACCGGCGGGATCGGACAACTTCAGCAGCCCGAGAACGTTGCGCTCTTCCGACTCTTCTTCCGTGCCACGCTGAAACGCGACATTGGCCTGCGCGAGACGCTCGACCATGCCTTCCAGCGCATCCGCATCGGCCACGCGCCAGCCCAGGTAGCGCACATCGTCGGTGCCGTCCTTTTGCACGTCGATCCGGTGGTGCCAGGTGTCCAGGCGCAGTTGGAAGCCTTCGTCCGTGCCGCCGCGCACCTCCATGCCCACCACTTCCGTGGCGTAGAGGCGCCAGGCGTCCAGATCACTGACACCGATGCCGACGTACCCGAGTTCGGTCACGTCGCTTGCCGGGTTGCGGGGAACGTGTCTCGTGTTCATGGCCGGCCGTAAAAATCGAGGACGAGCTGGTTGAAGTGCGCGGCGCGGTCGATATGGCTCCAGTGTCCACACTGCCCAAACAAATGAAGTTCCGACTTCGGAATGAGTTTGAAAAGGCGCTCGCTGGTTTCCACCGGCACCACCCGGTCCTCGCGGCCGTGAATCAACAGTACCTCATTGGCGATCGCCTTGATCTGTTCGTCCGGCGTAATCATCGCCTTCATCTTTTGCTCACGCGAACCCGGGAAGAGCTTTTCGAAAGTGCTCTGGTAGCCGGCGCGCGTGCTGGTCTGGTAGCGCAGTTGCACCGCCTCGTCCGTGATGCTGTCCGGGAAGAAGGTGAAATTCTTCAGGAGCGTACGCATGCGTTCCACGGCCGGCTCGTAGCCATGGCCCGCGTTGAAAGCCGCGGGCGCGGTGAACTCGGTACCGATCGACCCCATCAGAACGACCCGCGACACGCGCTGCGGATGGCGTGCGGTGACCGCAAGAGCCAAGCCGCCGCCGAAAGAGTTGCCCAGCAGATGCGTCTGCTCGATGCCCATGGCATCGAGGAAGCCGATAACGTGGTCCACCCAATAGTCAAGCGAATACTGCGCGTCTGGCGGGCAAGCGCTGTAGCCGAACCCAACCATATCCATGGCGATCGCTCGGAAGTGCCGCCCGAACTCCGGCATGGTGTAGCGCCAGTTGGCGTAGCCCGACACCCCGACGCCAGAGCCGTGAAGCATCAAAACGGGGAAGCCGCTGCCGGCCTCGTGATAGTTCGTCTGTATGCCCGAAGCATCGACGGATTTGCCGATGGCAGGGCTTGAAATGTCGATCATTCATGTCTCCTTTGAATGTTGTTTGCCAAAAGGGCGATGGCAAGTTGCATTGCCGTCGGGTCGGCCTGGCCGGTACCCGCGATGTCATGCGCGCAGCCATGGGCGACGCTGGCGAACAGAATGGGCGTTCCGATCGTGAGGGAGGTGGCGCGCAGCGGGCTGAGCAGCTTGATGGGGATATGCCCCTGGTCATGGAACATTGCCAGGTAGGCGTCATGCCTGCGCTGGCTTAGGACCAGGTCGGCGGGAAAAGGCCCTTCGATGCCGAGCCCCTCGGCTTGCAGGAGCGCGGCGGCCGGCTTGGTGACCCGTTCGTCGTCGCCGCCGAACAGGCCGTTCTCGCCCGCGTGAGGATTGATGCCGAACATGGCGATGCGCGGGTTGGCGCACCCGAGGGAACGCAAGGCCTTGTCGGTGGCACGGGCCGCATTGGCCACCAGCGCCGGCGTCATGCGCGCCATGGCACTGGCCACCCCTTCATGCAGGGTAACGTGCGCGATGCGCAGTCCGTCCGCCACCAGCATCATGAACGTGTCTTCTCTCGGGGTGCCCGTCATCTCGGCGATCAGCGGCTGGAACCCGGCGAACGGAATGCCCGCCATGTTCACGGCCGTTTCCGAGCAGGGACAGGACATCACGGCGTCCACCTCGCCCGCCTGGGCCAGCCGCACGGCCCGCTTGACGTACTCGACGGTTGCGGCACCAGCGGCCGCGCTCAGCCTGCCGGGAACGTAGTCGGCCCGGCCCAGGCTCGGCGTCGCGCAGACCTCGATGCAGTGCCCGGGTGCGTAGCGGCGCAGGTTGTCCTCGATGACGATCGCGTCGCCGACGAGCACGATGCGGGCGTCGCGAGCTGCCGCGGCCGCAGCCTTCACGGCGATTTCGGGACCGATGCCGTTCGGGTCGCCGATGGCGATGGCAAGCCGGACTGTCATCGCCGCCTAGAGAGGGACCGCCAGCAGCGTGTCGACGCGCGAACTGTCGCAGACTACCACCCGCTCTTTCAGGCGAAGCTCGCCTGTGGGCGTGCTGGCGACCGTGTCCAGGTAGATGCCCGAGGCGAAGAGGTCGGTCTGGCCGGTGCGCATCGTGCGGATCACCACGAAGTCGGTTTCGGCCTTGACCACCGCGCCGTCGTCGGATGCGATGTGGGGCATGCCCAGCAAGTGCCGGTAGCCTTGGCGCTCATAGATGTTCGCTTCGCGCAGCGCCTGCACCCGGTCTTCGAGCATGCCCTTGCTGGATGCATAGATGAGGGAGCCGGCCAGCCCGTCGGTGTGGTTCTCGCGCGTGGTCACCCGGTAGATGCACTTGTCTTCGAAGTAGCCCGGCCACTCTTCGAGGCGGTCGTCGGCCAGGCTTCGCGCATAGCGCGCGTTGAGCCGCGCCAATCGGTAGGTCAGCACCATCTCGTCCATGTCAGACCTCCATGTAGGCGCGATACGCCTTCCAGAATCCCCTGATGGACGACTCCGTCGCCCGGAAATCCTGCGTCTTCGCTTCGAAACCGCCCAATTCGATCACCGACTCCATGTCGTGCGCGCCGGCAATGCCGCGCTGGACGAAGTTGCCGATCGCTCCGTCTTCCATCGATACGTAGCCGGCCGGGCCGACCAGGTTCGATTGTTTCAGCCGCATCTCGCGCAGCTCCGGTGTGTCGTCCGCAAAGCCGATGTAGGTCCAGTGGAGGTCCATCGAATCAGCGCCCCGGGGCACGATCTGCCGAACGGCCAGGCAGTTCTGGATCTGCTGCAGCACGAAACCTGGAAACACGGACAGGATCTGCACGTGAATGCCGTCGCCGATCTCGTCCTGCGACGCCAGCATGCTTGCGTCATGCAGGCGATATCCATCGCGACTCGACCTGTGCGCGTCATACGCCGTGTCGGTGGAGGAAGTGGTCTCCGGCGTCTTCACGGAGGCGCTGGCGTGATGCGCACCGGATTCGCTGATGACCACCCCCCCAGCCTGGCTCAGGCGCGTGATGTTGAAGGTCGTGAAGAAGAGATGCAGCAAGCTGGCGTGGTACGTGTCGCGCACGTTTTCGGCATAGAGCTTCCAGTTGTTTGGCAGCACCTGCGTGAAGCGTCCGATCACCTCGAGTGGCTTGAACAGCACCCGGTTGATCTTGCCCACGATGTCATCGCCCAGATACTCCTCCAGCGGAGGTACGTCCTCCGACAGGCTGGCGAACACCAGGCCCGCAAGCGTCGCGACGCGCAGCTTTCGGGGCCCATGGTGCTCTTTGCAGAAGGAGTCGGGCATGCCGCCCTGGCCCCGCACGCCTTTTTCGAAGGCGACGCCGACCAGATTGCCCTTCCGGTCGTAAGTCCACGCGTGATAGACACACTGGAATTCACTGGCCGTGCCACGGTTTTCGATGCAGATCAGCGCGCCGCGGTGGGCGCACCGGTTTTCGAAGGCATAGATTTCGCCGTCGGATTCACGAACGACGATGACCGGCGTGTTGCCGATAAAGGTCGATTTGAAATCCCCGGCGTTCACCAGCTCGACCTCCAGCGCAACGTAGTTCCATGTGTCGCCCTGGAATATCTTTGCCTGCTCGGCGCGGTAGATTTCGTCCTCCGCGAAAACCCGATATGGCACGCGCGCTTCCCCTTGGGGGGGCCATCTGACCAGCGGCTGTTCGGCGGTTTTTTCCATGTTGAAAGACCTTTTTCAGGATGCCGTCGTGACGAAGGCATCGGAGTAAAAATTCGCGGCAGGCAAGTGGCGCTGCTTGACGAATGCTTCCCGGGCGGCGGCCACCAGAGCGGGCGCGCCGCACACGTAGACCTGCGTGCCCGCCAACGTCGCACAGTCGGCCAGGACGGCCTCGTGCACCAACCCACGGCGAAGCGGCGCGTTGGTGTCTTCGTCGGAGATCACACCCGCGAAGCGGAAGTGCGGGTGCTTGCGCTGCCACTTCTGCACCTGCTCCATGGCGTAAAGGCCGCTCGACTGGCGTGCGCCCCAGTACAGCGTGAACTGCCGGTCCGGATGCTTGGGCAGGGCATCTTCCAGGATCGACTGGATCGGCGCGAAACCGGTGCCTCCGGCCACCAGCACCACCGGTTCGCCCGGTGCCTCGCGCAGGTAGAAATCGCCGAAGGGAAGTTCGACAACCACCTCTTCGCCGGGCTCGAGGCGGGGCAGGATCTGCTCGCCGAACAGACTTCCGGGCAGCACGCGCACGTGCAGCTGCGCGGCATCGCTGACGCGCGGCGGATTGGCCAGTGAAAACATGCGGGGCTCCTGCCCTTCGATCAGCACCCGGAGGTATTGCCCTGCCTTGAACGATGCGCGCACGCCGGCCGGAAAGCGCAGGTCCACCACGGCGACGTCGGGAGCAGCCATGCGGCGCCGGTACAGCTTGGCCTTGACGCGCTTGCGCGCGGACAACTCCACCCGCTCTGCGCGGTCCGGCGCGACGCGGATGTCCGTGAGCGCCCGTGCGCGGCAGAGCAAGGCGGTGCCGTCCGCGTCCGCAGGGGGCGAGACCTCGCCGCCCCGCACCGGCGCGCGGCAGGTTTCACAGATCCCTCGCCGACACGAGTACGGAAATTCCCAACCGGCCGCGGCTGCCGCATCCAGCACGGTTTCGCCATCCGCGCAGTCGAAGGTGCCCAGTTCGTCGCCGGTGGGCGTCTCGATCACACAGGTGGTCATGCAACCCCGTCTGCGGCTTCGTAGCTCGCCCATGCGGCAATGACGTGGGTGTAAATACAAAAAGGCACCGTATCTCCTAGTTCTGTCGTGTATCAACCAGCGATACGCATGTATTGCTGTGTAAGAAATCATATGGTATGGTTCCACTCCTGTCAATCGCACAGTCGAAAGTCGCCCATGTCTAAACTCGCTGATCCGCCCCCTTCGGTACCCGACGCCGACGCCGGCGTCGGCGCACTGCCGTCGGCGGGGCCATCATCGGTGCAGGCGGTCGAAGTTGCGTTCGCAGTGCTGCAGGCTTTGGCCGATTCGCCGGAGCCGGCCGGCGTCAGTGAACTGGCGCGGCGCCTGGGCCAGACCAAGGCGCGCGTCTACCGGCACCTCGCGACCCTGCGCGAGCTGGGATTCGTCGAGAAGGACGGCGCCACTGACGACTACCGGCTGGGCTGGAAGATGTATCGCCTGGGCATGGCGGTCGCCGATAACTTCGGCCTTCGGAAACTCGCGCATCGCCACCTCATTCGGCTGCACAACCAAAATGGGCAGACGGTCGTGCTTGCCATGCCGGCGGGCGCGGACATCACAGTGCTCGATTCGATCGAAAGCAGCGCCTACATCGCCATCACCGTGCGCCCGGGCTCGGTCATGCCGGCCGCCTCTTCGGCGCTGGGTCGTGTGATCCTTGCATTTCAGCCGGAGGCATCCCTTGCCCTGCCGATCACACGGCTCACCAAAGACACCCCGCTGGATCCTTTGCAGATCGAGCGCCGCCTGGAGTTCGTGCGCGAACGCTGGTATGAAGTGGCCCGCAACCAGCGGATTCCCGGTGTGGCGGCGCTCGCGGCACCCATATTCGACGACTGCAATCGAATCGCAGGTTCCGTGGCTTTGATCGGCTCGCACACATTGATCACCGACCCGCCATCTGAGACTTTGTTGCAGCAGGTGCAGCAGGCTGCCGCGGACATCTCGAGCGAGCTGCGATCGACCGCATGGCAAGGCGACCGGCGCACGCTCGTCGAGAGCCTTCGGCAGGCGCGGGAACAGTCGGATGTGCGCACTGCTGGGCGTCGGAAAATTTCTTCCTGACCACAATCAACCCCGGAGACATGATGAGATTCGATTCACCCCTGACGCGGCGTGCCGCGTGCATGCTCGGCGTCGCCGCATTCGGCGCATCCTCACCCTTCGCGGCTTTCGCACAGGCATATCCCGCCAAGCCCGTGAAAGTCATCGTTACCTATGCGCCGGGGGGCGCCAACGACATCACCGCCCGCATCTACAGCCAAATCCTCGCCGAGCGGCTCAAACAACCCTTCGTTGTCGAGAATCGGCCCGGCGCAAGCGGCATCACAGGTACTACCTTTGCTGCGAAGTCGGACCCCGACGGCTACACGCTCCTGCTCGGCGCGGGGGGCACCATGACCATAAACCCCGGTCTCTTTACGAACCTGAGCTACGACCCGCTAAAGGACTTCGTTGCGGTCGGACTGGCCTCCCGTTCGCCGCTGGTCATGGTCGTTCCGGCGTCGCTGCCGGTTCGCAATGTGGCCGAGCTGATCGTCTACGCAAACTCCCGGCCCGAGGGCATCACATTCGCCTCGCCCGGCGCGGGCACGCCGCTACACCTCGCGGGTGAACTCTTCAGCCGGCAAGCACGCATCAAGGCGCTGCACGTGCCCTACAAGGGGAGTACCCCGGCCATCACCGATTTGATCGCGGCTCGTGTGGATCTGATGTTCGATGCAGCGAACAGCTCGATACCGTTCGTGCGCTCAGGCAAGCTGCGCGCGCTCGCGGTCACCACTTCGAAACGCAGCGACCAGTTGCCAGACGTACCTACGTTGCAGGAAGAAGGATTGAAGGACTTCGATGTCAGTTCCTGGTTCGGCCTGTTCGCACCCGCCAATACCCCGCGCGAGATCGTGACCCTGCTGAATGCCGAACTGGCCACGGCTGCGGCCCTGCCAGAAACAAAAAAACAGGTTGGCACAAATCGGACTTGAGGCGACGACATCCTCCAGCAAAGAACTGCACGACATGGTGAAGCGGGAACAGGTCAAGTGGAAAGAGTTGATCGAGCAGGCAAACATCAAGGCCCAATAGACGATGGGTTCGTTGCGCCACCTCTCGATTACCGATGCGATGGTGAGTGAAACCGGTGTTGAGATCGTTTTTATGGGGATCTGTTTGGCACCCGTTCTTGATCTCAGCGCCGATGGGCTGCACTTCATGGCCCCCGCACCTGGCATGCAGTAGGCACAATGGGATCGACCCTGCCGACGCTGCAGGTGGCTTGGGGCGACTCGCTACCCAAGTCTTGCCATGTACCGTGTGGGCCCGAAAGCCCAATTCGTCCCGGAAGAAAATATCCGCGCGTTCACGCTTGTACCGAATTCGTTGGCATCGGCCCCGGCTACTTCGCCTGCATCCTGCTGTCCGACATGGGCGCCGACCTCGTCACCATCCGGTGTCCGATGCCAGGGCGGCATGCCCGCTCGACCGTGTGAATCGGGCAGTTCAGGGCTGAGCGTCCGGGCGGATTCAACCGGTCGTCACCACCTTGAAGCATGGAGATGTTCTATCAGTCGACCATGCATGCAAAGGTCCCGTTCCGGCCAGCTGCTGAGCCTGCGCGCGTGACCTTGCCCCTGGAATCCGTACCCCATAGCCGAGTTCATGAGTTGGCTTGCCGTGGTTGATTGGCAAGCCATTCCTGCTCGAACTGCATCGGGCTGACGTAGGCCAGCGTGGAGTGCAGTCGAGCGCGGTTGTACCAGAGCAGCCAATCGATGGCCTCGTCCTTCGCCTCGCGCCTGGTCTTGAAGCGTTGTCCGTGCAACCGCTCCACCTTCAACGACCCGAACAGCGTCTCGCTGCAGGCGTTGTCCCAGCAGTTGCCTTTGCGACTCATCGAACTGGTGATGCCGTACTCCGCGAGCACGTCCCTGAAGTCGTGACTTGCGTATTGACTGCCTCTGTCGCTGTGGAATGTCAATCCGGCTTGCTTTCCCGGATGGCGCTTGAACCACGCCATTCGCAGCGCGTCGATCACGATGTCGCGCGTCATGTCCTCGCGCAGCGACCAGCCCACCACCTGGCGGCTGAACAGGTCGATCACCACCGCCAGGAACAGCCAGCCTTCGTCGGTGGCGATGTACGTGATGTCGCCCACCCAGACCTTGACCCTGCCTCGTTTCCACGTACATCAAGTCATGCAGCCAAGAGGCTGCGCTCTCTTGTGACCGGGGCGAGGTATCCGTTTGCCGAATGAATTCGCACGCGGTTATAGAAGCCCTCGATCCAGTCCACGATGTCCAGGCGAGCCTGGTCCCGAGTGTCATAGCGTACCTGGTAGATGCGCTCGACCTTCAAGGTTTTGAAGAAGCTTTCCATCGCCGCGTTGTCCCAGGCGTTGCCCTTCCTGCTCATCGACATCGTGATCCCGAAGTCCGCCGCCAGCCGGCGGTACTCGTGGCTGGCGTATTGACTGCCCCTGTCCGTGTGAACGAGCAGCCCGACACCGGGCTTGCGTTGCCAGTAGGCCGATCTCAAGGCCGCGCACACCAGCTTCGCATCGATCGTCTCGGACATCGACCAACCCACGATGCGGCGGCTCGCCAGATCCATCACCGCGGCCAGATACAGCCAACCTTCGCCCGTGGCGACATAGGTTATGTCGGCCACCCATGCACGATTGGGCTGCCAGCCGTCGAAGCGCCGATCCAGAATGTTGGCGACCACCGGCAACCGATGCACGGAATCGGTGGTCACCACATAGGCGCGCCTATAGACCGGCCGCAGGCCCTGGCGCCTGAGACTTCGACGAACACGCTCGGCGCTCACGCACTGGCCCTGCTGGCGAAGCTGCTGCGTGATACGAGGCCGTCCGTAGCTTCTTCGGCTGTCACGATGGATTGTCGCCACCTGCGCATCCAAGGCCTCGTTCGCCAGCGCCCGTGCGCTGGGCGGCCGCACGCGCCACTGACAGTACCCCGTGCGGGACACCAACAACACCCGGCACAGCCGGCTGACCGTGTACTCGTCGCGATGATGCTCGATCCAGGCGTACTTCATCGCGACACCTTGGCAAAGTACGCCGTCGCTTTTCGAAGTATTTCCACATCCAGCTTCGCATCGGCGAGCTCCTTGCGAAGGCGGCTGTTCTCGGCTTCCAGTTCGCTCACCGGCCGACGCAACGGCTGCGCAGGGGTCTCAGGCGAAGGCACCAAGTCCACTGGCCTGCGCTTGCGTGACCAGTTGCTCAACGTCGCCGAGGGGATTCCCAGCCTTCGTGCGGCCTCATGGCCACCCACCGAATCGGACAGCCTGATCGCTTCGATCTTGAACTCGTCCGTGTATTGCCGCTTGGGCACCTTGCCATCTCTCATTTCGTTTCTCCGTACTCCAGAAGGTATCAACTTCTTGCTGTACGTGAAATCGAGGCAGGGTCA
>Ga0256775_1000021_pt1 | contig 24069 bp, 21 predicted proteins | sample MC6MC0926MT_FD_186036 | JGI IMG/M metagenome (GOLD analysis project Ga0256775, IMG submission 186036) | Metatranscriptome of enriched soil aggregate microbial communities from Iowa State University, Ames, United States - MC6-MC0926-MT... | ecosystem: Environmental > Terrestrial > Soil >...
GTCGCCACGGCCGGCTCGGCGTCCGCCCACCCCCGCCCGCCGGCCACCCCGCCGACCCCCGTCACCCGGGCCGCGCTCGCCCCCGCGCTCGTCGAGGGCCGCGGGGCCGACCTGGGCTTCGTCGAGCAGGAGGCCGAGAACGGCGTCACGACCGGCACGGTGATCGGCCCCGACCGCACCGCGTACACGCTCCCCGCCGAGGCGTCGGGCCGCACGGCCGTGAAGCTCACGCCCGGCCAGTACGTCGAGATCCGCCTGCCGAAGGCCGCCAACGCGATCACCGTCCGCTACTCGCTGCCCGACGCCCCGAACGGTGGTGGCATCACCGCGCCGCTCGACGTCACGGTCGACGGCGGCCACAAGCAGTCGATGACGCTGACGTCGCAGTACTCGTGGCTGTACAACCAGTACCCGTTCACGAACGACCCGGACGCGGGCCTCCTGCACCCCGACTGGTGGATCACCGAGTGCGGCTGCGTCCCCGCCGCGACGACCCCGACCCCCACGATCACGACGCCGTTCCGGCCGATGCACTTCTACGACGAGCAGCGCCTGCTCCTCGGCCGCACGTACCAGGCGGGACAGACGGTCCGGCTGACGGTCCCGAAGAAGAGCGCGGCGGCGTGGACCGTGATCGACCTGGTCGACTCCGAGCTCGTCGCACCCCCGAAGGTCCGGCTCAAGGCCGCGAACGTGCTGCTCTTCGGCGCCGACCCGACGGGCCGCCAGGACTCCGCGAACGCGCTGGACAAGGCCATCGCGTTCGCGCAGCGCCACGACCTGCCGGTCTACGTCCCGCCGGGCACGTACCAGGTGAACCGGCACATCGTGGTCGACGACGTCACCATCGAGGGCGCCGGCAGCTGGTACACGGTGTTCCAGGGTCGCGAGGTCGCCCTCTCCACCCCGGCGCCCGACGGGTCCGTGCACACGGGCGTCGGGTTCTACGGCAAGGACGCCGCCGCCGGCGGCTCGCACGACGTGCACCTGTCCGGGTTCGCGATCCGCGGGGACGTGCGCGAGCGGATCGACACCGACCAGGTCAACGGCGTCGGCGGCGCGATGAGCGACTCGACGATCGACGGCCTCTACGTCCAGCACACCAAGGTCGGCCTCTGGTTCGACGGGCCCATGTCGGGCACGACGGTCAGCGACACGATCGTCGTCGACCAGATCGCCGACGGCCTCAACTTCCACACCGGTGTGACGGGCTCGACGGTGCGCAACACGTTCGTGAGGAACACCGGCGACGACGGCCTCGCGATGTGGTCCGAGCACACCGCGGACGCCGGCAACACGTTCGACCACAACACCGTCCAGACCCCGACGCTCGCCAACGGCATCGCGATCTACGGCGGCACCGACAACACCGTCTCGGCGAACCTCGTCGCCGACCCGATCCGCGAGGGCAGTGGCCTGCACGCGGGCTCCCGGTTCGGCGCCGAGCCGTTCACCGGCTACCTGCGGTTCACCGACAACACGACCGTCCGGGCGGGCACGTACGAGCTCAACTGGAACATCGGGCTCGGTGCGCTGTGGATGTTCGCGCTGGAGCGGAGCATCGACGCCGACGTTCAGGTGGTCGGCGACCACTTCCTCGACAACACCTACAACGCCCTGATGCTCGTGACCGACTGGCCGGTCAAGGACCTGTACTCGATCACGAACGTCCACTTCACCGACCTGCGGGTCGACGGCACCGGCACGTCGGTGCTCAGCGCGCGCACCGCCGGGTCCGCGACGTTCACGAACGTCGACGCCCGCAACGTCGGCGCGGTCGGCATCAACAACTGCGGGTCGTTCCACTTCACGCCCACCGGCTCGGAGTTCACGGTGCTCGACGGCGGCGGCAACGACGGCGGCGGCACGACGGGACCGTGGTTCGCGCCGTGGGAGCTGCCGAACACGATCACGTGCGACGACCGGCCGCCCGTGGTGACGCCGCCCCCGCCATCCGCGTGGTGAGCGGGTCGTGCGCTGAGACCGCGACGGGCGCATCCGGGGATCGAGGACCCTCCGGGTGCGCCCGTCGCCCGTCGCCGTTCAGCCTTCGGGGGGTCCCATCTCCGGCCGCGTCCGCCGCCACGACGGCGGCGCCGCCCACCACCACGACTCCGCGAGCATCGCCCGCAGCGTCTCCTCGTCGGCCGCCGCCAGGCTGACCAGCAGGTACGCGGTCCCGGCGTGGTGGTCCGTCGTCTGGAACAGGTCCGGTTCCTGCGAGACGAGCGCGCGTCGCTCCCCGTCGTCCTCGACCCGCACCGTGACGCGCTCGTCGTCCCACATCCTCGCGACCATGTGGTGGTGGAACCACGCGGGCCGCCCCCAGCTGGTCCGCTCGGTCACGTCGGGCAGCGCGAGCGCGAGCCGCCGCACGTCGTCCTCGTCCATGCCTCTCGACGTTCCCGCGTCGGCCATGTCACCCATGGTGGCGATGGAGGCATCGTGACGCCACTCGTACACTTGTTCGATGGTCCGGGTAGTCGACTGGTCGAAGTGGCAGCAGACGCCACGCGGCTGGGTCCGTGTACCGCCCGCGGCGTGCCCGGCGGGCCACCGGTGGACGACGAACGGCCCCGGCCGGCCGTCGGAACGCTTCGTCACGTGCGGCTGCACGCTCGACCGGCACCACACCCTGTGGGTCTGCCCGACGTGCGGCCTGCACTGCGCGGAGGGCTGCACGGACACGCGGCTGTGGTCAGGTCATACGGTGTCGAGCGGCATCACCGCGGAGCGGCGGGGCGTCGTCTGAGCCGGGCAGCGCCCCGCGCGGGAGCAGGTCATCGGCCGCGTCTCGGTCGTCGCGGCCGGCGCTGGAACGGCCAGGCGAGGAACCAGCCGACGGCCACCGCGCCGACAGCGACGAGCCCCGTCATCATCGTGTCGAGGAACGCCCCAGGATCCCGACGCACGAGGAGCACGAGCCCGACGACCGCCAGGAGCGCCACGACGACGAGCCGGACCGCGAGTGCGCGCTGGTGCGCGTACAGGGCGGCCGCGCTGACTCCGGCGAGCGTTGCGAGGACCCCGACGAGCGTCAGGGCGACCGGGATGCCCGGCACGACGAACCCGAGCGCCGTCAGGACCAGCCCGGCCGACGTCGCCATGAGCACTGCGTGTCGGCCGAACGAGCTCCTGCGGCTGAGCAGCCCGACGAACACCCACAGGGCGCCGGTGTACCCGCGCAGGGCGGACATGACGAAACGCACGGGGCGCAGGTAGCCCTGGTCGGCCCGCAGCCGGACGAGGGACGTGCTCAGCGCCGCGGCGTGCGAGACCGTGGTCGCGAACGAGTCGGACCCGTGGTCGTCGAGGAGTCGCTCTCGGCCGATCTCCCGCATCGCCTGGGCCGCACGCCACACGTCGGAGCAGGAGGGGTGCGTCGCCATGACCTGCGGCCCGTGCTCCCCGAGCCACCGGCGGCTCGCGAGCGGTGCGTCGTCGCCCTCGGCGCGGATCGCTCGCACGAGCTCCGGCAGGTCCGTGCGCAGCGCGTCCACCTGGACGGACCACGCGAGTGCCTCGGCGGTCCGCTGCAGGACGACACCCGAGCAGTCGGGGTCCAGGGCCGCGCGGATCTCGTCGCGCACGTCGCTCTCGACCGCCTGCCACTGCGCGTCCTGCCACGGTGCGTCGGGGCCGCCGGTGCACACGATCGCCTTGACGGTGCCGACCAGGTCCTCGCCGTTCGTCGACAGCTGACGGAGCCGTTCGGGCGCCAGCAGGAGCCTGATCAGCTGCGTCGTGCCGTCGAGCCGTCCCTGGATCCAGTCGTTGATCCGCCACGACGCCCGGTAGAAGGCGCCGAAGTGGTTGAGCTGGAACCCGGTCACCGTGTCGGGGTCGCTGCACGAGACCTGGACGAGCTCGACCTCCTGCTCGGCGACCTGCAGGGCGCCCGCGGTCGCCATCTGGATGACGTCGAGCTGGAGCATCCTCGCGAGCACCTGCCGCGGGTCCGGCCCGGGGAGCAGCCAGTGGACGATGCGCGCGAGCTCGCGGCGCTCCGAGTGGTCGGGGTCCACGGACGAGTCGCCCGCGATCACCTGCTCGAGCACGGCGCGGGAGTCGGCGAGGTGCTGTGCGAGGTCCAGCGCCTGCGCGTGCAGCGCGGCGTGCCGAGCGTCCGCGCCGCGCGTGCCGTTCGCCCCCTTCTCGTCCCACTCGGGGATCCGCTCGGCGAACCAGGCGTCGAGCGCCTCGAGGTTGAGCGCGGAGGAGGACGACCCTGGAGCGGTCTGACCGGACGTTCCCGCCCTGCTGGTGCTGCCGGACGTGCGGGAACGGACCGGTGGGGGGAGCGGGGTCGTCGTGGGTGTCGAGGACCAGCGCCGCACGAGGTCGTCGCGTCCGACGGCGATCGCGTCGAGCGTGTCCATGAGGGCGCGCCGACGCCCGACGACCTGGACGGCGAGCGGCGTGCCTCCGGCGAGCCACACGGCCCTCTTGAGCACGTCGACGGTGATGTCGGCGAGCCGGTTCACGGTCGTCTGGCCCCACCGCCACGCGCCACCCTCGGCGCGCAGCTCGTCCTCGAGCGCTCCCTCGGGGACGTACGGGAGGCTGCCGCGCCGCTGGACGTACCGGAGCACCGCGTCGGCGAGCTCCCGCTCGCTCCACGCGTCCGGGCCGGCGCCCTGCGGCTGACCGGCATGGACGAGGCGGGCGATCGTCTCGGCCGCGTCGGCGTGGCGTTCGGCGCGGTAGCTGTCCCACACGGCGGCGGCGATCGGCGAGACCAGCTCCGCGCCGTCACCCGGGGTGAGCGCCATGACCAGCGCAGAACGGCTCCGGCGCCGTTGCCGCACGGCGCGGTTCCGGTCGCGGATCTCCCGCAGCTCGGCCGACACCGAGTCGGTGCTCCGCAGACGGCTGACCACACCGAGCAGGACGTCCGCGGCCATCGGCGAGGGCTGCGCGCCGCCCGCCGGACCGGCCGCGGCGGGGGTCACCGGGACGACGGGTGCCTCCTTCCCGGACGTCGGCCCGCCGGTGCGCTGGTCGGGCGGGACGGGCTCGCCCGCGGACGGCACGACGTACGCCAGGACCCGTCGCACCTGACGCGCGCCGGGTCGGCGGTAGATCGCCTGGAGGGCGGGGCGGATCGGCTTGTTCCGGAGCACGCCGCCGTCCACGACGAACTGGGAGGTGGAGAACGTCGTCGAACCGGCCGACGAGCTCCACCGGTCGGGGGCGGAACGGTCGCCGGGTGAGACCTCGACCCAGTGCGGCTCGAACGCGCCCGGGAACGAGGCCGAGCACCGGGCCGCGCGCGCGAGGCGCCCGATGACCTCGGGGTCGTTGAGGGAGGGCCCCTGCGGCCCCGGGCCGTCGACCTTCGTGAGCCCGACGGCTCCCGTGAAGTGAAAGGTGGCGTCGTGGTCGCGCTCGGCGAGGGCGGCGCCGAGGTCGTCGCTGAACACCGTGGCGTGCCCGTCCCAGAGCGTCCCGGTCAGGATGAGGTCGATCGGGCGGCGGGTGGTCGCCGTGGACGCCATGAAGCGTGGCTCGACCTGCCGGCCGAGCGCGACGGTCTGCAACGCCTCCTCGATCTTCGGCAGGAAGTACGCGTCGCCCTGCAGCAGCGACGGCGGGTTCTTCGCGAGTGCCGGCCGCATGAGTGCGGCGAGCGAGCCGTGGTCCTTCCAGAGGTCCCGCAGCGAGTCGAGGTCGGTGCCGCGTGCCTGGGCGAGCGCGAGGAAGGCGCCGTTGAGCCCGCCCGCGGACGTCCCGGCGACGACGTCGACCTCGGCCGTCGCCTTCACCAGGCCCAGCACGTCCGAGTACGCGCTCCGCCGCTCGCTGCGGCTCGCGAGCGTGAGGCGGTGGAGCTCCAGCACCACGCCGCTCATCCACACGGCCAGGCTCACCCCGCCGCTGAGCACGACGGCGAGGCGGATGTCCTGCCAGCCGTCGTCGGTCTTGTCCGTCATCGTCGGCCCCCCGCGTGCGCACGATGTCCCGAATGTCGGAATTGTGACGCACGTCACGCTGCGGAGGCAACGGTGCAGGCGGGAACGACGGGAACCCGGGGGCGGGTGACCGCGCCGCCGCGTCAGTCGGCGTCGACGACGTCCAGCTCCACCACGTCGTCCACGTGCATCAGGCCCAGCGCCGCCCGCGTCCACGGGGGCACGAACCGCAGCCCGTCCTCCCCGTGGTGCCGCACCGGGTGGGCGACCGCGTAGACGCGCCGTCGCCGCACGAGCCGGGCCGGCTGCCCGGCCTCGATGTTGCGCAGCCACTGCACGTCTGGCCCGTAGGTGAGCGCGACGGCGAACCCGCGGGCCGTGGGGAAGGCCATGATCGGCGTGCGGTACCGGCGGCCCGACGAGCGACCCACGTGGTGGAGCGTCGCGAACGGCGCGACGTCGTCGGACAGGCGGCCGAGCAGGGGGTTCGTGAACCGCCGGTTGACCGTGGTGACCCAGTGGGGGATGGGCATCGTCCGACGGTAGCGAGGGGCCGCCCGCTCCGCAGCGGCACGGCCGCACGGGAAGTCGGCTGCGCGGACCGTAGTGCCGCCACGGCCCCCTCGCACCTGTTCCCGCGAGGTCTTCACAGGACGTCTCGCCCACCGGGCCCCGGTTGCCGCCCGCGCGCCCGGATGGTGACCGTGGAGACGTCCGACGGCGCCGCCCGCGAGGGTGGCGTCCCCCCGGAGGAGAGGAGAGCACCCGTGCTCACCCTGACCGAGAACGCCCGCTCGACCGTCCGTGACCTCACGACCCAGGCGGGTCTGCCCGACGACACGGGCGGCCTGCGGATCGCCGAGCAGGAGGCGGGCGGCTTCGAGCTCGCCCTCGTCGCGAGGCCCGCGCCGGGCGACGACGTGGTGACCGACGGCTCCGCGCGCGTGTACGTGGACCAGGGCGCGTCCGTCGCGCTGGCCGACCAGGAGCTCGACGTGGACCAGTCCGCGCCGGGCGCGAGCTTCACGCTCGCCCCGCAGTGGGCGGCGCGCCAGGGCCTGCCCGAGCTCTGACAGCACGACGAAGGGGCGAGGAACCGTCCACCGGTTCCTCGCCCCTTCGTGGTCCCTGCGTCAGCTGCCGCCGAGGAGCTGCTCGAACGACGGCACCGCGTCGTACAGCCCGGCGGGCGCGGACGGCTCGCGGTCCGCGACCTCCTCGGCGAGCTGCCGGCCGGCCCGGCGGATGCGGGCGGGCAGCGGGTTCGCGTCGTCGCCGCCGGCCGTGGCCCAGTCGTCGGTCGCCGCGAACACGGCGGTCGGCACCACGTCGGCCCGCAGGTAGGCGAACAGCGGCCGCATCGCGTACTCGAGCGCGAGCGAGTGCCGTCCGGTGCCGCCGGTCGCGCCGAGCAGCACAGGGCGGTCGACGAGGGCGTCCTTGTCGAGGACGTCGACGAACGACTTGAACAGCCCCGAGTACGACGCGGAGAACACGGGCGTGACGGCGATGAGGCCGTCGGCGGCCGCGACCTGCTCCAGGACGGGCACGAGGTCGCCCGACGGGAAGCCGGTGAGGGTCATGTTGACGATCTCGTGGGCGACGTCCCGCAGCTCCACCGACTGCACGTGCGCGGTGATGCCGCGCGCGGCGAGCTCGGCGACGGTGGCCTCGGCCAGCCGGTCGGCCAGCAGCCGGGTCGACGACGGCTGGCTGAGACCGGCGGAGATGACGACGATGGTGCGGTCGCTCATCGTTCCTTCTTCCTTGCGTCCGGGGATGTTCGGGTGCTGACCATCGTCAACGCGTGACCGCGTCGGCTGCTTCCACGTCGTCCTCGGCGGTCCGGCCGGTCCAGTGGTCGGTCGCGGTGACGTTCGACGTGGGCAGGGTGCCGGCGGCGCGGGCCGCGGCGACGCGCTCGGCGTGCGACGGCGGGTTGGCCGGCACGTGTGCGGGACGCGCGGACTCGGCCTCACGACGGAGCACCGGGACGACCTCCTCGGCGAGGATGTCGATCTGCTCGAGCACGGTCTTGAGGGGCAGTCCGGCGTGGTCCATGAGGAACATCTGCCGCTGGTAGTGGCCGACCTTCTCGCGCAGCGCGCCGTACCGGTCGATGACCTGCTGCGGGCTGCCGACGGTCAGGGGCGTGTCCCGCATGAAGTCCTCGAGCGACGGGCCGTGCCCGTAGACGGGCGCGACGTCGAAGTAGGGCCGGAACTGCTTGACGGCCTCCTGCGAGCTCTTGTTCATGAACACCTGCCCGCCGAGCCCGACGATGGCCTGGTCGGCCTGGCCGTGCCCGTAGTGCTCGAACCGCTGCCGGTAGAAGCCGACCATCTGCGCGGCGTGCTCGATGGGCCAGAAGATCGCGTTGTGCAGGAACCCGTCGCCGTAGTACGCGGCCTGCTCGGCGATCTCGGGGGACCGGATCGAGCCGTGCCACACGAACGGCGGGACGCCGTCGAGCGGGCGGGGCGTCGACGTGAAGCCCTGCAGCGGCGTGCGGAACTTGCCCTGCCAGTCGACGACCTCCTCCTCCCAGAGGCGGCGCAGCAGCGCGTAGTTCTCGATGGCGAGCGGGATGCCCTGGCGGATGTCCTGGCCGAACCACGGGTACACGGGGCCGGTGTTGCCGCGGCCCATCATGAGGTCCATGCGCCCGTCGGAGATGACCTGGAGCATCGCGTACTCCTCGGCCAGCCGCACCGGGTCGTTGGTGGTGATCAGCGTGGTCGCGGTCGACAGGACGATGTTCTTCGTCGTGCCCGCGAGGTAGCCGAGCATCGTGGTGGGGGACGACGGGACGAACGGCGGGTTGTGGTGCTCACCGGTCGCGAACACGTCCAGGCCCGCCTGGTCGGCGTGCTGCGCGATGGTCAGCATCGCGCGGACGCGCTCGGTGTCGTCCGGGGTGTGGCCCGTCGTCGGGTCGGTGGTGACGTCGCCGACGGTGAAGATGCCGAACTGCATGGTGCGCCTCGCTCATCTCGTCCTGGTCGCCCAGGGTTTCATGCGTTTGCATGTACTGCCGCTCCAACCGGACGCCCCCCGCACCTATTCCCGGCCCACCCACGGTCGCACGAACAGCCCCGAACCTCCCACGATGCGCGTCGCCCGGGGCATCCGGTTAGCGTGAGTCACGTCCGGGGGTCGGGCACGTGGGGAGGTCGGTGCCGTGGCCGACGAGCAGATCAGGGTCCTGGTCGTCGAGGACGACGTCGACACCGCGCTGTACGTGCGGACGGTGCTCGCCCGGCGGGGCGGGATGGACGTCACCGTGGCGCACGAGCCGATGTCCGCGCTCGAGGAGGTCGCGCAGCGGCAGTTCGACGTGGTCCTCACCGACATCCAGATGCCCGGCATGAGCGGGCTCGACCTGCTCGGCGAGCTGCGGTCGCGCGCGGCAGGGGTGCCCGTGGCCGTCATGACGGCGTTCGCGAGCGTCGACTACGCGGTCGAGGCGCTGCGACGCGACGCCGACGAGTTCCTCGTGAAACCGGTCGCCGCCGCGACGCTGCTCGAGAAGATCACCGGACTCGCGGTCGAGGGCCGCCGCCGCCGCGAGTCCGCCGGCCCCGGCGACGTGGTGCTCGCGGTCGGTGCGCATCCCGACGACGTCGAGATCGGCGTCGGCGCCACGCTCGCCTCGCACCGCGCGGTCGGCGACACCGTCGTCATCCTCACGCTGTCCGGCGGTGCCGTCGGCGGCGACGCGGACGTCCGCCGGCACGAGGCGCTCGCGTCGGCCGCCGTGATCGGCGCCCGCCTGTACCTGCACGACTTCGAGGACACCCGCCTCGACCCCGCGTCGGGCCTCATCACGACGATCGAGGACACGATCCGCGAGGTGTCGCCGACGATCGTCTACACGCACTCGTCGCACGACCGGCACCAGGACCACCGCGCCGTGCACCAGGCGGTCGAGATCGCCGCGCGCAAGGTCCCGGCGCTCGCGTGCTTCCAGAGCCCGTCCTGCACGGTCGAGTTCCGGCCCACGCGGTTCGTCCCGGTCGACGGCTTCGTCGAGACCAAGCTGGACATGCTCGCCGCGTTCTCGTCGCAGTCGCACCGTGACTACATGGAGCCGGACCTCGTGCGGGCCACCGCCCGGTACTGGTCGCGCTTCGGCACCGGGCGGTACGCCGAGCCCCTCGAGACCGTCCGTGCCGCGTCGATGCTGAGCGGCCGTTCCGCCGCGGTCGGCGTCGCGGGCATCGCGGTCGCGTCCGAGGCGCAGTTCCCCGGCGAGCACGGCGTGGCGACGTGAGGCCCGCGCTCGACGCCGAGCACCATCACGACAGAGCGAGCAGGGCGACGGACGACGGGACGGTGCGATGACACGGGTGCTGGTCACAGGGGCGGGAGGCCCCGCCGGGGTCGCGGTCATCAGGTCGCTGCTGCGGCGCGGCGACGTCGAGGTGTTCGCCGCCGACATGGACCGCTGGGCGAGCGCGATCTACCTCGTGCCGCCCGACAACCGCCGGCTGGTCCCCGCCGGACGGGCCGACCACTTCGTCGACGCCGTGCGGCAGATGTGCCGGGACGACCGGATCGACGTGCTCTTCCCGACGGTCGACGTCGAGCTGCCCCGCCTCGCGGCCGTCCGCGACGAGCTCGCCGCCGACGGCACCGTCCTCGCGTCGCCCGCGCTGAGCACGCTGGAGACGTGCCTCGACAAGCTCGCGCTCGCGCGCGCGTGCGAGCGGACCGTCCGGGTGCCGCGCACCGAGCTCGTCGGCACGCCGCAGGCCGTGAGCGGCTGGGACTTCCCGGTGATCGTCAAGCCTCGCCGCGGCGCAGGCTCGCGCGGCGTGCGGACGGTGTTCACGGCCACCGAGCTCGACGCGGTGCACGCCGACGAGGACCTGCTCGTGCAGGAGATGCTGCCGGGCGACGAGTTCTCGGTCGACGTGCTCGCCGGGCTCGACGGCAACGTCATCGCGGCCGTCCCGCGCGCCCGGCTGCGGGTCGACTCGGGCGTGGCCGTCGCAGGGGTGACGGTCCACGACGACGAGCTCGTCGAGACCGCGTCCGCCGTCGCGCGCGCGATCGGCCTCACGACCGTCGCGAACGTCCAGCTCAAGCGGGACGCCGACGGGCGGCCCGCGCTCCTCGAGGTCAACCCGCGCTTCCCGGGCGCGATGCCGCTCACGGTCGCGTCCGGCGTCGACATGCCGTCGCTCACGCTCGACGCCGTCCTCGGCCGCCCCGTGCCCGACCGGGTCGACTTCCGGGAGGTCGCGAACGTGCGGTACCTCGAGGACGTGTTCCTGCCGGTCGACGAGATCCTGCCCGGCTGATGCCCGCCGTGCCGGGGCCGAGGAGCGCGCCCGACGGATCGCCCGACCCTGCGGGCGCCCCGTCGACGCGGGGCGACCACCACGTGCACTCGTCGTTCTCCGACGACGCCGTGAGCACGCCCGCCGAGAACCTCGCTGCCGCCGTCGCCGCCGGCCTCGACACGATCCGCATGGTCGACCACGTGCGGCTCACCACCACGTACGTGCCCGACTTCCTCTCGGTCGTGCGCGCGCTGCCGCCCGTCGACGGCCTCACGGTCCTCACGGGCGTCGAGGCGAAGATCCTCGACGCGACCGGCGCCGTCGACGCACCCCCCGAGGTCCTCGCGACGCTCGGCAGCGACCTCGGCGCCGACCGCGTGCTGCTCGCCGACCACCAGTTCCCCGGCACCGACGGACCGTGGAGCCCGCGCGTCGTCACCGAGATGATCGCGGACGGGTTCGCGCCGCCCGACGCCGTCGAGATGCTCGTCACCGCGACGATCCGCGCCGTCCGCCGGGTCGGTCGCGCGCAGCTCGCGCACCCGTTCTCGCTGCTGCCGAAGATCGGCCTCGACGAGGACGACGTGCCCGACGACCTGCTCGACGCGCTCGCGGACGCGCTGGTCGCCACCGGCACGCCCGTCGAGGTCAACGAGAAGTGGCGCTGCCCGCGCGAGCGGGTCACCGCCCGGTGGGCGGCCGCGGGCGTCGAGCTCGTCGCCTCGACCGACGCGCACGTCGCGACCGACGTCGGCGTGTACACGTGGGTCCGGCCGGTGGCCCCGGACGGCCGTCCGGGCGGGCGCCGATGAACGACACGTGGCACGCGGCGGTCGTCGCGCTGTGCGTCGTGCTCGTCGGCCTCGGCGTCGTGCCGGTCCTCGCGGGCGTCTACCAGTACCTCCTCGTACCCGTGCACGCGCTCCGCAACCACCTGTCCCGCTCGCGCCCGTACCTGCCCCACGTCGTCATCGTCGTGCCCGCCTGGAACGAGGGTGCGGTGCTCGGGGCGTCGCTCGACCGGCTCATGCAGCTCGAGTACCCGCCCGACCGCCTGCGCGTGTACGTCGTCGACGACGCGTCCACCGACGAGACCCCGGACGTCGTGCTCGCCAAGGCCGCCCAGTACCCCGGCCGGGTCGTGCACCTGCGCCGGGAGCAGGGCGGCCAGGGCAAGGCGCACACGCTCAACCACGGGATCCAGGTCGCGCTCGCGGACGACTGGATGCAGGCGCTGCTCATCATGGACGCCGACGTGATCTACCGCCCGGACTCGCTGCGCCGGATGACCCGCCACCTCGCCGACGAGCGCGTCGGCGCGGTGACCGCGTTCATCCGGGAGGGCAGCGGCCGCCCCGGCGCCGTCGCGCGGTTCATCGGCTACGAGTACGTGACCGCGCAGGCGGCGGCCCGGCGCGCGCAGAACGTCATGGGCGCCATGGCGTGCCTCGCGGGCGGTGCGCAGCTCCACTCGCGCGCCAACCTCGAGGCCGTGGGCGGCCGGATCGACACGTCCACGCTCGCGGAGGACACGTTCACGACGTTCCTCACGCAGCTCGACGGCCGCCGCGTCGTGTTCGACGGGTCCGCCGTGGTGCTCGCCGAGGAGCCGGACTCGGTGCGAGCCCTGTGGAAGCAGCGCGTGCGCTGGGCCCGCGGGAACGTGCACATCACGCGGCGGTTCCGGCGCGTCTGGTTCCGCCGCTCGCGCGAGCACCGCCTCGGGTCCGTCGAGTTCGGCGTCATCTGGTTCTCGATCTACCTGCTGCCCGTCGCGATGACGCTCGCCGCCGTCGGGCTCGTCGGGCTGTACTTCGCGGACGCGGTCGCGGCGACCGACGTGTTCCGCAGCCTGTGGTGGGTCGCGGTGATCGCGTACGTCTTCATCACGACGATGACGCTGCTCATCGACCCGGACAGCGCCAGGCGGTCGTGGCTCGAGGGCCTCACGTTCCCGGGGCTCGGCGCGCTCGTCGTCATGATCGCCGCCTGGTTCCCCGGGTTCTGGGAGACGACGGTGCCCGGCTGGTTCGGGCTGACGCTCAGCCACACGGGTCTCGTGCTGTGGACGCTGCTGCTGTACACCTGGACGGTCCTCGCGATGGGACTCGCGTGGGTCGTCAAGACCGTGGAAGGTGTGCCCGCCGTGCGGTGGCTCACCAAGCCGCTGCTGTACGTGGTGGGGTTCGGGCCCGTGCTCTGCGCCATCACGCTGGACGCGTACGTCAAGGAGTGGCAGGGGGCCTCTCAGGTCTGGGACAAGACCGTGAAGACGGGCAAGGTGATGGGATGAGCACCGACGACGAGCGGCGCTGGGCGACGCTCACGGCGGACGCGCTCGAGGACGAGACGCGGCACAACGCCCGCGGGGAGCGGCGGCTGCTGCTCCTCGGGCTGGTCGCCGCGGCCGTCACCGTGGTGATGCTGCTGCTGCACGGGGTCGTCCAGTGAGCGTCCGGGTGCTCGTCGTCGACGACGAGCAGGACGAGCTGGCCCTGCTGACCACGCACCTGCGTCGAGCAGGCTGCGACGTCGTCGCGGTGGGGACCGCCGAGGCCGCCCTCGGGGACGACGACCACCTCGCGGTCGACGCCGCGTTCGTCGACCTGCGGCTGCCCGGGATGGACGGCTGGTCCCTCATCCGCGAGCTGCTCGAACGCCGGCCCGGCCTCCCCGTCGTCGTGATGTCCGTGCTCGACCCGGGCGACTACCCGGCGGTCGACGCGGTGCTGCCGAAGCCGTTCACCGGCGCGGGCGTCCGTGAGGCGCTGGACACCGCGGTCCCGGGCTGGGCCGACAGGGGGACCGGGTGACCGGCGAGGTCCCCGTCGTCCGTGCGCCTGTCGAACCCGCGGAGCCCGCGGGGACCGGCGTGCGGGACGACCTCGCGGAGGGCGGTTCGCGGTACCTGGTGAGGATCAGCCGCTTCCTCGGTCCGGAGGCCGGGGTCGTCGAGCGGCAGCTCCCGTTCCTGTTCGTCTACGCGGTCGGCCTGCTCACGATGCTGTCGCCGGCGGCGACGATCACGGTGCCGTGGGCCGTCTTCGCGTCCGCCAGCGTGGTCGTCGTGCAGGCCGTGCTCGCCCGGCTGCTGCCCTGGGGCACGTGGCCCGTGCCGTGGCAGGACGTGCTGCCGATCCTCCAGATCGTCGCCGTGGCCCTGCTCCGCTACGGCACCGGGGGCATCGGGTCGTTCTACACCACGATGGTGTTCCTGCCGGTCATCGCCCTCGCCGCGCAGCCAGGGCGGCGGGGGGTCTTCATCGTCGCCCTCGGCGTCATCGGCGTGGTGCTGCTGCCGGTCGTGGTCGAGGCGGACGTGCAGATCACGGCCAACCTCGTGATCCGCAGCCTCTACCTCGCGCTCGTCAGCGTGGTCGTCGCCATCACGGTCGACGAGATCACCGACCGGCTACGGGCCCGCACGGCGTCCGTCGACCTGCTGCGGGCCTCGCAGGAGGCGCTCCTCGAACGCACCCGCGCCGACGCGCTCGAGCTCGCCCGCGTCGCGAACTCCCGTCGCGCCGCCCGCGACCAGCTCGTCTCCGTCATCGACTCCGCCACCGAGCAGGCGATCATCGCGACGGACGCGACCGGGCTCGTGGAGGTGTTCAACGCGGGCGCCGAGCGGCTGCTCGGGTACGCCGAGGGCGAGGTCGTGCACCGCATGCGCCTCACGGACTTCCACGTCCGCAGCGAGCTCGACGCACGCCGACGTCAGCTGTTCCAGGACTCGTCCGCGGTCGACGAGCCGGCGGCCCTGCTCGCGCCGCTCGTCGCGCCCGCGCTCGCCGGTCGCCCCGAGATGCGCAACTGGACGTACGAGCGGCGCGACGGGTCGCACGTGCTGGTCCGCCTCGCGGTGACCCGACGCGCGGAGGCGGACGGGACCGTCACGGGCTACGTCGTCGTCGCGACCGACATCACCGAGGAGCACGAGGCCGCGCGGCTCAAGGACGAGTTCGTCAGCCTCGTCAGCCACGAGCTGCGGACCCCGCTGACGTCCGTGCTGGGCTACCTGGAGCTGCTGCAGGACGGCACCGACCCGCTCACCGACGAGCAGCGCGAGTACATCGAGGTCATCGAGCGCAACGCCCGTCGTCAGCTCCGGCTCGTCGGCGACCTCCTGCTGACCGCCCAGGTCGACGCGGGCACCTTCGCGATCGCGCCGCAGCCTGTCGACCTCGCGGACGTCGTGCGCGCGTCGGTCCTGTCCGCCGCGCCGGTCGCCGAGCAGTCCGGCGTCACGCTCGAGGTCGCCGCGCAGCCGTCGCCCACCGTCGCCGACTCGCAGCGCATCTCGCAGGCCGTCGACAACCTCGTCTCCAACGCCCTGAAGTTCACGCCCGCGGGCGGCAAGGTCGTCGTCGAGTGCGCGCCGACCGTCGACGGCGGCGTGCGGCTGGCCGTGTCCGACACCGGCATCGGGATCGCACCCGACGAGCTCGGGCGCCTGACCACCCGGTTCTTCCGGGCGACCACGGCGACGCGCCGCGCGATCCCGGGCGTCGGCCTCGGGCTCGCGATCACCAAGGCCGTGGTCGAGGCGCACGGCGGGACGCTCGACATCCTCAGCGCCGTCGGCGAGGGCACCACGTTCGCGATCGTCCTGCCCGCCCCCCTGCCGGGCTGAGGCCCGCGTGGCCGCCCGGCCCTCGCGGGACCGGGCAGATCGGGATGTATCTGGACGGCTGTGCAGGTCACCTTCTGCCCGTGCGCCGGGACACGGCGCCTCGGACACCCCCGGGACCGGCGCGCGGAACCCGCGCGCGAGCACCCGGGCCAGGACGACGAAGGACGACGATGACCATCCTCAGCTCCCTGATCGGCTCGGACTACCGTCCCGCCGGCTCGGCCGCCGCCCGCGCGCTCCAGGACGTCGTGCCGGACGTGCACCTGCCCGGCTCGGACCGCTACGCCGCACTCACGCGCACCAGCAACCTCACGCACGCGATCAGCCCGATCGCGGTCGTCGAGGCCCGCACCCCGACGGACGTCAGCCGCACGCTCCGCCTGGCCGCCGCGTTCGGCACGCCCGTCGCCGTGCAGGGCACCGGCCACGGCGCGACCGAGGAGATGCGCGGCGCGATCCTCGTGCACACGACCGCGTTCGACGAGGTCACGGTCCACCCCGAGGAGCGGTGGGCCCGCGTCGGCGCCGGCGTGAGGTGGGAGAAGGTGCTCGAGGCGTGCGCGCCGCACGGGCTGGCCGCGCTGTGCGGGTCGTCGCCCGACGTCGGTGTCGTCGGCCTGCTCACCGGTGGCGGGCTGGGACCGGTGGCCCGCTCGCACGGCCTGTCGTCCGACACGGTGCGCGCGTTCGAGGTCGTCACGGGCGACGGCGTCGTGCGGCGCGTCTCGGCGACCGAGCACCCCGACCTGTTCTGGGGCCTGCGCGGCGGCAAGGGCTCGCTCGGCATCGTCACGGCCGTCGAGATCGACCTCGTCCACCTGCCCGAGCTCTACGCCGGGGGTCTCTGGTTCGTCGGCGACGACGTCGACCGTGTGCTGCGCACGTGGGCCGTGTGGTGCGAGCTGCTGCCCGAGGAGGGCACCACGTCGGTCGCGGTCATGCGCCTGCCCGACATGGACCCGTTCCCGGAGCCGCTGCGCGGCCGCGTGTCGCTGCACGTCCGGTTCGCCTGGACCGGCGACCCGGGCGTGGGCGCCGAGATGATCCAGGCCATCCGCTCCGCGGGCGACGCCGTGCTCGACTCGGTCGACCTCATGCCGTACCACGCGCTCGGCGACGTCCACGCCGACCCGGTCGACCCGATGCCGCTGCACGAGACGACGATGCTGCTCGACGACCTCGGTCCCGACGGCGTCGAGCGGCTCATCGAGCTCGCCGGCACGCAGGCGCAGACCGCGCAGGCGATGGTCGAGGTCCGCCAGCTCGGCGGACGCGTCCGCGAGGGCGACCCGTGCGCGTTCGCGCACCGCGACGCCGCGTTCATGGTGTTCACCATCGGGCTGATGATCCCCGAGGTGGCGCAGGTCGTGACGCGCGACGCCGCCCGCATCGCCGCCGGTCTCGAGCCGTGGGCGCGTCCCGGTGCGCTGCCGAACTTCACCGACACGGCCGGCCGCGCGTGGGCCGACCGCGTGTTCACCCCGCTGGTCGCCCGCCGGCTGCGCGCGCTGTCGCTCGCGTACGACCCGGCGGGGGTGCTGCTCGCCGCGCGCGGCGTGCGGTCCTGAAGGGAGCCGGGGAGCCGGGCACGTGGGAGGGACGTGCCTGGCTCCGCGGTGCCTGAGCCGGCCGTGCCGACGGCTCAGCGGGCGAAGGGGGCGGTCCGGGGGCGCTGGAGGACCGGTGACGGTCCGTTGCGGTCGGGCCCGGCCGTCGGGCGTGCCGGGGTGGTTGGGTCGTCGGACCCGTCGGTCGTGGACGAGCCGGTGCCCGGGTCCGTCGTCCCCGTGGTGCCGTCGGGCGTCGCGCTCGGGGTCGGCGACGCGAAGTCGTCGGGGGTCCCGACCGACACCAGCGCGACCTCGGTCGTGTCCGTGAACTGGGCCGACGTCCGCCCGATGACCGGGCCGACGGTGGCGACGAGCCCGAGCAGCACCGCGACGCCGAGCCGGGTCCAGCCGGCCCGGTCCGCGAGCCGCCGGGTCGCGACGCCCGCGCCGGCGGGGCCGGTCGTGCGGGCGTCAGCCGAGGAGGAGCGCATCGAGCCGCCTCTCCTCGCTCTTCCTCGCCCGCTGCGCACGGCGGCGGGCGTCGCTCATCGAGAGCACCTCGAGCGTCGCGAGGCTGAGCAGCGGCGGCACGAGCATCACGGCCCGGCCCGTCGCGGAGCCGGCCCACTGCAGCACCCATCCCCAGCCGTGGTGCACGCCGAGGATCACGCCGCGCACCCGCGTGTACGGGGTCGCGTTCGGGTCGGGCACCGGGTTCGCGTCGCCCTTCGTGATGATGTACTGCCGCATCTCCGGCTCGGTCCCGATGCCGCCGGCCGCGACCATCTGGCCGGTCTCCTCGTCCTGCGTGAGCACCGGCATGCTGCGCAGCTCGACGATCCGGTGCGTCACGAGCGTCTCCGAGCCGAGCGGCCAGAACGAGACGACCTGCCCCACCTTGAGCTGCGACGCGTCGGTGATCCGCCGCATCACGACCGCGTCGCCGGCGTCGAACTTCGGCGCCATCGACCCCGACGTCACCACGAGCAGCCGCTGCTCGTGCGCCTGGAACCACAGCGGCACGGCCAGCGACGTCGCGTACGCCAGCCCGCACACCACGACGACGGTCCACAGCGCGACCGACACGAGCCGGCGCAGCGGCGGCACCGGCGTGCGGCGCGTCGAGGCGTGCAGGACGGTCGCGTGCTCGACCCGTCGGTCGACGGGCTCGGCAGGCTCGCGTCGGGAGGCGCGGATCATCTCTCCGGTCAGGGCTTCTGGGCGCCGTGGGCCGTCTGCGAGGCGTAGAACTTCAGCGACACCGCGGTCGCCGTGCCCTGGTAGGCGTTGTCGTCGGCGGTCGACGGGAACGACACCTTGACGCACAGCGTCTCGGCCTGCGTCGAGCCGAGCACCCGGTTCTTCGCGTTCGACTCGAGCGTCCGGTCGCCGACCAGCGCGGCCTCCGACGTGCTCAGCCCGGTGATCGTGGCGAGCGGCGTGGCTCCGTCGGTGTCGGACGGCGCGGTGCAGCGCGCGAGGTCGGCGTACACGTCGAGCACGAGGCGGTCGGACAGGTGCGCGTCGTCCGCGCCCGTGCCCGCACCCGTCTGCGTGTCCGTGTCCGTCGCCGTGTACGTGACGGCGTACCAGTACGAGAGCGTCCCGGCGTTCGTCACGTTGACGGGGGCGACGACCGCGTCGCCGGGCATGATGCCGCCGTCGAGCACGGGCAGCGTCAGCTCGTCCGTCGTGAGGTCGATCGTCCCGGACGTGATCGCCGAGCCCGTCGTCGCGTTGTCCGTGAAGAGCGCCGCCGTCGTGAGCTTGGTGACCCCCACCACCGCGAGCCCCACGATCACGACCGTCATCCACAGCCTGCGACGCCGCGGGGCGTCCTTGGGCGCAGGCGCGGGGTCGATCATCTCCTGCAGCAGGTCGTCCATCACGGCGGTGTGCTCCTCCGGGCTTCTGGTGTGCGTCTGGGGGGTCAGGCGGTGGTGCGTGCCGAGAGAAACTCGGCACATCGGTGGTTATCGGCAGGTCGGGCGGGGGACTTGAGCGATCTGCACGATTTTCCTGAGGTTCTCATGAATTCGGCTCTGAACTGCTGGTTCGCGGTGATCGCGTCGTTGCGGCGCCGCCTCGCGCACCCGTCCCGGCGCTCGTCCTGCCCGGCCCGACGGGGGCCGCGCCGGTGGCCGGCGGGCGCGCCCGGCGCTGCCGGGGGACGTCGCTCAGGGTGGGCAGCGCCGCCGCCGGGACGGCCGGCGAGTACCAGAACCCCTGCGCCTGGTCGACGCCGAGCCGGCGCAGCGCGGTCGCGGTCTCCTGGTCCTCGACGCCCTCCGCGACCACGCGCAGGTCGAACGAGTGGGCCAGGTCGACCATCGCCTGGACGACGACCTCGGAGCCGGCCCGCCCGCCGTCGCGCAGGTCCGACACGAACAGCCGGTCGATCTTCAGCTCGTCGACGGGCAGGTCGCGCAGCTGCGCGATGGACGTGTTCCCGATGCCGAAGTCGTCGATCGCGACCTTGACGCCGATGCTGCCGAGCCGCTTCAGCACGGGCACCACGCGGGACGGGTCGGCGACGAGCGCGGTCTCGGTGATCTCGACCTCGAGCAGCTCGGGCGGCACGCCGTGCCGTTCCAGCAGGCGCTCGATGAAGTCGACGACCGACGACGACGTCACGTCGTGCGCGGACAGGTTCACCGCGACGGGGGTGACACGCCCCTCCGCCCGCCACAGCGCGAGCTGCGCGACGGCCTGCGAGAGCGCGAACCGGGTGACGTCGTGGATGAGCCCGGACTGCTCCGCGAGCGGGATGAACGTGCCGGGCGCCAGGATGCCGCGCGTGGGGTGCCGCCAGCGCATGAGCGCCTCGAGGCCGACGATCTTGCCGCTGTTGAGGTCGACCTTCGGCTGGTAGTGCATCTCGAGCTGCGGCTCGGCGTCGGTGTCGGTGTCGAGCGCGTGGTGCAGATCGCCGAGCAGCACGAGGCGCGCGGGCGACGAGTCGTCCTCGTCGGCCGAGTACACCGACACGCCCGTGCGGTGGTGCTTCGCGGCGTACATCGCGACGTCGGCGGTCCGCATCAGCGACGACGGGTCGTGCGCGTGGTCCGGCAGGCACGCGACGCCGACCGACGTCTCGACGTGCAGCGACAGCTCGCCGAGCGTGAACGGCGGCACGAACAGGTTCCGGACGCGCCGGGCGAGCCGCTCGGCGTTCGCGACCGAGCGCACGTCGGGCAGCAGGATCGCGAACTCGTCGCCGCCGAGCCGCGCCACGACGTCCTCGTCGCGCAGCGCGCCGCGCAGCCGCTCGGCGACCTGCTCGAGCAGCTCGTCGCCGCGGTCGTGGCCGAGCGAGTCGTTGATGTCCTTGAACCGGTCGATGTCGAGCAGCACGAGGCCGACCCGGGAGCCGTCCTCGTGCGCGGCGGTCACGGTGCGCCGCATGCGCTCCGCGAGCAGGCGCCGGTTCGGCAGGCCCGTCAGGGAGTCGAGCAGCGCGAGCCTGGCGTTCTCGAGCGCGGTCGACTGCAGACGCCGCGACGTCGTGAAGACCGTGCGGAACAGCAGAAGCCACAGAGCCACGAGACCGCCGCCGACGACGAGCCCCACGGTCCGGACCGCGTCCGAGAGGGCCGCCTCCGACGCGGTGTGGTCGAGCAGGATCTCCGCGGCGCCGACGACCTCGTCGGGGTGCGGTGCGGCGGCCGGGGTGTCGCCGGCCGCCGCCGTGCCGTCCGCCGCCGCGGCGTCCGTCGTCCGCGGCCCCGCCGTGTCGGACGCGCGGACGGGGACGTACACGTCGAGCACCTGACGCTGCATCGCGGACGCGCCGTCGCCGGGCACGTCGTGGTCGCGCAGGTCGACGAGCACCTCGGCGTCCGCGGCCCCGGAGCGCTGCACGTGGGCGAACCGGTCGTTGTCGGGGAACCCCGGCCGCGCTCCCGTCGTCGACGAGTACATCAGCAGGCCGGTCGCGCTCCACAGCCGCACCTCGACGAGCCGGTCGCCGAACCCGTTGGCCGCGTTGTCGATCGTCGCCTCCTCCTCGGGCGACACGAGCCCGTCGGCGAACGCGTCGGACGGCACGGAGCCGACCGTGTAGGCCGTGAGCGTCTCGGCCGACGCGGTGCCGTCGCGCAGCGCCTGCCCGCGCATCACGTTCGACGTGACCCACACGAGGGCGCAGCCGAGCGCGGCCATCGCGACGACGGACACGACGGCGAAGTAGCGCGTCAATGACCAGCGTCGGCGAGCAGCGGACGACGGCACGCGGCACCTCGGGATGGACGGATGGGGCGCGCCGGGGCGGCATGCGCTACGGCGAAGGGTAGGCGGTCAAGATGGGAACTCACGACATTCCAGGTCAGAGTGCCGCGTGCCGGACTTCCGAGGGGTGCGACGCGCCGGTCGAGCGTCCAGGAACAGGTCCCGGGACCGCCTCGGGAACGGCCGGCGGGTGCGTGGTGTTGGAGCGACACGAAGGAGGTTCTCCGATGACCTACGAGGTGACCAAGTCCGACGACCAGTGGCGGCTCGAGCTCGCTCCGCAGGAGTTCGCGGTGCTGCGCCAGGCGGGCACCGAGCGCCCCTGGACGGGGGAGCTGCTCGACGAGAGGCGCGAGGGCGTGTACCGCTGTCGCGCGTGCGGCAACGAGCTGTTCCGCTCGGACACCAAGTTCGACTCGCACTGCGGGTGGCCGAGCTTCTTCTCGCCGCTCGCGGGCGACCGCGTGGAGCTGCTGACCGACCGGACCCTGGGCATGGTCCGGACCGAGGTGCGGTGCGCCCGCTGCGGGTCGCACCTGGGGCACGTGTTCGACGACGCCCCGCAGACGCCGACGGGTGACCGGTTCTGCATGAACTCGGTCAGCCTGACGTTCGAGCCGGCCGCCGCTGCGCCGGAGGTGTGACGGACGACGCACGGCGCCGTCACCCACGCGGTGACGGCGCCGTGCGCGTGTGAACGCTCACCTGCGGTGCCGTCGTTCGAACCGTTTCGAGCGCCGTCGGCGTGTCGTCACCCGACACGCTGACAGCGGGCGTCCAGATGGTTGACATGACTGAAGGTCGACGCAGGTCCTGCCGATAATGCAGGCGTGGAAGAGGTCCTGACTGTGCGGCGGTGGCGGCGCTACGGCGCCGACCGCCTGTTCGTCACGGAAGAGACCGGCGCCCGGCTCGGATCCGTGGACCTCCAGTCCGGCGAGGTCGTCGCGGACGACCCCGAGCGTGAGGCCGGTCTGCGCCGAGCCGCCCAGGCGTGGCTCCGCACCGACGGGCGCGTCGACGTCACCGAGCTCGTGCTCCCCGTGCCCACCACGCCGCCCGACGCGCTCGACGCGCTCGACGAGGCCGCGTTGCAGGCCTGGCTCGGTCCCGACTCCCGCGACGTGCCCGACGACCGCTACCGCACCGGCCGGGCCAGCTCGTTGCGCACCCGTCTGGACCGGCTGACCGACGAGGGCTGGGAGGTCGTCCGCGACGTCCCGCTCGGCCGTCAGGGCGACGTCGTCGAGCACCTGCTCATCGGTCCCGGCGGCATCTTCACCGTGGGAGAGCGGCGCGACGCCGGTCGGGCCTGCCCCGCGACCGCGCGGGCGGACGGCTCGTCCGTCCGGCCTGGCGAACCTGTGCCGGTCGAGCCTGTCGCGGGCGAGGCCGAGCCCGAGCCGTCCGTCGTCGTGGACGGGCGCCAGATGATCGTCGACGGCATGCCCGTCGCGGCGCTCCGCGTGGCGCGCCTCGAGGCCGCCCGGGTGCAGGGCCTCCTGGTCGCCGCCGCGATCTCCGGCGTCAGCGTCCGCGGCGTCGTCGTCGTGCAGGGCGACCTGCAGGTGGTCGGTCCCGCCGGCCACGACGACCCGCTCGTCGTGCACCGCACCGACGTGCCCGGCCTGTTCCGCCGGATGCCCGTGCGGCTCGACCCGGCCCGGGTGCACGCGATCGCCCAGATCGCCCGTCGCCGCCGCACCTGGTCGCACTGAGCGCACCCGTCGGCCGCACAAGGTTCGCCTGGCCGGACCCCTCGACCGCGTGCGTGCAGGCCGCGGATCGTGCTCCGGTGAGTGACACGTGTCCGTGCGGCACTCTGGGTGCCAGCACCCAGGCCGGACTGGACGCGTGCACAGATCGTTGCCCGAGACGAGCCCGTGGGACGGCCTCGTCAGTCAGGATGTGGCCGTGGTCGACGAGAACTTCCTGCAGCTCGAGCGCGAGCTGGGCCTGCTGCTGCGCCGGGCCCAGGCCTCGTCGACGGCGCTGTCCCGTCGCGTGCACCCGGACCTGGAACCCTCGGCGTACGTGCTGCTCGCGCACATCGTCGCGACGCCCGGCGTCCGGGCCAGCGACCTCGCGACGTTCATCGGCGTGGGGCGCGGCACCATCTCGCGCCAGCTCAGCCGCCTCTCGGCCCTCGGTCTCGTCTCGCGCAGGCCCGACCCGGAGGACTTCCGCGGCCAGCTCCTCGACCTCACGGACGAGGGGCACAAGCGCTTCGAGGCGGCCCAGGCCGCGCGCCGCGCGTACCTGCACACCGCGCTCGCGTCATGGTCGCAGGACGACGTCGACGGGCTCGCCCTGCAGCTCGCGCGGCTGAACGCCGACCTCGCGGAGGTCCGGCGCACCGACGACACCGCGGACTGACGCCGATACGCACAACCACGGGGGTTGCACGCTGGGGCCGGTGTGCATGTCCGCCCGACGGAAAGCCTTAACGCCCCCTGCAA
>Ga0256775_1000024_pt1 | contig 22742 bp, 21 predicted proteins | sample MC6MC0926MT_FD_186036 | JGI IMG/M metagenome (GOLD analysis project Ga0256775, IMG submission 186036) | Metatranscriptome of enriched soil aggregate microbial communities from Iowa State University, Ames, United States - MC6-MC0926-MT... | ecosystem: Environmental > Terrestrial > Soil >...
GGCGTCGTCGCACTGGCCGACGCGGTCCGCGAGACCGCCGCGGCGGCCGTCGCCGCGCTGCACGAGGCCGGCGTCGAGGTGGTCATGCTGACCGGGGACAACGAGGCGACCGCGCGACGCATCGCGGGACAGCTCGGCATCGACACCGTCGTGGCCGAGGTGCTGCCGGGCGACAAGGCCGACCAGGTCGCGCGGCTGCAGGCGGCCGGCCGGAAGGTCGCGATGGTGGGCGACGGCGTCAACGACGCCCCCGCACTGGCCAAGGCGGACCTCGGGATCGCCATCGGCGCCGGCACGGACGTCGCGATCGAGACGGCCGACGTGGTGCTGATGCGGTCCGACCCGCTCGACGTCGCGACCGCGCTCCGGATCGGCAGGGGCACCCTGCGCAAGATGCGGCAGAACCTGGGCTGGGCGATCGGGTACAACGCCCTCGCCCTGCCTGTCGCGGCGGGGGTGCTCTACCCGTCGCTCGGCCTGTCCCTGAGCCCGGAGATCGCCGCCCTCACCATGTCCGGGTCCTCGGTGATCGTGGCCGTCAACGCGCTGCTGCTCAAGCGGCTGCCGCTGCCCGCGGCACAGGGAACCCGCAACCCCACACCCGCGAACGTGACGGAGTCCCTCGCGGAGGCAGCAGGACGGTGAAGTTCGGGGTCTCTCGTCGCGGAGCGGAGACCCCGCTCGCCGACCTTCATCAAATCTTGATGGAACGACGACCCTGGCGACAGCTTCGCGAGCGAAGGTGGATGGTCCGCACGCTTCGCCATCCCCGAGAGGGAGACCCGACCGATGAACCCGATGCGCCGCCGCCTGGCCGCCTCTGCCACCGCCGTCGCGCTGGCCGTCACCCTGGCAGCGTGCTCGAGCAGCACCGAGACGGGCGACGCGCGCTCCGCGGGAGCGAGCTCGCAGGCCAGCGTGGCGACCCACAACGACGCCGACACCCAGTTCGCGCAGCTCATGATCGTCCATCACCAGGGCGCCATCGAGATGGCCGAGCTCGCCGTCGACCGCGCCTCGAGCCCGGAGGTGAAGGCTCTCGCCCAGCGGATCCAGGCTGCTCAGGGGCCCGAGATCGACCTCATGACCGGCTGGCTCGACGCCTGGGGCGAGGACACCGGGCACGACATGGGGATGGACGGCATGGACATGGGCGGCATGGACATGGACGGCATGAGCCAGTCCGACGTCATGGGGGAGCTCGACGCTCTCGAGGGGACCGAGTTCGACCGGGCGTTCCTCGAGCGCATGGTGGCGCACCACCGCGGAGCCATCGAGATGTCCGAGCATGAGAAGGCCGACGGCTCGAACCCCGACGCCATGGCGCTCGCGGGCACGATCATCGACGCCCAGACGGCGGAGATCACCGAGATGCAGAACCTGCTGGGCGGTCTGTGATGACAGCCCGGGACGTTCGCCCCTACGCGGGCGCGGGCGGCCGGGCGCACCGTGGAACGAGGAGGCCGGGCCCTGCGTCTGGTCTCACGACGAGAGGTGGTTCGCCATGATGTGGTGGGGACACGGCGGATGGGGCGCCGGTGGCTGGGTGGCGATGGGCCTGATGATGCTGGTCTTCTGGGGCCTGGTCGCGACACTCGTCGTCTGGATCGTGCGCAGCACCTCCGGCACGCCGCAGGTGCCGGGCGGCTCTGACCGCACGCTCCCGAGCCCCGACAGCGTGCTCGCGGACCGGTTCGTGCGCGGTGAGATCGACGAGGCCGAGTTCACCAGCCGACGGGCCGCGCTGCACGGAACGGCGACGCGACAGCCACAGGACCCGTGAGGCAGCGCTCGTCCGTCCTCCCGTGAGAGTCGACCAGATTCGCCCTCGCGCCCGGCTCAACCACGGCTGGGCGACGCCGATCGGGTCCCTGGAGGGAGGTCCCGGTGGACGCGATCATGGGCATCGCCCAACGCATGGCGGAGATCCGTAGCAGCCTGCAGGCCGTCACCCCGCCCGCCACGACGACGAGCGTCGCGCCGGTGGGCTCGACCTCCGGCGGGGCGTTCGCGGCGGCGCTCGACTCTGCCGTCACGGCATCGCTCGGTGCGTCGACCGCGCGAACCGCGGACGGTGTACCCGCCGACCTTGCCCGCTACGGAAACGGCAAGATCCCGTCGGACGCGCTCGCCAAGGTCGGCGGAACGGCGCATCGCCTCTGGGCGCCCGCCGCGCAGTCGTTCGACGACCTCCTCGGCGCGGCCGCCCGCGACGGCGTGCGGATCGGCATCACCGACTCCTACCGCTCGTTCGACGCCCAGGTCGACGTGGCCGCACGCAAGGGCCTGTACTCCCAAGGAGGCCTGGCCGCGCGTCCCGGGACGAGTCCGCACGGCTGGGGACTGGCGGTCGACCTCGACCTCGACGACCGTGCACAGGCCTGGATGCGCGCGAACGCAGCCACGTACGGCTTCGCCGACGACACCCCGCGTGAGCCGTGGCACTGGGTGTACCAGCGCTGAGGGCGCCCCCGCGCACACCTGCGCCTTGAGCCAGTCTTCATCAGGCGTCACTGCATGATTCATCTGGGTGCGCGATCGTGGTCTCACAGCCGGCCGGCGCGCCGCGCGAGTGTGAGGGGGCGTGCACCGTGCTCGACACCGCCTCATGGGGGACGCCGGGGCCGTCGTCTCGGTCGCGGTCACGATGGTCACCGGGGCCAGCTGGGTGATCACGCGTCTGTTCCCTGCACCGCGGCGCCGAAAGTCCCTCGGGCGGCGCGCTGCCGCACGCCAGCGGCAGCACCGGGTTCAGCCCGCAGGGAGCGTCACCGTGAACGTCGACCCGCGCCCTGGCCCGGCGCTCGACGCCTGGAGCGAGCCGCCGTGCGCCTCGACCAGCGCCTTGCTGATCGCCAGACCGATACCGGAACCCCCGCTGGCCCGGTCCCGTGCCGTGCCGACGCGGTAGAACCGGTCGAAGACGTGCGGGAGGTGCTCGGGCCCGATTCCCTCTCCGGTGTCGGCCACCACGAGCTGGACCCCGCCGCCGTCCGCATGCCCCGCGCCGACCACCACCCGGCCGCCAGCCGGCGTGTGCCGCACAGCGTTCGTCAGCAGGTTGTCGAGGACCTGCAGGATCCGGTGCCGGTCCACGACCACGAGAGGGAGAGAGGGCTCCGTCGAGCCGCTGAGCTCGACCCCCTGAGCCGATGCCCGTTCCAGCGCGGCGTGCACCGCCGCGTCGACCAGGTCGCCGGGGGGAGTGGGGAGCGCCTCGAGGACGACGTCGCCCGCCTCCGCGTGGGTCACCGCGACAAGGTCCTCGGCGAGCCGGGTGAGCCGGTCGCCCTGTTCGCGCAGTACCGCGACGGTGCTTGCGTCGAGCGCCTGGACACCGTCCTCCAGTGCTTCGAGATACCCCTTGATCGTCGCGACAGGAGTGCGGACCTCATGGGCGAGGTCGGCGAGCAGCCGCTCACGCAGTCGCTGCCCCTCCTCGAGTCGGTCGGCGAGCCGGTTGAACGAGTCGGCAAGGTCGTCGAACTCTGCGCCCAGACCCGGTGGCGGGACCCGGACGTCGAGCTGACCTGCCCCCAGAGCCGCCGCCGCCGTCGACACCGCCGCGAGCGATCCGCCGATCCTGCGCGTCAGGACGATGCTCACCACGGAGCCGGCGACGACGGCGGCCACCAGCGCGACCGCGGCCGCCACGGTCGAGGCCGAGCGGAACGCCTCCTCCACGTGCATGTCCGCGACGGCGTGACCGTTCATGCCCGCACGCATCAGGTGTTCGTGGAACAGTGCCGGGCCCACCACCGAGCCGACGGCCCACGCCGTCGTCGCCGCGGTGGCGAGCACGATGCCGATCGCCACCAGAAGGCGGGACGTCAGGCCGAGCTGCCGTCGGGGACTGCTGCTCACTCGCCGGTGCCGATCCGGTAGCCGACCCCGCGCACCGTCCGGACGTAGCGCTGCTCCTTGGCGGTGTCGCCGAGCTTCTGCCGCACGTGCAGGACGTGCACGTCGACCAGATGGTCGTCGCCGACCCAACCGGGACCCCAGACGGCGTCGATCAGCGCGCGCCGCGTCAGCACCCGCCCCGGACGCGACGCCAGCGTCGCGAGGATGTCGAACTCCGTGCGCGTCAGCTCGACGTGGCGCCCGTCCAGCGTCGTCTCACGTGCGTCGACGTCGATGCTCAGCGCGCCGACCACCAGAGCCGGTTCGTTCTGTCCCGGCGTCGGCGCGACCGTGCGGCGAGGGCGTCGCATCAGCACACCCACGCGCGCCATCAGCTCGCGCGGACTGAACGGCTTGGTGACGTAGTCGTCGGCTCCGACCGACAGGCCGATCAGCGTGTCCACCTCTTCCGCGCGCGCGGTCAGCATCACCACGTAGCAGTCGCTGAACGTGCGCAGCTGGCGGCAGACCTCGATGCCGTCGACGCCCGGCAGGCCCAGGTCCAGGACGACGACGTCGGGGTCTGCCCGCCGTACCGCCTCGATCGCAAGAGACCCGTCGTGGCACAGCGTCACCTCGAAGCCGTCGCGCTCGAGGTAGCCCGCCAGGAGCTGGGCGAGTGGGACCTCGTCGTCCACGACGACGGCACGGCGTGCGGCGACCGGCGCCGTGGTGGGTGTCATCTTGCCCATCTTCCGCGACCCGGCGTCCGCAGACCCCGACTTGATCGAACCTTCATCCAACGGCGAGCAAGCGTTCGAGGCACCCGGGCGACGCTGGGTGCCGTCGGATCGAAGCAAGGAGATCGCGTGTTGCTGCCAGCTCGCCCCCCCGTGCGGGTCACCGTCGTCCACACTCCCGCGTGCCATCTGTGCAACGACGCCGAGGCCGTCCTGGCCGAACTGTCGAGAGACCACCCCGTCATCGTCGACACGGTGGATGCCGACTCCGAGAGAGGGCGGACCCTCGTCGCTCAGCACCGTCCCCCTCTCGCGCCGCTCGTCCTGCTCGAAGGGACCTACTTCTCCGCCGGACGACTGCCACGCCGCAAGCTCGAGCGCGCCCTGACGGCGTGGCGCGCCCACCACGACGAGGCACGACACTGATGGGCACCGAGCTCCTCGCGACGGGCAGCATCCTGGCCGCTTTCTTCGCCGGCGGCGTCGCCCTGTTCGCGCCCTGCTGCATCGTGTTCCTCGCCCCGTCCTACCTCGCCGGCGCCGTCAAGAACGCGCGTTGGCGCCTGCTTCCGCTCACATTCGTGTTCGCTGCCGGCCTGGCCACCGTGCTGGTGCCCATCACCCTCGGCGTCAGCGCGCTCGCCGGTGCAATCGCGCGCTACCACGCGCCCTTGTACTGGGCCGGGGGCATCCTCATGCTCGCGCTCGCGGTGCTGGCGCTCACCGGCCGCATGTGGTCGCTGCCGTCGTTCGTGCGCGCCCCCGACACCGCCCGCGGCGACACCGCGAGCTTCTTCGCGCTCGGGGTGTTCTCCGGCGTGGCGTCGTCCTGCTGTGCACCGGTGCTCGCCGGCGTCATGACCCTGTCCGCCCTGTCCGGCTCGGTGGCCGGCGGGCTCGTGCTCGGGATGGCCTACGTCTTCGGGATGGTGTTCCCGCTGTTCGTCATGGCGCTCGTCTGGGACCGCGCCCGACTGGGGGAGCGGCGGTTCCTGCGCGCCAGGAGCGTCCGCCTGCGCATCGGCCGCCGCACGCTGGCCACCAACACGGTCAACGTCGCCGTCGCGATCGGGTTCGCCGTCATGGGCGGCCTCGTCATCGCCCTGGCCGGCAGCGCAGACATGACCGGTGGGACACCCGTGCAGGACGCCGCGAGCCGGGTGCTGACCCGCACGTTCGGGGCGGTGCAGACCTGGCTCGACCAGGTACCCGAAGTCGTGCTGGGCGCCGGGCTCCTCGCGCTCGTGGGCGCCTTCGTCTGGGGCACTGTCGCCGGTCGACGCCGTTCCGGGCCCAGCACCACCGAGCCACGTGAGCATCCCGGCGAAGGCGAACCGTTCGACGACCAGGCGCCGACCCCCAGCTGCCACTCGGACCACGCGACGGAAGGAACCGCACGATGACATCCGGCACCGCCCGGCGGCGCGAGGAACGAGAGACCGCCGCCGCCCGCGCCCGAGCACAAGCAGAGCGTGCCGAACGACGAACGCGGCTGCGCACCTGGGTGCTGTGGGGTGTGGGCCTCGCCGTCGTCGGCGTCCTGACGACGGCCGGGCTGTTCTCGTCGCGACGCACCGCCTCGACCGAGACCCGGGTCGCACCCACGTTCACCCTGGACGCATCGGACGGATCACGCGTGTCCCTGGCGGACTACCGCGGAAAGCCCGTCGTCCTGTACTTCAACGAAGGCGCAGGGTGCGATGCGTGCCTCCAGCAGATGGCGGAGATCGAGAAGGACGACGACTTCGCCGCCGCAGGAATCACTGTGCTGCCGATCGTGATGAACACAGCCGAGCAGATTAACGCCGACCGGGAGCGGATCGGCGTGAAGGCGCCGTTCCTGCTCGACGACGGCACCGTCTCGGCGGCCTACAACACCCTCGGCACGGGGATGCACGAAGGGCTCCCCGGCCATGGCTTCGTGCTCGTGGACGCGGACGGCCAGCAGGTCTGGCAGGGCGACTACCCCTCGATGTGGCTCGCGCCTGACGACCTGCTCGCCGAGATCGACCGACACCTCTGACCCATTCGAGTCACCACCACATCAAGGAGAGACCCGTGCCCTGCTGTCAGCAGAACGATGTGACCGAGCCGTCGAGCGACGCCGCCGAGAGCGCGCAGTGCTGCGGCGGTGCCGAGAGCGAACCCCGAGCGTGCTGCTCGGAGACGGCCTCCGCCTAGCCGGCACCACGAGACCAGTCCCGACGTCCAGGATCTCGGGAGGCGGGGCGGACCGTCGCACGCGACGGTCCGCCCCTCCTCGTGTCTGCCCAGGCCGATGTCGACGACATACCCCGCCGGGGTATAGTCACGCCAAGCACATACCCCCCACCGGTATCGAGACAGAGGGGATAGCCATGACTACGAGTGAGTTCCAGGTCACCGGAATGACCTGCGGGCACTGCGAGATGTCGGTCCGCGCGGAGGTCGGGTCCCTGCCCGACGTCACCGCGGTCGAGGTCAACGCACAGACCGGGAAGCTGGTCGTCACCGGCGTCGGTGCCGTCGACGACGCGGCCGTCCTGGCGGCCGTCGATGAGGCCGGTTACGCGGCTGTGCGGGTCTGATGAACGCCGCCCGTCGCCACTCGGCCTGAGGCGCGGGGCTGGACCTCGCGGAGGCATCCGAGGCCATCGCCCGGCTCGTCCTGACGCCTCACCGACCGGTGCCGCGCCCTGCTGCAGCGCCCGCCGACCGCACGAGATGCACCACGACCAACGGAGCCTGATGTCCCTGCCCCCGACCTGCCACAACGACGCAGCAGCTGGTCAGAAACCTCCCCTCGCCGTGGAATGGCGTGGCAGTCGCCGCGGCTCAGCCCTCACGGTCTGCGGGACCTGCGCCGGCGAGACCCGGGGTGGGGACGAAGCCGAACGCGCAAGGCAGCTGGCCGCCCTAAGAGCGCTCGCCGACCGGCACGGTGCGGGCCTCACTGTCGTTGACTGCCTTGATGCCTGTGAGCGTGGCGACGTCGTCGTCGTGCGTCCCTCACCCCTGGGCCGTGCGGCGGGTGCCACACCTGTGTGGCTGAACAAGATCGCAGACCCCGCCCGGATCGCGGACCTCGGCCGCTGGCTCGGCGAAGGAGGTCCGGGAGTCTCCGACGAGCCGCCCAACCTCCTCCCGTTCCACGTCACCGGCCTCGGCGACGATGCGCAGTCGGCGCTCGAGGCGTAGAACGAGATCGGCCTGCTCACGCTTGCGGGTCGACCCTCGCACCGAACTGCGACATGCGCTGGTGCTGGCTGAGGCGCACGCCACGAGCACTGAGTCCGCTCCAGGCACACCGCCGAAGGGCCGGTCGGCCAGGACGCGAGCCGCCCCTCACGACTCATCCAGGCATCTCACCGCCGTCGGGCGCACGGACCGCCGCCTTGCCGGGGAGGTCCGCGAGATGGCGGATGTCTCGTGCACCTCGACTCTCAAGCTCTGACCCATTTCAGTCAGGCGAGCCTCGAGCGCCTCACGCAGGGCCCGCGTGTCCAGACCTGCTCGGTGAGGGACGACACGCACACGCAAGACGCCGGACGCGGCTGCGTCCGCGACCTGCCACTGCTCGACCGGGTACTGCTCGACGATCGAGCGGACGACATCAGCGTGGAGCTCCGAGCCGCCCGACACCCCGGAGGTGAGCGTGTCCTCCGCGCGTCCCTCGACCGCCTCGAGAATCCCGAACGGTCGTCCGCACGGGCACACCGCGCTGCTCAGGGCGACTCGGTCGGACAGCTCGTACCTGATCAGCGGCAGCGTCCGTGAGAACAGCACCGTCACCCACAGGCGCGCGCCCAGCGAGTGCGGTGGTACAGGTGCCCCGTCGCCGTCGACCGGCTCGACGATCACGAGGTCGTCGTAGGTGTGGCGTCGCCCGTGCTCGCAGGACGACGCGATCCCGGCCGTCTCCGTGGCGGCGTACACGTCGACGGGTGCCGAACCCCACGCGGTGGCCATCGTCTGGGCAGCACCGGCACTGAGTACCTCGGACGCCGACATCACCGCGCGGGGTCGGATCCTGAGCGTTCCGTCGATCTGGGCGAAGGCCAGTCGGCGCAGCGCAGAGGCGTAACCGACGAGGACTCGAGGCTGGAACCGGTTCAGCGCGTCCACCGTCTCCTGCAGCGGCGCGTTCGCGTCGAGGCGGAGGGTCGGGACCAGCGCCGACCTCACCGACGCCGCCACGACCGCGCTCTGGTGGGTGGGGTCGAGCGAGCTCACGACCGCCAGGCGCTGCGGGCTGGTGGGCCCCGGTGCCACGCCGGCCCAGGTCGTCGCTCGTCCGTACGAGGCGATCACTCTGGCCCACTCGTGCTCGTCCCAGACGAACACACCTCGTACGCCGGTGGTCCCCGCCGTCGACGCTGCGCGCCATCGTCCCTGCCAGGCGGGGCCCGGGTCCGCGTGGGTGTCACGGACCTCGCGAAGATGGGACTCGACGAGGTCGCGCCTGAGTGACGGTGCGGTGAGGACGTCGTCGAAGGCGTCCATGAGCTGGGACTTCGTCACGCACGGCAGCGCCTCGAGCGGCGCATCCTGGAGACCTGCGTGATGCCGCGCGTAGAACGGCGAGTTCGAGACCGCCCACCGGCGGAGCTCGGCCAGCCTCAGGCTCTGGTAAGCGACGACCTGCTCGCGCGTCCATCGGTCGCGTCTACCGAGCTGTCGACCTTGCGCGAGCGCTCGTACGACGAGGCGCGTATCCACGGCACCGGGCTCCTCGGTCGAGACCCTGCTCCTGGGCCAAGACTGGCATGCCGTTCCTCAGCCCTGATCGCGGTCGCCTTGCGATCAGATGAAGTCCGGGCCGGGGTCGCCCCTGAGCGAGCGGAACCTGACGTCAGTGCGTCATGCCGGCCATCGAGGTGCCGTCGTCCATGACGTGGGTCGGCTGCCAGCCCAGGACGGTCGGGTCGAGCATCCCCGCGATCATGGCGATGTGGGCGACGACCAGGAAGATGCCCACGAACGTGGCGTGCAGCTTCAGCCTGCGCTGCTCGTCCCAGCCCTCGGCGAGGACGCCCGTCTCCATCAGGGACATCCCGTACAGAGGCACGACGCCGAGAAGGTAGAAGCCGACGGCGACCACGTCAGCCATCCCCCGCCACCCACCATCCAGCGTCAGCGGGATGACGGCGTGCCGCATGAGGTAGGCGAACACGCCGAGGAAGTAGAAGCCGGCCAACAGACCCGCGTAGCGGTTGAGGCCACGCACCGTCCGCCCGGCCCGCTGCGGGCCGAACAGGATCACGAGCTCGGTGACCGCGATCGTCTCCGCGGCGATCACCGGTAGCGCCATGAACAGCAGCAGGTTCCACGGCTGGTTCGCCGCCAGCAACCCCATGTAGTGGGTCGAGCCCATGTCCTCGCCCGCCGGCCATGTCGGCAGCAGCAGCGCGACCACGACGACCGCGACGCTGACGGCGGCCACGAGCAGGACGCGCACCTGACGAGAGACGCCCGATCGTGCGCGTGGGGCCGACGTCGCAGTGGCGGGAGCGGTGGTAACCATCGTGACTCCTTCGGTGACGATCGCCGGACCGCCCGGCGCCATCGCCACCGTGCTGACATTCGATCGCCGACCGGCTCACGTTTCATGAAGGTTCGATGAAGGCGACCCGATGCGTGACCCGCCACCCGACGAACTGGGACCGAGGACCTAGCCGAGAGCGGCATCACCCCGGTGCGGCCGAGTCCGCCTTCCCGCCGACTGGGGTATCACGACGCAAGGCCACCCACTCCTCCCAATCGCGTCCGTGTGGACGTCACAACGAGGTGGAGGCGGACCATGGCGATCGGTGACGGGATCAGGCGCGACATCGCGCTCGTCTCCCAGCAGGAGCGCGACAGACTCATCGCGGCGATCCTCACGCTCGACACCAGCAAGCTGTACCCAGACGGTGTGACGTTCTGGGACAAGCAGGAGGACATCCACAAGAACGCCCACCTGTCCGGCGTGAACGTGCACGGCGGTCCCGGCTTCGTGCCCTGGCACCGCGAGATCGTGAACCGGTTCGAGCAGCTGCTCCGTGAGGTCGACCCGGACCTGTCGTTGCACTACTGGGACTGGAGCGTCGACCCGCGCAGCACCGCCGGCGGGCGGGCGAACCTGTTCACCACCGACTTCATGGGCAACGCCCAGGGTGACGCCGGTGCGCCACTGGCCGCGTTCGAGTCGACAGAGGGCGGCGGCCACACGCACATCTGGCGCTCGGTGAACGGGGGCAGCGGCACGCTGTCGAGCGCACCGGTGAGCCTGAGCGACGCGACCGTCGTCGGATCGGCGAACTGGGACGACTTCAACACCAACATCCAGATCGTCCACTCCGACGCGCACGGTTTCATTGGCGGCACCCTGACTCAGGCCCACTACTCCTTCCACGATCCGTTCGTGTTCCTCCTGCACTCGAACGTCGACCGGCTGTACTCCATGTGGCAGACCGCCGCCGGGCACCCCGAACGCCTGGACCCCGCCACCGTCTACGCCGGCGATAGCGCGGACCCGGGACTCAACGGACCGGTCGAGCCGTGGGCCGGCAACCTCGCAGATCCGTCCCTGCAGCTGCGGCCGTGGGCGCCCCCGGACAACCAGCAGGTCGTCAAGACCTACAAGCACCCATCCATGGTCGCCCCACCCTGCTACGACACCGTGCCCGAGGTCTCCCTGCTCGAAGTCGTCAACCCCGGAAGCCACATCACGTTCAACGACGTCCCCACCGGGGAGACCACCGCGCGGGCCGCCGTCTTCCACGTCTACTCCTGCGACGCGGTCACCTTCGAGGTCACGGTGCCCCCGGCGAGCCCCTACCTCGTCCTCACCCCCGGCGGCCACGTCACCGTGCCGCACGCCCTGGTGCCCTACACCGAGGCGCGGATCTGGTTCGGCATGACGGGTGGCGCCGCCAGCTCCACCGCACCGACGGGGACCACGACGATCCGGTGCGTCGAGACCGGTCAGGACTTCGTGTTCGACCTCACCGGCACTCGATCGCGCGGCCGACGGTCGCCGTGATGATGGCCCTGGACCAGTCCAGCTCGATGGACGACCCCGCGGGCACCGCCGGCGCGACCCGCATGGAGGTGCTCAAGCAGGCGGCGGGCCGGTTCGGGCAGCTCATCCAGGCAGGCAACGGCCTCGGGCTCATCCGGTTCGACACCGACGCGTACCCGGTCGCCGACCCCACGTTCCCCGGACTCGGCGTCACGCTCATCGGGCCGGGCGGTGACTTCGACCCGAACCGCGTCACGGCGCTCAGCGCGATCAGCGCCCACCACACGAACCCCGCCGGCGCGACGTCGATCGGCGACGGTGTCGTCATGGCACGCAACGTCCTCGGTGCCGTGCCCGCCGCCGACTACCAGCACAAGGCGCTGATCGTCTTCACCGACGGGCTCGAGAACCAGCCCGCGTCGATCGACAGCGTGGCCGCGAGCATCGACCAGCGGACCTTCGCCATCGGTCTCGGCAACGAGGCCCAGGTCTCGACCACCGCACTACGCAAGCTCGCCCACAACACCGGCGGGTACCTGCTGCTCACCGGGATCCTGACGCCCGGCACCGACGAGTACTTCCGGCTCACGAAGTACTTCCTGCAGATCCTCGCCGGAGTCACGGACACGGCCATCGTCGTCGACCCCTCCGGCTACCTGCGGCCCGGCGACAAGCTGCGCATCCCGTTCGTGCTCAACGAGGCCGACATCGACGCGACAGTGGTGCTCCTCGAAGACCTGCCGGTGATCGACATGATCCTCGAGACCCCCGACGGCTCACTCATCGACCCGGCGTCCGCGGCCGGGCTCGGCGTCGCGGCCGGGACCGGCGACGACATGCGCTACTACCGCACGAACCTCCCCGTCCCCGTCGGCCCGGGAGCACACGCCGGCACCTGGCACGCGATCCTGACCATCGACGAGCGCGCGTGGAAGAAGGAGCTCAAGCGGTTGCGCAGTCGCGACGACAACGACGGCAGGGACGCGTTCGCGCGCGCCACCGCGCACGGCGCCCGCTATTCGGTGAACGTCTACGCCGCGTCCAACCTGCGCCTCGACGCCAGCCTGGAGCAACCGAGCGTCGAACCGGGCAGCACGGCCACCATCAACGCCGGCCTCACCGAGTACGGCCTCCCGGTCGACCACCGCGCTCGCGTCGTCGCCCACGTGAGCGGTCCGACAGGGGACACCACCCTCACGCTGACCGAGAGCGTCGCTGGGCAGTTCACTGCAGCTCTGGCCACGCCCCTGCCGGGCACCTACCTGGTCCGTGTCGTGGCAGACGGCCTCACGATGCGCGGCGGCACCTTCACCCGTGAGCAGGTCCTGACAGCCGTCGTGATCCGCGGCGGCGACAACCCCAGCAACCCGACCCAAACCACCGACGGTGGGCACGACTGGTGCGAGCTCCTCGACTGCCTCACCGACGTCGGAGCCAAGTTCCTCGAGCGCAACGACATCTCGCCCGAGGAGCTCCGTCGCTGCATCCACGCCCACTGCAAGCAGGGGTAGACCGCGCGTCGCGCCGGCGCGATGAGCCGGCGCGACGGGGATCCGGGTGGACGGCAAGGCATCCGACCGCCAGGACTAGCTGTTCAGGGGCAGCGAGGTCCGCGCCGAGGACACGACGTCGAGGATCGCTCTGCTCGTCGCAGCCGCGCCGTCCCGGTCGAGGACCATCCCGAGGTGGTCGACGCCGTCGACGACCCGGTGGACGCTGTCGGTGGACAGGGTGGCCAGTGCGTCCTGGGCCGCCGAGTCGTCGGCGTCGTGGCCGACGCCCGCCTCCAGGACGACCAGCGGCTTACCGGCGAAATCATCCATCGCGGCCGCCTCCCGGGCGGACGCTCCGCCCAAGGCGTACTCCTCGATGGTGCTGCGGACATCGCTCGGCGTCGGCTGACCGACCAGACGCGTCAGGCCGAGCCGCGCCGAGGTCGACACCAGGACGGCGACACGGTCCATGGGGTCCGACGAGCCCGCGTTGCGTATCGCCGGCGCACCTTCGGCCTGCGAGGCGGCCGGGGCCGTGGAGTCGATCAGCACCATGCCGCCGACCTCGTCGGGGTAGCGGTCGGCGAACGTGAGCACGTAGAGCCCGCCGAAGGAGTGGCCGGCCACCACGTACGGTCCGGGGACGCCGCCGCGCTCGAGCAGCGCGTGCAGGTCGGTCGCGATCTGCGTGGCGTCCTGCCGGGTCTCGGCGGGATCGCTCCAGCCGCGCCCGGCTCGGTCGTACACGCACACCCGGGTGCCCTCGGCGACGGCGCGCGCCACCAGTTCCAGCTGCGCGGAGACCATGCCGGCTCCCGTTTCCAGGACGACCGTCGGGCTGCCTGAGCCCGTGCAGCTCAAGTGCAGTCGATGGGAGCCGATGTCGACGAGCTGACCGGGCATGCCCGAGGTGCTCGTCGTCGCTTCCCGCACCGTCTGGAAGCCGCCGCCCACCGCGGCGAGCGCCAGCACGGCGAGCACGGGGGAGAGCAGCCACCGCCGGCTCGGGCCGCGCAGGTCCCGACGGGCGCGGACGAACCCCCACACGGCCAGCACCAGCACGACGGGCGGCCACACCCAGCTCAGCGGCTCGAGCATCGACGAGCCGAACGCCACGAGGAGGACGCCGCTCAACCCCATGAACACGGCCAGGGCCGCCGCCCATCGCTGGGGCTGAGCGGTGTACCGCGCGGAGAGCACGGCGAGCATCGTCCAGCCCAGCGCCAGCCCGCACAGGACCGCCCCGGTCATCCCCGCCTCCGTCGACGGGACGAACGGAGCGACGACGAGCAGCGCAGCCGCGAGGAGCCCTCCGACGAGCGCGCTGAGCACGACCCGCCCGATCGGTTCCTCCGACGCCGACGCCGGCTCGGCGGGAACCGCCTCCTGTTCGCCCGGACCTGAGGGCAGCACCAGGCCGATCGCCGTCGACGGGTTAGCAGGCCCGGGCGCCGTCCGGGACGCCGACGGGGAAGCGAGGGGAGCGGCGGGGGTGCCGGTGCGGTTCATGGCTGCCTTCTGCTGACGCGTGCGGGGAGGGGGACGTCTCCAGCGTGGAGCTCACCCGGTCGCGGCCGCCAGGACACGTTGTTGACGATTCCGGCCACCGCGTCTGCGGCGTACGGTCAGTCCATGAGGTCAGGTCGATGAGGTCCCGATGACCGTGTCGCCGGACACCGACTCCACCGGATCGGCGTCGACGCCGGTCGTCGAGAAGAAGGTCGTCATCGTGACCTTCGACGGGGCGCAGATCCTCGACGTCACCGGTCCGCTCGAGGTCTTCTCGTCCGCCTCCCGCTTCCTGCCCGCCGCGCGGTACGTCACCCAGGTCGTGACCCCTCGCGGCGGACCGGTGCGTCCCAGCTGCGGTCTGGAGTTCGTATCCACCCCGGTGGCCGACGTCGCCGGCCCCGTCGACACCCTCGTCGTCGCCGGCGGTGCCGACATGGACGCCGTCGTCGCCGACATCGAGCTGCTCGACGCGGTCCGCCGGCTCGCCGCCGATGCCCGCCGGATCACCTCGGTCTGCTCCGGCGCCTTCGTCCTCGCGGCCGCCGGACTGCTAGCCGGACGACGCGCGACCACGCACTGGGCCGAGTGCGGAGCGCTCGGCGACACCTACGCGGACGTCACGGTCGAGCCCGACGCCATCTACGTCCACGACGGCGACGTCTGGACCTCCGCCGGTGTCACGGCCGGGATCGACCTCGCGCTCGCACTCGTCGCCGACGACCACGGCCACCAGGCCGCCGCCGCTGTCGCACGCCAGCTGGTCGTCTACCTGCAGCGCTCCGGCGGTCAGACCCAGTTCTCCGCACTGCTTGCCGCGCAGGCCGCCGACACCGAACCGATCCGCAACCTCCTGGCGTGGATCCGCGACCACCTGACCGACGACCTGACCCTGCCCGCGCTTGCCCGGCAGGCCAGCCTCTCCGAACGACAGCTCACCCGCGTCTTCAAGGCACAGGTGGGCACCACCGCCGCATCGCACGTCGAAGCCGTCCGACTCGACTCCGCATGCCGGCTCCTGGAGACGACCAACAGGACCATCGAGCAGATCGCGAAGGCATGCGGCTTCGGTACCCCCGAGTCCATGAACCGGGCCTTCCAGCGACGGCTCAGCACCACTCCCGGGGCGCACCGCCACCACTTCCGAGAGACGCCCTCGCAGCTGCAGGGGCAGGCCTATGCCTCGGCGTCATCACTGGGCGCTCCGGGTGGACAGAAAATGGACACTTTGCAGCACCGAAGGGCCCCGAGAACGGCCGATCCGGCGCCATAGGATGGATGTACGACGCCCTCAGATCCCGGCGTCGGCCCAGGTCACGCCGAAGGTCTCGGAGAAGCACCGAGATCCGCTGGCCGGTCAGATGCACCGCCGTACTTCAGGGGGTCAGGGGTTCGAGTTTCGACGACTTCCGCCGGGAACGAATTCGCCGAGCAAATCGGTGCGATTCCTGGGATCGCGTGAGCAAGTGGGCGGGTCGGCCCTTGCGCGCCGCCTTATTCGGCCGGTCGAAGTATATTCGACGTCGCATAAGACGACTAGCTGGGTTGCCCCTGTTCTGAACCGCCCGATGAGCAGGCTCTATCCCGGGGCCACGTCGTCTTGGCTTGGGTTTGCATGGTCCGCCGAGTCTTCGTTGGGCCTCGACGACGGGTAAGTGCCGGTCTCGCTGCCGTCAAGGCCGGGGTCCGGTTCTCAGTTGCATCCGCAGGGGACCACCCGCAGGGGCAGAGCGGCCCCAGAAGGGCGACTGTCTCCAGACCCACGCGTCACCGCCAGCCGCACCGGCAAACTCTGGCACCAAGCCGGCGTCCTCCGCCTTCGCTGCCGCCTGGTTCCAGCGCAAGTTCAGTACCAGTGGAACCGTGACCCCGTTGGCGTAGGTCGGGTACAGCGCCTGAATCGCGTCGACGTCGTCCTGGTGAAGCCATCGATGCTCGCGGCTGCCGGTGGGGTACATGAGGGCGGCCGATACGTCGGAATGGTCGAGGCCGACCGCGTGCCCGATCTCGTGTGCCGCCACGGTGACCAGGTCGGTTGTCCCTCCTTGTGTGTTGACGCCGCGCCACGTGAAATCGTCATTCAGGTGAACCTCTCCTGCATGAGGGTGATTGCCCGGAGGGCGCGCGTGACCGTAGTCCTGGCTCGTGAATGCCTGCCCGTCCCCGTGATCGCCCAGGAGGAACGAGATCGTGATCTCGGGGTTGTCATCAATGGGCGCCTCACGAAAGTTAAGGGCGCTTGCGTCCGCCCAGAGCTTGACCGCCGCTGTGAATGCTTCGCGGATCAAGCTCCTGTTCAAATCAGGCGAGAAGTTGACGAATCCGTACCGGACCCTATCGGTGCGCCACCGCGTGCCGTGTAAAGTGAAGGCGCTCGTGCCAGGCACAACGGCAAGCACATCCACGTTCCAAGGGTCGGGGGTGCTGCAATGAGTTTCCTGCAGATTGATCCAGCTGGCCGGGTCGAGTTCGCCCGTGATCGGCAAACCATGGAATCGCTGGAAGGCGCGAAGTGCGTCGGCCAACCCCGGAATCGGACGGTCTACGTTCGGCGATCTCGTGGCATCCGACGGTAAGTACCCGGACCGGATCAGGCGCTCACGCGCGACCGCTGGGTCCGGACGTCCGCCCCCAACGGCTTGGTGCTCAGATGGATCTCCTGCGCTGCTCGATGCCATCATCGCGGCCCCCTCGTGCGTGGTGCCAACGTGCTCGCCACCGACGGCGCCTGTCAAGGGGACCATGCTTGACCAGCGCGCGAAAAGGCGAGGACCGTGTGGAGCCCACAATGAACTGTGCTTGCTGAGGGCGGTGCTTGGCACATGTCAACCAGCCAGGATCGGACGTTGGGCGCTCAAGAGCTGGCAGTCGTCGCTCGAATGAACGCAAGGCCAGCGCGGCGACGGCTGACGCCTGAGGAGGAGGCAGCACTCACCGCGCACCACGGCACCATCGTGGATGCATGGACCCAGCAGGAGATCGAGGGCATCAGCCAGCGTCTCGTCGAGGCGCATGTGCTATCCGGCAACAAGGACTTTGCTACCAGGCCGACCGTGGAAGCGTTCGAGCCTATGCCCCCGGCGCCTGGGCGCGAGGAGGCCTCTGCTGACCAACTGTTACTGGAGGGCGCCTGTGACGGGGTGGTGACATCACCACCGTTTGAGACCGGGTCTCCGATCGCCGAGTTCACCCGCGGACGGCCTGAGGTGATCGCGGACACAAATCCACCTGAGCAGCCTGGCCAGCCTAGCTCGTTCGCTCACCCTGCTCGCCCGCGGGACCTGGCGGTGGAGTCGGCCATGGCCATACCGGCCCGTGGCGTTCTGTCCGCTGGAGTAGCGGTCGGGAGGCTTCACGTGTTGAACGAAACGCTCGGATACCCACCTGAGCGCGAAGTTCCGCAGCAGTGGAACGGGATCGGGGAGTTCTCCGAAGCGCGGGCCACCATTGGTCATCTTTTCGCCGAGTTGCCCGGTCAGGCCTCGGCAGACCATGCTCAGGTGACGGTGGGCGTCAGTGCCGAGATCGGCACCACCGGACAGCCAAGCTTCTTGGCCTTTGCTGTCGGTGGGCGTTCGTACGGTTCCGCGTCGTTGCACCTGTGGGCTGTCACATCGTCGGGCAGTTCGCTCGCATGCTCCGAGACGTTCCTCGCTCAGGGAACGGTGGACACTCCAATTGCAAGGTCGGCCGTTGGGCTGCGGTGCTCGATGCCGTTCACTCCACCATTCCAACCCATGCCACCTCACACGCCGCCATGGGTGTACGTGTCCGTCCAGCTGCGGCTTGCAGCGGCGCGGCTCTATGTGGGGCTGCCTGCCCCGCCACCGCCGAACTACCGGGACAGGCCAGGATTCGCCGGAATCGACCTCCGGGACTCGCAGGCGACCCACGCCATCTACTACCCCTATCGAGCACGCGGGCCCGTGAGGGTCCGCAGGCTAGTGTTGCGCTTCTGCGCCTGACAGCGTGCCGGCGCAGTCCTCTCCGAGGATGAGGTCACGCTTGAGCGCGTGGGCAGTCTCTCCTCTGCCGGGCGTCTTCATCGCATTGGCCAGCTTGAGCCGGGTGCGCCAGCGCTGGCGGTCGAGAAGCTCGACTTGCATCCGCGACCAGAAGCCCTCGATCACCGCGTTGTCGCAGCAGTCGCCGATTGTGCCTATCGAGGGCAACAGTCCGGACTGCTTGGCGCGGGTGGTGGACACTCAGTAGCCGGACTGGACGCCGTGGTCGGAGTGGATGAGCGTGCCGCCCGGTGGTCGGCGGGAGACGATCGCCATGCCGAGAGCGTTGGTGACCAGCGCCGCCCCAGACGCTGACGGCGAGCACCCGCGTGGCCGGCTCGACGGCCATCTGCTCCTCGGCCATCACCGCGATGGCCTCGTACCGCCACCTTCCCCTCCAGCTCAGCCTCCAGCTGCTCGATTCGCCGGCGCGCTGCCGCCAGCTCGGCCCTCTCCGGGGTCGTCATGCCCGGCTCAAGGCCCCAGTCGATCCGGTGCTGGCGCGGCCAGCTGAAGATCGTCTGGTCGCTGATCTCCAGGTCCCGTGCGACGTCGACGACCTTGCGACCGGACGCGACCAGATCGAGCACCTTGCGCCGGAACTCAGTCGGATAACCACGTCGTCCCACAACCCCTCCCGGGGTTAGGTGGCACGAGACTTCAGGAACTCGACTCGACCGAAGAGGGGCAGACCGGAGCCTGCATCGATCCTGGGGCGGTTCAGTAGGAGCCCAAGAGGTAGGAGAGGACCTCCATCGCGCGGGGGTCACTTCACAAGCGACACGGCGTGCCACGAGATTCACTCCGTGCCACATGGTTAGGGTCGCCAGCGATGGCTACCGGACACTAGGAAGGCCGACGACTGTCTTGGCTGATGACGACATGCAAGGTGCCGGGCCGAGGGCCTTGGTCGTTTGGTGGGATCTCGGTGCGGGAAGTTCGGCTGGGGACCTTTCGCGGGCACAGCAGCTGGTGACCGATGTCATTGACGCCGCGGCTCTTGCGGTCTGGTGCGAGCAGCAGCACAACCCCGACGGAGTGCTCCGACAGCATCGTGGCCGGTACTACCTGCGGGATCGCACGCCCTGGCTTGGGGTTCTTCCCGCCAGGACCGACATCCGGCCGAATGTTGCGGCCGCCGGCTACACCAACCCCTGGTTCGAGGTGCTACGGGAGGGCGCAAACGCTCTTGAGGCCTACGCCGGAGTTGGCCTCGCGGCCCTCGTCCTCGCCAAGGTTGACTCGCTTCTATCTGCCGTCAAGGAGCTCGCTACGCTGCGCGGCAGGATCCTGGCTGAGAATTCGACACTGCGCGCCCAAGGGCTGGAAGCCAATGTTGCCTCGGAGCGTGCGCTTCGTGAACTCGACTCGTTGCGCGACTACGTCGAACGGGCAGAGGCAGTCAACACGTCGATCGTGGCGTCGGAGGCCGATCGCACCGACTCGGCGCAAGGCGAACTGGCGGTCCTCATCTCGGATGATGACGAGCCGCTCGAGCGCGATGCGGTGGAATCGTGGCGTCCGCGGCATCCTTCCCGTCCGAGTGTGTCTGATGCCATGGGCGCAGAAGAGGCCACACTTGCGCTCGTGTCAGATCGCGTCGTCGTGAGCGTCGCACGGCTCCTCGAGGCCGTGGGCGCGGGCGAAGGAACCCTTGAAACGGAGTTCCTCGAAGCGCGTGAGGCGCTAGAGCGCCTCGCGCTCGTTGCCACAGTCCAGCGTCAGTTGTCGAAGTACGCACTCGGCGATCTGACGGTGGAGGAGTTCCGGGCGGCAGTAGGAGCGAGCCCGGATGCCCAGGCCGATCCCCTCGGCGGGGCGGCGCCGCCACTGCGGCGTGACGACGGATCTCTGCTGGGTCATTCGGCCGTCCCACCCGCGCCGCCCGGAGTGACGCGAGAACAGGACCAGCTGTCCTGAGCCGTATCGGTGTCGCGACGCCCGCCACTGCGGATCGTTAGGACGGTGCAACCCGGACCGCGCAACGTCGGCCGCCCGGAACATGCGCTGGCAATCCGGCGCGGTCACCGACGCCGCCCGACCTTTGTTGGACTAGGCGAGACCTTCCCGACGGACTGCTGACCGCTGCGGGCCAGCTCCACCGCTCGACGCCGGAACTCTGGCCGCTTGGCTGCAGGCACAAGGATTAGCCGCGCCGGCAAATAAGCCTTCGTCGGCTACGGCTCCGACCAAAAGGCCTACGGGCCGGGGACCTGGTCAACCGGGCGTTCAGCGCGAGCGCGCCGGAACGAGCTGCGGATCACGCATCTCCCACGTGCGGACGTGGGCCGGGTTCGCTTACGTCACGTTCGTGATCGACGTCTACTCGCGGATGATCGTCGGGTCGAAGGCCCGACACGGGCATGCGCACCGACCTGGTGCTCGACACGTTGAACATGGCCGCCCGGGCCCGCGGACGCGCCGGCGTCACCGGAGACCTGCGTGCCCAGTCGCGCAACGACGGTGCCCCCAGGGCAGCATCCGAGGGCTACAAGCGGCCTTTCGTACCGGAGAAACGCTGGCCTGCGTCGGCAATGGCCGGACAGTCCGACTCGTCCAGCGAAACGGTGGCGACGGACCCACCGCCGCGTGATCGGCCCGGACGGTGTACGGGGGAAGGGATGCAAACGTGTCTGTGACTGACGTCCTGATCGGCAGCGCACCCGCGACGACGGCGGGTGCAAAGGTGAAACTGGCGCTCTGGCGCGCCGTCCGCACCCTGATCCAGGGCATCGCGGCCGCGTTCCCGAGCGCGGGCGCCGGCACGGTCGTGCTCTCGACGGGCTACTGGGAGACCTTCGTCTATGCGTGCCTCGCGGCGTTGATCACCGCCGTGGTCTCGTTCCTCCAGAACGTGGCGAGCTTCCTGCCCGACGACCCGACGCAGAAGCCCGCGGTGTAGGCAGGCGCACCGACCGGACGGCGGCGGAGTACGTATACCAACTGACCGCGACTCCGAAGGCAGGGCACCGACGCCGGGGATCACGTCGTCCACGACGGCACCTCCCTCGGCGGGCCGGGCTGCGCGTCCGGTCCCTGGCGCCAGGTTCGCGCGCACGGGACCGGGCAGCAAGGTTTCCGTCCGACGTCTGCCCTTCTGGACACGGGTGCGTCCGGGGGGCCGCGGTTCACGACGACGATCGCGTCGGCCTTGCGGACGGTCGACAGCTGGTGCGCGATGACGAGCGACGTGCGGCCGACGGGCGGCTCGGACCGCGGCCTCCGACTCGGAGTCGAGGTGGGCCGTCGCCTCGTCGAGGACGGCGACGTCTGGAGCTTTGAGCAGCGGCCGGGCGATCGCGAGCCCGCTGACGCTCGCCGCCGTGCAGCCGGTAGCCGCGATCGGTGACGACCGTCTGCAGGCCGTCCGGAAGCGAGGCCACGAGCGGCCAGATGTGCGCCTGGCGCAGGTACGCGCTTGAGGTCGTCGGAGGTGGCGTCGGGCCGGGCGAAGCGCAGGTTGCCGGCGATGGTGTCGTAGAGCAGGTGCGCCTCCTGGCTCACGACGCCGACGGTCCGCGCGCGGCGACTCCAGCGTTACGTCGCGCAGGTCTGCCCTGGCGACGCGGACGGCGCCGCTCAGGGGTGCTACATGCGTGTGACCAGCTGAGAGATTGTCGTCTTGCCCACGCCCGACGCCTGACGAGCGCGACCATGTGCCCGGCCGGGACGGCGAACGTCGCGTCGTGGAGCGCCGCATCGACGGGGTCGTGCCGCAGCCTCGCGGGGACTCGAGCGAGGCGAGCGAGACCTCGCCAGCGTACGGGTAGCGGAAACCGACGTGGTCCAGCCGCAGGCCGGCACCGTGGCGGGCGACGTCGGCACGCAGGTCGTGCGCGCCCGGGCGGTCGGGGACGGACCGCTGACGGCTGCCGTGGCGGTCGTCGACACGAGGGCCGTGGTGTCGACGTACGCCGAATGGTCTTGGATTGAGGCATGCTTGGGGAGTCGGCGAGCGGGCGAGCGGAGGATCGGACCCCACGTCTACCCCACGAATTCGCCGCACGGCGACGCTCGACGACAGTTCAAGGATGCGCGACGTTCACTGCCGCGCATCGCACAACTTCGCAGATCACGCACGGTTTCACGAGATGGTGCGACGCATCGGGGGAGAGGTTGTCGGCCCCGGGATCCTTCAAGGGGTCGCAGGTTCAAATCCTGTCAGCCCGAC
>Ga0256775_1000026_pt1 | contig 22298 bp, 14 predicted proteins | sample MC6MC0926MT_FD_186036 | JGI IMG/M metagenome (GOLD analysis project Ga0256775, IMG submission 186036) | Metatranscriptome of enriched soil aggregate microbial communities from Iowa State University, Ames, United States - MC6-MC0926-MT... | ecosystem: Environmental > Terrestrial > Soil >...
CGACGCCGACGCCCACCCCGACACCGACCGTGCCGACCCCGACTCCGACGAGCGGCCCCGCGACCTGCGCGGTGACCTACGGCGTCAACCAGTGGAACACCGGGTTCACCGCGAACGTCACGATCAAGAACACGTCCGCGAGCGCGATCAACGGCTGGACGCTGAAGTTCACGTTCCCGTCCGGCCAGACCGTCACGCAGGCGTGGTCCGCCAAGGCCAGCCAGTCCGGGTCCGCGGTGACACTCACGAACGAGTCGTGGAACGGCTCGCTCGCGCCGGGCGCCAGCACGCAGGTCGGGTTCAACGGGTCGCACAGCGGCACCAACACAGCGCCCTCGTCGTTCACGCTCAACGGCGGGGTCTGCGCGGTCGGCTGACGCAGCGGCCACCACGCACACCGGGCCGCACGGACACCCTCGGCGGGGGGTGACCGTGCGGTCCGGCTCTCGTCGTGCCCTTGGTCCGTGCTGCGCCGCGGACGCTTCCTCGCGAGCCCTGCCCCTTGACAGGACCCCACGACCGGCGCACAGTTGTAATCAATCGATCGGTTGATCAACAGAACGGTTGGAGACAGTGATGGTCGACTCCCTGGCGGACGAGCGGCTCGACCGGGCGTTCCTCGCCCTGGCCGACCCGGTCCGGCGCCGGATCGTCGCCCGCCTCAGCCGTGGCCCCGCCACGGTCAACGAGCTCGCCGCACCGTTCGACATCAGCAAGCAAGCCGTCTCGAAGCACATCCAGGTGCTCGAGCACGCGGGCCTGGTGACCCGGTCGCGCGATGCGCAGCGCCGGCCGGTGCACCTCGACGCCGCCACCCTGGAGGCCCTCACCGCGTGGATCGACCGGTACCGGCTGATCCACGAGCAGAGCTTCCGGGCGCTCGACGCGGTCCTCGCCGCCCAGGCGAGCACCGTCACGAACCAGCAGGACCCGCAGGACCCGAACCAGCAGGACACAGACCAGGAGGCAGGATCATGAGCAACCCCGTGACGATCGACGCGCCCGAGGGCGTGCCGTTCATCGACATCACCCGCGAGTTCGACGCCCCGGTGGCGGCCGTGTTCGAGGCGCACCGGCAGCCGGACCTCGTCCGGCAGTGGATGGGCCCGCGCGACCTCGCGATGGACATCAAGGAGTGGGACTTCACGTCCGGCGGCTCGTGGCGCTACGTGCACACGGCCCCCGACGGGCAGGGGTACGAGTTCAACGGCGTCTTCCACGTGGTCCGGGAGAACGAGTTCGCGATCCAGACGTTCGAGTTCGGCGGGTACCCCGACGTCGTCGCGATCGAGTCCATCGCGTTCGAGGACCTCGGCGACGGCCGCAGCCGCGTCCGGATCCACTCCACGTACCCGTCGCTCGAGTCGCGGGACGGCATGGTCGCGAGCGGCATGGACCAGGGCCTCACGCAGGGCTACGAGCGGCTCGACGCGCTCGTCGCCTGACCGCCTGCCCACACGGCACCACCCGCCCACACGGCACGAGGGCTCCCGACCGCATCCGGTCGGGGGCCCTGGTGCTCGGGACAGGCGCGCTCAGCGCATCGCGGCCGAGTGCCGCACGAGGCTCTCGGAGAGGGTCGTCGCCCCCGTGATCGCCGCGAGGATCGACTCGTAGCTGGCCGTCGCGGCGTCGAACGACCCGTTGTTGCGCCCGTGCCGCAGCACCTCGATCCGGTCGGACACGGCGCGGACGTCGTTCATGTTGTGGCTGATGAGGATCACGCCGAGGCCCAGGTCCCGCAGCCGCTCGATGTACGTGAGGACCTCGGCGGTCTGCGCGACGGACAGGGCCGCCGTGGGCTCGTCGAGCACGACGATCCGCGGAGAGCCGATGAGCGTGCGCGCGATCGCGACGGCCTGCCGCTGGCCCGCCGACAGCTCCGACAGGGGCGTGCGGACCGACGGGATCCGCAGCGTGAGGTCCCGCAGGATCTGGCGGGCGACCTGCTCCATCTTGCCGTCGTCGAGCAGCATCCCGTCCGTGAGCTCGCGTCCGAGGAAGATGTTCGACGTCACGTCGAGGTTCCCCGCGAGCGCGAGGTCCTGGAAGACCGTGGCGATGCCGAGCGCGTGCGCGGCCGACGGCGACGCGATGGTCTGCTCCTCGCCCCCGATCTCGATGATCCCCGAGTCGGGCGCGAGCACGCCGGAGATGATCTTCGCGAGCGTCGACTTGCCGGCCCCGTTGTCCCCGACGAGCGCCACGACCTCGTGCGCGTGGACGTCGACGTCCACGCCGACGAGCGCCTCGACCGCCCCGAAGCGCTTGCTGATCTGCCGGAGCGACAGCAACGGCACGCGTGCGCTCACGCTCATGTCCTCACCTGCTCCTCGTTGGGCACGTGGTCCTTGCAGTGAAACCCCAGTGTCTGTGGACGTCAATCGTCCCCCACCGCCTCCGCGAGCGCGCGCACCGGTTCGTCCGAACGGAGGACGAAGTCCGTCGACTGCAGCACGAGCTCGATCGCGCCGATCACCTCGGCGCGGTGTCCGAGCTCCGCGGGCAGCACCTCGAGGGGCGCGATCTGGTTGAGCAGGACCCGTTGCCGGATCGCCTCGCGCAACGGACCGAGCAGCATCTCGCCGGTCTCCGCGAGCTCGCCGCCGACCACGACGCACTGCGGGTTCACCGCCATGGCCAGGCCCGCGACCACCGCACCGATCGACGCGCCCGCGTCGGCGATGACCCGTGCGCAGCCCGGGTCTCCGTCCATGGCGCGCTGGATCACGTCGCGCAGCGCCATCGTGCCGTGGCTCGCGCGCAGCGGCTCGAGGAGCGCCTGCGCACCGACCACGGTGTCGAGGCAGCCGCGGCTCCCGCACCGGCAGATATCACCCTGCGGGTCGACCTGGACGTGCCCGATCTCCCCCGCTGTGCCCGCGAAACCACGGTGCAGCTGGCCGCCGAGCACGATGCCCGCGCCCGTCCCGTAGGACGCGCGGACGTAGACGGAGTCGCGGTACCCGCGGGAGGCGCCGAGCGCGCTCTCGGCGAGCGCACCCAGGTTCGCGTCGTTGTCGACGAACACCGGGCGGGCCAGCCGCTTGGACAGGACGTGCGCGATGTGCACCTCGTCCCAGCCGCGCATGATGCCGCGCACGGAGATCATCCCCGTCGCGGCGTCGACCGGCGCGGGCACGCCGATCCCGATGCCGACGACCTCGTCGAGCGACGACCCGACGCGCTCGAGCAGGTCCGCGATGAGCAACGCCGCGCGGTCCAGGCTCGTGTCGACCCGGTGCTCGTGCGGCAGCGGGAGCGTCTGCTCGGCGACGACCTCGTGCGTCACGTCGCCGAGCGCGATGCGCATGTGGCGGTGCCCGATGTGGATGCCGACCGCCAGACCCACGCGGCGGGCGAGCGTGACCATCTGGGCACGCCGCCCGCTGCGGGTGGTGCTGCGGGTGTCGACGACACCCGCAGCGAGGAGCTCCTTGACGATCGTCGAGACGGTGGCGGCCGACAGGCCGGTGGCGCCGGCGAGCTCCACCTGGGTGAGGCCGCCGTGGCGGTGCACCGTCTCGACGATGAGGGCTCGGTTGGCCTCGCGCAGCGAGGACTGCGAGCCTGACATGGCTACCCGTCCTCCCACGGCCGCGAGCCTAGACCGGGACGCGATCCGCCCACGCCCGTTCGATGACCTGGGCGTGGGCGAATCTGCGACCTCAGCGAGCCGCGCCGGCCCGCCGCTTGTTGTAGATGTCGAACGCGACCGCGAGCAGCAGGACCAGGCCCTTGATCATCTGCTGGACCGACTGGTCGTAGCCCAGGAGCGACATGCCGTTGCTCATGACACCCATGATCAGACCACCGACGACGGCACCGGTCACCCGACCGACGCCACCGGTGGTCGACGCGCCACCGATGAAGCACGCGGCGATCGCGTCGAGCTCGAACATCTCGCCAGCGCCGGGCTGCGCACCGTTGGACCGCGACGAGTAGACCGCGCCGGCGACCGCCGCGAGGAAGCCCATGTTGACGAAGATCCAGAAGTTGACCTTCCGCACCTTCACGCCGGACAGCTGCGCGGCCGACAGGTTGCCGCCGATCGCGTAGACGTGGCGGCCGAAGACCGTCTTGGTCGTGACGATCGTGTACACCATGATCAGCACGCCGAGGATGATCAGCACGATCGGCAGGCCACGCGAGCGGGCCAGCTGGTAGGCGAAGGCCATGACGACCAGCGCGACCAGCACGAGCTTCGTGATGAAGATCGGCATGGTCTCGACGACCTGCTGGTACTTGATGCGACCGGCACGCGTGCGGAACTGGCTGACGACGTACCCGATCACGGCGACCGCCGCGACGACGAGCGTGAAGACGTCGATCCCCTGGCCGCCGAGGAAGCCGTTGAGGAAGCCGCCGGCGATCTTCTGGTACGAGGCCGGGAACGGCGACAGCGAGACGTTGTTGAGCACCTGGAGCGTCATGCCGCGGAACAGCAGCATGCCCGCCAGCGTCACGATGAACGCCGGGATGCCCACGTACGCGACCCAGAAGCCCTGCCAGGCCCCCACGGCCAGGCCGACGGCGAGCGCGACGAGCACGCCGACCCACCACGGCTGGCCGTTCTTGATGACCAGCACGGCCGACACGGCACCCGTCAGCGCGACGACCGACCCGACCGACAGGTCGATGTGCCCGCCCACGATGACGATCAGCATGCCGATCGCGAGGATCAGGATGTACGAGTACTGCAGGACGATGTTGGTGACGTTGCCGGGGCTCAGCAGCACGCCGTCCGTCAGGATGGTGAACAGCCCGACGATGGCCACGAAGGCGATGAAGATCCCGCTCTGGCGCAGGTTCCTCGTGAAGAGGTCCTTGAACCCTGCTACGGCTGTCATCGAACCTGGTCCCTTTCCTTGGTCATGAGCTGCATCAGGTTCTCCTGAGTGGCCTGCTCACGCGGCAGCACACCGGTGACCCGGCCTGCCGAGAGCGTGTAGATGCGGTTGCAGATGCCGAGCAGCTCCGGCAGCTCGGACGAGATCACGAGGACCGCCTTGCCCTGCTCCGCCAGCTTGTTGATCAGCGTGTAGATCTCGTACTTCGCGCCCACGTCGATGCCGCGGGTCGGCTCGTCGAGGATGAGGACCTCGGGGTCCGTGAAGAGCCACTTGCTCAGCACGACCTTCTGCTGGTTGCCGCCCGAGAGCTTGCCCGCCAGGGCCGCCACCGTGGGCGCCTTGATGTTCATGCTCGTGCGGTAGCCCTCGGCGACCTTCGTCTCCTCGTTGGCGTTCACCCAGCCCAGCCGCGAGACCTTCTTGAGGTTCGCCGCGGTGATGTTGTTCCGGATGTCCTCGATGAGGTTGAGGCCGTACCGCTTGCGGTCCTCGGTGGCGTACGCGATGCCGTGCTCGATGGCCTCGGCGACCGTGCGCGTCTTGATCTCCTTGCCGTGCAGGAACACCCGGCCGGTGATGTTGCTGCCGTAGGTGCGACCGAACAGCGACATGGCGAGCTCGGTGCGCCCGGCGCCCATGAGACCCGCGAGACCGACGATCTCGCCCGCACGGATGTCGAGGCTCGCGCTGTCCACGATCACGCGGTCGGGGTCCGTCGGGTGGTGCACGGTCCAGTCCTCGATCCGCAGCACCTCGTCGCCGATGGTCGGCTCGTGGGGCGGGAAGCGGTGGCCGAGGTCGCGGCCGACCATGCCGCGGATGATGCGCTCCTGCGTGACGCCGTCGGCCTTCATGTCGAGCGTCTCGATCGTGCGACCGTCACGGATGATCGTGGTGTTGTCGGCGATCTCGGCGATCTCGTTGAGCTTGTGGGAGATCATGATGCACGTGATCCCCTGCTGCTGGAGCTGACGCAGGAGGCCGAGCAGGTGCTCGGAGTCGTTGTCGTTGAGGGCGGCGGTCGGCTCGTCGAGGATGAGGAGCCGGACCTCCTTGGACAGCGCCTTGGCGATCTCGACGAGCTGCTGCTTGCCGACGCCGAGCTGTCCGACGGGGGTGACCGGGAGCTCCTTCAGGCCGACGCGTGCCAGCAGGGCGGCGGCGTCCGCGTTCGCCTGGTTCCAGTCGATGACGCCGCGCTTGACCCGCTCGTTGCCGAGGAAGATGTTCTCCGCGACCGACAGGTACGGCACCAGCGCGAGCTCCTGGTGGATGATGACGACGCCCTGGGCCTCGGAGTCGTTGATCGACCCGAACTGCACCTCGTTGCCGTCGAGGAGGATCGTGCCCTCGTAGTCGCCGTGCGGGTAGACACCCGACAGGACCTTCATCAGCGTCGACTTGCCGGCGCCGTTCTCTCCGCAGATCGCGTGGATCTCGCCGCGCTCGACGGACAGGGAGACGTCCTGGAGGGCCTTCACACCGGGGAACGTCTTGGTGATGGACTGCATCTCGAGAATGGGGTCAGCCACGCGACCTCACCGTCCTTCCTTGCGATGGGCCCGACCGGGGCCGACCGGTCGGCGCTGCCCACGAGGGCGGGCGCCGACCGGTCGGCGGTCGGAGCTAGACCGGTCAGCCGGCCTGGCCGCTGGCCACCTCGTCGGCGGTCCAGTAGCCGGAGTCGATGAGCAGCGGCTGGATCTCGTCCTTGCCGACGATGTCGGAGCTCAGGAGGTAGGACGGGACGACCTTGACGCCGTTGTCGTACGACTCGGTGTCGTTCGCCTCGGGCGTGCCGCCCTTGAGGAACGCCTCAGCGGTCTTGACGGACTGGTCCGCGAGCTTGCGGGTGTCCTTGAAGATCGTCGACCACTGCACGCCGTCGTTGATCAGCTTGACCGAGGCGATCTCGGCGTCCTGGCCGGTGACGACGGGCATGCCCTCGGCGATGCCGGGGCCGTAGCCCGCGTTCTGCAGGGCCGTGATGATGCCGCGCGACAGGCCGTCGTACGGGGAGAGCACGCCCTGGACCTTGGAGCCGTCCGAGTACGTCGACGTGAGGAGGTCCTCCATGCGCTTCTGCGCCGTCTCCTGCAGCCAGCGCAGCGTGGCGACCTGCTCGATGTCCGTCTGGCCGGACTTCACGACGAGCGTGCCGTCGTTGATGTACGGCTGCAGCGTGTCCATCGCGCCCTTGTAGAAGAAGTGCGCGTTGTTGTCGTCCAGCGAGCCGGCGAAGAGCTCGACGTTGAACGGGCCCTTCTTGTCGCCGGCGGAGCCGTCCGCCTTGAGGACGCCGAGGCCCGTGAGCAGCGAGGTGGCCTGCTGGACGCCGACCTTGTAGTTGTCGAACGTGACGTAGAAGTCGACGTTCTCGCTGTCGCGGATGAGGCGGTCGTACGCGATGACCGGGATCTTCGCGTCGGCGGCGGCCTGCAGCTGGTTCGCGAGGGCCGTGCCGTCGATCGAGGCGATGATCAGGAGGTCGGCGCCCTTGGTGATCATCTGGTCGATCTGCTGCTGCTGGGTCGGGATGTCGTCGCCCGCGTACTGCAGGTCGACCTTGTACCCGGCCTTCTCGAGACCCGACTTCACGGCGTCGCCGTCGGCGATCCACCGCTCCGAGGTCTGCGTCGGCATCGCGACGCCGACCGTGAGGTCACCCTTGTCGCCTCCGGCTGCGCCCGAGGAGTCGTCCGTGCTGCCGGCGCCGCCACCCGAGCACGCGGCGAGGCCGAGTGCGACAACCGCACCCATCGCCGCGAAAGTGATCCGTCGCATGTGCTGTGCTCCTTCTCGTCGTTGAGAGAACCGGGACGACGGACCTGCGAGCGCGGTGCTCATCAGTCCCCCGCAGCCGCTCCGCTGCTCGGGCCGTGTCCCGACTGCGTCCCGCGGTGATGTGGGTCACCGGAGTGGCAGTGCCCATACGCTCTTGTATTCGGTTCTCGAAGTCAAGCGCGGATGACCCCTGCGCGCATTACGAACTCATCACGATCAGGTCGCGGATCGGCGCGAGATGTGAGCGCTAACAGTCGAAGCCATCGGCTCCGATACTTCCGTTGCCTTCGAGTGGCGAATGCATAGCGGCCGTTCCCCGTAGGCGGAGTCCAGTAGACGGGCTCGGGTGGCCCAGCCCGCGAGACGGACGACGGCGGACGAGCCCCACCAGGGCCCGTCCGCCGTCGTCCTCCATCTTCACCCGGTGGTGAGAGGTCTGCGGCCCCCTCACCACCGGCCCCCTACCTCCGGCTCACCACCAGCCGTGACCCGACGAGTGCCCCGGGGACGCCTTCTCGACGAGCACCGCCACGGTCCGCGGCGGCACCGTCACGGTGCCCGTCGTCGACGCCCACGTGGTCCCGCGGACCACCGGGTCGCTCCCCCGCTGCTGCACGGGAGACAGCTGCAGCCGGTGGCCCTTGAGGTCGCCGACGGTCTGCGTCGTCGCCTCGTCCGACGCGTTCACCACGACGAGCACGCCCTCGAGCGAGCGGTCCACGTCGTTGCTCCAGCACCGCGTCCGTGGGTCCCAGCCCGCCCGGTCGTCGATCCGCATGACGACCACACCGGGGTCCGCGTCCGGCCCGGAGCCCGGGAACGACACCTTCCGCTCGATGAGGTCCGCCGACCCCAGCCGGAACAGCGGCGTCGAGAACCGCAGCCGCAGCAGGTCGTCCGCGGCCTTCGACGCGGTCGCGATGTCCGCCGGCGTCGGCTTGAGCGCCGGGTCGGCCAGCAGCGGCTGCTGGAACGGCCACTTCGCCTCGTTGTCGGCCTTCGGCGGCAGCCCGCGGCCGAAGCCGTTGTCCTGGCCGGACAGGTCGAGGCCGTTGAACCAGTCGCCCGAGTTGTAGCTGTTGCGGTCGAGCGACTTGCTGCGCAGCAGGTCGGCGCCCGCGTGCCAGAAGCTCGGCGTCTGCGCCAGGGCCGTCGTCGCGAGGCTCACCGTGTTCATGCGCACCCGGTCGGCCATCGGCGTGGAGGTCGGCAGCTTGTACGTCAGCGAGTCCCACAGGGTCTCGTTGTCGTGCGCGTCGACGTACGTGATGACCTCCTCCGGCGAGTCCGCGTACCCGGCCGGCTGGCCGTTGTACTGGATCTCGCTGCCCTTCTGGACGGTCCCCGCGCTCGTCTCGAACGCGAAGTCGCGCAGGTTGCCCGCCATCCCGAGCCGCACGAGATCCGCATCGTGCCGAGCGCGCGCCAGCTGGTCGGCGGTGGAGCCGTTGACGGCGTCGCCGTTCGGGTCCGTCCCGCCGCCCGAGCCGAAGCCCTGGATGCGCGGGTTCTCGTCGAACGGACCGCCGCCACGGACCGCGTCGCGCAGCCGGTCGGAGAACGTGCCGATGCCCGTCCCGCCGAGCTGCCCCTGCGTCGCCTGGGTGAACAGCGCGTTGTTCGCCACCTCGCCGAAGTTCCAGCCCTCGCCGTACAGGTAGACGTTCCTGCCGTTCACGCCATCCTTGCGGACGGTCAGCGCGTCGAGCGCCTTGCGGACCGCCTTCATGTTGTCCACCGAGTGGTGGCCCATGAGGTCGAAGCGGAAGCCGTCGACCTTGTAGTCCTTCGCCCACGTGACGACCGAGTCGACCATGAGCTTGCCGGCCATGGCGTGCTCGGTGGCGACGTTCTGGCAGCACGTCGACGTCTCGACGGCGCCGGTCGCGTTGAGCCGCTGGTAGTAGCCCGGCACCACACGGTCGAGCACCGACCCGGGGGCCTGCCCGCTCGCCGTCGTGTGGTTGAACACCTGGTCGAGCACCACCTGCAGGCCGTCCGCGTGCAGCGCGCCGACCATGGTGCGGAAGTCGGCGACCCGACCGCCGCCCTCCTGGTGCACGGCGTACGAACCCTCGGGCGCCTGCCAGTGCAGCGGGTCGTAGCCCCAGTTGAACCCGTCGGTGTCGGCCACGGCCATGACGCAGGCCTGCTGCTGGTCGGAGTCCGGCGGGTACGACGCGAGGTCGCAGTCCGGGGTGGCCTGCTTGCTGCGGTCCTCCTCGATCGACGCGATGTCGAACGTCGGCAGCAGGTGCACGGTCGTGAGGCCCGCGTCCGCGAGTTCGCGCAGGTGCTTCGTGCCCGCGCTACGGTCCGCGAACGCCAGGTACGTGCCGCGGTGCGCGGCCGGGACCGTGGGGTCCGAGATCGAGAAGTCGCGCACGTGCAGCTCGTAGATCGTCTGGTCCACGGGCGTGACGACGGGCTGCTTCGCCTTCTCCCACGCCTTCGGCCGGAACGCCTTGTCGGCCAGGTCGACGAGCACCGAGTGCGTGCTGTTCAGGGTCAGCGCGACCGAGTACGGGTCCGTGACCTGGTTGACCTCGACCTTGCCCGTGCTCGGCGCGAAGACCGTGACCTCCCACAGGTACCCGGCACCGGCCCACTGCGTGCGGCCGTCGACCGTCCACGAGCCGTCGGGCTCACGGTGCGCGGCGACACGCGTCGGCGAGCCGGTCGTGTCGAGCCCGGCCTTCGTCGCGGGCCAGACGAGCAGGTCCACGTCCTGGGCGGTCGGCGCCCAGAGCGCGAGGTGCGGCACGCCGTGCGACCACGTGGTGCCGAGCGCGCGCTTGCCCGCCGCCTTGGCGTAGAGGTCGTCGAGCACGCCGGGGATCTGCACACCCGTCGCGGCCTGCAGCGTGCCGTCGGACGCGGCCTGCGTGACGAGCAGCTCACCGCGCAGCAGCTCTCTGACGGCCGCCTTGTCCGCGCCGACGTGCAGCGCGAGCGAGCCCGCGAGCTGCGGGAAGCGCTTGAGCTGCTTGTCGGTGAGACCGCCCGCGTCGTACGTGAGCGGCGCCGGGGTGCCGTCGCCACCCGTGACCGCGCCGTCGACGACCGCGAGCGCACCGGTCGCCGAGGAGTGCAGCTGCCACACGAGCGTCGACGGGTCCGTGCCGGACGGCACCAGGTTCGCCGGCCACGCGACCGTGGACGCGTCGACCCACTGCGCGAGCGACTGGGCGGTGCCGGGGAGCGGCGGCTCGCTCACCTCGACGGTGAGGACGTGCGTCGCGAGCACGTAGGAGAACGTCACCGGCTTGCCGCCGGGCGCCGAGAACGCGATGTTCGCGCCGCCGGGAGCGCCGCCCGCGCCGTAGTTCTCGTCCCACGACAGGTTGTGCGCGACCTTCACCTCGTACGCGCCCTCGGGCAGCTTGTCCGTGGTGAACGTGTACGTGCCGTCGCCGTCGGGGTCCTCGAGCAGCGTCGCGAGGCAGTCGGGCGCCCAGTCGCCCTCGCAGCCGAGCTCGCTGTTCGTCGAGCCGGGGACGGTGAGGATCGGCCCCTGCGCGGTCGACGTGAACCAGTGCGTCACCGGGTCGTAGTAGAACGTCACCGGGCCGTCGGCGGCGAGCGTGTATGTCACGTTCCCACCGCCGGGGGCGCCGCCGGCGCCGTAGTTCTCGTCCCACGAGCCGCCGATCGCGACCTTGTACTCGTACGTGCCCGCGGGCAGGTCGAACGTGCCGTGGTAGATGCCGTCCGAGAACTGCGTGAGCTTCGCGTCCGCGCAGTCGGGCTGCCAGTCGCCCGGGCATCCCATCTCGGAGTTGTGGCTGCCGGGGACGGTGACGAGCAGGTCGCCGCCACCGCCGCCGCCCGTCGTCTCCTCGCCGTCGACGCGGTTGCCGACCGACGCGAACGTCGAGCCCGCCGCCTTGTCGCCCGCGGCGTCGACCGTGACCGCGCGGTACTCGACGAGCGTGCCGGGCGCGAGCCCGTCGAGGTCCGCGAACACGCCCGGGGCCGTCGTCTCGGCCGTGCCGAGCGGCGTCCACGTGCCGTCGCCGACCACGCGGTACGCGAACGAGGTCTGGCTCCAGACGTCGTCGGGCACGTCCGCGCTCACCGGCACCTCGCCGCTCAGGCCTGCACCGGGCGCCGGGGCCGTCACCGTGACCGGGCCGGCCGTCGCGGGTGCCCCGACCTGCACGTCGGCCCGCAGCACGATCGCGCCGAGCGCCGGGATCGTGACGGACACCGTGCCGTCGGCCGCGGCCGTCGCACCCGTCGTCGTGCCGTACAGCGCGTCGAAGTGCGCACCCGGCGTGAGGGTGTCGATCGTGACCGTCGCCGGGGACGTGCCGTTGTTGAGTGCGACGAGGTGCTCGACCTTCTCGGTCGCGTCGACGCGGCTGAACGCGTACACCGCACCGTTCGAGTACCGCTCGATCTGCGCGCCGTCCTGGAGGGCGGGCGTGCTCCGCCGCAGCTCCGCGAGGGTCTTGATGTGCTGGTAGAGCACGCTGTCGGTGTCGTAGCGGTCCACCGAGCCCGCGGTCGTGCCGTCGAGCAGCGGCTGGTTCGCGTACTCGTCGACCTGCGTCGCGAACAGCGACTGCCGGGCGTCCTTGTCGCTGCCGTTCATCGACCCGGCGCCCTCGAAGCCCTGCTCGTCGCCGTAGTAGACGACCGGCTGGCCGCGCGACAGGAACATGAGGTCGTGCGCGAGCTCGGAGCGCGCCTGCGGGTCGGAGCCGTCCTTGACGAAGTAGCCGATGCGACCCATGTCGTGGTTGCCGAGGAACGTCGGCAGGGCCTGCGCGTTCGTCGTCGGCGTCGTGTACCGGTCGTCGCCCTGGTACAGCGTGTGGAGCAGGCCGGCCGACGCGCCGCGCGCGTAGTTCGACGCGGCGGACTGGAACGTGAAGTCGAGGACGGCGTCCATGTCGCTGTCGCGCAGGTACGGCGCGAGCTTGACCGGGTCGGCGTCGTAGACCTCGCCGAACATGAAGAAGTCGGGGTTGCCCTGCGCCGTCGCGTGCGCGTGCACGGCGGTCGTGAACTTCTGCCAGAACTCGAAGTTCACGTGCTTCGCGGTGTCGATGCGGAAGCCGTCGACGCCGAGGTCGACCCAGCCGTCGTAGACGTCGACGAACCCGTTCACGACCTCCGGGTTCTCCGTCATGAGGTCGTCGAGGCCCGAGAAGTCGCCGTACGTCGTCGACTCACCGCTGTAGGTCGAGTCACCCCTGTTGTGGTACAGCGTGACGTCGTTCAGCCAGTCCGGGACCTTGACGTGCGCGTCCTCGGGCTTGACCACGGGCGTGTACGGGAAGGACGTCGCCGGGTCCATGGTCGGGAACGTGTCGCCGCCCGCGTACGTGTGCGGGTCGAAGGCGTTGCCGTCCGCGTCCTTGTACGGGCTCGTGCTCTGCGGGACGTACGTGTACTTCTGCTGCGCGTAGTCGATGACGTCCGCGGTGTGGTTCGTGATGATGTCGAAGTACACCTTGATGCCGCGCGCGTGCGCGTCCGCGATCAGGGCCTCGAGCTCGGCGTTCGTGCCGAGGTGCGGGTCGATCTGCGTGAAGTCGGTGATCCAGTAGCCGTGGTACCCGGCCGACACGTTCGCGCCGGTGCCCTGGACCGGACGGTTCTTGAACGACGGCGTGAGCCAGATCGCGGTGGTGCCGAGGCCCTGGATGTAGTCGAGCTTGTCGCGCAGGCCCGCGAGGTCGCCGCCGTGGTAGAAGCCCTTGTCGGTCTTGTCGAGGCCCGTCGTGAGCCGGTCACCCGTGAGCCCGCCGGTGTCGTTGGACGGGTCACCGTTGGCGAACCGGTCGGTCATCGCGAAGTAGAAGGTGTTGCCCGCGCCGGGGTCGCGCACGGGGTCCGCGACGATCGCGTCGTCGGCTGCGGTGTAGTCGCCGGCGAGGTCGAGCGGGGTCAGCGCGGTGCGGTGCGTCGTGTCGTCGTACGTGAAGCGGATCGTCGACGGCCCGGCGACCACGAGCGGGGTGTCGGCGCTGCCGCCGTCGCCGCCGTACGACTCGTCCCACGCGTCGTCGATCGCGACCTTGTAGTGCCAGGTGCCGGCCGGGACCTGGAGGTCGGCGCTGTAGTGGCCGCTCCCGTCCGGGACGAGCTCGGTCGCGGCGCACGCGGGCTGCCAGTCCTCGGTGCAGCCGAGCTCGCTCTGCAGGTCGCCGACGAGCGCCGCGGTGCGGTCGGCGGCGGATGCGGGGGCGGCGCCGACCGCGGCCGTGGTGCCGGCGAGCGCGAGCACCACGGCGAGCGAGGACAAGCCCGCGACGGGTCGGGACAGCACGGGGGTGGGACGCGACATGGCGACTCCTTCGTCGTCCCGGCACGGCCGTGTGCCGGGGTCAGCGCCGACCGTACCGACTTGCCGCAAGTTGCAGCAAGGGTTTCAGACCAATCGGTGACGACGGGGCCAATCGGACGATATCGACGGACCGCGGAACCGCATCCCGGCGCGAGCCGGTGGCGGGCGCTGCGGCGCCCGCCACCGGCCGAGGACTCAGCTGCCCAGGCTGAAGTCCCCGACGCGGACCGTGGAGTCGAACACCAGGTAGACGTCGTGACGACCCCGCAGCGACCCGTGCGAGGGGCCCTGGCCGTGGCCCTTCCCCGGCCCGCGACCGCCGTCGAGCGCGGCCGTGACCGTCGCGTACGTGTACCTGTCCCCTGTGCTCGCCACGGTCGCGGTCCCGACGAGCCGTCCGGTCGGCGAGTCGAGACGGACCTGGATCGTGCCGTTGCCGGCGTCGGCCTTGGCGACCGAGGCCGTGAACGTCCGCGTGCCCTTGCCGAGGTCGGCGTCCTTGAACGCGACCCAGCTGCCCGCCGCCGTCTGGATCGACGTGCCGGACACCTTCGACCGGTCCACGAGCTCGATGCCCTGGTACGCGTCGAAGTTCTGCGCCTGCGTCGTCCTCGACAGGTCGCGCGCGGGGATCTTCTCGCCCTTGACCTGCACGACGGCCTTCTGGCGGATGTCCGCCGACGAGGCGCCGACCAGCACGTCGTACGCGCTCTGCTCGACGACCCACTTCTCGCGCGTCACGTCCCAGTGGCCGAGGTCGGACACCGGCACCGCGAGCTCGACCGTCGTCGTCTGCCCGGGGTCGAGGCTGACCCGGTCGAACGCGCGCAGCTGCTTGATCGGCTGCGGGTCGCGCGAGTCGCGCTGGTGCGTGTAGAGCTGCACGACCTCGTCACCGGCGCGGCGGCCGGTGTTCGTGACGTCGACGCGGGCCTTGATCGTCCCGTCGGCCTTCTTGTCCACGCGCAGGTGGGAGTACCGGAAGGACGTGTACGACAGGCCGTAGCCGAACGGGTAGAGCGGCGTGGTCGTGTCGTACAGGTAGGTCTGGCCGCTCGAGATGATGTCGTAGTTCATCAGGTCGGGCTGCAGGTCCGTCGCGCTCGCCGGCCACGTCTGCGTGAGCCGCCCGGCGGGGTTCGTGTCGCCGAACAGCACGTCCGCCACCGCATGACCGGTCTCCTGGCCGGCGTGCGTGGTCCAGACGATCGCCGGGACGTGCTGCTGCAGCCACGTGATGGTGTCCGGGTAGCTCGTCTGGAGCACGACGACCGTGCGCGGGTTGGCCGCGACGACCGCCTCGACCAGCGCCTCCTGGCCCGCGGCCAGGTCGAGGTCCGCGCGGTCGTGGTCCTCGCGGCCGTTGATGAACGGCATGCTGCCGACCACGACGACGGCCACGTCGGCCGCCTTCGCCGCGGCGACGGCGGCGTCGGTGCCGCTGGAGACCAGCTCGCGCGAGAACTCCGTCGCCTGGTCCGCGGTCGCGGCGCCCAGCGCCAGCGCACCGTTCGCGTCGACGGTCAGGTACTGCTTGCCGTACGACGGCGCCCAGTTGAACGCCGACTCGTAGCCCGCGTACTTCAGCACGACGTTGCCGTCGGGCCGGTCCTCGATCGTGAACTGCTGCTGCACGAACCAGCCATTGGGCTGCGCCTGGTCGTTCGCGAAGCCGCTCCAGTTGTAGCCGACGTACTTGCCGTTGGCGGCGTTGCGCAGCGTGACGATGCCGCTGCCCCAGTCGAAGACGTCGAACTGCGCGGTCGCGTCGGCCGTCGTCGCACCCTCGGTGATCGCGGCGCCGGACTCTCCCGCACCGCCGCTCAGGTACTTGCCGGTCGCCGGGTCCTTGAGCGCGATGCGGTCGACGCCCTCCGTGCCGGTGACCGTGCCGCCCGCACCGACGCGCTCGGTGATGCCGTCGAGCGCGGTCACGGTGTAGGGCGGCGTGCCCCCGTACCAGTCGGTGTACGTGGTGTCGGCGAGCGGGCCGACCACGGCGACGCTCTTCGTGTGGTCCGCGTCGAGCGGCAGCGCGTTCTTCTGGTTCTTCAGCAGCACCATCGCCTCGCCGGCCGTGGTGCGCGCGAGGTCACGGCTCGCCTGCGTGTCGACCGCGTCCATCGTGATGCCCCCGTACGGGCCGCCGTCCGGGTCGAACTCGCCGAGCCGGAACCGGATCGACAGCTCGTGCGACGCCGCGGTGTCGATGTCCTCCTGCGTGAGCAGGCCCTGCGCGAGCGCCTCCTTGACCGCCGTGATCGTCGGCTGGGGGTTGTTGTCGTTGACCGTGTGGTTGTCGAGGCCCGCCTTGATGAGCGCGGCATCCGCCTCGGCCTGCGTGTCGTAGTAGTCCTCGGAGTCGACGAGGTTCGCCGGGGCGTTCGCGTCGCTCACGTTGAACAGCGTCTTGTCCGTCCACGACCGCACGGTCGAGTCGAGCGTGGGGTCGACGGTGGCCGGACGGCCGTTGACGAGGTTGTACGACGCCATCACGCCGGTGGCCGCGTCCGCGCTGATCGCGGGCTTGAACGCCTGCTCGTCGTACTCGTGCAGCACGCGCGGCGGCACCGACGAGTTGCTCGTGTCGCGGTGCACCTCGTTGTTGTAGGCGAGGTAGTGCTTCAGCGTCGGGGCGGTCTTCAGGTAGAACGGGTCGTCGCCCGACATGCCCTTGCCGTACGCGGTCGACATCGCGCCCGTGAGCAGCGGGTCCTCCGAGTACCCCTCCTCGTTGCGGCCCCACCGCGGGTCGCGCAGCAGGTTGACGACGGGCGCCCACAGGTTGAGCCCCCACATGCCCGGGTCCGTGGCGTGGTACCCGCGCGCCTCGTCGCCGACCACGGTGCCGACCTGGTGCAGGAGGTCGGTGTCCCACGTGCTCGCGAGGCCGACGGCCTGCGGGAACGTGGTCGCGGTGGCCGTGTGCACCACGCCGTCGGCCGGCGACGTGGTCCACGCCAGGCCGTGCAGCGCCTCGGTGCCGCTGCGGAAGTGCCCGATGCCGAGCCGCGGCACCGGCAGCGGGAACTGGTGGAGGAGGGAGATCTCCTCGTCCTGCGTGAGCCTGCCGAGCAGGTCGTCGATGCGGGTCTGCAACGGCAGGTCGGGGTCGCGGAACGGGTAGTCCTCCGCCTGGGCGGAGGTGGCGGGCACGAGCCCGACGAGCGCCAGGCTCACGACGCCCGACACCGCCCAGCGTTGCCTCGATGAGAACCTCACAGCTGGAACCCCCTCGGTCCACGGCGTCGCTGCGCCGCGCAGATGTGGTGTGGTTCGCCATCCGTCAGGGCAGGGGATGCCGCCGCACGACGTGGTGCGGTGGCGCGACGGGGCCGGCGCCCGGTGCGATCTCCCGACGGCTCTGACGGTCGATGACGAGGGACGTTGCCGAGGGCATCGAAGCGCTTCGACATCCCGGCAATGACGACCGTAGGGGCTGTCCGTGACGGGTGTCAACGGGAGGATTCAGGTGCTGGACGCCCTCCGGACGTCCCACGTGGTCACAGGCCCCGCAGGCGCTCCACGCGCTCGGCGAGGTCGTCCGCTGCCTCGTCGGCGACCTCTACGAGCTTGTCGCGGCTCGTCGCGCCCGACACCAGCGTCACGTGCCGTGGCCGCACGCCGAGCGCGTCGGCGACCGCACGCAGGGCGCCCTCGGTGGCGGCGCCGTCGACCGCGCGCGCCGTCACCGCGACGACGAGCCGGTCCCCGTGCAGGCCACCGACGGACGTCCGCGACGCCCCTGGGCGCACCCGGATGGCGACGCGCACGATCGACCCGGCCGGTCCGACCAGTCCGTGCTCAGACCAGGCCCAGCACGCGGACCGCGTCCCGCTCCTCCACGAGCTCCGCGACCGACGCGTCGATCCGCGCGCGCGACGGGCCGTCGACGTCCAGGCCCTGCACGATGCGCCACTCGCCACCCTCGGACGTCACCGGGAACGACGAGATCAGGCCCTCCGGGACCCCGTACGAGCCGTCCGACACCACGCCCGCCGACGTCCAGTCACCTTCCGGTGTGCCGTGCACCCACGACCGCACGTGGTCGATCGCCGCGTTCGCCGCGGAGGCCGCCGATGACGCGCCGCGCGCCTCGATGATCGCCGCGCCGCGCTTCGCCACCGTCGGGATGAACGTGTCCGTGACCCACGCGTCGTCGGCGACCACCTCGAGCGCGGGTCGGCCGCCGACCGTGGCGTGCGACAGGTCCGGGAACTGCGTCGCCGAGTGGTTGCCCCAGATGGTCAGGCGCGCGATGTCCGCGACGCGTGCGCCCGTGCGTGCGGCCAGCTGCGAGACCGCCCGGTTGTGGTCGAGGCGCGTCATCGCCGTGAACCGGTCCGCCGGCACGTCCGGCGCGTGCTGCTGCGCGATGAGCGCGTTCGTGTTCGCCGGGTTCCCCACCACGAGCACCCGCACGTCGTCGGCCGCGCCCGCGTTGATCGCCTCGCCCTGCGGCTTGAAGATCCCGCCGTTCGCGGACAGCAGGTCGCCGCGCTCCATCCCGGCCGTACGCGGCCGCGCACCGACGAGCAGCGCGACGTTCGTGCCGTCGAACGCGGCGCGCGCGTCGTCGAAGATGTCGATGCCGTCGAGCGTCGCGAACGCGCAGTCGTCGAGCTCCATCGCGGTGCCCTCGGCCGCCTTGACCGCCTGCGGGATCTCGAGCAGCCGCAACCGGACCGGGGTGTCCGCGCCGAGCATCTGGCCGGAGGCGATGCGGAACAGCAGCGCGTAGCCGATCTGGCCGGCGGCACCGGTGACGGTCACGTTCACGGGCTGGTTCACGGGCACGGACGGGCTCCTTCGGTCGGCCGCCGGGGGGCAGCTGCTGCTGGCGTCGGCACGCGCCGCCGGGGCCGAGGACGTGCCCTGACGCGCTACCGGCACGCTACCCGCAGGAACGACGACGGCGCCCGCCCGGAGGACCGGGAGGGCGCCGTCGTGCCGTGCGAGGTCAGGCCAGCTTCGCCGCGAGGTTCGCGTCGAGCGTCGCGAGGAACTCCTCGGTCGTCTGCCACGCCTGGTCCGGGCCGACGAGCGCGGCGAGGTCCTTCGTCATGGCGCCCGACTCGACCGTCTCGATGACGACCTGCTCGAGCGTCTCCGCGAACTGCGTGACCTCGGGGGTGTTGTCGAGCTTGCCGCGGTGCTTGAGGCCGCCCGTCCACGCGAAGATCGACGCGATCGGGTTGGTCGACGTCGGCTTGCCCGCCTGGTGCTGGCGGTAGTGGCGCGTCACCGTGCCGTGCGCCGCCTCGGCCTCGACGGTCTTGCCGTCCGGGGTCATGAGGACCGACGTCATGAGGCCCAGCGAGCCGAAGCCCTGCGCGACCGTGTCTGACTGCACGTCACCGTCGTAGTTCTTGCACGCCCAGACGTAGCCGCCCTCCCACTTCATGGCCGCAGCGACCATGTCGTCGATGAGGCGGTGCTCGTACGTGAGGCCGGCGGCGTCGAACTGGTCCTTGAACTCGTTGTCGAACACCTCCTGGAAGATGTCCTTGAACGCGCCGTCGTACGCCTTGAGGATCGTGTTCTTCGTCGACAGGTACACCGGGTAGCCCCGCTGCAGGCCGTACGCGAACGACGCCCGCGCGAAGTCGCGGATCGAGTCGTTGAAGTTGTACATGCCCATCGCGACGCCGCCACCCTCGGGGTAGGCCACGACCTGCTGCTGGATCGGCTCGGAGCCGTCCGCGGGCGTGTACGTGAGGGTCAGCGTGCCGGCGCCGGGGACCTTGAAGTTGGTCGCCTTGTACTGGTCGCCGTGGGCGTGACGGCCGATGATGATCGGCTTGTTCCAGCCCGGGACCAGGCGCGGGATGTTGCTGATGATGATCGGCTCGCGGAAGACGACGCCGCCGAGGATGTTGCGGATCGTGCCGTTCGGCGAGACCCACATCTTCTTCAGGCCGAACTCCTCGACGCGCGCCTCGTCGGGCGTGATCGTCGCGCACTTGACGCCGACGCCGTGCTCCTTGATGGCGTTCGCCGCGTCGATCGTCACCTGGTCGTCGGTGGCGTCGCGGTTCTGGATCGACAGGTCGTAGTACCGCAGGTCGATGTCGAGGTACGGGTGGATCAGGCGGTCCTTGATGAACTGCCAGATGATGCGCGTCATCTCGTCGCCGTCGAGCTCGACGACCGGGCCGACGACCTTGATCTTCGCCATGCGGGATCTCCTGTGATGGGGACTGGTGAGGAGGCCGGCCGGGACGGCGGTGGTGACGCAGCGCAGGCCGGCGCGGGTCCGCCGACAAGATTACTCGACATCGAGAGATCTCTGGGAACCGGTGCAGCGCGGGCGGCCACGACCGGGAGCCGCACAGCACGCGCACAGGCGGCACAGGGGAAAGCGTCCGAGGCACGGCCTCCCCGTGACCTGGGGCGACGGGTCCTGGCATATTGGGCCGATCAACGGCGAACCCGGCGGGACCCTCAGCGCCCGTCCGCAGCCGACCGTCCCGCACGCGACACGACAGGACCAACATGTCCCACGACAATCCTGACCAGCCCACCGGTACGCCCGCCCCCGAGGACGTCAGCGCCGCTGCTGCCGCCGACGCCGCGGCCCCGGCCGCGCCGGTCGAGCCCGCCCCGGTCGAGACGCCGGCCGCCGCAGCCCCGGTGCCGCCCGCGCCGGTGCCGCCCGCGCCCGTCCAGCGCGAGGCCGTGGAGCCCGAGGTCGACGACGAGGTCGACGCGTACGTCGTGCCCGCCGGCACCGTCGTGACGGCCGGCCCCGGCCTCGTGTCCCGCGTGGGCGCGGAGGCGTTCGGCACGTTCTTCCTGGTGCTCGCCGGCCTCGGCACGGCCCTGTACGCGCAGGTCACGGGTGCTGGTGCGCTCGCCGTCGCCCTGGCGTTCGGCGTGGCCGTGCTCGCCGGCATCGCGGCCGTCGGCCACGTCTCGGGCGGCCACTTCAACCCGGCCGTGACGTTCGGTGCAGCGCTCGCCGGCCGCACCAGCTGGAAGGACGTGGTCCCCTACTGGCTCGCGCAGCTCGTCGGCGGTGCCGCCGCCTCGTGCGTCCTCTACGTCGTCATCACGACGCTGCCGGCCCTCGACAAGAACGAGAAGAGCTTCTTCTCGTCGGTGGCGAACGGGTACGAGGCGCACTCGCCGATCGCGGCACAGACCCAGGGCCAGGGCTTCTCCTGGATCGGCGCCGGCCTCATCGAGCTCGTCGTCGCCGCGGTGTTCGTCGGCGTCATCCTCGCGGTCACCGACCGCCGCTCCGCCAAGGGCAACGCGCCGGTCGCGATCGGCCTGACGCTGTCGGCGCTCATCCTCGTCGCCATGCCCGTCACGAACGCGTCGCTCAACCCGGCCCGCTCCGTGGCCGCCGCGCTGTTCAGCGAGAGCTGGGCCTGGAGCCAGATCTGGCTGTTCTGCGTCGCACCGCTCGTCGGCGCCGCGATCGCCGCGCTCGTCTACCGCGCGTTCGCGGCCGAGCCGATCGAGGACAACCTCCTCGAGGAGGACGAGGTCTATGTCACGACCGACGACGTCGTCGTGGTCGAGGGCCGCTGACCGCACCTGCTCCGTCACGGACGCCCCGGGCCGCTCGGCCCGGGGCGTCCGTCGTCTGCGGCGCCGGCGTCCGTCGTCCGCGGCTCGGGTGGCCGGCCGTCCACGGGTCGGGTGGCCGGATCAGGCGACCGGATACGGCGGCCGGCGGGGCACTCAGCGCGAGCCGGCAGGCAGGATCTGTGCGAGAAAGGCGATGCCCCCCGCGAACGTCAGGAGCACGAGCACGTCGAACGGGCGCGACCGCACCGACACCGCGACGGGACCGGGCGACGGCAGGACCAGCCGCACGACGGCGCACACCGCCGTCACCGCCGCCAGAGCCAGTGCACCGGCCCTCGTGCTGACCAGCAGCGCGACCGCCACGGCCACGAGGATGCCCGCGCTCGTCCACCACAGCGACGCGTTCCTGGACGCCTGCAGCGACGCCCGGGCGATGGTCCGGGGGTCGAGCGCCGCCTCTTCGACGGGCACGGGACCGGTCACGGCGGGCGGCTCGACGGGTCGCCCGACGGGGCCGCCGTGCACACGCTCCTGGACCATCGATCACCCCTTTCCCCGGGAGACTACCGTTGCCCGGGTGACGGCCCGGACCCCCGCCCCGCCTGTCGTGGCCGACGGGCCCGCACCGCAGCCCGCTCCCCCGCCGGTGCCTCCCCGTCACGTCGCCGTGGCGGGCGCCGGCCTCGCGGCGACGCAGACCGTCGCGGCGCTGCGCGAGGCGGGCTTCGACGGCCGGGTCACGGTGCTCGGCGCCGAGACCGTCCCGCCGTACGACCGGCCGCCGCTGTCCAAGCACCTGCTCGACCGCCCGGGTCCGACGTGGC
>Ga0256775_1000031_pt1 | contig 21474 bp, 22 predicted proteins | sample MC6MC0926MT_FD_186036 | JGI IMG/M metagenome (GOLD analysis project Ga0256775, IMG submission 186036) | Metatranscriptome of enriched soil aggregate microbial communities from Iowa State University, Ames, United States - MC6-MC0926-MT... | ecosystem: Environmental > Terrestrial > Soil >...
CCTCGCCCCGCTCGTCCGGGCGGCCGTCGCACCGGTCTGCCGCGGCTACGCCTCCGCCCTCTGAGGCGCTCGGCCCCTCGCGACGCACTTCGTCGCGAAGTGCACGTAGTTGCGGTCTCGGACGGCGTGTCGACCGCAACAAGGTGCACTTCACGGAAAGCCGGACGCGGAGGGGCGTGGAGCGGATAAGATGGAGGGCACAGGCATGGATCCGGGTATCGCCGGGGAGTCTTCGGAAGAACGGCGGACGCGCGAGCGGCGCTCAGTAGAACCGAACGGGGCCGGCCCGTCACAGCCGAAGAATGAGAGGCCCTTTCCGCCACCGGCGGCGGGTGGGGCAAGCGGGGTGGTACCGCGACGGGCGTGCGAGCGTCCGGCGTCCTCGTCCAGCACGAGAACCTGCCAGGAGTGAGATGCCGTACCCCAAGTCCGCGCCGGACTCGCCGCACGACGGCGAGCAGCGCCCCGACGTCACGCCGAGTCCCGTCTTCCCGGAGATCGAGACCGACGTCCTGAAGTTCTGGGACAAGGACGGGACCTTCCGCGCCTCCATCGACAACCGCGCCGACGCCGAGGAGTGGGTCTTCTACGACGGCCCGCCCTTCGCCAACGGCCTCCCGCACTACGGCCACCTGCTCACCGGGTACGCGAAGGACGTCTTCCCGCGCTTCCAGACGATGCGCGGCAAGAAGGTGGAGCGCCGGTTCGGCTGGGACACCCACGGTCTGCCCGCGGAGCTGGAGGCCGAGCGGCAGCTGGGCATCACCGACAAGAGCCAGATCGAGGAGATGGGTCTCGCCGCGTTCAACCAGGCGGCGAAGGACTCGGTGCTGCGGTACACCCGCGAATGGCGCGAGTACGTCACCCGCCAAGCGCGCTGGGTCGACTTCGACAACGACTACAAGACACTCGACACCACGTACATGGAGTCGGTGATCTGGGCGTTCAAGCAGCTCCACGAGAAGGGCCTCGCCTACGAGGGCTACCGCGTGCTGCCGTACTGCTGGCGCGACCAGACCCCGCTGTCGAACCATGAGCTGCGGATGGACGACGACGTCTACAAGATGCGTCAGGACCAGACCGTGACGGTCACGTTCCCGCTGGTCGGCGAGAAGGCCGAAGTGCTCGGGCTCACCGGCGTGCGCGCTCTCGCCTGGACGACGACCCCGTGGACACTGCCCACCAACTTCGCGCTCGCGGTCGGCCCCGACATCGAGTACGCCGTGCTGCCCTCTGGCCCGAACGGCGCCGCCGATTCCAACGGCGGACCGGACCAGGAAGTCCTGAGCGGCCGTTACCTGCTGGCGAAGGACCTCGTCGGCAACTACGCCAAGGACCTCGGCTACGAGTCGCCTGCCGACGCGGTGGCGGCGATCACCGGGACGCTGCGCGGTTCCGAGCTCGCCGACGTCGAGTACGACCGGCTCTGGGACTACTACGCCGACACCGAGAAGTGGGGCACGCAGAACGCGTGGCGCATCCTCGTCGACGACTATGTCACGGTCGAGGACGGCACCGGCATCGTGCACCAGGCGCCCGCCTACGGCGAGGACGACCAGCGTGTGACCGAGAAGGCCGGCATCCCGGTCATCATCTCGGTGGACGACGGTGGACGCTTCCTCCCGGACGTGCCCGACGTCGTCGGTCTGCAGGTGTTCGACGCGAACAAGCCACTGACCCGCCTGCTCAAGGAGCGGGGCCGGCTGCTGCGCCAGGCGAGCTACGAGCACTCGTACCCGCACTGCTGGCGCTGCCGCAACCCGCTCATCTACAAGGCGGTGTCGAGCTGGTTCGTCCGCGTCACCGACTTCCGCGACCGGATGGGCGAGCTCAACCAGCAGATCACCTGGGTGCCCGAGAACGTCAAGGACGGCCAGTTCGGCAAGTGGCTCGCCGGCGCCCGCGACTGGTCGGTGTCGCGCAACCGCTACTTCGGATCGCCCATCCCGGTCTGGAAGAGCGACGACCCCGCCTACCCCCGGGTCGACGTCTACGGGTCGCTCGAGGAGCTGGAGCGCGACTTCGGCCGCCTTCCCCTGAACGCTGCGGGCGAGCCGGATCTGCACCGCCCGTTCATCGACGAGCTCACGCGCCCGAACCCGGACGACCCGACCGGCCGATCCACGATGCGCCGCATCCCGGACGTGCTGGACGTGTGGTTCGACTCCGGGTCGATGCCGTTCGCGCAGGTGCACTACCCGTTCGAGAACCGCGACTGGTTCGACAGCCACAACCCGGCCGACTTCATCGTCGAGTACATCGGGCAGACGCGCGGCTGGTTCTACCTGCTGCACACGCTCGCGACGGCACTGTTCGACCGCCCGGCCTTCAAGAACGTCATCAGCCACGGCATTGTGCTCGGCAGCGACGGACAGAAGATGTCGAAGTCGCTCCGCAACTACCCGGACGTCAACGAGGTCTTCGACCGCGACGGCTCCGACGCGATGCGCTGGTTCCTGATGTCGAGCCCCGTGCTGCGCGGAGGCAACCTGGTGGTCACCGAGGAGGGCATCCGCGAGGGCGTCCGCCAGGTGCTGCTGCCGCTGTGGAACACCTGGTACTTCTTCTCGCTGTACGCCAACGCGACCGGGTACGAGGCGAAGCGCTCCACCACGTCCACCGACGTGCTCGACCGCTACCTGCTCGCCAAGACGCGCGACCTGGTGGAGGCCGTGACCGCCGACCTGGAGGCCCTGGACTCGACCCTCGCCGCCGCCAAGCTGCGCGACTTCGCCGACGTGCTCACCAACTGGTACGTGCGCCGCTCACGCGACCGGTTCTGGGAGGGCGTCAGCGAGGACGGGAGCGGTACCGAGGCTTTCGACACGCTTTACACCGTGCTCGAGACCGTGACCCGCGTCGCCGCGCCCCTCCTGCCGCTCGTCAGCGAGCGCATCTGGAAGGACCTCACCGGCGGCCGCAGCGTCCACCTCGCCGACTGGCCGGAGGCCGCCGAGTTCCCGGCGGACGACGCCCTGGTGGATGCGATGGACCGCATCCGTGCCATCAGCTCCACGGCGCTGTCGCTGCGAAAGCAGGCCGGCAAGCGCGTCCGGCTGCCGCTCGCCTCGCTCACCGTCGTGGCGCATGACGCCGCCGCGCTGGCCCGGTTCGAGGGCATCCTGCGCGACGAGCTCAACGTGAAAGCGGTCGAGCTGGTCGAGCTGCAGGACGACAGCGCCGCGCACTACGGCATCACGAGCAAGCTGACCGTGAACGCCCGCGCGGCCGGTCCGCGACTCGGCAAGCAGGTGCAGCAGGTCATCCAGGCCGCCCGGGCCGGCGACTGGTCGGAGACCGACGGTGTCGTCACCGTCGGTGGCGTCGAACTGGTCGAGGGGGAGTACGACCTTGTGCTCGAGACCGCGTCGGACGGCGACGGGACCTCGGCCCTGGCGCTGCTCGCCGGCGGCGGGTTCGTCCTGCTCGACACCGCGACGACCCCGGAGCTCGAGGCGGAGGGGCTGGCGCGCGACATCATCCGTGCCGTGCAGGACACCCGGAAGGCGGCCGGACTCGACGTCAGCGACCGCATCCGGCTCGCCCTGACGTTCGAGCACGAGGACGACGCGCGTGCGCTCGACCTCGCGGGAGACGTCGACATCGCGACCGAGACGCTGGCTCTGGCGGTGCAGGTGTCTGCCGCGGGAGCATCGACACCGGAGCAGCCCGCGTACGAGCAGCAGTTCGGCGCCGGGCAGTTCGCCAACGCCGGGGCGTTCACCGTCGGCGTCACCAAGCTGAACGAGGAGGAGTCGTGACCGACGAGGACGACTACCGCGACCGCGCAGAGGCCGTCTACCAGGCGCTGCTCGCCCGGGTCGGCGAGGGAGCGCCAGAACGGCGGCTCGACGCCACCCGCCGTGCGGTGGAGCTGCTGGGCGACCCGCAGCGCGCGTACCCGATCATCCACGTCACCGGCACCAACGGGAAGACGTCCACCAGCCGCATCGCCGAGAGCCTGCTGCGCGCCTACGGGCTCCGCACCGGACTGCTCACGAGCCCCCACCTGGTGCGCTTCAACGAGCGCATCGTGATCGACGGCGAGCCGATCGAGGACGAGGCGCTCGTGCGCAACTGGGAGGACATCAGCCCGTACCTGGAGATCGTGGATGCGGAGCTGACGGAGGCGGGCAAGGCACCGCTGACGTTTTTCGAGGCGTTGACGGCCCTGGCCTTCGCCGCGTTCGCCGACGCCCCTGTCGACGTCGCGGTGATCGAGGTCGGCATGGGCGGCGAGTGGGACTCCACCAACGTCGGGGACGGCCAGGTGGCCGTATTCACCCCGATCGCCCTCGACCACACCAAGGCGCTCGGCGACACCGTCGAGGAGATCGCGCGCACCAAGTCCGGCATCGTGAAGCCGTCGGCCGACGTCGTGTCGTCGGCGCAGACTCCCGAGGCCGACCGGGTGCTGCGGGATGCCGCGCTGCTCACCGAGTCGACCTTCGCCGAGCAGCCGGGCGACTTCGATGTCGCATCGACCCGGGTCGCCGTCGGCGGACAGCTGGTGACGGTGCGTGGACGCGCGGCGACCTACGAGGACGTCTTCCTCCCGCTGTACGGAGACCACCAGGCGCAGAACGCAGCCGTCGCCGTTGCAGCGGTGGAGACGTTCCTCGGGCGCGGGACCCAGCCGCTCAATCCCGCGCTCGTCGAGGAGGGGTTCGCCACGGCCACATCGCCCGGCCGCCTGCAGCTGATCGGCATCGAGCCGAGCATCCTCGTAGACGCCGCGCACAATCCCGCCGGCGCCGCGGTGCTGGCCGAGGCGCTCCGCAGCTACTTCGACTTCGACGAGATCACCTTCGTCGTCGGCATCCTGGGCGACAAGGATGCGCGCGGCGTCATCCGAGCGCTCGCGCCGGTCGCCACGCAGTTCTTCGTCACGCGTCCCGACTCGGACCGAGCGCGGGAGGCGGAGGACCTCGGCGACCTGGTGCGCGAGGAGGTGGGCGACGAGGCGACCATCGTCTACTCGGATCCGATCGACGCGCTCGAGTCCGCCCGCGACTGGGCGGGCGAGGAGGGCCGCCGCGCGGTCGTCGTGGCCGGCAGCATCGTACTGGTCGGCCAGGCCATGGCCTACGCCGAGGAGCAGGAGTGGAAGAAGGCGGCGACGTGACCGACGCCGGATCTGCGGGCGACGCGCCCGAGCAGTCTGCGGGGGACCAGCGCGCCGCCCGCCCGCGCCGTCAGCGCTCGCTCCGCGAGCTCCTCGGGTCGATCGTCCTCGGCTTCGAGCTGCTCGTCGTCTTCCTCGGCGCGCTCGTGCTGTTCGGCCTGGGCTCGCTGCCCGCCGCTGTCGCACTGGGCGGGGGAGCGGCGCTCATCGTGCTGATGATCGTCGCGATCGGCCTGCTGCGGAACACCGTCGGCGTCGTCCTCGGCTGGATCGTCCAGGTCGTCATCGTCGCGGCCGGCCTCCTCGTCCCCGCCTTCTTCATCGTCGGCGCGATCTTCACCGCCATGTGGGCGTACTGCATGATCGCCGCCGCACGCATCGACCGAAACAACCGGGCCGCGGCTGCCGCGGCCGACAATGGAACGGAGAACCCATGACCAGTGCCGTCGAAGAGACCCTCGTCCTCATCAAGCCGGATGGAGTGGCCCGCGGGCTGACCGGTGAGATCCTGCGCCGGATCGAGGCGAAGGGCTACTCGCTCGTCGACCTGCGGATGCTGCAGGCCGACCGCGACCTGCTCGCGCAGCACTACGCCGAGCACGAGGGCAAGCCGTTCTACGAGCCGCTGGTGGAGTTCATGGAGTCGGGCCCGATCGTGGCCATCCGCCTGGCGGGCAACCGCGTGATCGAGGGCTTCCGCTCCCTCGCCGGCGCCACCGACCCGACGACCGCGCTCCCGGGCACCATCCGAGGCGACCTCGCCCGCGACTGGGGCCTCAAGGTGCAGCAGAACCTCGTGCACGGCTCCGACTCGCCCGAGTCGGCGCAGCGCGAGCTCGGTCTCTGGTTCGGCTGAGCCGACACCTACACGAAAGGGAGGCGCCCCTGGCCGCTACGGCCCCGGGCGCCTCCCTTTCGCGCATCCACCGGCGTGCCGGGTCGGATGCTCCTCCGTTTCAGGCGCCGATCAGACGAAGGCGCGGTGGATCCAGTCGAGCTGGATCTGAGCCAGGATCGCGACGATCGCGTAGCAGACGATGGTGATCAGCGGCACCCAGCCGTACAGGGTGCGGAACACGCGACGAGCGCGCTCCGGCACCGGGATGTTGCCCTCCTTGAGGTTGTAGAGGGTCACCGCCCAGAAGGTGGGGATGGTCACGAGCCAGGTCACCATGCACCACGGGCACAGCACGTTGAGCACGGTGATGGACTGGGTGATCAGGAAGATCACGAGCACCAGCGCGAGCAGCACGCCCACGTTGAACGCGATCCAGTACCAGCGGGCGAAGCGCGCACGATTCGCCAACAGGCCCGCGCCGACGGCGATCGTGGCCGTCCAGCCGCCGAGACCGAGGATCGGGTTCGGGAAGCCGAGCAGCGATCCCTGCCAGGAGTTGAGGTTCTTGGCGCAGCCGACGAGAACGGAGAAGTTGCAGGAGAGCTGCGCGTTCGGATCTTCCAGGAGGTGGAACTTGTCCACGGTGAGCATGAACGCCGCCCAGACTCCGATGAGTCCGGCGATGATCAGGAAGACGGCGAGAGCGGTCGGGCGGCGGTAGGAAACCTCGGCGGGGCTGTCTGGCACCCTCGGATTATGGCATGACGTCTGCGTGTCGTCCTGGGAGGAGACTCGGGTGGGCCCGCGCCCGTGCGATAATCGTTGCAGCAGTCGTCCCGGCCGAGGCCGGGAGCACCGACAGAAGGCTTGAGGGCGCCCAGAGCGTCCGTGAAAAATGCCGGCCGTGATGGCCGGTGGAGAACATGAGCCGGATGCAGGCCGCGCCACGAGCCCGGCGGTATCCGAACAGGATTGAGGGAGGCGCCGCTCGCGCCGCCTCCCGACGGAGAGACCCGGTGAGCGGGCAACCGCCACCGGTCGAGGAGTGCACCAGCGATGGTGGATAACGAAAATATCGACAACACGGACAACAACGAGACGGAGACGGGAGGACGGAAGCGCAAAGGGCTCTTCGGCGCACGACGCGTCGTGAAGAAGCCTTTCCAGGCCGCACAGGCCGACGCGTTCCCGCCTTCCTCCGGACAGATAGCGGCCGAGCAGGCCGCCGGCGAGCCCACGGCCGAGCAGACGGTCGCCGAGCCCGAAGCGCCACAGCCTGCCACCGTCGAGGAGACGGCGCCCGCCGCCGGTGAGACCGCGGCACAGCCCGCCCTCGCCGCCGACGGCGTGCAGCCCGCTGCCGGCCTCGAGCCCCCGGCGCTCCCGGACAAGCACGGCGAGGCGGAGGCGCCGGTCGTCGGCGCCGCCGCGCCCGGCCTGCCCCCGACGACCCTGCTTTTCCAGGCGCCGGACGTCCTGCCGCTCCCGCCGCTCCCCGAGGGCGACGAGGAGCCGGCCGGCGGTGTCCGCCGTCGGTCCCGCCGCCGCGCGGGCGAGTCGCGCGACAACGCCAACGACCCGGCCAACACCGTCGTCAAGGTGCGCACGCCGCGCGAGCCCGAGCTCATCACCGAGCCGCAGAAGGTCAAGGGCTCCACGCGCCTCGAGGCGAAGAAGCAGCGCCGCCGCGACGGTCGCGACGCCGGCCGTCGCCGCCCGGTCATCACCGAGGCCGAGTTCCTGGCCCGGCGCGAGTCCGTCGACCGGCAGATGGTCGTCCGCTCGAAGGGTGGCCGCATCCAGATCGGCGTTCTTGAGGACAAGGTGCTTGTCGAGCACTACGTCGCCCGCTCGCAGGAGGCGTCGCTCATCGGCAACGTCTACCTCGGCCGCGTGCAGAACGTGCTCCCCAGCATGGAGGCCGCGTTCGTCGACATCGGCCGTGGCCGCAACGCCGTGCTGTACTCGGGCGAGGTGGACTGGGATGCGGTCGAGACCGGCAACCAGCCGCGCCGCATCGAGCTGGCGCTGAAGCCGGGCGACCGCGTGCTCGTCCAGGTCACCAAGGACCCGGTCGGCCACAAGGGCGCCCGCCTCACCAGCCAGATCTCGCTCCCGGGCCGCTACCTCGTGTACGTGCCCGGCGGATCCATGAACGGCATCAGCCGCAAGCTCCCGGACACCGAGCGCTCGCGCCTCAAGAAGATCCTCAAGGAGGTGCTGCCCGAGAACGCGGGCGTGATCGTGCGCACCGCCGCCGAGGGTGCGACCGAGGAGCAGCTGACGCTCGACGTCACCCGCCTGACCTCGCAGTGGGCTGACATCAGCACGCGTGTCGAGACCCAGCAGGCTCCTGCTCTGCTGCACAGCGAGCCGGACCTCCTGATCAAGATCATCCGCGACGTCTTCAACGAGGACTTCCAGAAGCTCGTCATCGCCGGCGACGACGCGCGCCAGACGATCGAGAACTACCTCCGCCAGGTCGCCCCCGACCTGCTCGACCGTGTCGAGCCGTACACGGGGGAGCGCGACGCGTTCGACGAGTTCCGCATCACGGAGCAGATCGAGAAGGCGCTGGAGCGCAAGGTGTGGCTGCCGTCGGGCGGTTCGCTCGTCATCGACCGCACCGAGGCCATGACGGTCGTCGACGTGAACACCGGCAAGTTCGTCGGCTCGGGCGGCAACCTCGAAGAGACCGTCACCAAGAACAACCTGGAGGCGGCCGAGGAGATCGTCCGTCAGCTCCGGCTGCGCGACATCGGCGGCATCATCGTCGTCGACTTCATCGACATGGTGCTGGAGTCGAACCGCGACCTGGTCCTCCGCCGTCTGGTGGAGTGCCTGAGCCGCGACCGGACGAAGCACCAGGTCGCCGAGGTCACCTCGCTCGGTCTCGTGCAGATGACCCGCAAGAAGCTCGGCCTCGGCCTGCTGGAGACCTTCAGCGAGGCGTGCGAGGTCTGCGCCGGCCGCGGTGTCATCGTCCACCACGACCCGGTCGTCAAGCACCGCCAGCCGCAGCAGCCGCAGAACGAGCGTCGCCGCGGCCGCGGTGGAAGCGCCGGCGGCAGCAGCAACGGCGGCTCGAACGGGAACGGCAACGGAAACGGCGGAAACGGCGCAGGCGGCCACAACGGCACGCACGCCATCACCGACGACGCCAAGAACGCGCTGGCCAAGATCGCCGCGTCGACCATCCACCACGACGAGGAGGCGAAGGCACAGGAGAGCGCCGCGTCGGCCGATGTCGAGCAGATCAGCGTGACCGAGGTGACGCTGACCGAGGTCACCGCCACGAAGAAGCGCCGCCGCAAGGGCAAGGGCGGTGCCGACCGGCAGCAGGCCGAGACCACGCCGCCCGAGGAAACGGTCAGCGAGCCCGTGTCGGAGCAGCCGACCGAGGTCTCGGCGGAGGCTGCGCCCGAGGCTGGGGCTTCGGAGCCGTCGGCCGAGCCGATCCTCCCGCTCCTCGACCTCCCGGAGCCGGCGGAGGTGCGCCCGCCCGCGGCGCGTCCGTCGCCGGAGGAGGCCGAGCTCCTGCTCGACTCCGTCCTCGAGGCGCTGCCCGCGCCGAAGGAGCCGGGTCAGGGCCGCAACCGGAGCCGACGCGCGAGCACGGCGGTCATCGCCGGCGGTGAGCTGGCGCCGAAGGGCGAGTAGCCTCCACCACCGGGCTGGAGCGACCGGGACGCCGTCAGTGTCGGCGGCGGACCCGGTCGCGCGCCCGCACCCGCAACCCGCTGGCGATGAGCCGCGACACGAGCTCCTTGCCGGAGACGGGATGCGCTCCGGCCGCCACGAGCTCGTCGTAGCGCCGGTCGGGCACGTCGTAATGGTCGATGTCGAAGGCGCGGCGCTGGATGTCGTTCGCCTCGGCGAAGGCGTGCAGCTCGTCGAGCGACGCGTCGCTGACCAGATGCGACCACAACATGCCGTGGGCCGGCCATGCCGGGGGATCGATCAGGACCGTCATAGAATGATTCTAGGAACCGGTTCCGAAGTCTGAGCCGGACGGTCCCGAAGCCGGAACGGTGTCGCCACCGTGACGACGGCCGCTGAATTGACGGCCTGTCGGGCGTCGGGTAAAGTTGACCGTTGGTGTGTGCCGGGTGTGACCCGCGCAGCCATCATGGTTTTCTGAGAGCAGCCGGGAGCATGTCGCTACCGGCGGGACTCGCCAGTGACTTCCAAACAGTTGAAGAAGCAGGACCAGGTCCGCGGCAGCGCCGGGAACTGTTCCCCGACGAAAAGGTACGTGAAAGTGGTTTACGCAGTTGTGCGCGCCGGTGGCCGGCAGGAGAAGGTCGAGGTCGGCACCATCGTGACGATGGACCGCGTCAAGGCCGACAAGGACGGCAAGATCGAGCTCGCGCCGGTGCTGCTGGTCGACGGTGACAAGATCACCTCCGACGCCAAGTCCCTCGCGAAGGTCACCGTGACCGCCGAGGTCCTCGGCGACCTCCGCGGCCCGAAGATCGTCATCCAGAAGTTCAAGAACAAGACCGGCTACAAGAAGCGCCAGGGCCACCGTCAGGAGCTCACGCGCGTCAAGATCACCGGCATCAAGTAGCCGACGGCTCTCGAGGAGAAGACACCATGGCACACAAAAAGGGAGCGAGCTCCACTCGCAACGGCCGCGACTCCAACGCCCAGCGCCTCGGCGTGAAGCGCTTCGGCGGCCAGACCGTCAACGCGGGCGAGATCCTGGTCCGCCAGCGCGGCACCCACTTCCACCCCGGCGTGAACGTCGGCCGTGGCGGTGACGACACGCTGTTCGCCCTCGCCGCCGGCGCGGTCGAGTTCGGCACCAAGGGCGGCCGCAAGGTCGTCAACATCGTGGCGGCCGAGGCCTGAGCCTCGACCACGAGCACCACTCTTCCGGATGGGCGGGCTTCGGCCCGCCCATCCGCCGTTTCAGCACCACAAGCAGTAGGAGAGCACCATGGCGACGTTCGTTGATCGCGTGACGTTGCACTTGCGCGCCGGCAACGGCGGCAACGGGTGCGTCTCGGTCCGGCGCGAGAAGTTCAAGCCGCTGGCCGGTCCCGACGGAGGGAACGGCGGCAACGGCGGGGACATCGTCCTCGTCGCCGACCCGCAGGTCACCACGCTGCTCGGCTACCACCGCCACCCGCACCGTTCGAGTGACAACGGCGGCTTCGGCATGGGCGACCACCGCAGCGGCCACACCGGCGAGACCCTCGAACTGCCCGTCCCGGTCGGCACGGTCGTCAAGAGCGCCGACGGCGACGAACTCGTCGATCTGTCGGAGCCCGGCATGCGCTACGTCGTCGCTCCCGGCGGCGTCGGCGGCCTCGGCAATGCCGCGCTGGCGAACCCGAAGCGCAAGGCGCCGGGCTTCGCGCTGCTGGGCACCCCGGGATGGGAGGGCGACGTCCAGCTCGAGCTGAAGACGGTCGCCGACATCGCTCTGGTCGGATACCCCTCGGCGGGCAAGTCGAGCCTCATCGCTGCCATGTCGGCCGCGAAGCCGAAGATCGCCGACTACCCCTTCACCACGCTCCACCCGAACCTCGGCGTCGTGCAGGCGGGCGACGTCCGCTACACCGTCGCCGACGTTCCCGGTCTCATCGAGGGCGCGAGCGAGGGACGCGGGCTGGGCCTGGAGTTCCTCCGTCACGTCGAGCGCTGCTCGGCCCTCCTGCACGTGCTCGACTGCGCGACGCTGGAGCCCGGTCGCGACCCGCTGAGCGACCTGGACGTCATCCTCGGCGAGCTGGCCGCCTACCCGGTCCCCGAGGGGCAGACGCCGCTCCTGGAGCGTCCGCAGCTGGTCGCTCTGAACAAGATCGACGTCCCGGACGCCCGCGAACTGGCCGACTTCGTCCGCCCGGAGCTCGAGCAGCGCGGCTACCGCGTCTTCGAGATCTCGACGGTCAGCCATGAAGGCCTCCGCCCACTGTCGTTCGCCCTGGCCGAGATCGTGGAGCAGGCGCGCGCCGAGCAGGCCGCGCTGGAGCAGGCACGACCCCGCATCGTCATCCGCCCGAAGGCCGTCGACGACTCCGGATTCGTCGTCAAGGTCGAAGGCGGCACGGACGGCCCGGTGTACCGCATCCTGGGCGCGAAGCCGGAGCGCTGGGTCGCCCAGACCGACTTCGCGAACGACGAGGCCGTCGGCTTCCTGGCGGACCGCCTCGCGAAGCTCGGCGTCGAGGACCAGCTGGTCCGCGCGGGCGCCGTCGCCGGCTCCACCGTCGTCATCGGCCGTGACAACGGTGTGGTGTTCGACTGGGAGCCCACGCTCACCTCTACCGCGGAGCTCATCACCTCGCCCCGCGGAAGCGACGTGCGTCTGGACACCAACGCGCGTCCGACCCGCGCTCAGCGCCGCGACGACTACTTCGAGCGGATGGATGCGAAGGCCGAGGCCCGCGAAGAGCTCCTGCGCGAGCGCGAGGCCGGGCTGTGGCAGGACGACAGCTACGACGACAACGTGGTGCGCAGCGCGGCCGACGGCAGCCGTGGAGACGAGGAGACCACAGAGGAATGACCATCGACGACCGCAGCCAGATCCCCTCCGCCCGACGCATCGTCGTCAAGGTGGGCTCGTCGTCCATCAGCGGCGAGAACGCGGGGCAGATCGTGCCGCTGGTCGACGCCCTCGCCGAGGCCCACGGCCGCGGTACGCAGGTCATCCTCGTCTCGTCCGGCGCCATCGCGACCGGCACGCCTTTCCTGTCGCTTTCGGAGCGCCCCACCGACCTCGCGACGCAGCAGGCGGCGGCCGCGGTCGGTCAGACGGTGCTCATCTACCGCTACCAGGACAGCTTCGATCGCTACGACATCGTCGCGGGGCAGGTGCTCCTCACCGCGGGCGATATGGAGAACCCGACCCACCGCAGCAACGCCAAGCGTGCGATGGAGCGGCTGCTCGACCTCCGCATCCTGCCGATCGTGAACGAGAACGACACCGTCGCGACGCACGAGATCCGGTTCGGCGACAACGACCGCCTGGCTGCGCTGGTCGCGCTGCTCGTCGACGCCGACCTCCTGGTGCTGCTGTCCGACGTGGATGCGCTCTACACGCGTCCGCCGCACGAGCCCGGTGCGGAGCGCATCGAGGTCGTCGGCTGGGACGACGAGCTGGAGGGCGTCGAGATCGGGTCGACCGGTCTCTCCGGTGTGGGCAGCGGGGGAGCCGTCACCAAGGTCTCGGCCGCCCGTCAGGCCGCCGAGCGCGGCACCGCCGTGGTGCTCACCGCGACGTCGCTGGTATCGCAGGCATTGCGCGGCGAGCAGGTCGGCACGTGGTTCGCGCCCGCGCCCGACACGCACGCAGCCGACGCTTCCGTCCCCAGGTCCGGGCTCTCCACCGGTTCGACCGCAGCCGTCACCTCCGACGCCGCGGCGTCCTAGAATCGACGCATGTCCTCGTTGACCGGTGCGCTGCCCACGGCCGCGCTCTCCCTGCACGAACGGCTCGCCGCCGCCAAGACCGCGTCGCGCGACCTCGCGATCGCCGACACGGATCGCAAGAACCGCGCGCTGCGCGCCATCGCCGACGGTGTGCTCGCCGCGTCGGCCGAGATCCTCTCCGCCAACGAGCTCGACCTGGCCAACGGCCGTGAGAACGGCCTCTCCACCGGCCTGCTCGACCGGCTGACGCTGAGCCCGGCGCGCCTGCAGGGTCTCGCCGACGCCGTCCTCGAGATCGTCGGCCTGACCGACCCGGTCGGCCAGGCCGTGCGCGGCAGCTCGCTGCCGAACGGTGTGAAGATCACGCAGGTGCGCGTCCCCTTCGGCGTCGTCGGCGCGATCTACGAGGCCCGCCCCAACGTCACGATCGACATCGCCGCGCTCGCGATCAAGAGCGGCAACGCCGCGGTGCTGCGCGGCGGCAGCGCGGCCATCGAGACCAACCGCGTGCTCGTGCACGTCATCCAGCAGGCGCTGGCGAGCGCCGGCCTTCCGTCGGATGCCGTGCAGACGATCGACGACTTCGGCCGCGAGGGCGCCGCCGAGCTGATGACGGCGCGCGGCTTCGTCGACGTGCTCATCCCGCGGGGGAGCGCCGACCTGATCCAGGCCGTGGTGACCCAGTCGACGGTGCCGGTGATCGAGACCGGCGCCGGTGTCGTTCACGTGGTGCTCGACGAGTCGGCCCGTGAGGACTGGGCCGTCGACATCGTCCGGAACGCCAAGGTCCAGCGGCCGAGCGTGTGCAACGCCGTCGAGACGCTGCTCGTGCACCGCGCCGCCGCCGAGCGGCTGCTGCCGCCCGTGCTCTCCGCGCTGCGCGCCGAGGGCGTCACCATTCACGCCGACGACCGCGCTCTGCCCTTCGCGCCGGATGCGGTGCCGGTGACGGACGAGGACTACGCCACCGAGCACATGAGCCTCGACATCTCCGTGAAGGTGGTCGACGACCTCGACGAGGCGATCGAGCACATCCGCCGGTACTCCACCCAGCACACGGAGTCGATCATCACGAACGACCTGCAGAACGCCGAGCGCTTCCTGGCCGAGGTCGACTCCGCGGTCGTGATGGTGAACGCCTCGACGCGCTTCACCGACGGCGGAGAGTTCGGGTTCGGCGCCGAGGTCGGCATCTCGACGCAGAAGCTGCACGCGCGCGGGCCGATGGGACTCCCGGAGCTCACCAGCACCAAGTGGATCGTCCGCGGGTCCGGCCAGGTCCGGGCGTGACCGACCGCTAGACTTGACGGCGGGCCGAAGGCCCCGAGAAAGGATCACGCACGATGTCATTCCTGACGACCGTCCTCGCCGAGGCGGAGACCCACGTCGAACTGCCGATGCCCACCTGGGCGTTCGGCGCTATCGCCATCGTCCTCTTCATCGCCCTCGCCTTCGTCGCCTGGAGCTTCAAGGATGTCGCCAACCGGCACAGCCACCGCTCCGCCCCCGACGCCGCCGCCCACGCGGGCGCTCCGGGTGCCACGCACCACGGCACCGGCCACCCGACCCAGGGGCACTGAGCCGATCCGGGCATGGAGCTGAAGGAGACGGGCCGGCCGCGGATCGGTGTGATGGGCGGCACTTTCGACCCCATCCACCACGGCCACCTGGTGGCCGCCAGCGAAGTGGCCCAGTCGTTCGACCTCGACGAGGTCATCTTCGTCCCGACCGGTCAGCCCTGGCAGAAGGGCGCCGTCACCCCGCCGGAGCACCGTTACCTGATGACGGTCATCGCGACCGCATCCAATCCGCGGTTCACCGTGAGCCGGGTCGACATCGACCGGGTCGGTCCGACCTACACCATCGACACCCTGCGCGACCTGCACCGCGAGCGTCCGGATGCCGAGCTGTTCTTCATCACCGGTGCGGACGCCATCGCTCAGATCCTCAGCTGGCGCGACGTCAGGGAGCTCTGGGAGCTCGCCCACTTCGTGGCTGTGAGTCGCCCGGGACATGACTTGAGTATTTCTGGATTGCCGGAGCAAGACGTAAGCTTGTTGGAAGTTCCGGCCCTGGCGATCTCGTCGACCGATTGCCGGAGCCGGGTGAGCAGGGGATTCCCGGTGTGGTACCTGGTACCGGACGGGGTTGTTCAATACATCTCCAAACACCATCTGTATCGGAGTGTGGCATGACATCGTGGCCTGAACAGCCGCCGACGGGCCAGCCGCAGACGCGGCGACAGGCGAGGGAGTTCGAGCGCTCGGCCTCCCGACGTGCCGGAACCGCTGAGCCGACCCCCGGCGGGCAGATCCCCGAGATGACCACCACCGTGCCGCCGCGCGCGCCCGAAGACGATGTTGCCGCGGCCGACACGGCGAACCAGAGCGAGAAGCCGCAGGCTGAGGCGCAGGCCGCCGAGAAGCCGCAGGCCGAGTCGAAGCAGGCCGAGCCCGCCGCCGCGAAGGCCGAGCAGGCGCCGGCCCAGCCGGAGCGTCCGGCCATTCCGGCCAGCGCGTTCGCCGAGCCCGGCGTCTCGTCGCCGTCGCGTGACGCCTTCGACCTGTTCCGTCAGGGCCCGGACACCACGCAGCCCGAGCCCGTCACGCAGCCGATGGCCATCCTTCAGCCGACCACGCCGCCCGCGGCGCCCGCGTCCACCCAGCCGGCTTCAGCGAACGCCGGGTCGGAGCGCACTCTGACGCGCCGCGAGCTCCGCGCGATGCTGCAGGCGCAGGAGGCCAACGCCCAGGCCAATCACGCGCCGGCCGCCGGGGAGCAGGTCTTCCCCGTGTCCTTCACGTCCGGTCCCGAAGAGTCCGGCGCCAAGGAAGGTGCAGCGGAGTCCGGCTCGTCGGCTCCGCAGGCCGCTGCTGCTGCTCCCGCCGCCGATCCGCTCGCAGCCGATCCCGCGACGCCCGCCCCGACCAGCGAGAAGTCGGCCTGGCCGTTCGCCCCGCTGACTCCGTCGTCAGCGCCGACCGCATCCCGTTCCGGTCAGTCCGAGACCACGGTCACCCAGAGCTCCACCTCTCCCTTCGCCGCCTTCGGCACTGCCGAGCCGAAGGCCGACGCCCCCGCTGTCGAGGCCCCGTCCGCGCCCGCCCCGGCGAAGAATGAGGAGCCGGGCGAGACCGCCGCACAGGAGCGCCGGCCGTTCACCCCGCCGACCGGGCACTGGTCGACGGCCGCCGAACTGGACGACCAGAACCAGCCGATCATCTCGCGCAACGTCGCCCAGTCGACCGCCGCGACGACGACCAACGCGCTCATCCTGCCCGTCATCCCGCAGCCGGATACCCGCGCGCCGCTGACGAGCACGGGGGAGATCCTGGTCACCGGCTCGATTGACCTGCCGCGCGGGATGGGAGCCACCGGCGCCCACCCCGACCGCATCGACTCCTCGGACCTCGACCGTCTGCTCGACGGCGAGGAGAACGAGTTCAACACCTCGGAGGTGCAGCCGGTCCGCGCGTCGCGCGCCATCAGCACCCACACCTCCACCCGGGGCGTCATCGCCCCGCCGAAGAAGCGCGGCAACACGCTGCCGGTGATCCTCATGGTCACGGCCGGCGTCTTGGCGGTGAGCGTCACCGCGCTGCTCGTGGCCGCCTACGTGCTGAAGGTGTTCTGATCATCCGCACCTGCGCCACTCTTCTCGCACCGACCGCGACCCCACGACCGGAGGACCTTCCGTGACCGCATCCCAGCACGCCCGGGAGATCCTGCAGGTGGCTGCCGCCGCCGCCGACTCGAAGGGCGGACAGGACCTCGTGGCCCTCGACGTGTCGGGCCCGCTGCCGCTGACGGATGCGTTCCTGCTGGTCAGCGGACGGGTCGAGCGCAACGTCGTCGCCATCGCCTCCGAGGTGGAGGACCGCCTCAACGAGGCCGGAGTCAAGACGCTGCGCCGTGAGGGCAAGGGGGAGGGCCGCTGGGTGCTCCTCGACTTCGGCGACCTCGTCGTGCACGTCTTCCACGAAGAGGACCGCATGTACTACGCGCTCGAGCGCCTCTGGAAGGACTGCCCGACGATCCCGATCGAGCTGCCCGTCCACGAGAACGCCGAGTAGGGCGCCGCGCACCCGGCTCCCAGCGTTCTGTCGGGTTCACCTGAGAGGCCTCTCATGAAGGGCCGCTTTGATGGGCACATGAAGTGTCCCAATGACAACGCGACCCTGGTCATGAGCGAACGCCACGGCATCGAGATCGACTACTGCCCGGAGTGCCGGGGAGTCTGGCTCGATCGTGGAGAGCTCGACAAGATCATCGACCGCGCCGGGACCTCGGCTCCGGCCGCTCCCGGTCCCCATGCCGCCCCGCAGCCGGTGCCGCCGCAGTACGCTGCGCCGCAGCCGTACGCGGAGCCGCAGTACCGTGAGCCCCGGTACGGCGACCAGCGCTACAGCGACCCCCGCTACGACCAGCAGGGCCAGCGCCCCTACAAGAAGAAGAAGGAGAACTGGCTCAGCGAGCTGTTCGACTGACACGAGCGGCGCTCAGTTTTTTCTGGCGGGCGCGATGTAGTAGTCTGAATGAGTTGTTCCGGGAGGTCCGAAAGGCCCGAACGGCGCACACTCTGGGTCTGTGGCGCAGCTGGTAGCGCACCTGCATGGCATGCAGGGGGTCAGGGGTTCGAGTCCCCTCAGATCCACCAAAGATGACAGAAGGCCGGCCCGAAAGGGCCGGCCTTCTGCGCTGTTACGGTCGGCGTCTGGCCGCTGGCGGTCAGTCGCCCTTCACGTTGACCAGCTGGTGCAGCGTGTGGCGGATCTCGACGAGGTCGGCCGCGTCGGCCATCACCTGGTCGATCGGCTTGTACGCCTGCGGGATCTCGTCCAGGAACGCCTCCGTGTCACGGAACTCGATCCCGGTCATCGCCTCACGCAGCTCCTCGATGGTGAACCGCTTGCGCGCGGCCGTCCGCGAGAACTGGCGTCCAGCGCCGTGCGGCGAGGAATGCAGCGCGAGCGGGTTGCCGAGCCCGGAGACCACGTACGACGCCGTCCCCATCGAACCGGGGATCAGGCCCGCCTGGCCGACGCGCGCCGAGATGGCGCCCTTCCGCGACACCCAGACGTCCTTGCCGAAGTGGTTCTCCTTCTGCGTGAAGTTGTGGTGGCAGTTGATGCGCTCCGACTCGATCACGTCCACGCCGAACCACTCCGACGTCTGACGCACCACACGGTCCATCATCTCCTCACGGTTCAGCAGCGCGAAGTGCTGAGCCCACCGCAGCTGCGCGATGTACTCGTCGAATTCCGGCGTGCCCTCGACCAGGTAGGCGAGGTCCTTGTCGGGCAGTTCGATCCACCACTTCTCCATCAGCGCCTGCGCGACCTTGATGTGGTGACCGGCGATCCGGTTGCCGACGCCACGGGAGCCGGAGTGCAGGAACAGCCACACCACGTCCTCTTCGTCGAGGCTGACCTCGATGAAGTGGTTGCCGGAGCCGAGCGAGCCCAGCTGGCGCTCCCAGTCGCGCAGGTGCGTCGACGGGTCGAATCCTGCCTGCTCGGCCAGCTCTGTCAGCTCCTGGATGCGCGGCTCCGCGGTCGCGACGATCTTCCGGTTGCGGGCGCCGGCGGACAGTGGGATGGCGCGCTCGATCTGGGTGCGCAGCTCCGAGAGCGGAGCCGAGGAGGCAGCCACGTCGTCGCGCGTGAACTGCGTCCGCACGGCGATCATCCCGCATCCGATGTCCACGCCGACGGCCGCGGGCATGACGGCGCCGAGGGTCGGGATGACCGACCCGACCGTGGCGCCGAGGCCCAGGTGGGCGTCCGGCATGAGAGCGAGGTGCGGGTGGATGAACGGCATCCGCGAGGTGGTGACCGCCTGCTCGCGCGTGGAGTCCTCCAGCAGGGAGGCCCAGCTCAGCAGGCGGTTCGAGATTCTTTCCATGATCCTTTCGTTTCTCATCGGGGTGCGGCCGGGACGGCCGTTCCCCGCGGAGATGCGAAGGAGGAGGTCAGCCCCGGACCTCGAACGGCGGGGCTGCGACACACCGGAAGGTGCGGTGTTACAGACCCCGCGGGCGCTCGAGCACGCGGAAGGTGCGCTGTTCGCGCTTCGGGTACTGCAGGCTGAGCATCCCGGTGTCCTTCCGTTCGGCGTTCTTCAGCGTGGGCTGCCTGCGCCGGTCGGCGCAGGATTCACGACTATACATGCCAGCAGTGATTCTGGGAAGTACAGTCTCATCCATGGACACTCGGATCGCCGGCCCGGCCGACGCGGACGCCATCACGACGACGATCGCCCTGGCTTTCCGTGACGACCCGGTGTGGGGGCCTGCTCTTGCCGCGCCGGACGGCGGAACCGCGCACCTGGAGCGGTTCTGGCGGTACTTCGTCGAGGGCGCCATCGGCCATCGAACGGTGTCCATGCACCAGGGCCCCTCGGGCGAGGCAGCGACTGTCGCCGTGTGGCTACCGCCCGGGGTCGACGAACTCACCGAGCAGCAGGAGGCGGAGGTGGACGCCCTGATGGCGCGCACGCTCACGCCCGAGCGCTTCGAGGCGTACCGGCGGCTGTGGCAGCGGTTCGACGACACGCACCCGCACGGCGAACCGCACATGTACCTGAGCCTGCTGGCCACGCATCCCGCTCATCGCGGGCGCGGGATCGGTCAGCGCCTTCTCGCCGAGGACCTCGCCCGGTTCGATGCGGACGGCTTGCCGGCGTACCTCGAATCGACGAATCCGGCCAACGACCACCGGTATGAGCGCGCGGGCTTCCGGGCGGTCGGCGGCTTCACGTCCGTCATCGACGGGGCCGCCGTCACCACGATGTGGCGGGATGCGCGCAACCCTGCAGAAGGAGGCTGAGCCTCAGCGCAGGCGGCGCTCCTCCTCCTGCTCCAGACGCTCCTTCTCGGCGTCCTTCGCCTCCTGCTCCTTCTGGATCTCTTCTTCGCGCGGGGTCTTGTTCGTCATGAGGCGAGCGTAGCCGCAAGGCGGGGTGCGCGGAACGGTCGGTGCCCGTTGTGCGTCGCGTCATCGCTGGGCTATCCTCCCGCACGGAACGGGAGTCGTGGATGGCAGCCGAGATCCCAGGCGCAACGGGCCCTGTCACCTTCGCCGGCGGGGTGCTCGACCGCTACCGCCATGTCTGCGCCTTCGTGAACGGGCAGGCGGAGGCCGACGCCGTGCTCGATCCGTTCCTCCGGGACGGCGTGGATGCGGGCGACCGCCTCCTGTACTTGGTGGACACCGCGACGCCCGGTGCTCCGCTCCGCCGTCTCCGTCGCCTGGGGTTCGACACGGGCGCGCTGCTCGAGGAGAGGCGTTGCGAGGTGCGGACCTGGGCCGAGACCTACCTGCGCAGCGGGGACTTCGACCAGGCAGACATGCTGGACCAGCTGGATGCGATGCTCGGCACCTCGGCCCGCCCGCGCATCCGGCTGCTCGCCGACATGGGGTGGGCGGTCGACCGGGACGGGGTCGCGGACGACCTGATCGAGTTCGAGGCGCGGGCGAACTTCCTGCACGCCCGCCACCAGCACGTGGTCATCTGCGCCTACGACACGTCCCGCTTCGACGGCGCCTTCATCATCGACATCCTGCGCACGCATCCGATGGTCCTCATCGGCGGGTTGCTGCAGGAGAACCCGTTCTTCGTACCGCCGGAGGAGTTCTTGCAGGAACGGAGCGCCCGTGGCTGACGGCCCCGCCCCCGAGCCCGCTCTCGCACCCGCCCTCGAACCCGACGATCGGGGGTGGATGCGTGATCTCGGGGCGATGCTCGCGCTGCCGTCGCTGTGGGTGGATCACAGTCCCGCCGAGATCGCGGACGGCCTGCTGAGCGTCCTGGCCGGGGTACTGCGGCTGGAGGCGGGTTTCGCCCGGTTCGAGATCCCCGGCGGTGAGGAGCGGCTCGAGGCATGGCGTCCGTCCGGGGCGCCTGCGCCGGACTCCCTGGTGGAGGCGCTGCGGTCCGGTCGCGCGTTCCCGGACTCCGGCGGCACGGAGCCGGGTCCGACCGGTTTCGCGACAGCCGCCGTGCGGACGGCCGAAGTGGGTGGGGCGACGACCGGACGGATCACCCGGGTCGCCGGGCTCAGCCTGGCGCTGCCGTGGGAGTCGGCGCGCGTGCTGGTGGCGGCATCCCGGGCCGACTTCCCGACCGAGCG
>Ga0256775_1000032_pt1 | contig 21386 bp, 1 predicted proteins | sample MC6MC0926MT_FD_186036 | JGI IMG/M metagenome (GOLD analysis project Ga0256775, IMG submission 186036) | Metatranscriptome of enriched soil aggregate microbial communities from Iowa State University, Ames, United States - MC6-MC0926-MT... | ecosystem: Environmental > Terrestrial > Soil >...
GTTGAAAATGAGCGGTGGCATGCGACGTGAAAGCAACCAAAACAACTCCCAAACGGGAATGCGAAATCGACAGAAACAGCAGTGCCGGGAATAACTTCATTGGCGAGTAGACGCGACGGTGCTGGTTGGGAGTGGCTTGACTTCCGCGTGCCGCCGTTTACTTGTCCATCGGCGGTGCGGCAGCGGCTGTGCTGCCCTGCAGGTAGTACACCCAGCTGACCTGCTTCGCGCTGCTGCACGTGACGGTCAGCTTGCCGATTGCGCTCGCAGCAGCGGCAGCAGGCGCCGCAGCAGCAGCGGCAGCACCAGCCCCCGGCACTGCGGCAGACGCCATCGCCGCCGCAGCGGAAGTGGGCGTGCCCGGGGCGGCGCCGACGGCAACAGCAGAGGAGCCGCCGCTGCTGCCCGGGCGCGCTGTGTTCGGTGTGGAGTCTGCGTCGCTCCCTTCCGCCGCCGCGCCGTCTGAGCGCTTGCGCGTGGCTGCGGCGGCTGCTGCCCCTGTGGCCGCGGCCCCTGCCGCTGCCTTGCTCGCCGCTGTCTTCTTGCGGTCCGCGCGCGACCCGCCCGCGCCCTGCGCCGCCTCGCTGCCGTCCGCCGCCGGGCGGTATCCGATCTGAATCAGCGCGCTCTGCTTGGGCAGCAGGCGCTCGCTCCGCTTGCTCAGCACGAAGGCGGGGTTGTCCACGGTGAACACGAACGTGTCGCCAGCGGAAGCGGCAGCGGCGGCAGTGCCACTGCCAGCAGCAGTGCCACTGCCCGCGGCCGAGGCGCCCGCCGCAGGGGCAGCCAGTGGCACTGGCAGCAGCACGTTCTTGAAGCGCACACTAGCGCCCGCGCCCGCCGGCACAAGCACAGGGCCGACCGGCTTCGGCGGAGTGCAGGTGCCGATCAGCGCGCAGGTGTACTCGCTGCTGCTGCCGCTGGTGAGCGCAGCGTAGAGGGAGGGGTCAGCGCCGCCCGCTGCTGCTGCCGCCGCCGCCGCTGCGGCCGCACTGCTCCTGTCCGCCCGCCCGCCGCTGCTGCTCGCTGAGGGAGCCGCGCCCGCTGCTGGCACCGGCGCCACCACCAGTGTGTCCCTGACCTCTCCTACGGCCGACGGTTCGTAGCGCAGTTCTACCGCCACTGGCACTCCCTCTCCCAGCGGCTCCGCCCACGGCACGGCGATGCGCTGCGCATCCAGCAGGAACTCGCGGCCCGACACGCGCAGGTCATACTCCGCGCTGGCGGCCAGCGAGCCAGGGGGCCGCGTGGCGTAGCTGGTGAAGCGGAAGGTTTGCGTGCTGTCGTGGCCAAGATCAGTGTGGAACCGCAGCACGCGCTCAGAGCCCACGCCAGCAGAGGACAGCGTCAGAGCGTACTGGAACTCACCCAGCTCGTCGCTGAACAGAGACAGCACGGCGCGCTGCTCCTTGTGCGCCGCGAGCGGTCGGAAGCGCACCTCGCATCCGCTTGCTGCTCCCCCCTGTGATGCCGCCGCCGGCGGCAGGCTGAATGGCACCTGCACAGTGACCGCCGGGTGCGTGCACGAGAAGCGCTGGAACTGTACCTCCTTGTCCAGCGGGTTCGCGATGGCCAGGTGCTGCGTGACCAGCTGCCGCACGCTCGCGCTCATGGGCGCCAGCGCGCTTGCGTCTACGAAGCTGTCCTTGCTGGTGACGCGCAGCTCGAACAGCAACGACTCGCCGGTCGCGTCGTTGGTGAAGCTCACGGTGGCCGTGGTCAGACCCTCCTTGAACGCGTAGAAGTTGAGCTTGTAGGCGCGCTCCAGCAGGCCGGGCACGTCGAGCGACGGGGGGCCTGTGAGCGTGGTGCTCGCCTCCGGCGCCGCACCGCGGTCGACTGCGACACGGAAGCGCTGGTAGCTGGGCAGCCAGTTCTTCACAGGGAGCGACACGACGCAGGGGCGCTTCGCCTGCGTCACGACCTCGATCACGTCTTCCACAGGAGCAGGGGTCGACACGCCCAGCAGGCGGTAGTGCAGCGCAGCGCCCGTGGGCAGCGGCAGATACAGAGAGCCCTCGTGCACGCGCGGCCGGCCGAAGGGAGACGGCGCAGGGGGGGACGGGGCCACCGGCGACAGCACCGGAGAGCCGGGCAGCGGCGACGCGGCACCGCCGGAGCGCGGACGCGACGAGGATGCGCCGCCAGAGGACGAACCTGGGCGACGGGCCGAGTCCTTCGCTGCCGCCGCCGCCGCCGCCGCTGCGGAGTCCTTGCGCGCGGTGGCTGCGGCGGATGTGAGCGTGGATCCCGCCGCTCCCTTGACCATCGACGCCCGCTTGTCCAGCCCCTTCCTTCCCTTGCTCGCCCCCGCGTCGTTCCTCGCCGCTCCCTGCATCTCCTGTTCGTCGGTGAGGCTGACGGGCGAGTACGTGACCGTGTAGTTTGCGCGGCCGCCCGCCGGCACCTCCAGCACGGGCTCGCCGGACCACAGCGGGTTGCGGAACGTGGGGCGCAGCACCCAGCGGGAGGAGGTATCGTTGGCGACCGTGATCGTCTGGGAGCTCGATGAGCGAACCACGGACTCGAAGCGCAGCTCCACGCCGCCGTCTTTCGGCGCAGGCTCGCAGGAGCCGCTCAGGTGCAGCACCAATCCCAGCGGGTTCTCCGGCGTCGCCTGCACCTGCTCGTCGACCAGGCACGGCACACTCCTCGTGAATCCAGGCACCTCCTCCTTCGTTCCGACGCGCTTCGGATGGAAGGTGACCTGGATGGGCAAATTGTTGTTTGCGGGCACGGTGCCCTCGGCCGGGGAGAGCGAGTAGTGGCCGCCGGATTGCAGCAGCGCAGTCTGGAACGCAAACTTGCACGCAACGTCACCGATGTTTTGCAGCAGCAACGAGCGAGTGAGGGTGGAGGACTCGATGATGCCGCCGAAATCCAGCTTGTCCGTATCGAAGCGCAAGCCGACGCCGAGGCAGCCGCCGGTCAGCAGCAACAGACGACGCGTCATGCCCAGCACTTGCAGGTTCACCTCAGCGGTGAAGGCAGACTGTCGTGCGCGCGGCGCGTACACGAATTGCAGCGGGATGCTCTCGCCGCGCTTCAGCGCCAGCTCCTCACCCGGCGCCGGGCTCGTCGTAAGCGATTTGGCCAGCAGCGAGGCCTGCATGGCCGATGCCGGCTTGGGCAGGAGTAGCGCAAAGTGTACGGTCTTCTTGCTGCGATTGACCAGCCTGGTGTTCTTGCTGATAACAGTGCCCGGTCGAACGACTCCAAAGTCGATCTGCTTGAGGTGCTCGTCCTCGAGCTCGAGGCGGAGCGGGATGCCCACGCCCTCCACGGGCACGTCGACGAAGTACAGACCGTTGTTCACCTCGAAGGACAACACGTCCTTGTAGGAATCGCTGCGAGACACAGGAGGGGTGAAGGAGACGGGGACGTCCATCCAAGCGCCCGGGGACAGGACGTTGCTGAAGGAATAGGTTTGACCGACCGCGGCGGGAGTGCCCGCGGCGCTGGCAGCCGCAGCAATGACGGCGGAAGAGGCCGTCGCCCCGGCACCGCCTCCCGTCAACGTGAGCGCAAACTCCCTTGCCGACGCCGACGGCGACGCCTTGATCGCCCCGCTGTCCCCACCGCCTCCCAAGACCGGCACCCCGACCTCGAGGAAGTCCTTCTTGATCCAGCTGAGGTCGACGGCGATGTTCTGGCTCGCCTCGTGGTTCGCAATGCGGAGCACCTGGATGGCGGGCGTGATGGCGCCGCCGAGGAGGCCCAGGCGCTCCTGCACGAAGGTCGGACCGAAGTCAAGCTTGGTCGCACTGAAGTGCAGCAGCGGATGGCGCGTGGAGCCCGACAGCGTCAGCACGTACTTCTTGGCGCCACCGATAGACAGTACAGCCTGCAAACGCTCAATGTGCACCTCGTTGTGCGCCAGTGCGACAAGGTTGACAATCGTCTTGTTCCCCTTTCGAATCTGCCCCTGCATGGGCGACAGGGTGAACAGTTTGTTCTTGGGCAGCGACCACGCGAAGTCGATGTTGAACTTGCCGGCGTTGCTGAACACCAGGTGCTTCGTCACACGTTGGTGCGTGCTCATCTGGCCAAAGTCAATCACGTTCGCGGCGGGCGACACGCTCGGCACCAGTTCGCGCGCCAGGCTCATATCGAGACCCAGGTGGGACACGTCGCTCCAGCCGCCCAGGGGAGGGGGGGAGAACAACGCAGACGAGGGGGACAGAGGGGCGGAGGGGGAACCAGATGCAGCAGAAGGGAGCGACAAGGCGCTGGGCTTAGAGCTTGCGGCGGCAGACTCGGACTTCTCTGCCGCCAGCTGGCGACGCTTCGCCGATGATCCGCGAGAGGACGACGCAACTGCCTCCTTGGCCGCCTGTGCCGCTGCTTCGGCCGCTGCCTGCGCTTGCGCCTGCGCCTCCCTGGCCGCCTCTTCCTTCGCGGCCCTCCTCGCGGCGCCCTCCTTTTCCTCCCGTCCGTCCACCACCTGGATCAGGGTTTTGAGCGCGTAACCTTCGCCCTTGACGTTGACCTGCAGCGGCGAGGGACGGCGGCGCACGAGGAAGGACAAGTTGAAGTTGTACTGGGTCTCCAGCAGCGGGCGCAGGGTCACCGACACAGCCTGGCGCGTGTTGGGCGCCACCACGCCGCTCAGCGGCTCCACGAACAGCACTTGCTTGGTGGTGTCAGCCGGCGGCGCGTATGTGGATTTGTCCAGCGCCCACGAGAAAGGCACGTTCTCGCTGTTGCTGATGTAGAGCGTCTCCGTGTGCTTCTGGCCAACGATGAGCGCGTTGAAGTTGAGGAACGTGCGGTCGAGCTCGAGGGCCGGCTGGGACACGGTGCCCACCAGGAGCAGCGGCACCTCCAGTGCGGGCTCGGTATCCAGGCCGGACGTCGAAGGGATCACGAAGCGCCAGAAGCTCTCGCTCAGTGATTCAACCTCGGGGCAGTACTCGAATGCCATCTCGAACTTGCGGCCAGACTCGATCACGCCCTTCGGCGTCAGGCACTGGAACGCGTTGAGGCTCTTGAGCGCGCTGCCACGGGGCGTTGCACCTCCAGCACCGCCGCGCGGGGTGGACAGCGACTCGACGGGGTCCTCGTTCTTCCAGTGGAACGCGTAGCTGACGTTGGTGGGGTTGAGCACGAAGAATTTCTTCACGTTGCGCACGCGGATGCCGACGCTGCGGAACTCCAGCACGCGCGTGTTGGCGGCGTCCAGCGGGCCGACCTTGCCCAACGGGCCCGGTAGGTTGACCGCGCGACGGCGCGCCGTCAAGTAGTCGCTGCTCACCAGCTCGAAGTGGCACTTGGGACGCAGGGCCGTGCCGCGCAGCGAGATGACCGGCGCCTGCTGGCTCGGATGCAGGTCGCGGATGCGCGCCTCCAGCGCCGCGACGTACTCGCGCGAGTCCAACGGCGAGAACTTGACCGTGAAGTGCTCGGTGCACTGGGGATCGATGCGACCAGCGCGGGGCTCGATGGAGAAGGGCTGCTCGAGCTCGTCCTCCTCGTCGCCCTGGCCGTCCGGCATGAGCGGCGCAGGGATGTCCCAGTCGAAGTGCATCGCCGTGGACGCCGGGTTGTGCAGCGCGAAGGAGAACACGCGCGTCTGGTACATCAGCGTCGGGCGGAAATGAATGCTGTTGTTCGGAGGCAAGCCTTGCACCTCGAACCGAGACACATCAGACACGGCGGACAGGCGCAGCTCCAGAGACGACACGAAGCTGCTGGCGGGTGCCTGGTGCGACCACGCGGCGCCCGACGATGAAGACGCCAGTGCCGCTGCGCGCGCACGAGACGACTCGGATCCGTCCGTCGATGGCACAGTCGCAGGAGCTGCGGCACCGCTCGCCGCTGTGGCCGCCGAAGCGCGCGATCCCTTCTTGCCATGCGCAGACGTCTGCGTTGCATCGGCAGAAGCCGCGGGGTTCTCGACCACCTCGAACGCGGGCTCGGGCAACACCTCGGTCACCTGCACCAGCGGACGCTCCGATGACGAGTCGGACGAGGGCACAAACGCCTGCACGGTCACCGAGGCGTCGTCGCCAGCGCTCAGACCGTCAGCCTTGCGAGACGCCTTGCCAGCAGACGCCTTGCCCGCGGAGGTGGCAGCCGTGGAAGGCTTCTTCGTGTGCGCTGCTGCACCCTTGCCTGCAGCTCCAGCTGCCGCACCCGCAGCGTTGGCCTGGTCGCGCGCCGCATCCGCCGCGGCCGCCGCAGCCTCCGCGCGGACGCGAGCTTCGTCCTCCGTGATCCAGCGCACGATCGTTTGCGAGTTGTCCCAATCGGCGTTGTCCGGAATGTAGGGGCTGCTGCCGTCGGCGGCAGCAGACAGAGGCGAGCCAAACGCGCCACTCTCCTCCTTCTCCTCCTGCTGCGCGGCCAACACCGCTGCCTTCTCGCGCTTGCGCTTCTCTGCGCTGGTACCGCGCTCGCGCTTGTCCGCGCCGTTGCTTGCCGCATTGTTCGCCGCGTACTGTTTGGCCTGCATTTGCTCCGGCGTGAGGTACTTGATGCGCTGCATCTGGCACTGCGCCAGCGCATGCACATACTTGCGGCACACGGAGGAACTGAACGTCACAGTCACCTGCTTGCTCGAGTGAGGGGGAAGGTGGCCGATGCTCGGACTGAAAGTGAAATCAGGCGCCGTAGGATCCACGTCGCCGGCAGCGGCCAGGGCAGCCAACACGGCACCGGTGGCGGATCCGTCCGCGGCGGTGCGCTTGTTGGCCTCCTCCTGGGCGGCGGCCTGAGCGCGCTTGGCGACCTCCTCGGCGCTGCTCTCCTTCTTCTTGTGCGAAGACGACGGTTTCGCGTCACCGGCACCAGAGCTGCCAGCCGCAGTGGAGTCCGCACCAGCCTTCTTGCCGCCGCGCTTAGTCGACAGCGGCTCTTGGTTCGCAGACCCTCCAAGCGGCAGCGGCGGTGGCGGCGACCAGACGAAGCGGTAGGGCTGGTCGCTGTGGTTCACCAGCGTGACGACCTGCGACACCGGCTGCGACACGCTAGTATCCGGGAAGGACAGGTGCTGCACGAGCTGCCCGCCAGCCGACGCGTCCAGGACACCCGCCATCGACGGGGCGTGGTGATGGTGCTTGTCCTCGCGGCGCGACTTGCCGGAGGCAGCAGGCTCATCCCCGCCTGCGGATGCTGCCGACCCCGACGCCGAAGCGGTCAGAGCAGCCCCAGCCGCGAGCGGCACCGTCTCCAGCGCGTCGCCTGCCATCGTCACATCCTGCTGGTATGCCTCGCCACGCAGCAGCAGCGTGACGTTCTCGAACGGGTTGGACAAGATGTGCATGCGCAGCTCTCCCGAGTAGAAACCCGGACTCGGCGGGCTGAACACGGCGTCCAGCGAGGTAGAGCCACCGGGAGGCAGCGTCACCATGCGCCCGCGGCCGGAGAAGCCAAATGCCGCACTGCTGCTCTGCACGGGAACGAGCGCGCCGCCGCTGCTCGATCGGACCAGCAGGTCGAAGCGCGCCGTGGCTGGCACGATGCCATCGTTGCGCAGCAGCACGGGCAGCGCAGCGCGATTTGAGGCTCCCGTCGCGGCCGGCTTGTAGAACAGCCGCTTGAAATCCAGCAGCAGCGCGTTGGTTTCCTCGTCGCGCTGCGCAGGCTGTGCGACGCTGATGACCGGCAGCGTTCCCTCTCCGCGCAGCTCGAACTGCAGGGAGCGCGTGTGCGCGTCGGTGCCGCCATCCACGCGCGCCTCGAAGTACGCGTGGTAGCTGCGCACGCCATCGGGCGTGAAGGTCACGCTCACGTAGCGATGCTCGCGCGGAGGGATCAGCATGCTGCTGTGCTCCACGGTGAAGGCAGAAGCGGAGGGAGCGGGGGCGGCCTCGGCGGGAGCCAGAGCACCGCGCTTGCCCTTGCCACCCGCGGGCGGACCGATGTCCACCGGAGGAGGCGATCCACCCGGCGCCGGAGCACTGCCGCCCGGGCTGTTGATCGGCTTGCTGCCCCGTCGACCTCCCCTGTCCTTCGCGCCCGCATCCGACGCTGCCGTTGCCAGCACCAGTCCCGGCGGAGTGGCGGTGATGTGGAAGCTCACGGTCGCGGGCACCTTGAAGGGGTTGGAGATGCGGAAGCGCTCCGTGCGACCCTCCACCAGCAGGGCGGACTCGTCTTTCGCAAGCAGCGCCGCAGCGGCCGCATCAGCCGCAGCGTCCACAGCCGAGATGCGCTTCTTGCGTGCGGCCCCCGATCGCACGGGTTCCGTCGCATGCGTCGGCGTCTGCACGGCCTCCTTTTCCTCCGCGCTGCTCTTCGCCTCGTCCTTCTTCTTGCTGCTGCCGCCCATGTTGGGCACGGCGATGACGGGCGCGAAGAGGAACACGTTCTCCTCGCGCGCGAAGAAGTTGCGCGAGGCGGCCGTGGCGGCACCACCGGCGTCGCCCGCCAGGAGCAGCGGCGGCGCCGCAGTGGATGCGCGTACCTCCTGCTCCTCGAAGACGCTGGCGAGGTCCTTGGTATCGATGCCCGGCGAGCACGACTCGCCCGCAAGCTCGAAGCGGTTGCAGGGCAGATGGCCGCCGTCAGCGCCACCAGGGGGCAGCGTATCCGGATCCTGGCCAGAAATCTCCAAATCCAGCAGCGAGAGGAAACTGCCGTGCTCCTCCGCGAGGAAAGTCACGTCCAGCTCCACGGACTGGCCGGCGGCCACGCCGCCGCAGGGCTGGAAAAGGCGGAACACACCGCCGACCTCCAGCTCGGAGGGGTAGTCCTGCAGGCTGCCGTCACCCGCACCCTTCGCAGCCGCGCCGCGCTTCGCCTTCGTGGAAGAAGACTTGTCTCCCGCGGCAGCGCCACGGTCCGACTTGTCGCCGGGAGCAGGAGCACCGCCGCGGCTCGACGGCAGCGGCGTAACGGACTTGGATCCGCCCGGCGATGCCAGGCCCGAAGCGGAAGCGGCGCTGCTCTTCTTCTTGTCAGTGCCGGACGCCGCGGCACCCGAGCTTCCAAAGGCCGCCAAGGCAGCAGGTCCACCCAGCGTTCCCGTCGGCGGCCCGCCCAACGTGCGAGTGCCCACCTGAGGCGTGCGTGCCCCGGCCGGCGTGGCCGACGCAGTCTTGCTACCGCCAGCCGCAGCGGATCCCTTCTTGCCCGCGTTCTTGGCCGCTTCCGCCGCGGCCTTCTCCTCCGCGCGCGCGACGACCTGCGAGCGCGAGTAGGGGTGCGCACTGTCGGCCGCGTAGAAGCGGTACTCGAAGTCGAAGGGTCCGTCGTTGAAAATCTTGATGCTCTTGCGGCCGAGCACGCTTGTCTCCACCGGGCCGAAGTTGACGCCGTGCGATGGAAGCACGTGCCACGCGCTGTACACTGCACGGGCGGACAGAGGCACGTCGAAGCGGCGGGTCGGGCTGGTGGGCAGGGACAGAGCGGCGGGGGTGGCGGTGATCATGGCATCACCGCCAGCAGCCGCAGGGGACGCCGCAGGCGCGTCGCTGCTGCTCTCGTACAGGAGCACCTTAAGCGACGTATCCCTCTGCCAGTGCAACTCGCGATCCGGGTGCAGTTGCAGCACGAAGTCCTGTCGCCCCTTGGCCGGCACCGTACCCTCCATCGCACCGGACATCAGCGTCACCACCTGTGAGAACAGAGTGGCGCTGATGCGGCCGACGCTAGTCGTAACCGTGGCGGGAAGGGAGAGCTTGTAGCGCACAGGATACAGGCCGTCGTTAAGGATCGCGAAGCTGCCCTCGGACGCATCGCCCACGCGCAAGAGGCCGAAGTTGATGTCGCTGGCAGAGGGCGCCAGCGGGTCCTCCGATGCGCCGCTGTTGCTGCTGGCCGCCGCAGAGCTCCTCCTGTCCTTCTCCTTGCCGTGCGTCGGAGCCGCAGCCGGCGCAGGGAACACCACGTGCGCCTTGTTCTGGTAGCTCTCCGCACGCACGGCCAGCGGGTGCGACTCGAGCAGTCCGAGGAATCCCTCCACGTCGCGCACCTCCACCGCGAGCGGCACGCTGATCGCGCGCTCATCTTTGGCGAAGAAATCGATCACAATCTGGACAGGCGCCGCGCCCGGAGCCAGGATGCCACAGGTGGCGGGACCGACGGACACGAGCTCGCCGAGGCCGTTCTGCGACAGCGCATCCAGGCCCGCCAGGGACCAGGCCGCCGGCAGCATGCCAGGGTTACTCAGCTCCACGATGCGCCGCTCGCGCTTGTTGAGCAGCAGCCGCTCGAACACCACCTCGGAAGCCGAAAGTTGCAGGCCCGGGCGCGCGCCCGTGCAGCGCAGGGCCAGGTGCACCGGGGCGGGGTTGTCGCGCACATTGGCCACGAGCGAGTCGGCGAGCACGGCACCAGGCATCTGCGGGAAAGCCCACACGGTGATGTCGCGCGACTCGTCCACGGCCAGATCGAACGCAGCGGGCTCCACGTGGAACACAGGCTTCACGCGCAGAGCCTCCCAGCGGCGATCCTCCTCCGCAAGAGCCTCAAGACGCGCCTTCTCCATCGCCTTCAGCTCCTTCTCGCTCGGACCGCCCTTGGCTGCGCCCTTGCTACCCTTGGCACCCGCAGCGCCAGCGGCAGCAGCGCCGGCCTTGGACGCGCCGGCCGAAGGAGACGGAGAGCGAGCGGCCTTAGCCCCACCGGCAGCAGCGCCACCGGCGGCGGCAGCACCGGCAGCCGGTGAAGTCGCCCCCGAAGCCGCCGCCGCAGCAGCATCCTTGTTGCGCTGCGCATTGCGGCTCTTCCCGCGAGGCGGCAGGTCATTTCCGGCGGACGGCGGCGGTGCGCCTGCCGTGCGATTGTACGAGTCGATGTTGCGCAGGAACGAGAGATCCACGTGCGTGGCGAACAATCCCGAGTTGGTGATGCGCCACACGTCCGCGTGCGTCTTGCGCGACGGGAGCGGCATGAGCGTCAGGCCAGGTCCAAGGACGATCGGTTGCTCGGGCTTGTTGTTGATCAGACCGTTCGTGGGCGCAGTGGATGCCGGTGCAGTACCCAGAGGCTGGTGTCGTCCATCAGGGTCCTTTCCAACGAGCAGCGGGCCGAACTCATAGACCTTCTCGTTGAGCAGGTAGGTCTTCAAGTGCGTGTGCGCGGCCTGCCCCGGTCGCGATGACTTGAGCTTGCGCTGCGACATGAAGATGCTGCGCGGGTCCGTCGCGATCTCCGGCACGGACACCAGCGATTGCACCGGGAGCAGCAGCTCGCTCTTGGGACCAGGAGCAGTGCCCACGACCTCGAAGCCCAAGGAGGACACGAACGAGCCCACGACGGGAGAACTGAAAGCCACGTGAATCTCCACGCTGCCACGGGCAGGGATGATCCAGCGCGTGGGCACGCGGACGGGAGGGGACGAAGCAGGCTTCTTGTCGAGCTGACTGCCAGCCACCGCGGCGACAGGGACGACAGCGCCAGAGGACGCGCTCTGCGCAGGCGCAGCGGCACCAGCATCGCCTGCATGCGACCGGGCCGTGTTCGCCGCGGAGACATCACCCGAAGAAGTAGCCGACGGTGCCGCCAGCAGTACGGTGCCCCGGCGACTGGGCTGCTGCGATCCCTTGCTGGCGCCCTTGCCCTTCTTGCCGCCCGCAGCAGCTTCGGCAGCGGCCTCCAGCGCCTGCTGCGCTTCCTCTTGCTTGGCGCGCTCGATGGCCGCGAGCTCAGCGGCGCGCGCCTCGCGCTTCTCGGCTTCGACCACCGGATCGACGAGCGCGAAGCCCGGCGCCACGCGCTGGTGCGAGCGGCCGGGGATGACGGACTGCAAACCTGCCACAATGGCCGCGGTAGACGATCCCGCCGGCAGCGGCGCCGGACGGTGCACGATCTGCCAGGTGGCCGGCGGGGGCACCCACGCAGGATCCAGCGTGCGCGGGTCGATCTCCACGCGGAAAGGCTCGTCGATCCACGGCAGTACCGACGCGCCCAGCACGCGCGGCACGCCTTCGCGGCTCTCGAAGCGGCGCAGCTTGAGGAACTTGATGGCGGGCAGGCCCTGCAGCGCGCTGCTGCGCACGGGCACCTCGTCCCATGCACCAGGTTGCAGATGCTCCGGCAGTGCGGCGGCCGCCGCAGCGGATGCGGCGGCGGCATCGTCAGCCTTGCGCCCGTCCGCTGAAGAGGAGCGCGACGCGGCGCTGGAAGCCGTCTTTTTCTTCTTCTTCTTGCTTCCCACACCGCCTGACGCTGCCGCTGCAGCAGCTTCCTCCTCTGCCAGGCGCGCAGCCTCGGCCGCCGCGGCTTCCTCGCGCGCTTGCTTCGCGGCGAGGGCCGCCTCGATCTCGGCGAGCTCCTCGGCCGTGGGGGGCGGGGGCTCGACCGGCACGGGCAGGGGCACCTCGGGCTGTGAGAGCGCCGAGGGGAACAGCGGCAGGTCCAGCGCGGACAGCACCGGAGCAAGGGGGTCCACGGCGACAGCAGGAGCAGAGTCAGGCTCAGACTCCAGTTCCGAAGCGGAAGCCGCAGGGGCTGCTGCAGATGCCTCGGGTGCAGGAGCTGCTGCTACGGCATTGCCCCAATACGCCTCGAAGCGCGCAGGGTCCAGGTGATCAATCTGGAACAGGATGAGCTCCGCTTCGCGGCGGCGCTGGAAGAGCTCGTACAGGCGCTCGTACTCGGCACGCTTGCTGTCCGCGAGCTTGTCCAGTTCGCGTGCCGGCAGAACCTTGAAGCGCTTGAGCGATGCGGCGGCCTCGCTATCATCCAGCACAGCCTGTGCGCGCGCACGAGCGGTCTGCTGTCGCTGCAGGGCCTCGGAGCGCTCGAGCTCGAAAGCGAGGATGTGGAGCTGGTTGTCGCGGTAGGGCGCACCCGTCGCGGGGTCGGTCTCACCCAAGCGTGCGAAGGCTGCGCGCACGACGCGAGCGGCCGCAGCCGCTGCGGTCCCGCTCTCGCTCGCGCGCACAAAGCTGCTCTCCAGTCCATCGATCACCACTCCGCTGCGGAAGGTGTTTCCGCGCTGGATGAGCATGAAGCGGAACAGCACCTCCGCCAGCGTGTCCTCCTCCAGCACCACCGGCGCGGACGGCGAAGCAACCTTCAAGTCGAAGAAGGTGCTCTGCAGCAGGTGATCTTGCAGATCGGCGTCGGGCTCGAAGGTACCGGGGGCAGGAGGGGAGAGAGCGGAGAACAGGGGACCGACGGAGCTGGAGCGCTTGCCGCCGGGTCCACGCGCGGAACCGTGGCGCGGAGAGGCGGAAGCGGGCGAACTGTCCTCAGGCTTCGACGGAGACATGGGCGCGCGGGCCTTGGCTGCAGCATTCGCAGCCGCAGCAGCGCCGCCCTTCTTCGACGCGTTCTTGGCCGCCAGAGCAGCATCAGCAGCCTCCTGAGCCATGCGCGCTCGCGCGGCCGTGATGGCCGAATGCACCTGCAGAGCCAGCGCACGCTCCTCCTCCGTGACTTGAAGCGCCGAATCCAGGTTGAGCTCGCCGCCCAGCTCGGTCACTACGGCTGCGTGCAGCTCCTCGCCCTGGAGCGGGTTGGATCCCCGCCGGTCCTTCGACAGACGCTTGGAGACGCGCTCGTACTCCTTGGTGAAATCCTTCTCACGCTGCGCCAGCATCTCCTTCTCCTCGGCCTCGCGCGCCGGCAGCTCGAAGAAGTAGTGCACGGCGGCATCGAGCGTCGTCACAGCGGAGGCGGACAGCTCCAGCCGCGAGGCCAGCGCGCGCGACAGAGTGCTCAGACCCGCCCAGGGGGCGCCAACCACCAGCACGTTGCGCACAGCATCCTCCTCCTGCGGCTCGGACAGACCACCGAACAAAGAAGCCATGGAAGCCGAGGCACCAAGGCTCTTCACCGCCGATCCATCGGCCTCCGCAGAGTTGAGCAGTTGGCCGACCTCGTTGCTCGAATCGCCGGAAGCCTGACCACTGGGCAGGGCCGGCACCGCGAGCGAGACACCACCCGCGATGGCCTCAAGCTTGGCCCGATGCGCTTCCTCCGCCGCGCGCTGTCGCTTCACCCGAGACTTGTACCGCTGCAAAATGTCCTTCGGCAGCGACTCGCCGGGCTGACGCGGCACGATCCAGATCTGGTCCGCCGGTCGCGGCGGAGTCGTCGTCGACGCGGAATCCACGGCACCGAAGCTCTCCTCACCGCGGAGTACCTCCTCCTCGCGCAGGTAGTGCGTGTCAAAGTCCAGCGAGTACACTTCGACGGCGCGGTCAGAGTGGTTCACCAGACGCACGGAGGCGGGCAGAGTCGGCACCTGCGGAAGCGTTGCCGGCAGCTGCAGCAGGGGCGGGTCGAACGACAGGCGCATTGCAGCGCCCTGGCCCGTCAACGACAACTGAATGGCGGTGGGGTTCTGTGCAATGCGCAGGGGCAGACGCACGATACTCTTGCGCGGCGGTTCATCCACCCTGGGCGTGTATGCCACGGTAACGTTGACGCGCTCACCCGGCTGCAGGACGCCCGCCTGCGGGAACACAGAGAAGAGGTTCTTGTCTGCGACGTTGCTTCCGACGACGCTGCCGAAGCTCCACGCGGCCGGAACAGCCTTGGCGTTGTGAAGCTGCACAACGATCTCGCGACGTTCGTTGAGGAACACGCGACCGTAGTCCAGACGCAGCTGCGACACGCGCACGGTGGGGACGGTCACGTTGGCGCGCAGACGAACCAGCAGCGGCGGACCGTTGCGGACCTGGACCGGTACGTCGAGTTCAACCAGCTCGCGGCCACCGCGGAACGGGTCCTTCTTCGCTGCACGCGCACCACGCGCCGGGTTGCTCGCGCGACACACGACAGTGAACGTGGTCGCCCCGCCCGGCGGCACGCGCGTCACCAGCGCAGGTGTGACAGTGAAGATGGATCCATGCAGCGCCTTCTTGTCGATGCTGTAGCTGGCCGCAACGCCGCCCAGGTTCGTCACGGTGAACTTGAGCTCCGCGACGCTGCCCTTGATCAGGTGGCCGAAGTCGGCCACGAAGCGCGCAAGCGCGAAGGAACCGGTCTCACTGCGCAGACGAGACGTGGCAAGAGCAGTGGGACCCTCGGCCTCGGCGGAGGACAGCAGAGACAGAGCCAGAGAAGGCGCAACGGACAGACCTGCGGAGGACGTCGGGCGGAACGCCGAATCGCTTCCCGCCGTCGCCGCCTGCGCATCCGCCTCCTTGCTCTCCTCGTACGGCTTGCCACCGGCGGATGCAGGCGGGGGCGGCAGAGACTTAGCAGTGGCCTCCAAGGCCGCCGCCTGCTGTTGCTGCACCAGCAAGCTCTCCTTGGCTCGCTTGAGCGTGTCCAGCAGGAAGTATTTGTAGAACAGGCGGTCGGCCTCGACGTGCAGGCTGGCCTCAGGGTGACGCGCCAGCAGCTCGGCCGGCGGCGGCACGGGCGCGTAGGCGACACTCGCGATGACCGTCGACACGCGCGAGCGCAGCGACTGACGATCGGAGGCCAGCGGGCGCGCAGAGGTGGAGCCCAAGCGAGCGACGGAGGGCGCGCCGCCGGCACCAACACCGAAATTCGATGCGGAGGGCGTGACGCTGCCCCCACCGCGCACCGATGCGGCGCCGCCGCCACCGCGTACAGATGCTGCATCAGGGCTGAGCAAGCGGCCCGAGTTCGTGCGCGTGTGGCCGCCAGACGGAGTGCCACGAGTGGAGCTGGGACTGGACAACTGGGCGGCCTGCTGCTGCTCCTGAATCTCAAGCGCATGCTCGCGTGCAGCTGCCTCCTCGGCCATGCTGCGCTCCATCTCCTGCTCCTCTTGCTGTCGCGCGAGGGCGCGCGCATCCAGCAGCGCAGCCGCCTCCTCCAGGCAGCGCTGCCACAGCTCGATCTCGCCAGCCGTCATCAGCGGCGGCAGCGGCGGCGGGATGGCGTCCGAGCCTTGCTTGCCGCTGCGGTTGGACGCGAGCAGGCGGGCCGACTGTGCCGCCACCTCCTCCGCGCGCCGACGCTCCTCGTCTGAGTATGCGGCCAGGCTGTCCTCCTCCTCATCGTCGACAAACTCATCTTCCTCGTCCTCGTCCAACATCGCGTCCTCATCCTCATCCTCGAGCGGCTCCGCGTCCTCGTCGCCCTCGTTGGGCTGCTCCTCGTCGGCGCCGGCGGCAGAGGCGGTGCGAGACGACGACACCACGTTGCCCTTCTCGTCCACTTCCTCGATCAGCAAGGGGTCCTTAGCGGAAAGAGAAGGTTGCTCAGGAGACTCCGAAGCAGCAGCGGGCTGCGCGACTTGCCACGCATCTGCACGGGGCAAATCGACGAACAGCTGCGGGAATACTCCGAGCGCCGATACGTGCAGCGGCACGGGGTCGAAGTGCGCCACGATCAACTGCAGCACTTCTTCGACCTGGTCGGGAATAGCGGACAGGAACGTGACGTTGAGACGGACACGCTCACCAGCCTTGAGACGACCGGCGCAGGGCGTCACGTCAACGATGGGCAGCGCGCCGGGCAGCGGCGCCACAGCGAAGTCGAACGCAACCTTGCCCTGGTTGACCAGCGCAACGTGCTTCGAGCAGGAGGCGAAAAGTTCCTGCGCACCGAAGTGCAGCTCAGATCGCTCCAGGCGGTACGACACAGCGCTCGCCTGACCGCGTAGGGACACCTCGTACTCCGGCCCACCCTCCACCTCGCACAGCGCCACAGCGCTCGAGCGCAGGTCGGTGTGACCGTAGAAAACGAACTCGACGCTCTCGCTCGCACCCGGCAGCAGCGAGCCGCGGATCGGAAGGATATCAAACACTTCGTTCACGGGAAGATTGGCCGGCACCGAAGAGTCCTTCTGGTGCGGGCGCTGGCTCGGCGTGGCAGTGCCTGCGCGGCGCGACGTAGCGCCATTGCCGCCGGACGGAGCCGACCGACCCGTGGCGCCCTCCGCTCCCGTGCTGGAGGTGCTAATGGATCCCAGCGCGACCTTGTCGCTGAACATCCATCGGTAGGTGGCCTCGACATCCGAGTCGTTCGTCACCGTGATCAGGACGCGCTTGGCCGTCTCGTTGAGCACGGTGCCAAAGTCGACAGCCGTGCTGGAAAACGACAGATTCGGGTAGCACAAGTGGCCCACGAGCGGGACGCGGTCGCGCTGAGGGTGACCGGCGTAGACAACCGTCAAATCGTGGCGCAGCACGGCGCTCTGGCGCTTGTAGGGAGAGGTCTGCTCGTCCAGGTCCGGCACGAAAGACACTCGCGTCACAGCCTCCTCGCCCGGCTGCAGCTCGAACTCCGTGTGGGATAGCGCAAACGGCACCGGCGCGCCTGCGCCAGCTCCATTCGCTGCTGGTGACAGCTTGAGCTTAAACTTGAGCGGCAGCGCCGTCTTGTTCGTCATGCGCAGCTCCTGCGGCTCCGCGATCTCCAGCGGCTTCTTCGGGTCGAGCACCTGTCGGAACGTCATCCCCTGTGCGGCCGCGGGCGCAAAGGCTAGGAAGGGCGTGAGGAAGTTTGCGCGCACGGTTGCGTCGTAGATGATGTCAAGTTTCTTCGCCTGGCCGATGAGCGCCTTGCACACCCAGCGCTCCTGCACGCGGCCGGGCTTCACGCCCACGCCCGCAAGAGTAAAGCTCATGGCCATTCCGGGCTCCAGCGTGGCCTTCGCAGGGGAGATGGAGAACAAGGGTTGCGGCAGCGAGGCGAGCTCGGCTGCACTGCCCAGACGCTTCATACGCGCAATGCGCGCCAGCACGTCCAGTGCGTTGACAGGCTTGTCATCGCCGCTGGCCGGTGCCTTCGCGTGCTGCGGTGGCAGGTCCGGAATGAACTCCCACTGCAGAATCTGCGTGCGGCGTCCCCTGTTCTCCAGGGTGAACTCTTTGCTGACAATCTGATTGGTGAGCTGGTCGCCGTGGTCGACCACCTGCACGTTCGTGCTGCCCTCCGCGCCGTGCATGGCGTGCGCCGCAGTGGCCTCGAGGGAGAACAGACTGGACGAGACGGTGGTTCCAGCACCCATGGCCTTGAGGCCGACCACAAGATCGTCGCCCTCGTGCACAAGAATGTGCAGCAGATCCGCCATCGACAGCGTCTCGTCCAGCGTAGCAGTCACCTGCAGCTCGCGTCGCTCCTGCGGAGCCAGCACGCCGCGCGCAACGTCCACCGCGTAGCAGCTGGCCTTGCGGTGCACGAACGCTTTGAAAGGCGCAGGGATGGGTGAGTCGTTGTGCAGCTGCAGCGTGCGCGTCACGGGAGTCAGCGCGGGCACCTTCCCGAAGTTGATGCTCTTCTGATCCAGCAGCACGCGCGGTCCACGGCACTGGAAGCTTGCGTGCACGACGAAAGGGATACCCGAGCTGCCTGGAATGCTGATGTAGAACGGTTGCGTTCCCGCGCCCAGTCGGTGCGGCGTCAGCAGCACCTTCAGCTGGTAGACCGTGCCGGGTGCCACTGATGCCGAGTACACCTCGGGCTCCAGCGTGCACAGCGCCTTGGAGTGCTCGTCCTGCGGCAGCACCTCGAACTTGGCAAACAGGTTCTGATCAGAATCGTTGCGCAGCGGAACCAGCAGCTCGTACGTGTGACGAAGGAACACCTCGCCGTAGGGCAGTGTATCGCGCAGCACTGACAGCGGCGCCACGACGCACTCGGCCTTAATGGGCAGCGCAACAAGCGCTTCGCCCACGCCCTCCACATCGACCAGAAGCTGGTAAGGAGCGGAAGGGTCGTCGTACTTGCGTCCGGCCGACAAGCTCACGAAGTCCAGCTGCAGCAGCGCCATTGACTGTGCGCTCACGGTCACGACGTTGCCGCTCGTGGCCGTGAGGTCGCGCGATGCTGCCGGGCTGCTGCTTGCCCCCTGTGCTGCGGGGTGAGCCGGGTCGTCCTGTTCGCGCTGGCTTTGCTCCGCGAGCCAAATGAGTCCGAACTCCCGCTGTTCTCCGCGGTGCTCGTCGCCCTGCACGCGCAGCTTGACCTTCATCGCGATCTCGGGAGACGTGTTGTGCAGGTGCAGCAGGCGTGAGTTGAGGAAGCCGTAGCTCACGGGGCCGTAGTTCAGCGCGCTCTCCTCGAAGAAAAAGGTGGGTCCCAGCACGCGGCCCTTGTACACCAGGCGCAGCGGCTCGGCCGAGCCCTCCAGCGCAAACAGAATCGTCTCAGTGAAGTCGCCGATCTCCGTGCCGAGGAAGCTGACGGAGATCGTGACGCGGTCCGGCGCATCGCGGTCGACACCGGACAGCAGCAGCTCTGACGGCGACCCCGGGCGGGGCGACGAGCCGGAGCTGCCCGATCCGAGGTGACCTGGCGTGACGGCCAGCACGCCCTCGCTCGGCGAGAAGCTGAAGCGCGACTTGGCCGTGGTAGACGGGATCAGCTTGTACTTCGCCGGAATGTTGCCGATGTTTTGCAGCGTCACCTCGTAGTGGTGCGGCGCGTTGAGGAACACGCTGCCGATGTCCATGCTCGGATAGCTGAAGCGCGCGTCAGGGCCCAGACCCTTACCCGTCAGACGCAGAGGAAGGCGATCGACGCGGCCGGACACCTCCACGTAAGCAACGGCATCGAAGAGCGCGTCGCCATCGGCGGATGCAGCATGCGGCGCGAAGGTGAACGTCAGCTCCTTGCTGCCCTTGGGCCAAATCTCGCCCTCCACGGGGTCAACGCTGTAGTTTGCGTGCGCGAACGCGTCCAGCAAGGGCAGCTCCAGTGCGCGGTGCAGTTTCTGGTACTTGCGCACCAAAAACTGCTCGGCACGCACCAGATCGAGCTGGTAGCTCTCCTCAGGGTCAGAATCCACCTCCTCGGCATCGGCGGCGGCCTCATCGTCATCGCCGTCCAGGTCGGAGGCACCATCCTCAGCAAGACGCTCCTCCTCTTCCTGCTCGAACTCAAAGGCGGCTTGCTGCTGCGCGTCGGGATCGTCACCCGCCTCAGCCAGACGCTGCTGCAGGCGCTCCTCCCGGCGGGCAGCGCGGCGAACCTCGCGGCGCTCTGCAGCCGCATCGGCACGCTTCTGCGCCTCCTCGCCCCGCATCTGGCGCACCAGCTCCTCGATCTGCTCCGGTTGACGCTCGAATGCTTCCTGCTCGCGCAGCTGAGCCTGTTGCTCCCGCTTGTAAGCGCGCTCCGCGGCACGTGTCGGCAGCTGCTTGACAGCAAAGCTAATGGGCACGTCGCTGTCGTTGCGCAGCAGCACGGTCTTCTGCGACTTCAGGCCGACGTAGGTTGCATCGCATTGCAGCACGGCTGCCTCGAGCGCGACAGACACATCGACGCCCGTGCCCGACAGCGCCATGCGCACGAGCACGTTCTGGCTCGCAGCAGACGGGGACGACGTCGGGCAGAAGGACGGCGCGAAAACGGACGTCAGGTTGCCCGAGGCGCCCAAAGTGCCAGCAGCCGGAGCAATCGTCTGAGTCAGGGAAGCAAAGTTGGGGCCGCTCTGAGTGGCGCCAAACGAAGGAGCAGCAGCGGACGACGAAGCCGCCGCTCGTGCCGCCGCGTCGCTGCCGCCCATAACGCCATCCGTGGACAGGTCTGCCACCAGTGTGTACTTAACGGCTCCGCGCTGGTTCGGCGTGAAGCACACCAGCACTTGGATAGACTCATCGACGGCGAGGATGCCATGAGACGGCTCGCAGGTGAACGGCGGAGGAAGATCCGCTTCGTCCTCCTCCTCCCCGGCCGCCGCTCCGTCGCGCAGCACGCTGAAGCTGAACTGCGCGGGCATCGCGCCGCTGTTGCGCACCAGAATCGGCTTAACAGTCGGGTGGAACACCGGGCATCGGTCGAATGCGAGCGACGCGGGCATGTCGATGTCGGGGCGTGCTCCGGTAGCGCGCATCGGCACGAGGAACTGCTCGCGCTCGCTGGAGCACAGCAGATCGCACGCGTAATCGCCTTTGTCGCGCGGCGTGAACTCGATGGTGTACAGCACGCCCATGCCCGGTGCAACCTTGGACGAGCCACTGCCATCGCCCTCGATCGCGGCCGCGGCGGCGGGCTGCTTTGCGAGCGCGGCGGCGCCGCCCAGTCCGGGGCGGCTGACAGCTACAATGCGGAAGTGGTGGTCCGCCGGGGGTGCAACCTTGATGCGTCGGCTGACATGGTCCCGGTTGGTGAGCAGCAGCGTGCGCGTGACAGGGCGGAACGGCTCGCAGCCACTCCAGTGCAGCGACGAAGGCGTCGCGGCGAACAGCGGCGCGGTCAGCGGGACGCTGCTGCGCGTGGCGCCCGAGTGCTCGGCCAGTGACAGCAGCGACACAATCGGTGGGGTGGCATTGCTGCTGCTAGTTGCAGAAAGTGCAGCAGCGCTGTTGTTTGTTGCGGCCATGCTGCTGGCTGCACCGGCGGTGCGGCCGCCTTTGAGCGTCGAGGACTTCGACATGGTGCTCAGCGCTGCCGCGCCAGGAGGGCAACGACAACGGCTCTGGTTTCAGTTGGCGGCGGGGACGGCAGGAGGGCCGCAATGGGTCACAGTGGTAGCGGTGTGACAAAAGGGAGATGCGCGTGCCGTGACAGCGACACTCCACAGAGAAAGTGTATGTGCAGCGTGCCGCCTGCTCGCTCGCCCA
>Ga0256775_1000037_pt1 | contig 21059 bp, 24 predicted proteins | sample MC6MC0926MT_FD_186036 | JGI IMG/M metagenome (GOLD analysis project Ga0256775, IMG submission 186036) | Metatranscriptome of enriched soil aggregate microbial communities from Iowa State University, Ames, United States - MC6-MC0926-MT... | ecosystem: Environmental > Terrestrial > Soil >...
ATCAAGTACCTCGCGTCGCTGCACATCGACCTGCCGACCCTCCCGGGCACGCGTGCGGGCGAGTCGGTCGAGATCCGCGTCGAGACCGACGACATCGACCACTTCGGCAACCGTCGCATCCGCGCGGTCGGCGAGCTCATCCAGAACCAGGTCCGCACGGGCCTGTCCCGGATGGAGCGCGTCGTGCGCGAGCGCATGACGACGCAGGACGTCGAGGCCATCACGCCGCAGACGCTCATCAACATCCGTCCCGTCGTGGCCTCCATCAAGGAGTTCTTCGGGACGAGCCAGCTGTCGCAGTTCATGGACCAGAACAACCCGCTCGCGGGCCTGACGCACAAGCGTCGTCTGTCGGCCCTCGGCCCGGGTGGTCTGTCCCGCGACCGCGCCGGCATGGAGGTCCGTGACGTCCACCCGTCGCACTACGGCCGCATGTGCCCGATCGAGACCCCTGAGGGTCCGAACATCGGTCTGATCGGCTCGCTCGCGTCGTTCGGGCGGATCAACCCGTTCGGCTTCGTCGAGACGCCGTACCGCAAGGTCGAGAACGGCCGCGTCACGGACGAGGTGCACTACCTCACCGCCGACGACGAGGACCGTCACGTCATCGCGCAGGCCAACGCCCCGCTCAAGGCGAACGGCGTCTTCGAGGAGGACCGCGTCCTGGTCCGCGTCAAGGGCGGCGAGATCGAGTACGTCACCGGCGACTCGGTCGACTACATGGACGTCTCCCCGCGCCAGATGGTGTCGGTCGCGACGGCCCTCATCCCGTTCCTCGAGCACGACGACGCGAACCGCGCCCTCATGGGTGCGAACATGCAGCGCCAGGCCGTGCCGCTGGTCCGCTCCGAGGCGCCGCTCGTCGGCACCGGCATGGAGCGCCGTGCGGCCGTCGACGCGGGCGACGTCATCGTCGCGTCGAAGGCGGGTGTCGTCACCGAGGTGTCGGCCGACCTGATCACGGTCGCGAACGACGACGCCACGACGACGACGTACCGCGTCGCGAAGTTCCGTCGCTCGAACCAGGGCACGAGCTACAACCAGCGCGTGCTCGTCGACCAGGGCGCCCGCGTCGAGGTCGGCTCGGTGCTCGCCGACGGCCCCGCGACGGACGAGGGCGAGCTCGCGCTCGGCCGCAACCTGCTCGTCGCGTTCATGTCGTGGGAGGGCCACAACTACGAGGACGCGATCATCCTGTCGCAGCGCCTCGTGCAGGACGACGTCCTGTCCTCGATCCACATCGAGGAGCACGAGGTCGACGCCCGCGACACCAAGCTCGGCCCCGAGGAGATCACGCGGGACATCCCGAACGTCTCCGAGGAGGTCCTGGCCGACCTCGACGAGCGCGGCATCATCCGCATCGGCGCCGAGGTCGCGGCGGGCGACATCCTCGTCGGCAAGGTCACCCCGAAGGGCGAGACCGAGCTGACCCCCGAGGAGCGCCTGCTCCGCGCGATCTTCGGCGAGAAGGCGCGCGAGGTCCGCGACACGTCGCTCAAGGTGCCCCACGGCGAGTCCGGCACGGTCATCGAGGTCCGCACGTTCAGCCGCGACGACGGCGACGAGCTGCCCGCCGGCGTCAACGAGCTGGTCCGCGTGTACATCGCGCAGCGCCGCAAGATCACCGACGGTGACAAGCTCGCCGGTCGTCACGGCAACAAGGGCGTCATCTCGAAGATCCTCCCGGTCGAGGACATGCCGTTCCTCGCGGACGGCACGCCGGTCGACGTCGTGCTCAACCCGCTGGGTGTGCCCGGTCGTATGAACGTCGGGCAGGTCCTCGAGACGCACCTGGGGTGGGTCGCGAAGCAGGGCTGGGACATCTCCCTCGCCGAGGGCGACGTGTCGTGGCGCGACGGCGTCCCGGCGATCGCCGCGTCCTCGCCGGCCGGCAACCCGGTCGCGACGCCGGTGTTCGACGGTGTCCCGGAGGAGACCCTGACGGGTCTGCTCGGCAGCACGCTGCTGAACCGCGACGGCGTCCGCACGGTCGGGGCCGACGGCAAGGGCCGCCTGTTCGACGGGCGTTCCGGCGAGCCGTTCCCGGACCCGGTCGCGGTCGGCTACATGTACATCCTCAAGCTGCACCACCTGGTCGACGACAAGATCCACGCCCGTTCGACCGGCCCGTACTCGATGATCACGCAGCAGCCGCTGGGTGGTAAGGCGCAGTTCGGTGGTCAGCGGTTCGGCGAGATGGAGGTGTGGGCCCTCGAGGCGTACGGCGCCGCCTACACGCTGCAGGAGCTCCTCACCATCAAGTCGGACGACGTGCCCGGCCGCGTCAAGGTGTACGAGGCGATCGTCAAGGGCGAGAACATCCCCGACTCGGGCATCCCGGAGTCGTTCAAGGTTCTGCTCAAGGAGATGCAGTCGCTCTGCCTGAACGTCGAGGTGCTGTCCTCGGACGGCGTCTCCATCGACATGAAGGAGAACGACGACGAGGTCTACCGCGCCGCGGAGGAGCTCGGCATCGACCTGTCGCGTCGCCCCAACGCCAGCAGCATCGAAGAGATCTGACGTCGAGCGGCGGTCCTGCCCACCGGCAGGACCGCCCGCCCGCACCCCTTAGCAACATTTCCGTCCGCCGGGCACCTGTCACAGAGCAGGCCGGCAAGCGAAGGAAGTAGGACCCCCCTTGCTCGACGTCAACGTCTTCGACGAGCTGCGCATCGGCCTGGCCACGGCCGATGACATCCGTGCCTGGTCGCACGGTGAGGTGAAGAAGCCCGAGACCATCAACTACCGGACCCTGAAGCCGGAGAAGGATGGCCTGTTCTGCGAGAAGATCTTCGGTCCCACCCGGGACTGGGAGTGCTACTGCGGCAAGTACAAGCGCGTCCGCTTCAAGGGCATCATCTGCGAGCGCTGCGGTGTCGAGGTCACGCGCTCCAAGGTGCGTCGTGAGCGCATGGGCCACATCGAGCTCGCCGCGCCCGTCACGCACATCTGGTTCTTCAAGGGCGTCCCGTCGCGCCTCGGCTACCTGCTCGACCTGGCCCCGAAGGACCTCGAGAAGGTCATCTACTTCGCGGCCTACATGATCACGTGGGTCGACGTGGACGGTCGCCAGGAGGACCTCCCGAACCTCCAGAACGAGATCGACCTGGAGAAGAAGGAGATCTCGGACCGCCGCGACAACGACATCAACACCCGCGCGCAGAAGCTCGAGGCCGACCTGGCCGAGCTCGAGGCCGAGGGTGCCAAGGCCGACGCGCGCCGCAAGGTCCGCGACTCGGCCGAGCGTGAGATGGCGCAGCTCCGCAAGCGTGCGGACCTGGACCTCGAGCGCCTCGAGACGGTGTGGGACCGGTTCAAGAACCTCAAGGTCGCGGACCTCGAGGGCGACGAGCTGCTCTACCGCCAGCTGCAGGACCGCTACGGCAACTACTTCGAGGGCTCGATGGGCGCCGCGGCGATCCAGAAGCGCCTCGAGGCGTTCGACCTGGAGGCGGAGTCGGAGAACCTGCGCGAGATCATCAAGACGGGCAAGGGCCAGCGCAAGACGCGTGCCCTCAAGCGTCTGAAGGTCGTCAACGCGTTCCTCACGACGAGCAACTCGCCGACCGGCATGGTGCTCGACGCCGTCCCGGTGATCCCGCCGGACCTGCGTCCGATGGTCCAGCTCGACGGTGGCCGCTTCGCCACCTCGGACCTGAACGACCTGTACCGCCGCGTCATCAACCGGAACAACCGCCTCAAGCGGCTGCTCGACCTCGGCGCGCCCGAGATCATCGTCAACAACGAGAAGCGGATGCTCCAGGAGGCCGTCGACTCGCTGTTCGACAACGGCCGCCGCGGCCGTCCGGTGACGGGCCCGGGCAACCGCCCGCTCAAGTCGATCTCGGACATGCTCAAGGGCAAGCAGGGCCGGTTCCGCCAGAACCTGCTCGGCAAGCGCGTCGACTACTCGGGCCGTTCGGTCATCGTCGTCGGCCCGCAGCTCAAGCTGCACCAGTGCGGTCTGCCCAAGCAGATGGCGCTCGAGCTGTTCAAGCCGTTCGTGATGAAGCGCCTCGTGGACCTCAACCACGCGCAGAACATCAAGTCGGCCAAGCGCATGGTCGAGCGTGCGCGCCCGGTCGTGTGGGACGTGCTCGAGGAGGTCATCACCGAGCACCCGGTGCTGCTGAACCGTGCACCCACGCTGCACCGTCTCGGCATCCAGGCGTTCGAGCCGCAGCTCGTCGAGGGCAAGGCGATCCACCTGCACCCGCTCGTCTGCGCCGCGTTCAACGCGGACTTCGACGGTGACCAGATGGCCGTCCACCTGCCCCTGAGCGCGGAGGCGCAGGCCGAGGCCCGCATCCTCATGCTGTCGAGCAACAACATCCTCAAGCCGTCGGACGGCCGTCCGGTGACCATGCCCTCGCAGGACATGATCATCGGTCTGTACCACCTGACGTCGGACCGCCTCGAGGGTGCCGAGGGCGCCGGCCGTGCGTTCAGCTCGGTCTCCGAGGCGATCATGGCGTTCGACCAGGGGTCCCTGGACCTCAACGCGGTCGTCAAGATCCGCTTCGACGACCTGGTGCTGGCCGAGCAGGACGCGCCCGAGGGCTGGACCGAGGGCGAGCCGCTGCTGTTCGAGACCACGCTGGGCCGTGCGCTCTTCAACGAGCTGCTGCCGGTCGACTACCCGTACGAGAACGGTGTCGTCGACAAGAAGCGTCTCTCGGTCATCGTCAACGACCTCGCCGAGCGCTACCCGAAGGTCGCCGTCGCGGCGTCCCTCGACGCGCTCAAGGAGGCCGGCTTCCGGTGGGCCACGCGTTCCGGTGTGACCATCTCGATCTCCGACGTCGCGACCCCGGCCGCGAAGAAGGGGATCCTCGAGGAGCACGAGGCGCGTGCCGCCAAGGTGCAGGGCCAGTACGAGAAGGGCCTCATCACCGACGACGAGCGTCGCCAGGAGCTCATCGAGATCTGGACGCAGGCCACCGACAAGGTCGCCAAGGCGATGCAGGAGAACTTCCCTGCGCGCAACACGGTCTACCGCATGGTCGGCTCGGGTGCTCGTGGTAACTGGATGCAGGTCCGGCAGATCGCCGGCATGCGTGGTCTGGTCGCCAACCCGAAGGGCGAGATCATCCCTCGTCCGATCAAGGCGAACTACCGCGAGGGCCTGTCCGTCCTCGAGTACTTCATCGCGACGCACGGTGCCCGCAAGGGTCTGGCGGACACCGCTCTGCGGACCGCCGACTCGGGCTACCTGACCCGTCGTCTGGTGGACGTCTCGCAGGACGTCATCGTCCGTGAGGACGACTGCGGCACCGAGCGCGGCCTGACGATGCCGATCGGCGTCGAGACCGCGGACGGCACGCTGCGTCGTCACGACAAGGTCGAGACCTCGGTGTTCTCGCGGACCCTCGCGACGGACGCCGAGATCGACGGCGAGGTCATCGGCCGCTCGGGCGACGACATCGGCGACGTGCTCCTGGACCGTCTCCTGGAGGCGGGCGTCAAGGAGCTCAAGGTCCGCTCGGTCCTCACGTGCGAGTCGCGCGTCGGCACCTGCGCCCGTTGCTACGGCCGCTCGCTGGCCACCGGCAAGCTCGTCGACATCGGCGAGGCCGTCGGCATCATCGCGGCCCAGTCGATCGGTGAGCCCGGCACGCAGCTGACGATGCGTACCTTCCACACCGGTGGTGTGGCGTCGGCCGACGACATCACGCAGGGTCTGCCGCGTGTCCAGGAGCTCTTCGAGGCCCGTACCCCCAAGGGTGAGGCGCCGATCGCGGAGTTCTCGGGCCGGATCGTCATCGAGGAGGGTGACCGCTCGCGGCGCATCGTCCTGACGCCGGACGACGGCTCGGAGGAGATCGCCTACCCGATCACCAAGCGGTCCCGCCTGCTCGTGCAGGACGGCGACCACGTCCAGGTCGGCACCCAGCTCGTCCAGGGCGCCGTCGACCCGAAGAAGGTGCTGCGCATCCTCGGCCCGCGGGCCACGCAGAAGCACCTGGTCGACGAGGTGCAGGAGGTCTACCGCTCCCAGGGCGTGGACATCCACGACAAGCACATCGAGGTCATCGTGCGGCAGATGCTGCGCCGCGTGACGGTCCTCGACTCCGGCACCACGGACCTGCTGCCCGGCGAGCTCGCCGAGCGTGGCCGGTTCGAGGACGCCAACCGCGGTGCGATGTCCGAGGGCGGCCAGCCGGCCTCGGGTCGTCCGGAGCTCATGGGCATCACGAAGGCGTCGCTCGCGACGGACTCGTGGCTCTCGGCGGCCTCCTTCCAGGAGACCACCCGGGTGCTCACCGAGGCCGCGATGTCGGGTCGGTCCGACCCGCTGCTCGGCCTCAAGGAGAACGTCATCCTCGGCAAGCTCATCCCCGCGGGGACGGGTCTGCCGCGCTACGGCAACATCGCCGTGGAGCCGACGGAGGAGGCGAAGGCCGAGCTGTACCCGACCTTCGGCTACGACGAGATCGACTTCCCCGCCCTGGGCCTCGGCTCGGGCGAGGCGATCCCGCTCGAGGACATCGACTTCGGCGACTACCGCTGACGTCACGCACCGAGGGGGTCCACCGAGCGTTGGTGGGCCCCCTCGGGCGTCCGCGCGGCCGTACGGGCCGAAGGTCACAGGGGAGCCGCACCGCCCTGATCAGGGTGTGCGGCGTCTCTTTGACGGTCCTACGGGCCGCCAGGTAACGTAGGACACCGTGCCCGCGCCGTCGGGCTCTCGCGCATGCACTCGGACGTGGCTCCTCCAGCGGGGGAGGGCGCCGAGGGTGCCAGGTGGTCCCCCATCCACTGCGCCGCCATCCGTCTCGGGTCATCCTGGACGGGGAGCGCCGCGGAAGAGCGGGGCGACACGCCCGGGCGCGGGGGTCGGTGAGGGACTCAAGTGAACGCGGGGCAGTCGCGCGACGGGCGACGATCCTCGAACCTGCCGGCCGTCCAGGGTGACGGGTCCGGTCGACCAGAGCTCAACTATCAGACGGAGACGTAGTGCCTACGATCCAGCAGTTGGTCCGCAAGGGCCGGCAGGCGAAGACGAACAAGTCGAAGACGCCTGCTCTCAAGGGCAGCCCCCAGCGGCGCGGTGTGTGCACCCGCGTCTACACCACGACCCCGAAGAAGCCGAACTCCGCCCTCCGCAAGGTCGCGCGTGTTCGCCTCTCGAGCCAGGTCGAGGTCACCGCGTACATCCCCGGCGTCGGCCACAACCTGCAGGAGCACTCGATCGTGCTCGTGCGCGGCGGTCGTGTGAAGGACCTCCCGGGTGTCCGGTACAAGATCGTCCGCGGCGCTCTCGACACGCAGGGCGTCAAGAACCGCAAGCAGGCGCGCAGCCGCTACGGCGCGAAGAAGGTGGGCTGATGCCTCGCAAGGGTCCGGCCCCCAAGCGGCCGCTCATCGTCGACCCGGTCTACGGGTCTCCGGTCGTCACGCAGCTGATCAACAAGGTCCTGCTCGACGGCAAGAAGTCCGTCGCCGAGGCGATCGTCTACGGCGCCCTCGAGGGTGTCCGTGAGAAGACGCAGGGCGACCCGGTCGTCGTGCTCAAGCGCGCGCTGGACAACGTCCGCCCGTCGCTCGAGGTGCGCTCGCGCCGCGTCGGTGGTGCGACCTACCAGGTCCCCGTCGAGGTGCGTCCGGTCCGCCAGACGACGCTGGCGCTGCGCTGGCTCACCGACTACTCGCGCGCCCGTCGCGAGAAGACGATGACCGAGCGCCTCATGAACGAGATCCTCGACGCGTCCAACGGCCTGGGTGCCGCGGTGAAGCGCCGCGAGGACATGCACAAGATGGCCGAGTCGAACAAGGCCTTCGCGCACTACCGCTGGTAATCACCGGCCGGCCGCTGCCGGCCCGCGGACCCGCCTCCGGGCGGTGACCCGGGCCGGCAGCGCCACCCACAGCCAACCGACAAGGGGCGAGACACGTGGCACTGGACGTGCTGACGGACCTCACGAAGGTCCGCAACATCGGCATCATGGCGCACATCGATGCCGGCAAGACCACCACCACCGAGCGGATCCTGTTCTACACCGGGGTCAACTACAAGATCGGTGAGACGCACGACGGTGCGTCGACGATGGACTGGATGGAGCAGGAGCAGGAGCGCGGCATCACGATCACGTCCGCCGCGACGACGTGCTACTGGAAGAACAACCAGATCAACATCATCGACACCCCGGGCCACGTGGACTTCACGGTCGAGGTCGAGCGCTCGCTGCGCGTCCTCGACGGTGCCGTCGCCGTGTTCGACGGCAAGGAGGGTGTCGAGCCCCAGTCCGAGACGGTGTGGCGCCAGGCCGACAAGTACGACGTGCCGCGCATCTGCTTCGTCAACAAGATGGACAAGCTCGGTGCCGACTTCTACTTCACGGTCAAGACGATCGTCGACCGCCTGAAGGCGAAGCCGCTCGTCATCCAGCTCCCGATCGGCTCCGAGAACGACTTCATCGGCGTCGTGGACCTCGTCGAGCAGCGTGCCCTCGTGTGGCGCGGCGAGACGGCCCTGGGCGAGAAGTACGAGATCGAGGAGATCCCGGCCGACCTCGTCGAGAAGGCGGAGCAGTACCGCGCCGAGCTCCTCGAGGCCGTCGCCGAGACCGACGACGCGCTGCTCGAGAAGTTCCTCGGTGGCGAGGAGCTGACGGTCGCCGAGATCAAGGCGGGCATCCGCAAGCTCACGGTCGCCTCGCAGGCCTACCCGGTCCTGTGCGGCTCGGCGTTCAAGAACAAGGGCGTGCAGCCCATGCTCGACGCCGTCATCGACTACCTGCCGACGCCCCTGGACGTCCCGGCGGTCGAGGGCCACGACGCGAAGGACCCGGAGCTCGTCATCGAGCGTCACCCCGACGCCACGGAGCCGTTCTCCGCGCTGGCCTTCAAGGTCGCGGCGCACCCGTTCTTCGGCAAGCTGACCTACGTCCGGGTGTACTCGGGCAAGGTCGCGCAGGGCGCCCAGGTGCTCAACTCGACGAAGGGCAAGAAGGAGCGCATCGGGAAGCTCTTCCAGATGCACTCCAACAAGGAGAACCCCGTCGAGGAGGCCACGGCCGGCCACATCTACGCGTTCATCGGCCTGAAGGACGTCACCACCGGTGACACCCTGACAGACCCGAGCGCGCCGGTCGTGCTCGAGTCGATGACGTTCCCCGAGCCCGTCATCGACGTCGCGATCGAGCCGAAGACGAAGGGTGACCAGGAGAAGCTCTCCACGGCCATCCAGAAGCTCGCCGAGGAGGACCCGACCTTCCGCGTCAAGCTCGACGAGGAGACCGGCCAGACCGTCATCGGCGGCATGGGCGAGCTCCACCTCGACATCCTCGTCGACCGCATGCGTCGCGAGTTCAAGGTCGAGGCCAACGTCGGCAAGCCGCAGGTCGCGTACCGCGAGACGATCCGCCGTGCGGTCGAGAAGATCGACTACACGCACAAGAAGCAGACCGGTGGCTCCGGCCAGTACGCCAAGGTCCAGATGACCTTCGAGCCGCTGGACCCGGCCGAGGGCGAGCTGTACGAGTTCGAGAACAAGGTCACCGGTGGCCGCGTCCCGCGCGAGTACATCCCGTCGGTCGACGCCGGCATCCAGAGCGCGATGCAGCTCGGCGTCCTCGCGGGCTTCCCGCTCGTGGGCGTCAAGGCGATCCTGCTCGACGGCGCGTCGCACGACGTCGACTCCTCGGAGATGGCGTTCAAGATCGCCGGCTCGATGATCCTCAAGGAAGCGGTCCGCAAGGCCGACCCGGTCCTCCTGGAGCCGGTCATGGCCGTCGAGGTCCGCACCCCCGAGGACTACATGGGCGACGTCATCGGCGACATCAACTCGCGTCGCGGCATGATCCAGTCCATGGAGGACGCGACGGGCGTGAAGGTCATCCGCGCCCAGGTGCCGCTCTCCGAGATGTTCGGGTACGTGGGCGACCTGCGGTCGAAGACCCAGGGCCGTGCCGTGTACTCGATGCAGTTCGACAGCTACGCCGAGGTTCCTCGCAACGTGGCCGACGAGATCATCAAGAAGACCCGGGGCGAGTAGTCCCACAGGTCGACACCTGTAGTTCCATCACACAAACCGACCCGTAGGACCGCACGCCTGGCAGGTACCGTCCGGTAGCTGCAGACGGGCAATCTCTACCAAGTCCTGAGGAGGACACCCAGTGGGCAAGGCGAAGTTCGAGCGGACGAAGCCGCACGTCAACATCGGGACCATCGGTCACGTCGACCACGGCAAGACGACGCTGACCGCTGCGATCTCGAAGGTCCTGCACGACAAGTACCCGGACCTGAACCCCTTCACGCCGTTCGACGAGATCGACAAGGCGCCTGAGGAGAAGCAGCGCGGTATCACGATCAACATCGCGCACGTCGAGTACCAGACGGAGAAGCGTCACTACGCTCACGTCGACGCTCCGGGTCACGCGGACTACATCAAGAACATGATCACGGGTGCGGCGCAGATGGACGGCGCCATCCTCGTGGTCGCCGCGACGGACGGCCCGATGGCCCAGACGCGTGAGCACGTCCTGCTCGCCCGTCAGGTCGGCGTGCCCTACCTGCTCGTCGCGCTGAACAAGTCCGACGTCGTGGACGACGAGGAGATCCTCGAGCTCGTCGAGGTCGAGGTGCGCGAGCTCCTCTCCTCGCAGGGCTTCGCGGGCGACGACGTCCCGGTCGTGCGCGTCTCGGGCCTCAAGGCGCTCGAGGGCGACCCGGTCTGGGTCAAGTCCGTCGAGGACCTGCTGGACGCCGTCGACGAGAACGTGCCGGACCCGGTGCGCGACATCGACAAGCCGTTCCTCATGCCGATCGAGGACGTCTTCACGATCACCGGTCGTGGCACCGTCGTCACCGGTCGCGTGGAGCGCGGCAAGCTCAAGGTGAACGAGGAGGTGGAGATCGTCGGTATCAAGGAGAAGGCGATCAAGACCACGGTCACCGGCGTCGAGATGTTCCGCAAGCTGCTCGACTACGCCGAGGCCGGCGAGAACGTCGGTCTGCTCCTGCGCGGCACGAAGCGCGAGGAGGTCGAGCGCGGCCAGGTCGTCGTCAAGCCCGGCTCGATCACGCCGCACACGGAGTTCGAGGGCCAGGTCTACATCCTGGCCAAGGACGAGGGTGGCCGTCACAACCCGTTCTACGGGAACTACCGCCCGCAGTTCTACTTCCGCACCACCGACGTCACCGGCGTCATCACGCTGCCCGAGGGCACCGAGATGGTCATGCCCGGCGACAACACCGAGATCCACGTGAACCTCATCCAGCCCATCGCCATGGAGGAGGGCCTCGGCTTCGCCATCCGTGAGGGTGGCCGGACCGTCGGCTCGGGCCGGGTCATCAAGATCCTCAAGTGATCACCGCCCCTCGGGGCTAGGTCGCTGAACGCAGGGCCCGGGAGCTTCGGCTCCCGGGCCCTGCGTCGTCCCCGGGGGACACCGGGCGTCCTCCAGCTCGGTGCCGAGCGCCGCGTCCAGCATGGCGGCCGCCGTGCGACGGCCCGCGAGCGTCGGTACCGTCGCGGCCATGTCCACCGACCTCACGCGACGCAGGGCGCGCGCCCGGTCCGGCGATGGGGCAGGGGCCGTCGTCACCACGAGCCGCCGCACGGCGTGGCTCGTCGTGGTGGGGGCCCTCCTCGTCGCGACGATCGCCGTCCTCTCGCAGCGTGGACCGTGGCCGAGCGCCGGCGGGACGGGCCCGGCCGACCCGGACCGGGCGGTCGTCGTCGGCCGGGGGGACGCGGACAGCGCCCGGCTCACGATCACCGGGGAGGCCGACTCGGTCCGCATCGTCACCGACGCCCCTGCCGAGGCCCTCCTGCGGGTCGAGCCGACCGGGGCGGACCGCGTCGTGGCCGTGGACGAGGACGGTGAGCAGCCGGTCGTCGCGCTCGGGGGCGGAGCGGTCGAGGTCCGGCTCGCCCCGGACGCGCGGTGGACGCTGGACCTCCAGGTCGGGGCCGGGTCGATCGTGGCGGACGTCGCCGACGTGCCGGTGGACGGCGTGGCGGTCGCGGCGGGTGCCCAGACCGTGGAGCTCCGCCTGCCCCGACCGACGGCGACCGTGAGGGTCGACCAGCGTGCCGGGGTGGGGACGCTCCTGCTCGGCGTGCCCGACGGCGTCGGCGTGCGGGCCGTGGTGACGTCCGGCGCGGGCTCCGCGACGGTGGACGGCGAGACGACCGGCGGGCTGGGGGCGGGTGCCGAGGTGACCACCGAGGGGTTCGACCCCGACGCGGACCACTACGAGGTCGTCGTCGCCGGGGGAGCAGGGTCGCTCGTCATCGAGCGCGACTGACCGCAGGCGAACCCGCCGGCCGTGTGTGGTCGACCGCACAGCCAGGGCGGATTGGAGTATCTCTGCCAGGTCTGGCACACTGTTCAGGTTGCCCTTTCCGGGGTGGTGCGCTCGCGCGCGCCGTGCACGGAGGGGCGGGAAACGTGTGGAGGGCTGCCGGACCTCGGGGAACACCCGATGGTGGCGGTCCGACAACAACCAACGGCCCTCGTACCGCCACGGTACGCAGCAGGGTGGTGTGCCGCGTCACGCGACACGCCCGAGTGCGGGGGTCGGATGGGCCGGTACGAGAGAGAGAAGTAGACGACGCCATGGCGGGACAGAAGATCCGCATCAGGCTCAAGTCCTACGGCCACGAAGTCATCGACAGCTCGGCGCGCAAGATCGTCGACACGGTGACTCGCGCTGGTGCGTCGGTCGTGGGTCCGGTGCCGCTGCCGACGGAGAAGAACGTCTTCTGCGTCATCCGGTCGCCCCACAAGTACAAGGACAGCCGCGAGCACTTCGAGATGCGTACGCACAAGCGGCTCATCGACATCATCGATCCCACGCCGAAGGCCGTCGACTCGCTCATGCGTCTCGACCTGCCTGCGGACGTGAACATCGAGATCAAGCTCTGACGCTGGGAAGGAACTGATCTTCATGGTTACCCAGCAGAACGCGCGCCCCGTCACGGCGCTGCTCGGCACCAAGCTCGGCATGACGCAGGTGTGGGACGACAACGGTCGTCTCGTGCCCGTCACCGTCGTCGCCGTCGGCACGAACGTCGTGACCCAGGTCCGCTCCGCTGAGACCGACGGCTACGCCGCTGTGCAGCTCGCCTACGGCGAGATCAAGCCGACCAAGGTCACCAAGCCGCTCAAGGGCCACTTCGAGAAGGCCGGCGTCACGCCGCGCCGGCACGTGGCCGAGATCCGTACGTCCGACGCCTCCGAGTTCACGCTCGGCCAGGAGATCACCGCCGCGGCCTTCGAGGCCGGCGCTGTCGTCGACGTCATCGGTACCACCAAGGGCAAGGGCACCGCCGGTGTCATGAAGCGTCACGGCTTCTCCGGCGTCGGCGCCTCCCACGGTGCGCACCGCAACCACCGCAAGCCCGGCTCGATCGGTGGCGCCTCGACGCCGTCGCGAGTCTTCAAGGGCCTCAAGATGGCCGGTCGGATGGGTGTCGCCCGTCAGACCACCCAGAACCTGACCGTGCACGCGGTCGACGCCGAGCGGGGGCTTCTCCTCGTCAAGGGTGCCGTTCCCGGCCCCAAGGGCGGCGTCGTGGTCGTGCGTTCCGCTGCGAAGGGTGCGTGACCGCATGAGCGACACGCTGACCGTCGACGTCCTCGACGCCCAGGGCAAGAAGGCCGGCCAGGCCGAGCTGCCCGCGGACGTCTTCGACGTGCAGACCAACGTCCCGCTGATCCACCAGGTCGTCGTCGCGCAGCTCGCTGCGGCGCGCCAGGGCACCCACGACACGAAGTCGCGTGGCGAGGTCCGCGGTGGCGGCAAGAAGCCGTACAAGCAGAAGGGCACCGGCCGCGCCCGCCAGGGTTCGACGCGTGCTCCGCAGTTCGCCGGTGGTGGCGTCGTCCACGGCCCCACGCCGCGTGACTACTCCCAGCGCACCCCGAAGAAGATGAAGGCCGCGGCGCTCCGCGGTGCTCTCTCGGACCGCGCCCGTGCCGGCCGCGTGCACGTCGTCTCGGGCTTCGCCCCGGGCACCGCGCCGTCGACCAAGTCCGCTCTCGCGGTGCTGGACAACCTGTCCGGCCGCAAGAACGTCCTGGTCGTGGTCGAGCGCTCGGACGAGATCACGTGGAAGTCGCTGCGGAACGTCGAGCGGGTGCACCTGCTGGTCTCCGACCAGCTCAACACCTATGACGTCCTGATCTCGGACGACGTCGTGTTCACGCAGGGCGCGCTCGACGCGTTCCTCGCGGGTCCGCCGAAGGGCGCCTCCGCCGTGGCCACCTCCTCCGAGGCTGCAGAGCTGGAGGACTCCAAGTGACCGACATCGGCAAGAACCCGCGCGACATCCTGATCGCGCCGGTCGTCTCCGAGAAGAGCTACGGCCTGCTCGACGAGGGCAAGTACACGTTCCTCGTCGACCCGCGCGCCAACAAGACCGAGATCAAGATCGCCGTCGAGCAGGTGTTCGGCGTCAAGGTCGACTCGGTCAACACCGCGAACCGTCAGGGCAAGGCCCGTCGGACCCGTTTCGGCATCGGCCGCCGCAAGGACACGAAGCGTGCGATCGTCACCCTCCGCGAGGGCACGATCGACATCTTCGGCGGTCCGGTCGGCTGAGCGAAGGACTGAGAACTCATGGGTATTCGTAAGTACAAGCCGACGACGCCGGGCCGTCGTGGCTCGAGCGTGGCCGACTTCGTCGAGATCACGCGCTCCACGCCGGAGAAGTCGCTGGTCCGCCCGCTGCACAAGACGGGTGGCCGCAACTCCACCGGTCGCGTGACGACCCGTCACCAGGGTGGCGGTCACAAGCGTGCGTACCGCGTCATCGACTTCCGTCGCCACGACAAGGACGGCGTGCCCGCCAAGGTCGCTCACATCGAGTACGACCCCAACCGCACGGCGCGCATCGCGCTCCTGCACTACGCGGACGGCGAGAAGCGCTACATCATCGCGCCGAACAAGCTGTCGCAGGGCGACGTCATCGAGAACGGCCCCGGCGCCGACATCAAGCCCGGCAACAACCTGCCGCTGCGCAACATCCCGACCGGTACGGTCATCCACGCCATCGAGCTGCGGCCCGGTGGCGGTGCGAAGATCGCCCGCTCGGCTGGTGCGTCCGTGCAGCTCGTCGCCAAGGACGGCCCCTACGCCCAGCTGCGCATGCCGTCCGGTGAGATCCGCAACGTCGACCTGCGCTGCCGCGCGACGATCGGCGAGGTCGGCAACGCCGAGCAGTCGAACATCAACTGGGGCAAGGCCGGCCGCATGCGCTGGAAGGGCAAGCGCCCGACCGTCCGCGGTGTCGCGATGAACCCGATCGACCACCCGCACGGTGGTGGTGAGGGCAAGACCTCCGGTGGTCGCCACCCGGTCAGCCCGTGGGGTCAGCCCGAGGGCCGCACCCGTCGTCCGAACAAGCCGAGCGACAAGCTCATCGTGCGCCGTCGGCGCACCGGCAAGAAGCGCTGATAGGAGCCTGAGATGCCACGCAGCCTGAAGAAGGGCCCGTTCGTCGACGGTCACCTGCAGAAGAAGGTCGACGTCCAGAACACGGCCGGCACGAAGAACGTCATCAAGACGTGGTCGCGCCGTTCCGTCATCACCCCGGACTTCCTCGGCCACACCTTCGCCGTGCACGACGGGCGCAAGCACACCCCGGTGTTCGTGACGGAGTCGATGGTCGGGCACAAGCTCGGCGAGTTCGCTCCGACCCGGACGTTCCGCGGCCACGAGAAGGACGACCGGAAGGGTCGTCGCCGCTGACCCCCGGGTCAGCCAGGCGACGCCCTCACCGGCAGAGACAAGAAGGCAGGACAGCAATGGAAGCCAAGGCGAAGGCGCGGTTCGTCCGCGTCACGCCCCAGAAGGCCCGGCGCGTCGTGGACCTCATCCGTGGCAAGCAGGCCGGCGAGGCCGTGGCGGTGCTGAAGTTCGCGCCGCAGGCGGCCGCGGAGCCCGTCCTCAAGACGGTGCAGTCGGCGATCGCGAACGCGGTCGAAGGGGCCAAGCGCAACAGCCAGCGTCTCGACGAGCAGGACCTCTACATCTCCGAGGTCTTCGTCGACGAGGGCCCGACGCTCAAGCGGTTCCGGCCGCGGGCGCAGGGTCGGGCGAGCCAGATCCTCAAGCGCACGAGCCACATCACCGTGGTCGTCGCTGAGCGTGAGACGAAGGGACGGGCCCGATAGTGGGACAGAAGGTCAACCCGCTCGGGTACCGCCTGGGCATCACGACGGACCACCGCTCGCGCTGGTTCGCGGACTCGACGAAGCCGGGTCAGCGCTACCGCGACTACGTCCGCGAGGACGTGCAGATCCGCAAGCTCATGAGCACGGGTCTCGAGCGCGCGGGCATCGCGAAGGTCGAGATCGAGCGCACGCGTGACCGCGTCCGCGTCGACATCCACACCGCCCGCCCGGGCATCGTCATCGGGCGTCGTGGCGCGGAGGCCGACCGCATCCGCGGCGAGCTCGAGAAGCTCACGGGCAAGCAGGTCCAGCTGAACATCCTCGAGGTCAAGAACGCCGAGATCGAGGCTCAGCTGGTCGCCCAGGGCATCGCCGAGCAGCTCGCGAGCCGCGTCTCGTTCCGCCGTGCCATGCGCAAGGGCATCCAGTCGGCCCAGCGCGCCGGTGCCAAGGGCATCCGCGTGCAGGTCTCCGGCCGCCTCGGTGGCGCGGAGATGAGCCGCACGGAGTTCTACCGCGAGGGTCGTGTGCCGCTGCACACGCTCCGCGCGAACATCGACTACGGCTTCTTCGAGGCCCGCACGACCTTCGGGCGCATCGGCGTCAAGGTGTGGGTCTACAAGGGCGACATGACCGAGAAGGAGTTCGCCCGCGACCAGGCGACCCAGGCCCCGCGCCCGGCTCGTGGTCCGCGTGGCGAGGGCGGTCGTGGAGACCGCGGCGACCGTGGCCCCCGTTCGGGTGCCCCGCGTCGTGAGCGCTCGGACGCCGCCCCCGTCGAGGCCACCGAGGCGCCGGCTGCCGAGGCCGCTGCCCCTGAGACCGGAACGGAGGCCTGAGCCGTGCTGATCCCGCGCAGGCTGAAGCACCGCAAGCAGCACCACCCGGGGCGCTCCGGCGCCGCGACCGGTGGTACGTCGATCGCGTTCGGTGAGTACGGCATCCAGGCTCTCGAGCCCGCCTACGTCACCAACCGGCAGATCGAGGCTGCTCGTATCGCCATGACCCGCCACATCAAGCGTGGTGGGAAGGTCTGGATCAACATCTACCCGGACCGTCCCCTCACGAAGAAGCCTGCCGAGACCCGCATGGGTTCCGGCAAGGGCTCGCCCGAGTGGTGGATCGCCAACGTCAAGCCCGGCCGAGTGATGTTCGAGCTCGCCGGCGTCCCGGAGCCGCTGGCTCGCGAGGCCATGCGCCGCGCGCAGCACAAGCTCCCGATGAAGACCCGTTTCGTGGTTCGCGAGGGTGGTAACTGATGGCTATCGGAACCAAGGACCTGGCTCCCACCGAGCTGGACACCTTCGACGACGAGAAGCTGGTCGCCGAGCTGAAGAAGTCCAAGGAGGAGCTGTTCAACCTCCGCTTCCAGTCCGCGACCGGCCAGCTCGAGAGCCACGGGCGTCTCAAGGCCGTGCGCCGCGACATCGCGCGGATCTACACGATCCTGCGTGAGCGCGAGCTCGGCATCCGTACCGCCCCGAGCGCGAGCGAGTGAGACTGATGAGCGACGAGAAGAACGAGAACACGACTGCGGTGGCCGAGGCTCGGCCGTACCGCAAGACCCGCCGCGGCTACGTCGTGAGCGACAAGATGGACAAGACCGTCGTGGTCGAGGTCGAGGACCGGGTCAAGCACCCGCTCTACGGCAAGGTCATCCGGCGGACGAGCAAGGTCAAGGCGCACGACGAGCAGGGCTCGGCGGGCATCGGTGACCTGGTCCTGATCATGGAGACCCGGCCGCTGTCGGCCACCAAGCGGTGGCGTCTGGTCGAGGTCCTCGAGAAGGCCAAGTAAGCACCACCGAGCAAGAACGAGCATCACCCCAGTTGCCCACGGGCGGCGGGTGCCTTCGCAAGACGACACCCGCCGCGACGTGTGCATCACGGCAACTACGTGCGGCCAGGCTCGCCCCGTCCCGGGGCGAGAACCCGCCGGACGACAGGAGTAGGTCATGATCCAGCAGGAGTCGCGACTGCGTGTCGCTGACAACACGGGTGCCAAGGAGATCCTCTGCATCCGTGTGCTCGGCGGCTCCGGCCGCCGGTACGCCGGCATCGGCGACATCATCGTCGCCACCGTCAAGGACGCCATCCCCGGCGGGAACGTCAAGAAGGGCGACGTCGTCAAGGCTGTCGTCGTGCGCACCCGCAAGGAGCGCCGCCGTCCGGACGGTTCGTACATCAAGTTCGACGAGAACGCCGCCGTGATCCTCAAGAACGACGGGGAGCCCCGTGGCACGCGCATCTTCGGCCCCGTGGGCCGCGAGCTGCGCGACAAGAAGTTCATGAAGATCATCTCGCTGGCGCCGGAGGTGCTCTGACCATGGCGAAGATCAAGAAGGGCGACCTCGTCCTCGTCATCTCGGGCCGCGACAAGGGCCGTCAGGGCCGAGTCCTCGAGGTCCTCACCGAGACGCAGCGTGTCGTCGTCGAGGGCGTGCAGCGCGTGCAGAAGCACGTGAAGGCCGGCCAGACGGCTCGCGGCACGCGCACCGGCGGCATCGAGACCGTCGAGGCCCCCATCCACATCAGCAACGTGATGCTCGTGGACCCGGAGACCAAGAAGGGCACCCGGGTCGGCTACCGCACCGAGCAGGTCGAGCGCGACGGCCGTACCCGCACCGTCCGGGTCCGCGTCGCCAAGCGCTCCGGTAAGGACATCTGATGACCGAGATCACCGCTCCGGCGCAGCCGCGGCTCAAGACTCGTTACAACGACGAGATCAAGCCGGCCCTCTTCGAGCAGTTCAGCCACGACAACATCAACCAGACCGCGCGTCTGGTGAAGATCGTCGTGAACATGGGCGTCGGCGAGGCCGCCAAGGACTCCAAGCTCATCGACGGCGCGATCCGCGACCTGACCCAGATCACGGGCCAGAAGCCGCAGGTCACCAAGGCCCGCAAGTCGATCGCGCAGTTCAAGCTGCGTGAGGGCATGCCGATCGGCGCCCACGTGACGCTGCGCGGCGACCGTGCCTGGGAGTTCCTGGACCGCCTGCTGTCGACCGCGCTGCCGCGCATCCGCGACTTCCGCGGCCTGTCGCCCAAGCAGTTCGACGGCCACGGCAACTACACGTTCGGCCTCACGGAGCAGTCGATGTTCCACGAGATCGACCAGGACAAGATCGATCGCGTCCGCGGCATGGACATCACGATCGTGACGACTGCCGACACCGACGACGAGGGTCGCGCTTTCCTCAAGCTCCTCGGCTTCCCGTTCAAGGAGAACTGACAATGGCGAAGACCGCCCTCAAGAACAAGGCCGCCGCGAAGCCGAAGTTCGCGGTGCGTGGCTACACGCGCTGCCAGCGTTGCGGCCGGCCCCACTCGGTGTACCGCAAGTTCGGCCTGTGCCGGATCTGCGTGCGGGAGATGGCCCACCGTGGCGAGCTCCCCGGCGTCACCAAGAGCAGCTGGTAATCAAGAAACACGACGTCGGTAGGTCTGCGTCGCCCGCCCCGGTGGGCGGCGCAGATACCCCGGCGAGAGAGGGCTGAAGCCCCATGACCATGACTGACCCCATCGCAGACCTGCTCACGCGGCTGCGTAACGCGAACTCGGCGCACCACGACCAGGTGTCGATCCCGTTCTCGAAGCTGAAGTCCCACATCGCGGAGATCCTCCAGGCGGAGGGCTACATCGCGGGCTGGAAGGTCGAGGACGCCGTCGTCGGCAAGAACCTCGTCATCGAGCTCAAGTACGGCCCCAACCGTGAGCGTGCGCTCGCCGGTGTGAAGCGCGTGTCCAAGCCGGGCCTGCGCGTGTACGCGAAGTCGACCAACCTGCCCAAGGTGCTCGGCGGCCTCGGCGTGGCGATCCTGTCCACGTCCTCGGGTCTCCTCACCGACAAGCAGGCCGCCAAGAAGGGCGTGGGTGGGGAAGTCCTCGCCTACGTCTGGTAAGTCCGAGACGGAAAGGAGCAAGCCATGTCTCGAATCGGCAGAATCCCCGTCCCGGTCCCGGCCGGCGTGGACGTCAGCATCGACGGTGCCGTGGTGTCGGTGAAGGGCCCCAAGGGGACCCTCTCGCACACGGTCGCCGCCCCCATCGAGGTCGCGCGTGACGAGGCCGGTGCCCTGGTGGTCACCCGCCCGAACGACGAGCGCCTGTCGCGCTCGCTGCACGGTCTCACCCGCACGCTCCTGGCGAACCTCGTCACCGGCGTGACGGAGGGCTACACCAAGAAGCTCGAGATCGTCGGCACCGGTTACCGCGTGACGGCCAAGGGTTCGGACCTCGAGTTCGCCCTCGGCTTCAGCCACCCGGTCGTCGTCACGCCGCCGGAGGGCATCACGTTCGTCGTGGAGGCCCCGACCCGCTTCTCGGTGCAGGGCATCGACAAGCAGCAGGTCGGCGAGGTCGCCGCGAACATCCGCAAGATCCGCAAGCCCGAGCCGTACAAGGGCAAGGGCGTGCGCTACGCGGGCGAGAACGTGCGCCGCAAGGTCGGAAAGGCTGGGAAGTAAGCCATGGCGATCAAGATCATCGGCAAGGGCAAGCGCATCGCGCGTCAGCGTCGTCACCTCCGCCTTCGCAAGAAGGTCGTGGGCTCGGCCGCTCGTCCCCGCCTCGTCGTGACCCGGTCCGCCCGGCACATCACGGCGCAGGTCGTCGACGACGGCATCGGTCAGACGGTCGCGTCCGCGTCGACCCTCGAGGCCGACCTGCGTGCAGCGAACGGCGACAAGACGGCCAAGGCCCGCAAGGTCGGCGAGCTCGTCGCCGAGCGCGCCAAGGCTGCCGGCGTCTCCGCCGTCGTGTTCGACCGCGGCGGCAACAAGTACCACGGCCGGGTGGCAGCTGTCGCCGACGGGGCCCGCGAGGCGGGACTCTCCCTGTGACGACCACGACCATCCCCGCATCGAAGAAGAGGACTCACTGATGGCTGCTCCTCAGCGCAGCAACACCGGGGCGCCCGCGGGCGGCACCGG
>Ga0256775_1000040_pt1 | contig 20450 bp, 22 predicted proteins | sample MC6MC0926MT_FD_186036 | JGI IMG/M metagenome (GOLD analysis project Ga0256775, IMG submission 186036) | Metatranscriptome of enriched soil aggregate microbial communities from Iowa State University, Ames, United States - MC6-MC0926-MT... | ecosystem: Environmental > Terrestrial > Soil >...
GCGTCGCCTGTGGAGGCTGTTGCGCATGGGCGCCGAGGCCGAGGGTGCCGGCGCACAGCGCCAACGCCACGGCCCACTGACGGGGCCAGCGCCGTGCGTGCGGCCTGGCGGGGAAAGAAACGGTGAACATGAGATCTCCTGACGACAAACCCCGTGGGGCAGGTGTCGGGCCGCTGCGCCACGCACAGGTGAAACCCGTGCGGACGGCAAGGCACGACCGGTGCGCCGTCCCGGCTCGTGAGAGCCGTCGGCGCAGCGTCGATCAGTGGATCAGGTTCGGTAGACGCAGTGCAGGATGGCGTGCGGGGGCGATGCCGCAACCAGTGCACTCAAGGAAGCCGCCGCAGGGCGTGGAGGCTGTGTCGCCTCGGGCGCCCAAGGCGTCAGGAGAAGCGGTGCCAGCAGCGCGACGGGGATCGTCAGCGTGGATGCATGGTCGCTTTGCTGGCCGAATTTGCAGTGCTCGGCACACAGATTGGCAGAGCCCGTATCTGTCATGCCAACCATGTCGCCACAGGGAGGCGACTGTGTGGTCGCGTCAACACTTGCATCGACAACCGCGGTCGTCTCGCCGGCCATCTGCATCAAGGCAGCTGAGTCCGCGTCCATCGCGCCCGACGAGAGCGCTGGGCAGGCATAGGCTGCGATCGACAGCTGCGCGAACAGCAGCACACCGATCAGTCCGCGGGCGATCAGGTGCACCAGCCGGCGTGTCATGACTGCGTCCTTGGCAATGCAGACCCAAGCATATTCGTGGCGCTGGGTGCGCCACGAATATGCTTGGAAACGGTTGCAATGGAGGCCATGGAAGGGCGTATTGGAACGCTGTGTATGGAGCTGGCGTGCGCGAGGTAGTTCCGCGAATTCTAGACCTTGTGGTTCAGAACAGGCCGCAAGTCGCGGCAATATGCGCGGCTTGCGGTCTCGAGCGCTTCAAGGCTGTGCGCCAATCCATCAGCGGCTGGCGGTTGCAGCCGACCGCGAGCCCTGTCGCGTGATGCGTTCCACCAAGGCACCAAACTCGGGGCCGTTGCGCAGGCGTGCGTATTCGGCGGCGGCCTGCCTGTAGGCGGGGCGAGACAGGTCGGCGCCTGCTTCGCCGTTGGTGGCTGCAGCCAAGCCTGAACGAATCCAGGTCAACGTGTCGGCCTGAACCATTGCGCGGCTGTTGGCGCTGACGCTTGCGACAGCCCGCGGATTGCCTTCGGGGTAGCCTTGGTCCGGCGAGTTCTGCAGCCAGTTTCGCGTGTCCGCGGCCACAGCGGCGCGGCTGGTGCTGGAAGTCAGCGGTGCAGGGCGGGGGTCGCCTTCCGCATAGTTGCCAGCAAGCGCAGGGCCGGCGATCGCGCTGAGCAGCGCGGCCAGCGTCAGGGAGGTCTTGAGGGAGGTCTTCATGATTCGATCCTTTGGCAAAGAGTGGGCAATGTTCCTGGTCGAGTAGGCGCACTTGAGGGTGCGCTTGTCTCTTTCCGTGATCCAACTCTAGGTCGCAGGTCGGCGAATTCCCGCACGCGAAGATTACAGTTGCGTCATCCAGCGGGTTCGTCGACGGGCGCGGCGGTCATACCTCTCGCGCCCGGGTCTCAAAGCAGATGTGAAATCTCGCTCAGGGGCTTCAACCCCGAACCGAAGCGGCCAATCGCTTCGCGGTGGTTGCCGAGTTCGCTATAGGGCAGATACCGGATGCCAAGTTCAGCGACACGCGAAAACGCCGGGCGGCGCAGCTGCAGTCGTACGTCGTCGCGTCGTGCATCGGGCGCCACCAGGAACATCGACACCCCAGCGCCAAGTTCCGTGCCCAGTGCAAGGTCCAGCATTCGCACGATGCCCGAGTAGATCGAGGTCGAGTGTTCCACCTCGAAAGCTGCGGCGATCTTGGCGCCGTCGGCTTCCACCCAGATCACGTCGATCAGACGCACCGAGTCCAGACCGGGCTGAGCTCCCGAAGGCAACTGCGTCAGGCAGCCGTCGCCGAGTCGCCCTCCTGCATAGGTGCGGCCCTGGTCGTTGGATGCGATCCAGACGCCGTAACCCAGCGACCTGCCCAGGTCGCGCAGCCATCCCTGGATTTCGGTGTGGGTCGCATCGCTCTCGCGTTCGGCGGCCCAGCGCTTGTGTGCGGCGGCCGATTCCTCGCGCACTTTCTCGAGATCGGCTTCCCAGCCCCGGATGGCGGCGGCATCGTCGTCGCGCGGCGGTGCCGTGTACCGACCCGAACCGATGTCGAAGAGCAGGCCGGCCAAGGCGCCCATGTCGTTGGACAGCAGCCGGCGGTGCTGCGCATTCAGGCGCAGACAGCCTTCGCGCATCGAGAGATAGTGGTCCCACTTACCGAGCTTGACATTGCTGCCCGTGAGCGCGTTGTAGCCCTTCACGATCGCCGTGTTGAATGGCATCACGATCGTGGGATGGACGAAGTACAGAAGATTCGCCACGGCCGGCCCGAGGCCCTTGATCTGATGCGCGTCGATCCGCCGGATGGCTTCGACCACCTCCTCCGCGCTGTCACAGCAGTCGCAGGCGTGCAGCAGTCGGGCGAAGGCACGCTGGTTGGCGGCGTTCTCATAGATGTCGGGAATGCGCAGCTTGGGCTTCCAGAGAAACGCGTGGTCGGCCCCCTTGAAGATCTGGCGCTGCTCCGCCACCGAACCCACGACCGTCTCGAGCGAGGAGCCGCGGAATGCGCTGCCGAAGGTGCCTGCATCGATGTCCTTGACCACCTGGGCCAAGCCGCGGCGAATGGATCGGAAATTTTTGAGCCTCTCATCCCAGAGAAACCATGAGTTGTAGGTGCTCAACGAATCGGCTTTCCAGTGACCGATGAGAACTTCAAGACCGATAGTCATGGGAGAAAAGGAGCAATGCGCAGTGCGCGATAGCGCCGATTGAAACACGGTCCCTGCTGCAGTCGATGTGCAATCTCGGCGCGCCGACCAGGGTTGGCCGCGGATCAGTTTTCCGACACCGCCATGGAAAAGCTGATCTCAGTGACGCCCGATCGGGAGGTGGCTCGGGTTTGGCCTCCATGCATTCGCGCGATCGCGGCGACGATCGCCAAGCCCAGCCCATGGTGCTCTGACGAGTCGGAGCGAGACCGCTCCGCCCGGAAGAAGCGTTTGAAAAGATTGGGCAGCACGTCGGCGGCGATCGGCTCGCCACGGTTGGCAACCTTGACCCAGACGCCGTCAGGCTGCGTATCGATCACGACCGCGATGGTCGAGCCCGGCGCCGCATACCGGCTCGCGTTGCTCAGCAGGTTCGACAGCGCTCTGCGCACCAGTCCGGCGTCGACACCAATGCGCGCATCGCCGCTGACATGCACCTTCAGTCCCACGTCTTCGAGCGTGGCCTCGTGAAAGTCCAGTACCGTGCGCACCTGGTCAGCCAGACTGACCGGCGCCGAGCGGCGGGCGACAGCGCCGCGGTCTGCATGGGACAGGAAGAGCATGTCGATCACGATCGCGGAGACGCGCCTTGCTTCTTCCAGCGCCGACAGCAACGCGTCGCGCAACTCCTCGATCGACCTTGGCCGCGCCAACTCGACCTCCACCATCCCGATCAGGTTGGCCAGCGGCGTGCGCAGTTCGTGCGCAACATCCGCGTTGAACGATTCCAACTGCTGGTAGGCCTGTTCCGCCCGGTCGAGCACCGCATTGAACTGCGCGACCCAGGGGGTGATTTCAGAGGCATACGGGGAGGGATCGATGCGCAGTCCCGGGTGCGCGGGTCCTGTGGCGGCGGTCTGCTGAATCAGCTTCTTCAGGGGTTTCAGACCCCGGTGCACCAGCAGCGCACCGGTCAGGGAGATCATCGCGGACCCCAGCACGACCGCACCGACCAGTGTCCAGGCTAGCCGACGCAGGAGCCGGTTGTCCTCCTGGATGTCGATGCCCAGTTGCAGTTGCATGGCGGCATCGCCCGGCTGCGCCTGGAGCTCCTCAGTCGGCTTCCAAAGCCAGCGTGCGGATGCCCGGGTAGGCCTGGTCGAGTAGATAGTCTCGTTCCCGCGGCGCAGCACCAAGCTGATCTCGGCATGCGTGAGAAAGAAATCGTCCAGCTTGTGCCGCAAGCCGTCCGGCCCAGGATCGCCGCGCGACTCCTGGATCAGGTGCCGGATCAATTCGGACTGGCGCTCGAACTCGCTGGCCTGCTTGACCTGAAAGCTCCACGCCGTGACGGCGTAGATCGCCACGCAGACGAGGCTGAGGCCGATCAATGCCTGCGCCGCAAACCAGCGAGACAGCGCGGCCTGGATGGAGCCGGTGCCTTCGGTGTTGGGGGCTGCATCGGTTGCCGCCGACTTGACGATCGCAGCGGTGACCGAGGCGCCGGGCTCGCGGATGGTTTCAGCGGCGTTCACGATCAACTGCCCTGTCGGCTCTCCAGCACGTAACCCATGCCGCGCACCGTGTGCAGCAGCTTCTCTTCGAAAGGATCGTCGATCTTGCTGCGCAGTCGCCGGATCGCCACTTCCACCAGGTTGGTGTCGCTGTCGAAGCTCATGTCCCAGACCTGATCTGCCAGTTGCGTGCGCGACAGCACGTTGCCCTGGCGGCGCATGAGCAGCGTCAGCAGCGCGAACTCCTTGGCGGTCAGCTCCAGGCGTTGCCCGTTGCGCGTCGCCTTGCGCGCCACCACATCGAGGTTCAGGTCTTTGAGCGTGTAGTTGGAAACCTCATGGAGCTTGCCGCGCCGAAGCAGCGCCTGGATCCGTGCAAGCAGTTCGGAGAAGGCGAACGGCTTGGCGAGGTAATCGTCCGCGCCGCTTTGAAGTCCTCGCACCCGATCGGTTACTTCGTCGCGCGCCGTCAACATCAGCACCGGCATCGACTTGGATTTGCGCAGAGCCTCCAGAACGGCGAAACCATCGATGCCCGGCAGCATCACGTCCAGCACCAGGAGGTCGTAGTCCCCATCGAGCGCGAGACTGCGCCCCTCGATGCCCGTGCGTGCGAGGTCGACCACGAAGCCGCTCTCGGTCAGGCCCTTGACGAGGTAGTCGCCCAGTTTGTGTTCGTCTTCGATGACCAGGATTCGCATCATCCAATGCTACGGCGCGGGGTCGCGTGCGTGGATTACTTCTTTGTAATCCAAGTAGAGGGTGATTGGCGGACTGGCTTCCTAGAGTCATTGCATGCCAGCCAGTTGACTGGCATCGCCGGCTCGGTGGTCGATGCCGACGTGTTCAATGCAGCTCGCGAAGTCGAGCAATTCGTTGAAGGAGACCTATCATGAAGAACCGTCAAATCTTCTCGTTCGCACTCGCCGCCGGCGTGGGCGCTGCCTTCGTCGCGCCGTTCGCGGCCTATGCGGAAGGTCCGTCGCATTTCGCACCCAACGAAGCCGGCGTGGTCTATCACCCGGGCGAAGCCGGATCGGGCAAGACTGCAGCGCAGGTGTCGGCTGAGCTCGCGGACGCGCAGAAAACCCCTGCCGGGGCCAGCATGCTGCGCTGGGGGTCGATGAGCACGCCGAAGGTCGGAGCCTCCAAGTCGCGCGCCGAAGTGGTGGCCGAACTGGAAGCCGCGCAGAAGCAGCCCAACTGGGATGCAGCGGCCAGGCTCGGTGCGCCCCTGCCAGCGCCCAAGGGTGACGCGAGCAAGACTCGCGCACAGGCGCAGCCCTGAGGGCCGCGTGCAGGACTGGATACACGTACAGGCCACCTGACAGACCGCTCGATCTAGAATTCGCCTTATGCACCGGGTTCGCCTGTTCGTCCTTTGGATCATGATGTTTGCCGTACCCTTCCAGGGGTACGCTGCGGCAGCCATGGTCTTTTGCGGACCTGGACACGCCGGCGCAATGACGGAAATGTCCGCTGAGCGGACCGGGATGCATGACCACGCCCAACATCCGCATGCGGACGAGCGTGGCGACCATCACCACGAGGCGTCACAGGCGGCCAAACCGCCTGTGAAAGACAGCACTGCCAAGGCTGCAAGCGCGGAACCTGACGCGATGCACAAGTGCGGAACCTGCGGCGCGTGCCATGCCACGGCGCTGACCAGTACGTTGGAAGTGGCCGTCTTCCACGATCTTCCCCGCGCCGATCTGGCGGAGCCCGCCATCACGGTGGCCACGCTCGCGCCACGCGTTCTCGACAAGCCTCCTCGCTTCTGACGCGTTCGTGCGCCCGTGATCCGTCACGGGGCCGCCGCGGACGCTCATGCATCGCTGCGCCATGCCTTCAGGGCAGTTCTGGCGCATCCCGTTCATGATCTTGCGAGGACTCCATGTTCCATTCATCGTCGGCCCGTCGGCTGGCAGTTTTTCCCGCCGTGGCTGCGTTCGCAGCCCTGGCAACGCTGAGCGCCGCTGTCGCCTTGGCTCAGCCTGCATCCGCCCAGCCCGAGGCGGCACCCACATCAGTGCCACCTGTACTGACCTACAGGTCCGCACTCGAGGGCTATCGGCCCTTCGCTGACGAAAAGGCCATTCCCTGGAAGGAGGCCAACGAGACGGTCTACCGCCGAGGCGGCTGGCAGGCCTACGCCAAGGAAGCATCGGGCACGGGGTCGGCAGAGTCCGATTCGCCCAAGGGCGCAGCCGCTGCACCTGCCGCGCAGCCAGGCCACTCGATGCCTATGCCAGCGAAGAAGGAGAAGCCATGAAGCGCGCTTTGCGTTTGACGGCCGTCGCCGTCGCGGCCGCCTTCCTGGCCGGTTGCGCCTCGGTCAGCATCGACGACGCCCTGAAGGAAACGAACACCAATGCCCAGCAGTTCACAGGCGGCAAGCTCGAGCTCAGCAGGACCCAGGAGCAGCGCGACCGCCGCGCCGCGTTGACGCAGGATCTGCTGGCCAAGCCACTGTCGCAGAGCGACGCGGTTCAGCTCGCGCTGGCCAACAGCCCGTCCGTCCAGGCGCTGATCGCGCAGAGCTGGGGTGACATTGCCGCGACCAACCAGAGCAGCCGGCTGCCGAACCCGATCCTATCGTTCGCACGAACCCGACTGAACAGCGAACTCGAGCTTGAACGTCTGCTGTCCTTCGGACTGGTGGACCTCATCCTGTTGCCGCAACGCTTGTCGATCTCCAGAAGCCAGGCCAGCCAGGCCAAGGTCCAACTGACCAGCGCCGTCGTCGACCAAGTCACGCAGGTCAAGCAAGCCTGGGTCCGTGCGGTTGCCGCGCAACAGTCGCTGCAGTACGCTGAACAGGTCAACAAGTCGGCTCAAGCCAGCGCCGAGCTCGCACGCCGGATGCAGCTCATTGGGAACTTCTCCAAGCTGCAGCGTGCACGCCAACAGGTGTTCTACGCCGACGCGACCACCCAGCTCGCCTCGGCTCAGCACGCGACTACCGCTGCGCGCGAGGAGCTGATTCGTGTCCTGGGACTGAACGATGAGCAGGCTGCCAAGTTGACGTTGCCCGAACGTCTGCCTGACTTGCCCAAGACCCCTCGCGAGGCGAAGGAAGTCGCGGCGACCGCGACCGAGCAGCGTCTGGACGTCCAACTCGCACGTGCCCAGCTGGACGTGGCGGGCAAGTCGCAAGGCATCAACCTGCTGTCGACCTTCATCGATGTCGAGGTGGGTGGCCGGCGTGACACCGTGTTCGATAACGCGGAAAACACAAAGAGCACCCGTCGAGGCTTCGAGCTCGACATCCGGCTGCCGTTGTTCGACTGGGGGTCGGCGCAGCGCGACATGCTGAATGCGCAGTCGCTGGCCGCAGCGAACCGGTACGACGCCACGGTTCGCGGTGCGGCTTCGCAACTGCGCGAAGGGTATTCGGCCTACCGCACCGCCTACGACATCGCGCGCCACTACCGCGACGAGATCGTCCCGCTGCGTCAGGCCATGGCCGACGAAAACGTGCTTCGCTACAACGGGATGCTGATCGGCGTCTTCGAGTTGCTCGCCGAGGCACGCGACCAGATTTCCAGCGTGACCAACGCCATCAACGCCCAGCAGCAGTTCTGGCTGGCCGACGCCGCCCTGGCCGCGTCGGTGATGGGTAAACCTACCGCGACGGGCGGCTCGATGGCCGGCGGCGGCGGCGAAGCCTCCGCTGCCGCCGCGCACTGACCCCATCAACGAATTGAACGATATGACCAGCAGACGCAACTTCATCACCGGCGCCGGCGCCATCACCGGGGCTGTCGCCGCGGCCAGCGTGAGCAAGGTAGCCATGGCCGCCTTGCCAGAGCCTGTGCTCCAGACCTCTCCGAACACGATGCCGCCACTCGCTCCCTCGAGCGGCCGGCCCTATAACCCCGTGGTCACGCTCAATGGCTGGACCCTGCCTTGGCGCATGAACAACGGTGTCAAGGAATTTCACCTGGTGGCCGAACCGGTGGTGCGCGAGATGGCACCGGGCTTCAAAGCCAATCTGTGGGGCTACAACGGCCAGTCGCCCGGTCCGACCATCGAGGTCGTCGAAGGCGACCGGGTACGGATCTTCGTGACCAATAAGCTGCCCGAGCACACCAGCGTGCACTGGCATGGCCAGCGCCTGCCCAACGGCATGGACGGCGTCGCGGGCCTGAACCAGCCGCCGATCCGTCCGGGCAAGACCTTCGTCTATGAGTTCGTGGCACGCCGCCCCGGCACCTTCATGTACCACCCGCATGCGGACGAGATGACGCAGATGGCGATGGGGATGATGGGCTTCTGGGTCACGCACCCGAAGGGTGACCATCCACTGATCGAGAAGGTCGACCGCGACTTCGTGTTCCTGCTCAACGCCTACGACGTGGAGCCCGGCAGCGCCACGCCCAAGATCATGACGATGCTGGACTTCAACCTGTGGTCCTGGAACAGCCGCATCTTCCCCGGCATCGACTCGCTCAACGTGCGGCTCAACGACAAAGTGCGCATCCGCATCGGCAACCTGACGATGACGAACCACCCGATCCACCTGCACGGGCACGAATTCCTCGTCACGGGCACCGATGGGGGCCCAACGCCGAAGAGCTCCCGGCAGTATGAGGTCACGACGGACGTGGCGGTCGGCCAGATGCGTCAGATCGATTTTCTGGCCGACGAGGAAGGCGACTGGGCCTTCCACTGCCACAAGAGCCATCACACGATGAACGCCATGGGCCACGACGTGCCCACCATGATTGGACTGGACCACAAGGACGTGGCCAAGCAGATCTCGAGCCTGGTGCCCGACTACATGGTGATGGGCGAACGCGGCATGGCCGACATGGCCGAAATGGAAATGCCGATCCCCGACAACACCGCGCGAATGATGACGGGCGAAGGGCCGTTCGGCTCGGTCGAGATGGGCGGCATGTTCAGCGTGGTCAAGGTGCGCAAAAACCAGAAAGCCGGTGATTACTCCAACCCCGGCTGGTTCAAGCATCCCAAGGGCACCGTGGCCTACGAACTCGACGGCCCGGCGCCTGAGACCTCGCGCCAGCGCGATGCCGGCGCGGCTGCGATGCCCGCGAAGAACATGCCCGCCAAGAACATCGAAGTCCAGATTCGCAAGCCGGGCAGCGGACATACCGGCCACTGATTTTCTCTCTCCTCCCCAACCTCAACTCTCAAAGGAAACACATGAAACACACCCTCCGCAATACCGCGCTCGCAGCACTGGTCGCCCTGGCCGCCGCTGGCGCTTCGGCCTCGGGCACCCATGCCGGTGGCCACGGCCACGAAGCCAATGAGGCGATCGGCAAGCCCGGCGTGGCAACCAAGGCCACCCGCACGATCAACGTCGACATGACGGACAGCATGCGCTTCACGCCCGCCGACATCAGCGTCAAGCAGGGCGAGACCGTGCGCTTCGTGATCAAGAACTCTGGCCAACTGAAGCACGAACTCGTGATCGGGACCGAGAAGGAGCTCAAGGAGCATTACGAAGTCATGAAGAAGAACCCCGAGATGGAGCACTCCGATCCGAACATGGTCACGCTGGCCGCGGGCAAGAGCGGCGAGATCGTCTGGCAATTCACCAAGGCCGGCAAGGTCGACTTCGCTTGCCTGCAGCCGGGCCACTACGACGCGGGCATGAAGGGCGCCGTGAACGTGACCAAGACCGGCAAGTAAGCCCGACGCGCCCGCCGCGAGTTCCCATCGGGACGCGGCGGGTCTCCAAATTCATTCATATCCAAGGAGATCTTCATGTCGAACATTCGCATCGCAATCTTGGCATTCGTTGCCGCACTCTCGTTTGCTGGCGCGGCCAGCGCGCAATCGTCCAAACCCACGTCGGACATGCCCGGCATGGCGGACAAGGCACCGGCAGCAGGCGCTGCCGATTCGGCCGCGGCATCGGAACTCACTGAGGGCGAAGTCCGCAAGGTGGACAAGGACAACAAGAAACTCACGATCAAGCACGGTCCGCTGAAGAACCTGGACATGCCCGGCATGACCATGGTGTTCGGGGTCAAGGACGACGCCATGCTCGACAAGGTCGAGACCGGCGCCAAGGTCCGTTTCCAGGCGGAGAAGATCGACGGAAAGATCGTCGTTACCAAGATCGAAGCAGCCCGCTGAGCGCATCAGAAAACCTGGCCGGCAGTGAACGCCGAAAGGATGGAGGAAAACATGGCGTACTCCAGTGCTTCGCAAGTCGTTCGGCAAATCCTTGAGGGGCCAGTCACCCGGCCGGCATTGCTGCGCTGGCGGCGTCGACAGTTCTTCTCCGAGGCTGGTTTTGCCGGCTATTTCGGCATCTTCAAGGACTTCTCCGAAGCGCGGGACTGGCTTCCTGACAATCCGGAATTCGACCATGCGGCCCTGGCGGCCGAGTATGTGAACGTCCGCACGAAGAAGATCTTCGCGTACGACTATCCGGTAATGTGGTGGCTCGAGCGCGCGTTTCGCGACGGTGCCACCAAGGTGCTCGACATCGGCGGTTCAGTAGGCGTTCATTTCTACGCATACCAGCGCTATTTCGAAATGCCGAATCAGTTGTCGTGGCGCGTCGTTGAAGTTCCTGCAATAGCTTCCATCGGCCGAGAAATGGCCAAGCAAGCAGGGGCCAGTGCGCTGAGTTTTACCCACACAGACGCCCTGAGACAGGCGCTGGCCGGCCATGACATCTGGCTCTCGGCAGGAGCCCTGCACTATCTTGACAATGGGCGCCCCGCTGATCTGCTCGCACAGTGCGAGATCCGTCCACGACATATCTTGCTGAACAAGCTCCCGTTGTACGACGGCGAAGACTACGTCACGGCGCAGAACATCGGCGCTGGCTGCTTCGCGCCGATGCATGTCTATAACCGTCAGCGCTTGATCAGTGAGATCGAAGTGCTCGGCTACGCCTTGTGCGACGAGTGGCAAGTTCCTGAGCGCTCGCTCTACCTCCCGGGGTTTCCCGAGCGTTGCATCCCGGCCCACAGCGGCCTTTACTTCCGCATGCTGAACGGCGCAAGCCAAAGCGTCGATGCGTCCTAGCCCATCATGGGGTATCGGGCCGACACATTGTCCGTCGCCGATATCGCGAAGATGAAACATCACATCATCGGCACGGCGCATCCTGTCACAAGCGGGATTCTTGGTGCGGCGATCTGCGTCGGCCTGGCGGGCTGCGCCGACCTCTACAAGCAGCATCGCGATTTCCAGGATGGTTGGCGTACAGGCGAGATTGTCGAGATCGGCCGCGCGAGCGAAATTCAGCGCAGCGGTCGCACGGACTGCAGGAAGAAGGCCAGCCCGGACGAGCTTGCACTGCGTCGATTCGCCATCCTGGTCGATCGTTCCACGGGGCAGCGCCACGCGCACATCGTGATGCTGGACCCTGCGACATCCGTCGAGTTGGGCGACACCGTTTCGACCAATGTCGTCAAGTGCAGCACGCCCATTCGCGTCTTGTCGCATGCACAAGCGCCGCGCGGGTGATACGGCCACCGCACGATCTCCAGCCATCTTTTACAGCTAGCCCGCCCAAAACTTGAGTCCCCCATGAAATTGTTCGTCCCCCTTTTGCTCGCCGCTCTTGGCGGGCTTGCCTCCATCTCTTCTTTCGCAGCCGACCCCATGCCTATGGCTGCTACCGAGAAAGCCCCCGTCAGATCGGCCAAGGCAGATATCGCGAACGGTGAAGTCGTCTTCAACGGAAAGTCGTGCGCCGCATGTCATAACGCTGATGGCAACTCGGCGATTCCCGCCAACCCCAAGCTGGCTCAGCAGCATCCCGAATACCTGGTCAAGCAGCTTCAGGAGTTCAAGTCCGGCAAGCGCAAGAGCCCTGTCATGGCTGGCATGGCCGCGATGCTTTCCGATCAGGAAATGCGCGACGTCGCCTGGTTCCTCGGCTCCAAGCCCGTCAAGCCCGGGTTTGCGAAGGAGAAAGACCTCGTCGCCCTGGGCGAGAGGATCTACCGTGGCGGCATTGGGGACCGCAACGTGCCGGCCTGCGCGGGCTGCCACAGTCCCAACGGCGCCGGCATCCCGAGCCAGTACCCGCGGCTTGGAGGACAACACGCCGAGTACACCGCCGCGCAGCTGACATCGTTTCGCGATGGGACACGACTCAACAGCGTGCCGATGAGTGGCGTTGCAGCGAAGCTCAACGATCGCGAAATCAAGGCGGTGTCCGACTACATCGCAGGCCTGCGCTAAGCCTCGACCAGCGAGCTGCCTGAAATCACCGTGCAGCCAATCCAGCGCCTTCCCCTCACGCGCCTGCTGCCGCTAGGCGCGCGCAGCATCGGCTGGAAAGCCAAGTGGGGTGACGCATGTACGTGACAGGCCGATGGGTCTCTGTGAATGTGGTGAGCACCATGTTCATTGCCTGGATCTTGGGTGTGATCGCTTTCTTGGCCATCGTGTATTGGCAGCGCCGCAAACATCATAAGAACCGGCTGAACCACGACAGAAGTCGAAGAGCCTCTCGCTCGAGTGCACCCAGGAAGGCCCGGCGGGGCAAGCGATGAGGCTGCCGGCAAGTCGCAACCATGACCGGGTTGTCGTCCGACAGACGCCTGTCCGAGTCTTCGGCACGCTGCAAGCAGGTTCAGAGTTTCCGCACGGTCGACATTCGCCATCGTCGTTCATATCGACGCCGCTCGTCGTTAACCGGTTGCTCTAGGTTTTTCATGCACACGCGATCCGACGGGTCGCGCAACTCGGGACGGTTACATCGTCCCTCTTCGCCGGTCGCCAGCTGCCGGCCGCTACACAAAGGAGAAAGTCATGTCACATGAAACCAACTCTGCCTGTATCGAGGCGTGCAACGAGTGTGCCATCGCATGCAATCACTGTGCAATGGCCTGCTTGAAGGAAGACAACGTCAAGATGATGGCCCGATGCATCGCGCTGGATATGGATTGCGCGGCGATCTGCCAGTTGGCCGCCGCCACCATCGCCCGTGGCAGCGAGCACACAAAAGAAATTTGCGAACTGTGCGCCGACATCTGCGAAGCCTGCGCGGAGGAATGCGGCAAGCACAAGGCACCGCATTGCCAGTCCTGCGCCGCAGCCTGTCGTGCCTGCGCGGTTGCCTGCCTTGAAATGGCACATTGAATTTCAACCCACCAAGGAGAACCATGAACTCCCTGTATTTCAGGACCTTGGCGAGCGCCTCTGCGCTCGCGGCCTTTGCGCTGACCGCGGTGGCGCAAATTCAGCCCTCCACTCCGCCTGCATCGGGGCCGATGGCCATGTCTCCAGCGCAGATGCAGAAAGGCAGCGGATCAGACGAAATGAAGAAATCCATGATGAGCGGCATGGAGGGCATGCCGAAGATGCAGATGTCAGGGGACACCGACAAGGATTTCGCGATGCTGATGAAGATGCATCACCAGCAGGCGCTCGAGATGGCCAAGCCCGAGATCGCACACGGAAATTCGCCGGAGCTGAAAGCGATGGCACGCAAGATCATCAAGGACCAAACCAAGGAGATCGCGCAGCTGGATGCGTGGATGAAAAAGAATCCTTGAGCAGGAAGTGGTGCGTTGCGCAGGGTCCGTTCGTATCAGCATCCGAGGCCACTTTCCGGTCCGTCCGGCGCAGATGGAAAAGCGCATCGTGCGCGCCTGAACCCAAACAACGGGAATCACCATGTTCGCTCAACCCATCGACTACTTCCTGGCCGTCTGGTTCGTATTGGCGGCCCTGTCCACCGCCTACGTCGCATGGGACCAGCTGCGCCACAACCCCGAGCCGGTCGTGATGAAGTGGGGATTCATCCTCGTCACGCTCTACCTCGGTCCGCTGGGCTTGCTGCTCTACGTGATGGCGGACAAAGAGCCGGTCCCCGGCGAGCACGAAGAGTTTGTCAAGCCGCTGTGGAAACAGGGCGTGGGCTCCACGATCCACTGCGTGGCGGGCGATGCAACGGGCATCATCTTGGCGGCGGTCGTAACCGCGGTGCTTGGGCTGCCGATGTGGATCGACCTGATCGTCGAGTACGTTGCCGGCTTTGCGTTCGGCCTGTTCATTTTCCAGTCGCTCTTCATGAAGAACATGATGGGCGGCACCTACTGGGAAAACGTCAAGAAGTCGTTCATGCCAGAGTTCATCAGCATGAACGCAATGATGGCCGGCATGGCGCCGGTGATGGCGCTGCTCATGATGGGCCGCGACATGCGGGCGATGGACCCGACCGAGCTCGTCTTCTGGGGCGTGATGTCGCTGGGTGTGGCTGTCGGCTTTGCGGTGGCGTATCCGGTGAACGTCTGGATGGTGTCCCGGAAGATGAAGCACGGGCTGATGACCGAGCGTCGACCCGAGAAGAAGGCCGAGGCGCAAGCCGATGTGACCATGGCGCCCGGGCATGCCCCAATGCATGCGCATGGCTCGGCGCCTGTCTCCGCGGCCACCCCAGCAGCCCAGCACACCGGCCACGAACAGCACGCCCAGCCCGCACTGGACAAGTCGCGCGATAAATCGGGCCATGCGCAAGAAGGTCGCGGCGGCCACAGCATGCAGCCGAACGTGACGCGGCCGCAGCTGGTGGCCGTAACGATGACCACCACGCTCATGCTGCTGGCCGGCATGACGATGCCCGCGATGTTCGTGAACATGCGTCTGTCGAACCGGGACGTGGGCGGTGCCATCATGCCGCCGTCGATGATCATGGGCTGGGACACCCCCGGCCAGGCGATGCGCGACATGTCGGCCATTCACCCGCGCGAGATCGCGCACATCGCTGGGGCGCAGACCCGCGGCGACGTGGACCTTGTCCCCACGCTGGACAACGGCATCAAGGTCTTCAACCTAGAGACCAGTGTCATCCGATGGAACATCCTGCCGGACGTGACTGTCGAGGGCTACGCATTCAACGCGACGATTCCGGGCCCGAGGATTCGGGTCACCGAAGGCGATCGGGTGCGCATCAAGGTGACGAACTGGTTGCCCGAGAGCACCACCGTGCATTGGCATGGGCTGATTCTTCCGAACGAGATGGACGGTCCGGCCAAGATCACGCAAAAGCCGATTCCGCCCGGCGGCTCTTATACCTACGAGTTCACGACCGAGCAGGCAGGCACGTTTTTCTATCACTCGCACGACCATGTGGACCGCCAGCAGGCCTTCGGTTTGTATGGCGCCCTGATCATCGACCCCAAGCACGCCGAGCAGGCACCAAAGGCCGACCACGAATATGTGATCCAGCTGCAGGAATGGCTCAAGCGCGAAGGCCTGACCTACCCGGCGATGCTGATGGAAGGCGGCTTGCCGAACTATTTCACCATTAACGGCAAGGCATTTCCCGCCACCGACACGGTGAAGATGAAGGTCGGTGAAACCATCAAGCTCAGGTTCGTAGGAAGCAACAACAACTTCGTGCACCCCATGCACGTCCACGGTGGCCCGTTCACCGTCGTTGCAAGGGACGGCTATGTGCTGCCTGAGTCGGCACGGTTCCAGGCGGATACGGTGAACGTCGGCCCGGGTCAGCGCTACGACGTCATCTGGAAGGCCCTGCGGCCTGGCAAGTGGCTGGTGCACTGCCACATCCCGCACCACACCACCAACAACAACGTCGAGCAGGACGGCGGCGGGGGCCTGATGATGGTGCTGGACGTGGAGGCCTGAATGCCGTTTTCCGATGTTTCCTGGGGACATATCAAAATGTCCCTTGACCTTCACATGATGTCAAGCCTGAGACTGAGAGCCACTTTCAACGAAGGAGTCTTCATGCAAGAGTTCGAAATTCAATCGATGTCCTGCGGCGGTTGCGCCAGCCGGGTGGCCCAGGCGGTCAAGAACCTGGACGCCCAGGCGAAGATCGAGGTGGACCTGCCGTCCAGGACGGTCCGGATCGAAACCACCGAGGACCGCGCGTCCGTAGCTGCAGCTCTCGCAGAAGCGGGTTACGCACCGAAGTAAGCGGCGGCCCTCGATCAGCCCTCGAGCGGCCCAGCAACCCCGACCAGCCAGCCCCTGCAGGGTGAGCGGCTGGTGGCGGCGCCGGCGGCGCACGGCCTCTCTCAATTTTCTCTCGGAGAACGCGAATGAATGACGCGCCCACGAGACAAGCAGGACACCATGAAGGCAACCACGGGCCGCACGCGCATGCCGACGTCGGAACGTTGCCCGGTGAGTCCAATGTGTCATTGAAGGATCCTGTCTGCGGGATGAAGGTGAACGCGCAGTCTCGCCACGTCCTGCAGCACGAAGGCAAGCCGGTCTACTTCTGCAGTGCGGGTTGCAAGGCCAAGTTCGAGGCCGACCCAGCCAAGTACGTGAAGCGCAGCGCGCAGCCGGTGGAGCCGCTCGTCCTTGCGCCAGCGGATGTAGCTCAGCCCGGCCCCGCAGGCACGATCTACACCTGCCCCATGCACCCGGAGATCCGGCAGGATCACCCCGGGAACTGCCCCAAGTGCGGCATGACACTGGAACCCGAGATGCCGACGCTCGATGAGGGCGAAGACCCCGAGCTGAAAGACTTCAAGCGGCGCTTCATCTGGACGTTGCCCCTCACCGTCATCGTCACCGTGCTTGCCATGGCTGGCCATCGCCTGCACTGGTTCGAGATGGGCACCCAGAGCTGGATAGAACTCGTGCTCAGTGTGCCGATCGTGCTATGGGCCGGCTGGCCTTTCTTTGTGCGCGCAGTGCAGTCGGTTTCGAACCGCAGTCCGAACATGTGGACTCTGATCGGCCTGGGCACGGCCGCCGCCTTTGTCTACAGCGTCGTGGCCACGGTGGCGCCCGGCGTGTTTCCCGCGTCGTTCGTGTCGATGGGGCGGGTCTCGGTCTACTTCGAAGCGGCCGCGGTGATCATTTCCCTCACCTTGCTGGGCCAGATCCTCGAGCTCAAGGCACGTTCGCAAACCTCCGCGGCCATCAAGTCGCTGCTGGGCCTTGCGCCCAAGACGGCACGCCGGATCGGCACCGACGGCACCGAAGAAGACGTGCCTATCGGCCATGTGCATGTCGGAGACAAGCTGCGCGTCAGGCCGGGGGAAAAAGTGCCTGTGGACGGGGTGGTGATCGAAGGCACCAGCGCGGTCGACGAGTCGATGCTCACCGGGGAGCCGTTGCCCGTGACCAAGCGGGTTGGCGACAAGCTCATCGGCGCGACCCTGAACACCAACGGCTCACTCGTCATGCAGTCGGAAAAGGTCGGCTCGCAGACCGTGCTCGCGAGCATCCTGCAGATGGTCGCGCAGGCCCAGCGCTCCCGCGCGCCGATGCAGCGGATGGCCGACCAGGTCGCCGGCTACTTCGTCATGGCGGTCATCGCCGTTGCGGTGCTGACCTTCTTCGCCTGGGGGTTCTTCGGGCCGCAGCCCAGCTGGGTCTACGGCCTCATCAATGCCGTGGCGGTGCTCATCATTGCCTGCCCCTGCGCGCTCGGCCTTGCGACGCCGATGTCGATCATGGTCGCCACGGGCAAGGCAGCCACGCAGGGCGTGCTGTTCCGCGATGCCGCCGCGATCGAGAACTTCCGCAAGGTCGATGCGCTCATCGTCGACAAGACCGGCACCCTGACGGAAGGCCGGCCGCAGTTCGAGCGGGCGGTGCCTGCGCCGGGCTTCACCGAGGACGAGGTGCTGCGCCTCGCGGCCAGCCTGGACCAGGGGAGCGAGCACCCCCTGGCGGACGCCATCGTGCGGGCGGCGCGTGAGCGCAACCTGGCGCTGGACACGCCCGACGATTTTGAATCCAGCAGCGGCATCGGTGTGAGCGGAGCCGTGGCCGGCCGGAAGCTGGCGCTCGGAAACACCGCGCTGATGGATCAGCTGCGCGTCTCGGTCGATGCGCTGAAACCACAGGCCGAGGCGATGCGCACGGAGGGCGCCAGCGTCATGTTCCTGGCGGTAGACGGTCAGCCTGCTGGCTTGCTCGCGGTGTCGGATCCGATCAAGGCCACCACCATGGAGGCGCTGGCCGCTCTCAAGGCCTCGGGCCTGCGCGTCATCATGGCCACCGGCGACGGGCTGACCACGGCCCGGGCCGTTGCTGCCAGGCTGGGCATCGACGAGGTGCACGGCGAAGTGAAGCCCGCCGACAAGCTCGCGCTGGTCGACAGGCTGCAGCGCGAAGGCCGCATCGTCGCGATGGCCGGCGACGGCATCAACGACGCGCCCGCGCTCGCCAAGGCCGACGTCGGCGTGGCGATGGGCACCGGCACCGATGTCGCGATGAACAGCGCCCAGGTGACGCTGGTCAAGGGCGACCTGCGCGGCATTGCGCAGGCGCGCGTGATCTCCGAGCAGACCATCGCCAACATGAAGCAGAACCTCGGCTTCGCCTTCCTCTACAACGCCCTGGGCGTGCCGCTGGCCGCAGGCGTGCTGTTCCCGTTCACGGGCTGGCTGCTGTCGCCGATGATCGCGGCGCTGGCGATGAGCCTGAGCTCGGCGTCGGTCATCACCAACGCCTTGCGCTTGCGGACAGCCAAGAGCGGCGCTCATGCGTCCCACGATGGCGAAAGATCGGCCTAGCGGCGTGCGGCCCGAGCGGTTTCGCTCCCTGCGAAGGAAGTCCCATGAAATCCAAGTTGCTCGAGCAGCATTTGCTGGACATCTACCAGGAGGCCGTCCGGCAGAGAAACTGGACGGTTGCCGGGCACCTGTTGTGCGCCATCGAGGCGTGGGCCCCTGCCGATGCGCCGATCAGCGAGACAGTGGCCAAGGCCTACGGGGTCTTGGCCACCGAGGGTAAAAACCCCCGTTGCTGCGAGACGCGAACGAAGCGCCACTGAGACTTGGCAGTCAAGCTTTGGCGCGGGGTTTGAGAAGATTGGCGAGGGACTTCTGGTCTTCGGCCAACTGCATTCGCATCAGTTGAAGCACTCGCGCAGCGAGGCCGGACAGAGGCTGCCCGGGAGGCAGCACCAGCACGCCCGCGAAGGAGACCTCCAGGGACAGCGGGCGAATGACCAGGCCGCGCTGGGCGTACTCCAGCGCGGTGACTGGGTTGACGACGCCGATGCCCATGCCGCTCAGGGCCATCTCGCACACGCTCGCCGCATAGGGGGTTTCGACCAGCACGCTCAATCCGACGTTGCAGCCCGCCAATGCCCGCTCCAGGCGCCGCCGGGAGGCGTCCTCGGGGTTGAGCGCGAGAAATGGCTCTTCCGCGAGTTGATGGGGCTGGATGATCTTGGCCTTGGTCAATCGGTGCTTCGCATGCATCACCACCACGCCGGGGAAGCGCGCGAATTCGGAGTGCTCCAGGCCTGTCGTCGGCATCTCGTCGGCCATCAATCCGAAGTCGACCTGACGCCCCAACACAGCCTCGTGCACCTCCCGCGAACTGAGCACCTGCAGCGAAATCTGGGGCCGGGCTTCGGAGTCCCGGCGCTCAGCCACCAACCGTGACAGCACCCGCGGAACGAAGGTCAGGCCGAAGGCCGGATAGACCGCCATGCGCAGGGTGTTCACCCCGAAGCGCTTGAGGCTGCGCATGCGGTGCTCGATGCTGCTCAGACCCACGAAGACACGCTCTACCTCGACCAGCAAGGCTTGTGCTTCGGGCGTCGGGTGCAAACGCCCCCGCAGCCGGCGAAACAGCGGGAATCCAGCCGATTCCTCGAGCCTGCGCAGCGACTGGCTGATGGCGGGCTGCGTGACACCCAGCAGCGCAGCGGCCTTGCTCGCGGAGCCCACGGACATCACGGAGCGGAACACCTCGACCTCTCGTAGCAACATATAACAACCGCTTATGGAGAAAGAACTTCGAACACGATTCAGATTATCTCCATCGTCCTAGAGTTGGCGTCTTCAGCCACCTTCCGGAGAAGCGACATGAAACTTCAAACAGTTCTTGCAGTGACCGTCCTTGCATGCGCCGCGCCTGTGTGGGCGCACGATTTATCCGGTGACATCGCCAAGTTTCAATCCATCGCTGCGACCAAGAAGCCCGACAGCCAACAGGCGCTCGCCGCGAGGCTCGCACTGGAGCGCGCGCAGGGCGAGATGGAGCAGTCGGACGTGAAGATGGTGTTGCGCATCCGCTCGATGACCAACGCGGGCCTGCGCGCCGTCGGCGAGCAACCGGCCTTTCTCACCAGCGAGTACAAGCGCCTGGAGGCGGCGCTGGCCAACCCCAAGACCCAGGACCCGGCCCGGATCGCCACCGCCCGCGAAACCTTCAC
>Ga0256775_1000042_pt1 | contig 20303 bp, 16 predicted proteins | sample MC6MC0926MT_FD_186036 | JGI IMG/M metagenome (GOLD analysis project Ga0256775, IMG submission 186036) | Metatranscriptome of enriched soil aggregate microbial communities from Iowa State University, Ames, United States - MC6-MC0926-MT... | ecosystem: Environmental > Terrestrial > Soil >...
CGTCGACCCCGCCGCGTACGCCGACAGGCTGTTCGTCGGCACCAACGACGCACGCGCCGCGGAGGGGCTCGCCGCGCTCGCGTGGTCGGACTGCGCGGCGTCCCAGGCCGTCGCCCGCGCGCAGGCGCTCGTCGGCCACGACCTCGAGCACGCACCGCTCGACCCGGTGTTCGTGGCGTGCCCGTCCGGCCAGGTCGCCGAGAACCTCAGCCGCGGCGCCGGGACCGCCCGGCACGTCGTCGACCTGTGGCTCGGCTCTCCCGGCCACCGCGCGAACCTGCTCGCCCCCGACCTCGACGAGCTCGGCGTCGGCTGCGTGCACGACGGGGACGGGCTGGTCTGCTCGCAGGTGTTCCTGGGTCACCGGTGACGTCCGACTGACCGCCCGGCGGCCGCGTGGCTAGCATCGCACTACGCGACAGACGGGGGGCCTGACGTGACAGATCCGCGATGGGGCGATCGATGGTCGTCGGTGACGCTTCCGGAGCGGCCGCCGCAGCACCCGGACTCGGAGGTCCGACGGCGGCAGGCGCGACGTCAGAGGAACGGCCGCCGCCTCCTGCTGTGGGGCGTGCTGACGGGTGTGGCGGTCGTGGTCCTCGTCGTGGTGTGCGCGGCGTGGGTCGGCATGAACGTCCTGACGGCCCGCGACCAGCTGCAGGCGTCCGCCGACGACGTCGTGGCCCTCCGCGCGCAGGTCTCGGACGGCGAGACCGAGCGGTCGACGTCGACCGTGCGCGACCTGCAGCGGCACGCGGCGGCCGCGCGCGACGCGACCACCGGGGTGCACTGGACGGTCGTCGGGGCGCTCCCGTGGGTGGGGCCGAACGTGCGTGCCGTGCAGACCGTGGCCGACGTCGTCGACGACCTCGCGACGAGCGCCCTGCCGTCGCTCGTCGACGCCACCAGCGCGATCGACCCGACGACGCTCGCCCCGGTCGACGGCCGGATCGACCTGGAGCCGATCGCGGACGTCGCCCCGCAGGTGGTCGCGGCGGACGTCGCGGTCGCGAGCGCGCGGAGCCGGCTCGCGGCGATCGACACCTCGCGCCTCGTGACGCTCGTGGCGAAGCCCGTCGTCGACCTGCGCGCACAGGTGGCGGACGTGGCGTCGACCACGGCGACCGCGGCCCGCGCGGTCCAGCTCCTGCCGCCGATGCTCGGCGCCGACGGCCCGCGCAGCTATCTGCTGCTCGTCCAGAACAACGCCGAGCCGCGCGCGACCGGCGGCATCCCGGGCTCGGTCCTGCTGCTGAAGGCCGACGAGGGGCGCGTCGAGATCATCGACGAGCGTGCCGGCGCGACCCTCGCGGGTCTCGACCAGCCGCCGTTGGCCCTCACCGACGGCGAGACGGCCCTCTTCGGGTCGGGCTTCGGGCAGTCCATGCTCGACGCCACGCTCACGCCCGACTTCCCGCGCTCGGGCCAGCTCGCGCGGGCGATCTGGGCCCGGACGGTGGGCGGCGACGTCGACGGCGTGCTGTCGGTCGACCCGGGTGCGCTCGCGGACGTGCTGGGGGCGACCGGACCGGTGAGCCTCGCCGACGGGCGGACCCTGAGCGCGGACAACGCCGAGCAGCTGCTGCTGCACCAGGTCTACCTCGACACGGACGACCCGCACGCGCAGGACACGTTCTTCGCGTCCGCGGCGAGGACCGTGTTCGACACGCTGACGACAGGGGTGGGCGGGTCGGCCAAGCTGGTCGACGCGCTCGCGACGGCCGCGCGCGACGACCGGCTCAAGGTGTGGTCGGCGGACCCGGCCGAGCAGCGGATGCTCAGCGGCACCGTCCTGGCGGGAGAGCTCGTCGGCCACCGTGCCGGGTCGCCCGTGGTCGGCGTCTACCTGGAGGACGCCAACGCCGACAAGATGGGCTACTTCCTGCAGCCCGCCGTGACGGTGAACCAGACGGCGTGCCGGCCGGACGGCTCGCAGACGATGGACGTCACGGTCACGCTGACGTCGACGGCGCCCGCCGAGGCCGCCGGGCTGCCCGCGTACCTCACGGGCAAGGACGCGGGCATCGCGCCCCCGGGCGAGATCTGGACGAACCTGCTCGTGTACGCGCCGACCGGCGGGGCGATCACCTCGACCGAGGTCAGCTCGGGGCAGCCCGGTCTGTTCTCGCAGCTCCACGACGGTCTGGCCGTCGGTGCCCGCACGGTCAAGCTCGCACCCGGGCAGTCCTTCACGCTCGACCTCGAGGTGGTCTCCGGACCGGACCAGCCAGGCGTGCCGGTGGTGCGCTCGACGCCCACGGTCCTGGGGGCGGAGCCCGTCGTCACGGCGGCGCGCTGCGGCAGTTCGTCCACATCCTGAGATTTCCCGGTGGGGACGCTGTGGCACCTCGGGAGGAGTTCCTGCAGCGTGCAGTCACGCAAACGTTTCACTCGGGTAACAGACACGCCGTGCGACGAACGTGCTCCCGTCCCCAGGGTGTGCGCACAGGACAGGCGTCGCTATCGTGAGAAACCTGGCACAGCGAACGGGCTCCATCCGAAGCACGCGCACCTGGGGGGGTTGCCATGAAGTCTCGTCTTGTCGCGACCGCGGTCACCGCAGCGGCACTGGCCCTGGCCCCGGCGGCCGCGGCGTCGGCGGCCTATCCGCCAACGGTCATCACCTGCACGATCAACATCGTGATCACCCAGCAGGGCATCACGTTCACGATCGTCTGCACCGGGTTCATCCCGACACCCGGCGCCACGGCCCTCGTCACGGTGACGTCGCGCAACCCGGCGACGCCGGACAGCGCGATCTCGATCAGCGGCACGAAGTCCGCCGAGGTCCCCATCAACGCCGACGGCACGGTCGACGCGAGGATCTCGCTCACGGCGCCCGGGGTCTACGACGTGACCGTCTCCGCAGGTGGTGTCTCGACGACGCAGGCCGTCGTCGTGCCCGCGGCGGGCACGGGCACGGCTGCCGGCGGGCTCTCGTCCGCGACCGGCACGGCGGCCGGCGGCCTGTCGGCCACCGGCATCGACGTGCTGCCGCTCGCGGCAGGGGCCGGTGCGGTGCTCCTGGTCGGCACGGGCGCGGTCCTCGTGGCCCGTCAGCGCCGGCGCACCACGTAAGCACCTCGCCGCCGCACCAGCAGCCTGACCGTCGGGCGTGACGCCGCAAGCGTCACGCCCGACGGTCGTGTGCGGCCCGTGCTGCAGCCACGACGGTGCTGCGGCCACGACGGTGCTTCGGCCGCCACCCGCGCGACGGTTGCTGCGGCCGGTACGTCCCGCGCTCGGCCCAGGGCGTGCGGCGCCCGGTCGACCGTGGCGTCAGCCGCGGTCCTGCCGGAACAGGTGCCGCCCCGGCCAGCCGCGGGACGCCCCTGCCCCCGCCGTCGGCCTCGCGTGCCGGAGCGGCCCGTCAGCCTCGTCGGACGCGGCGTCGGCCGTGGGCGTCGACTCCGTCGACGAGTAGTAGTCGTAGTACGGGTACCGGTCGCCCGCCCGGCGCGTCAGCTTGTTCAGCACCACCCCGAGCACGCGCGCGTCGACGGACTCGAGCGCACCGAGCGCCTCGGTCAGCTGGCGGCGGGTGACCGTCCCCGTGCCGACCGTGACGAGCGCACCGCCCGCGAGCTTCGCGAGCACCGCGCCGTCCGTCACGGGCAGCAGCGGGGCGGTGTCGAGAAGCACCACGTCGTACCGCTCCGTGAGGTCCTTGAGCACGGTGGACATCGCCTGGGACCCGAGGAGCTCGCTGGGGTTCGGCGGCACCTGGCCGGCCGCGAGCACGTCGAGGTGGCCGTTGCCCCAGGGCTGCAGGACGTCCTCGAGGTCCGCCTGACCGATGAGGACGGTCGTGAGACCGACCGATCCCTCGATGCCCAGGTACCGCGCGAGGCTCGGCCTGCGCAGGTCCGCGTCGACGAGGGCCACTCGCGTGCCGGCGTCCGCGAGCGTGATCGCGAGGTTGATGGCCGTGGTGGACTTGCCCTCGGCGGGGATCGCCGAGACCAGGACGATGGCGCGCGAACGCTGGCCCACCTCGAGGAACTGCAGGTTCGTGCGGAGCCGGCGGAACGCCTCGGCGCGCGGGCTCTGCGGGCTGCCCTGCACGATCAGCGGGCTCGCCTCGGCAGCCGAGTCCTGCGGGATCGCGCCGATCACGGAGCCGTCGGTGACCTTGCGCAGGTCCGACTCGTCGCGCACCTTCGTGTCGAGCAGCTCCCGGCCGATCGCCGCGGCGACGCCGAGCGCGAGGCCCAGGACGAGGCCGACGACCACGTTCACCTTGCCGTTCGGCGAGCTCGGCGTGGTCGGCACGCTGGCCTCGGCGACGGTGGACAGCCGGATCGGGTCGGCGCCGTTCGCCGGCACGGGGGCGAGCTCGGAGACGCTCTTCGCGAGATGGCTCGCGACCGAGTTCGCGATCGCCGCTGCCCTCTGCGGGTCCGGGTCCGTCGCGGAGATCGAGATGATCACGGTGTTCTGCGGCACCGTCGCCGTCACCTCACCGCCGAGCGCGCCAGGGCTGACGTCGAGCCCGAGCTCGTCGATGACGGGTCCGAGGACGCCCGGCAGCACCGCGAGCTCCGCGTAGGAGCGGACCTGGCTCTGCGAGTACGTGGAGCCCTGGACCAGGTCGCCCACCGAGTCGCCCGACTGCACGGACACGAACGTCTTGGTCGTGGCGGTGTACCGAGGTGTGGCGAGCGCCGTGGCGAGGACCCCTGCGAGCAGCCCGAGCCCGGCGATCACGACGACGGTCGACCATCTCTTGCGCAAGATCGCGAAGTACTCGTGCAGCTCCACCTGGTGGCTCCCCCCGCCAACAACCCCCTGCTGGTCGGCCCATGCTCTCACGGGGCGGGTGAGGCGTCGTGGGCTACGGGGCTACTCCGCCGCGCACCGTGGCGGCGTCGGCGTGACCGCTCCCCGTGTCGCGATGCGGTCGGGTGTCCTAGCCTGGCCGGGGGACCGGAGGACACCGGTGCGCAGGGGGCTGGGGGGCCGGATGGGGGGCGTGCTCGTCCACGAGTGGATCAGCTCGACGGGGGGCTCGGAGAACGTCTTCGAGGCGATGGGGGCGGCGTTCCCCGAGGCCGACCTGCTGTGCCTCTGGAACGACGCACCCGAGCGGTTCCCCGGTCGCGTGGTGCACGAGACCTGGCTCGCCCGCTCGCCGTTGCGGCGGCACAAGGCCGCCGCGGTCCCCCTCATCCCGATGACGTGGCGCCGGCGCAGGTCGCCCGGGTACGAGTGGGTCCTGGCGAGCACCCACCTGTTCGCGCACCACGTCTCGTTCGCGGGCGGCGACGTGCCCAAGCTGGCGTACGTCTACACGCCGGCGCGCTACATCTGGAACCCCGAGCTGGACGAGCGGGGCGCGTCGTGGCCGGTGACGGCCGCCGCGCGGCCGCTGCGGGGGCTGGACCGCCGGCGGGCGCGCGAGCCCGTGCGCATCGCGACGATCAGCGCGTTCGTGCGCGAGCGCGTCCAGGTCGCGTGGGAGCGGGACTCCGACGTCATCTACCCGCCCGTCGACGTGGCCCGGATCCAGGACGTGCCGCGCTGGGCGGACACCGTGAGCACCGCCGAGCGGCGCACGCTCGACGCGCTGCCGAGGCCGTTCCTCCTCGGGGCCTCCCGGTTCGTCCCGTACAAGCGCCTGGACCAGGTGATCCGCGCGGGTGAGCTGTGCGGCCTGCCGGTCGTGCTGGCCGGCGCCGGGCCGGGTCGCGACGAGCTGCTGGCGCGGGCGGGGGCGGCGTCGGTGCCGGTCACGATCGTCGACCGCCCGTCCGACGAGCTGCTCTTCGCGCTGTACGAGAGCGCGCTCGCGTACGTGTTCCCGCCGGTCGAGGACTTCGGGATCATGCCGGTCGAGGCGATGGCCGCGGGCTGCCCGGTCGTGGCGAACCGGACCGGTGGAGCGGCCGAGACGGTCCTCGAGGGGGTCTCGGGGGCGCTGTGCGGGTGGGACTCGGACGAGGAGCTCGTGGCGGCCGTCGAGCGGGCGGTGCGGCTGGACCGGGACGTGGTCCGGGCGCACGCGGTGCCCTTCGACGCCGCCCGGTTCCGGCGCGAGATCGGCGACTGGGTGGCCGGCACCGTCGGCGCGGCGGCCCGGGGCGGGGGACGCTCGTGACGGTGTGGGTGGACACCCGCTGGGGAGGCAACCACGGCATCGGGCGGTTCGCCCGGGAGGTGTGCCGCCGCCTGTCGGTCACGGAGCGGACCCTCACGGGCCGGTCGCCGACGAGCGCGCTGGACGTCCTGAACCCGCAGCGCCTCCGGCTCTCGCGGCGTGACGTCCTGTACTCGCCGGGCTGGAACGCCGGGATCACGTCGTGCCCCCAGCTCCTCACGATCCACGACCTCATGCATCTCGACGTCGAGCGCAGACGGGGGATGGCGTCGTACTACGAGCGTGTCGTCAAGCCGGCCGTGCGGCGCGCGGGCGTGGTGTTCACGGTGTCGGAGCAGAGCCGGCGGGAGATCCTCGGCTGGGTCGGCGAGGGCGTCGAGGTCTGCAACGTCGGCAACGGCGTCTCCGGGACGTTCCGTCCGGTGCCGTCGCGACGCGACCCGGACGGCGGGCTCGTGGTGCTGTACGTCGGCAACGTGCGCCGGCACAAGAGGTTCGACGTCGTCGTCCGGACGCTCGCCGAGGAGCCCGGAGCGCGGCTGCGCGTCGTGTCCAGCGGCGCCGACGAGGCCGAGGCGGCCGTCGCCCGGGCGGGGCTGCTCGACCGGACCGTGGTGCTCCGGGACCTGACCGACGCCCAGCTCCTCGACGAGTACGCCCGCTGCGACGTGCTCATGATGCCGTCCGAGGTGGAGGGGTTCGGCCTTCCCGCGGCCGAGGCGACCGCGGTCGGCACCCCGGTCGTCCACTGGGCGGGGTGCGGCGGGCTGCGCGAGATGCTCGGCCCTCTGGGCCTGCCGGTCGACGACCTCGACGACGTGGACGCCTGGCGCCGCGCGCTCCACGCCGCCGCCGCGACGCCGCGGCTCGACGGGCGTCCCGACCACCCCGGCTGGCTCGCCGCGCTCCGGTGGGAGTCGGTCGCCGCACGCGTCGACTCGCGGGTCCGCGAGTACGTGGCGTCGGGGTCGCGCGTCCCCCGGACGGCAGGCCGGTCATGACGGCGGCTCCCACGTCGGCGCTCAGGCCAGGCGCGGCAGGAGTCCCCGGCGCCGGCGCGGACGGGCGAGAGCCAGGGCGTCGCCCGCGGCTGACGTGGGACAGGGCGCTGCGGCCGGGTCCGCTGATCGCGGTCGGCGCGCTGGCCAGCTTCGTCGCCTGGTCGGTCCCCGGTGCCGGGCTGGACCGCGGCTACGTCACCCGTGCGCCGGTGACGCTGGGCGGGCTGCTCCTGCTCGTCGTCTGGTACCTGGCGTCGTGCGTGGCCGCGACCGTCGGGCACATGGTCGGCGGCCGCGTGAGGCCCGCTCGGTCGCTCGACGACGTCGACGTCCACCGGATGGAGACCGCGCTCACGGTCGTCGGTGCGATCGGGGTCGTGTACTCCTACGTCCTCGTCGCGTCGCGCGCCTCGGTGGCGGCCGCGCTCAACGCGCACCTCGGCAACGAGCTCAGCTCGGTCATCCCGGACCAGCCCGGCCTGCAGACGCTGCGCTACGCGACACCGGTCGCCACGGCGCTCGTCGTCCACGGCTTCGTCACCCGGGAACGGAGGCGCACGCTCCTCGCGACGAACGTGGTGCTGCTCGCCGCCACCGCGCTGCTGGCCTCGAGGCTGTCCCTGGTGCTCACGGGCGTCCTCGTGCTGTTCCTGTTCCGTGACCGCATCCCGCTGCGACCGGGGCGCACGCTGCTCACCGTGGGCCTGGCCGCCGTGTGCGCGTTCTTCGCGACGATGCCGTTCAACTACGTCAGGAACGCCAACTACTACGAAGCGCGCGACATCTACGGCGCGGTCGACATGAACACGTCCCAGGTCGTCACGTACCTCGGGGCGCCGACACAGGTCGCCCTCGGGCAGGCGAACGCGCTGTACGCGGACGACCCGGCCACCCAGAAGGCCTCGCTGTACGCCGCCGTCCTGCCCACGTACGTCCCGGCGGGGCCTGCGTCGACCTCCTCGGGGGGCCGCAGGTACGCGGCGAGCGTCGACGTGAGCCGCAGCCTCACGACGAACTCGGTCTTCGCCGACAACCTCGCGCAGGGCGGCGTGGCCGGCCTGCTGTCCACGCTCCTGGCCGCGGGGCTGGCCGGCGCCCTCGTCGGCCACTTCCGGCAGTACCGGGGTCCGACGTCGGTGGCGGCGGGCATCCTGCTGTACGGGTTCGCGGAGTGGTGGCGCACGTTCGTGTTCAACGACGGCTTCCTCCACTTCGGGGTGCTCCTCGTCGTCGTCACGGCGCTCCTCGTGGGGCGTCGACGATGAGGTCGGCCCTGTTCGTGAGCCACTCGGCGGTGACGGGCACGTTCCGCGTCGGCAGCCACCACCTGGCACGGGAGCTCGCCCGCCAGGACGTCCGGGTGGTGCACCTGTCGACCCCGCGCTCGGCCGTGCACCGTGTGCTCCGCCGCGGCGACCTCGGCGCGAGCGTCCCGCCGGCGAGGCCCTGGACCGACGCCGACGGCGTGACGCACGTCGTGCCCCGGACCGTGCTGCCGGTCGGCGTCGGCGGGCGCGTGCGGTACGCCGACGTCGTGCGGGAGACCGTCGGCACGGACCGGGTCGACGTCGCGTTCCTCGACCAGCCGCTGCTGTGGTCGCCGGCGTTGCGGGGCGTCGCGGAGGTCCTCGTCTACCGCCCGACGGACCTGTACCCCGACGGCACCAAGGCGAGGCTCCAGGACGTCATCCTCGAGCACGCCGACGCCGTGGTCGCCACCTCGGACGAGGTCCTCGACCGGCTCGGGCTGCGCCGGCAGGTCCCGACCGCCGTGATCGAGAACGGCGTCGACCTCGAGCGGTTCGACCGCACGGGCACGCGCGACGGCCTCGACGCCGTGTACGTGGGCGCGCTCGACGCGCGCTTCGACTGGCACGCCGTCCGGGCCCTCGCGGAGGCGTACCCGGGGTGGACGATCCGCGTCGCCGGGCCGTCCGCCCGTCCGCCCGGCCCGCTGCCGTCGAACGTGCTGCTCCTCGGAGCGGTCGCCTACGAGGACGTCCCGGCGCTGCTCGCCCGGGCCCGCATCGGGCTCCTGCCGCTGTCCGACGACCCGAGCAACGCCGGTCGCAGCCCGATGAAGCTGTACGAGTACCTCGCCGCCGGGCTCGCCGTCGTGACGACGCGGACCCGGTCGCTGGTCTCCCGGCCCGAGGTCGGGCAGTTCGCGTACGCGTCGCACGAGGAGATGGTCGCGGCCTTCGCGCGGGCGGCCGCCGTGCCGCCGGGCAACCCGGCAGGGCGGACCGAGGCGCGCACGCACGGGTGGCCGCACAAGGCGCAGGAGCTGGTCGAGTTCGTGGGAGCGAGGACGTCGCGTGGCTGAGGGAGCGCACCCCCCGACGGCGCCCGGTGCGCCCCGGGTCTCGTTCGTCGTGCCGACGCACCGCCGGCCGGACCGCCTCCGGGAGGCGGTGGCGTCCGTCCTCGCGCAGACCGCGCCGCCGCACGAGGTCATCGTGGTGACGGACGTCCCCGACGACGCGACCGGGCGGGTCGTCGACGACCTCGACGACCCGCGCGTGTCGGTGCTCACTCGCACGGGTCCGGCCGGGGCGTCCGCGTCGAGGAACGTGGGAGCCCGGGCCGCGACGGGCAGCCACCTCGCGTTCCTCGACGACGACGACAGCCTCGCCCCCGACTACCTCGAGCGTGCCCTGGGCGCGCTCGCGGTCCCCGGGACGGTCGCGGTCGCCACACCCGTCGTCGACGTGTGGCCCCACGACCGGCGCGAGGTCCGCCGGTGGAGCGGCCCGCTCGACGTCCGGACGACGGTCGAGGCCGGCTCGTTCATCACGGGGAGCAACCTCGTGATCAGCGCGGACGTGTTCTGGAGCATCGGGGGTTTCGACGAGTCGATGCGCTTCCAGAACGACGCCGACCTCGCGGTGCGGCTGCTGTCGTCGGCGGGTCGGGTCGCGCGGCTCGCGGACCCCCTGGTGTTCGTGGGACAGCACGGCGACGGCCGGCTCACCGACCCGACCGCGGCGCGCGCCGACAGCATGGAACGGTTCTACGACAAGCACGTGCACCTCATGTCCTGGCGCACACGGCGCCGGTACCGGTACCGCATCCGCCGGGCACGTCTCGACGCCGCCGCGACCTGGCCGGGCCGTGCGCGGCAGCTGGTCGCGATGGCCGGGCTCGTCGACCTGTCGCACGTGCGGCGCGCGGCCGCGAAGGCCGCCCGGACGTGGGCCACGCGCTGACGCGTCGGTGCTAGCAGTCCGCCAGGGGCGTCTTCCACAGGTCACGCGGGAAGGCCGCGACGAGCGGTGCGGGATCCCAGCGCGGGGGGACCTCACCGCCCATCTCGAGCGCCTCGGCGACCGTGCCCGCCGAGGTGTGCGTGTCGCGACCGGTCCCGCGGTAGTAGTCGTCGTACTTGAACGACGGCTCCACGTGGTACCGGACGCGCCGGGCCGGGATGCCGAGCGCCTCGGCGACGACCAGGCCGTGCAGCGACGAGCCGACGACGAGCGAGCTGGCGGCGATCCGGCGCAGGCAGACCTCGACCGGGGTCCGCGGGTCGAGCTCGCCCGGCCGCAGCGGCCGCTCCCGCAGCTCGTGGAAGTTCGGCACGACGAGCGGCGGGGCGTCGGGGTCGCGCAGCGCCGCGAGCTCGGGCCACAGCATCCCGACGAGCAGCCCGGGGTCGCCGTACACCGCCGGCGCGTCGATGCCCTTGCTCGCGAGCAGGTCGCGGGTCAGCGGGCCCCGGACCGCCCGGACGTCGAGCCGGCTGAACGGGTACGGCTCCGAGGTCGACTTGCCGTTCGCACCTGTACCCCACACGGTGTCGCCGTCCCGCGCCAGCCGAAGGATCGACCCGACCGAGACGAGCCGGCGCGACGTGCGCGCGTCTGCGGGCAGCCCTTCCCGCTCGACGAGCCGGCGCACCACCGCGCGCCCGAGCAGGTCCCCGAAGTTGCCCACCCGGCCCCGGTGGCGGAGCAGGACGCCGACCGGCGCGGGCCGGAACCGGCGCGGGTTCCAGGCGACGACCTCCACGCGGCTCCGTCTCACGTCATTCCTCCCCGTCGGGGACCGGTGCGCGGCGAGGACGGGCGCGTCGTCCCGCGCGGCGCAGGTGCACGGCACGTCGGTAGGCGGCCGCGTGCTGCTGCCCGACGGACACCCAGGAGCGGGCGCCCAGGTCCGGCGGCCGCCGGTCGCCGGCGCGGGTCGCGGCGAGCGCGCGCACCACGTCGTCGGCCTCCAGCTGCCCGTCGTAGCGGTGGACCCACCCGGGGCCGACCTCGGCGTCGAGCGCGCGGGTGGTCGGCGAGTCCGGCACGAGCACGGGCCTGCGCAGCGACAGCGCCACGAGCACGGCGCCCGAGTTGAACATCTCGGCGTACGGCAGCACGACCAGCTCGGCCCGGCCGACCTCCGCCGCGAGCTCGTCGTCGGCGACGAACGCGAGCGTCGCGGTGACCCTGCCGTCGTGCCGGACCGCGTCCTCGACCCGCCGCGCGACCGACGCGTCCATCGGCTTGCCGACGACCCGCAGCGAGAGGTCGCCCGGGAGGTCCGGGACGACGTCGAGGAGCCGTTCGACCCCCTTGTACCTGCGCAGCAGCCCGAAGAACAGGAGACGTCCCCGCTCGGCGTCGGGCAGCTGTTCGGCGGCGAGCCGCCCCTCGTAGTGGCCGTGCGGGATGGTCACCGACGCCGCCCCGCCGGGAAGGTCCGTCGAGTCGTTGAGTGTGATCCAGAGGTCGGTCCGGTCGTCGACCCGGCGCAGGACCCGACCCTCCCAGCCGTTCCCCGGGTCGTGGGGAGCCTGGTTGTGGACGGTCCGCACGAGCGCGACACGACGCAGCCGTGCGCGTCCCAGGACGAGCATCAGCAGGCCGTACCGCAGGATGCGGGCCCTCCGCGAGCGGTGGCGGACGAGCGACTCGGGCCAGTGCACGTGCATCACGTCGTAGCGCGCGAACAGCGCCCGTCGCCAGGAGAACGTGAGGGGCTCGACGCCGGCCGGTGCCGAACGGAGCATGTGGTCGACGTACCGCGTCGTCCCGTCGGGTGGCCGCAACGTGTGCAGGACGACGAGGGGGTCGCCGGACGACGCCTCGGCCGTCGTGGCGGGGCGGTCGGGGGAGGCCGTCATCGGCTGCTCCTGCCGGTCGGCGCCTCGACGGGCTCGGCGGGGTCCCCCGACCCGGCGGGCTCAGCGGGCTCGGCGTCGAGCTGACCGCGGCGCGCGAGGAGCGACCGGCTCGAGAGCACGAGCTGGAGGTCGCGCCGGAACGGCCGCCAGGCGAGCGCCAGCACGGCCGCGGCCGCGGCGAACGTGCCGAGGCCCAGCGCGACCGTGGCGAGCGCACCCGACGCCACGCGGTCCACGACGACCCAGGCGACCGCACCGCACACGAGGTACACCACGCACGCGCGGGCGCCGTTCGTGAACAGCGACCGGCCCGGGGCGCCGACGGAGCGCGACACCCACGCCAGCCCTGTCGGCCAGACGACCGTGGTGGCCGCGGCGAACCCCGCGGCGACCCCGACCACGCCCCAGTGCGAGCCGACCAGCACCGCGGCGATGATGAACGGTCTCGTCGCGAGCACGAAGTGGAGCTGCGAGCGCGTCGCGCCGGACGACTGGAACACCCAGAACGTCGGGAACGCGAGGAGCTCGAAGATGCCGCCGAACGCCAGCACCCGCAGGATCGGCACGGCGGCCATCCACTCGGCGCCCAGGGTGAGCCGGACCAGCGGCTCGGCGAGCACGATGCCCAGCACGAACAGCGGGACCGCGATGTGGAGCAGGATCGTCTGCCCCGCGAGGAGGTACCTGCGGTACTGCGCCGGTTCGGGTCGGAGCCGCGAGAGCACGGGCAGTGCGACGCGAGTCGCCGGGGCGTTGATCTGGATCAGCGGCAGGGTCATGAGGTTGAACGCCCGGTTGTACAGACCGGCCGAGGCCGGGCCGAACCGCGCGCCGATCACCACCGAGTCCACGTTCCTGCTCGCATAGACCACGAGGTAGGTCCCCAGGAGGTTCGCGCCGAAGGTCAGCAGACCGCGCATCGGGGCGTGGCGGTGGGGCAGCCCGGGCACCCAGCGGGCCGAGACGACGACGCCCAGGCACGCGACCGTCGTCCGCACGAGCTCCTGGAGCACGAGCGCCCAGTACCCGAGCCCCGCGAACGCGGCGACGAGGGCCGTCACGACCCCGAGCACGAGCGACAGCAGGTCGATCCCCGCGACGCGGGTGAAGCGCATCCGGCGCATCAGGCCCGCCCGGAACTGCGTGCTGATGCCGTTGACGAGCAGCGTCGTGGCGAGCGCGACGACGACCGGGGCGACCTGCGGCTCGTCGTAGAACCGTGAGATCGGCACGGCGCACGCCGCGACCGCCCCGCCCACGAGCAGACCGAGGCTCGCGTTCAGCCAGAAGAGGTTGTCCCGCTGCTCACGGGACAGCGTCGGCGCCTGGATCGCCGCGTTCGCCAGGCCGAAGTCGCGGAGCAGCTCACCGATGCCGATGAGCGCGGTCACCATCGCGACGAGGCCGTAGTCGTGCGGGGACAGCATCCTCGCGAGCACCACGAGGCTGCCGAACCGGACGATCGCGCCCGCGACCTGGCTGCCCATCGTGACGGCGGCGCCCCGTGCCGCGACCCCCGCGAGCGCAGGCGTCGCCGGTGTCGCCTCTCCGGCGTCCTCGGGCGCCGCGCGCTCGGGGACGGTGCCGTCGGACGTGGTCAACAGCGCCCCCTGTCGCGACCTCGTCGAGAACCGCGGCGACGTCCCGACGAGTGGCCACGGGACGCTGGACGCGGGTCCGTGTGGCGCCCGCGCGCCACATTTCACCACCATAGGGTCATCAGGACGTTGCCGCGGGGGGCTGGAGGCACGTGTGGTCGAAGGGGCGACCCTCTGGAGGGCGGTCTTCTTCTCGTTGACCGGTCAGGACGACAACATCGGGGACGTGGTGCTGCGTCGCAGGATGCTGCACGGCGTCGCAGGGCTGGGCCGGTGCCACGTGCTCGTGCGACGGCAGTCCGACGGGTACGTCGACGCGCTCGTCGCGCCGCCGGGCGTCGCGCTGTACTCGTCGCGCGCGCGGTGGCGGCTCGCGCTGCTCGTCGCGCTGTGCCGCGGCCGGGTGCTGCACCTCGGGCCGCCGGGTGAGGTGCACGAGTATCGGGCCCGGGGGCACGACGGGCCCGTCCGCGTGCTGCGTGAGCGGTTCGGCGCGTGGCTCCGGCGCCGGGGTGGCAGCAGGTTCGCCTGGATCGGCGTCGGGGTCCGCGACCCGGACGACGTGGCCCGCCTGGCCGGCGTGCGGCGCCGTTCCCGCACGGCGCGTCCGATGATCTGGCGCGACGTCGGGTCGTCGCGGGCGCTGGGCGGCGGGACCGGGCCGGACTGGGCGTTCGGCGAGGACGGCCGGGCGCTCGGCGTGGTCCGGGAGCCGGGCCCGCGGGACGTGCTGGCGATCTCGTTGCGGGCCGGGGGGCACGTGCCGTCCGACGCGTGGGTCGACGGGGTGCGCCTCGCGTGCCGGCGGCTGGGGCTCCGTCCGGTGACGTTCGTGCAGGTCCGACGGGACGGTCCGCCCAACGAGGCGCTCGCTGCCCGGCTCGGCGCCGACCATGCGGCGTGGGCGGTCGAGGACGACCACAGGGCGCAGGAGGTGCGGGTGCGGGCGCTGCTGTCGCGAGCGGCCGTGGTGCTGAGCGACCGGCTGCACGTGCTTGTCGTCGGCGCCACCGAGGGGGCGGTGCCGGTGTCGGCGTTCGAGCACCCCGACATCAAGATCGGCCGCAGCATGACGGCCGCGGGCATCGACGGCGTCAGCGCCGACACGTCCGCGATGGACGCCGGCGGGGTCGCGGGCTTCGTGTGCGACGTCGCGCACCGCCGCACCGAGATCCTCGAGGCGGCGGCCCACGCGTCCCGTCAGGTCGAGTCCTACGGGCAGCAGCTCGCGGCTCCGTCCGATCCACCGCGACCCCGGGTCCCGGCCCACGGGTGACGGGGCCGCCGTCGACGGGCGTCAGGGTGTGTCGAGCGCGGGCGCGAGCAGGTCCTCGAGCCCGGTGCTCGCGACGGTCGTCAGGTGGTGGTCGTCCCGGTAGAGCAGCACGTCGCCGGCGATCGCGCCGCAGGTGGTCGCGCTGCACAGGCGGTCGGCGGCGTCCACGTAGACGGCGCCGTGGCGGGCGGCGGCCTGTCGCTCGGCGGCCAGCACGGCCCTAGGGAGGACGAGCTCGCGCGGCGCCCCGCAGGCGGCCGTGCCGGTGAGGTGCGCCGACAGGCACGTCGCGGGCGCGGCCGGGAAGGTCGGCGTCGTCCCGAGCAGCACGACCCGGCTGGTGGACGGCAACCGGTCGAACAGCCGCCCCAGGCCGGTCCCGAACGCCGCCGACGTGCCGGCCCTGGGCATGAAGTTGCTGACGAGCACGAGCTCGGGCGCAGACTCCGCCATCGCACGCAGGGCGCGCTCCCGCCACGCCCGGCACGCCGCCGAGCCGACGCCCGGCGCGATCGCCACCTGGCACGCGGACTTCGTGTAGAGCGCGACCCGCAGGTGGCGCGAGCGGGCCAGGGCGTCGACCGCGGGCAGCCACTGGGCGGCGTGCGAGTCGCCGAACAGCGCGACGACCCTGTCCGACGTCGTGTCGCCGTACGAGCATCCGCTCAGCGCGGTCTCGTCCGGCTCCTGGTGGCAGCCGTCGCGGTACGCCACGGGAAGGTCGTCGGCGACGTCCGCGAGCGACGGACGCAGGTTCGCGGGCACGTAGCCGGTGAACGTCGGGCGGACGGCTGTGGTCACCGGCGCCTCGCGGTCGGTCGCGAGCGGCCGGCTCTGCGGCACGAGCGAGCACACGACCGCGAGGGCGACGACGACGACGGACGAGGCGCCGGCCGCCAGCAGCGACCAGCGCGGTGGCCGCGATGTCAGCGCGGGCAGCGCCCTCATCGGGCGCTCGACGAACCGGTAGGTCGCCGCGGCCAGTGCGACGGCCACGAGCGACAGGCCGACCGACTGCCACAGGGGCAGCAGCGCGAGCCGTCTCGAGGCGGGGATCACGAGCAGCGGCCAGTGCCACAGGTAGAGCGAGTACGACCACCGCCCGACGGCCTGCACCGGCCGCCACCCCAGCACGCGTCGCACCGCACCACCCGTGCCGCTGGTCCCGGCGACGACGGCGAGCGCCGTGCCGAGCACGGGGACGGCGGCAGCGACCCCGGGGAACGGGGTCGACGCGTCGTACACGAGCCCGGCGGCGACGACGGCGGCGAGCCCGGCGGCGACGAGCAGCGGGGAGCGGGCGACCCGCGAGCGGGCGACACGGGGGAGCGTGAGAGCGGCGAGCCCGCCGACGCCGAGCTCCCAGGCGCGGGTCGGCAGCGAGAAGAACGCCCACGACGGCCGTACCGGGGTGAGCAGCACCCCGAGCGCGAACGACGACACGACGACGAGGCCGACGACGAGGACGAGGCGCCGCCGCACGTGCCGGACCAGCAGCCAGCTGAGCGCGAGAGCGGCGGGCCACAGGAGGTAGAACTGCTCCTCGACGCCGAGCGACCAGTAGTGCTGCACCGGCGACGGCGACGTCTCGGCGAGGTACTCGGTTCCCTGCCGGGCGAACAGGAGGTTCGGCACGTACAGCGCCGTCGCGACGATCTCGCGCGTCACGCCCGCGGTGCGCAACGGGGGCATCCAGAGCGCGGCGGCCACCGTGGTGACGACGAGCACGAGGAACGACGCCGGCAGGATGCGTCGCGCGCGGCGGGCGTAGAACTGGGCGAACCGGAGCCGGCCGGTGCGGGTGAGCTCGGTCGCGAGGTGGTTCGTGATCAGGAAGCCGGAGATGACGAAGAACACGTCGACCCCGACGTAGCCGCCCGGCAGCCAGGGCACGCCCGCGTGGTACACGACCACGAGGGTCACGGCGAGGGCGCGCAGGCCCTCGATGTCAGGACGGAACGGCGTGCGCCGGTCGGCCGCGACGTCGACCGCCGCCACCGATCCGGGCACCCCACGGACCGCCGCCGTGTCGCGCCCCATGCCGCCCCCTGCAATGACCGCTGCGTGGCAGCCACCCTAGCCTGCGCGGTGGGTCGCGACCGGGTCAGCCGCCGGGGACCCGCAGGGCCAGCGCGGAGCCGAACGACCTGGCCGGCTCGACGCCGTACTCCTGCTGCCACGTCGTCAGGGCGTACGTCTCGGCCTTCTGCATGTGGGCGTCGACCAGCACCAGGCACCCCGGGGCGAGCCGGTCGTGCAGGACGGGGAGCAGGCCGACGCGGCCCCCGACGCGACCGACGCCGGGCGGGCCGTCGCAGACGACGAGAGCGATGCGGTCAGGGATGCCCGGAGGAACGCGGTACCACCCGAACCCGTCGTGCTGCTCGATCGGCGCCAGGACGAGGCCGTCGGCGTCCAGCCCGACCTGGTCGAGGACGGCGGTGAGCCTGCGGTGCCACCCGGGGTCGCTCTCGAGGGTCGTGACCGGCTGCCGCGCGTAGACGGCGAGCAGGATGGTGGTCAGGCCGCTCCCGCACTCGAGGATCGGACCCTCGGCCCGGCCGGCGAGCGAGGCGACGGCCCGCATGTAGTCGACGTTCGCCGCAGCCCGCGGGTTGTGCCAGGCCCAGGCGAGGCGGCGGGCCTGGCGGTCGGTCGGGACCCTGGGCCGCTGGGCCGTGAGGGTCCGGACCACCCGCCGGAGCACGAACCGGCGCAACGGTCTGGTGACCGCCGTCTCCAGGGGTTCGAGGCGTCGTTCGACGCGGCGCACCGCGTGCCGTACCGGGGCGGGCGTCCAGGCGCGGACCACGCTTCTCGTCGACACGCTCTCACCCTGACGCGGCCGCGGCGACGGTGCCACTCGTGCCCTCGGCCCCACTTTCATTACGCAAGGTAATGAGTTACGCTAAGCAGATGCCCCCGACCAACGCCCTCGCCGGAGAGCTCCGCGTGGCCCTCGGCCAGGCCGCGCGCCGCATCCGGCAGCAGCGTGGCGACGCGGGCCTCACGGACCCCCAGTACAACGTGCTCCTCTGGCTCACGAAGAAGGGCCCGCTCACGCCGGGCCAGCTCGCCGAGCACGAGCGCATCCAGCCGCCCAGCATGACGCGCACCGTCAACGGCCTCGTCGAGCTCGGGCTCGTCGCGAAGGCCGAGCACCCGACCGACGGCCGGCAGGTCGTCGTGAGCCTCACCGACCTGGGCGTGGCCGAGGTCGACGAGACCCGCCGGCGTCGCGACGCCTGGCTGACCCAGCGCCTGCAGGAGATGAGCCCCGACGAACGTCGGCTCCTCACCGACGCCATCGAGCTGCTCCGGAGGATCGCCCAGTCGTGAGCACGTTCGACAGCCTGAGGTTCCGCAACTACCGGCTCTGGTTCGCCGGTGCCCTGGTGGCCAACGTCGGCACCTGGATGCAGCGCGTCGCCCAGGACTGGCTCGTGCTCACCCAGCTCACCGACAACTCCGGTGTCGCCGTCGGCATCACCACGGCGCTGCAGTTCGCTCCTGTCCTGGTGCTTTCCCCGTGGGCCGGGCTGCTCGCCGACCGCGTCGACCGCCGCAAGCTGCTCATCGCGACGCAGGGTGGCATGGGCCTGCTCGCCGCCGGCCTCGGCGCGCTCGTCATGTCCGGGCACGCCGAGCTGTGGCACGTCTACGTGTTCGCGGCGCTGCTCGGGTGCGTCGCCGCGATCGACGGGCCCGTGCGCCAGACGTTCGTCGCCGAGCTCGTCCCCGGCGCCAAGCTCGCCAACGCCGTCGGCCTCAACAGCGCCTCGTTCAACGCCGCCCGGCTCATCGGCCCCGGCGTCGCGGGCCTGCTCATCGCCGCGGTCGGCACCGGCTGGGTCTTCCTCATCAACGCGGTCACGTTCGCCGCGACCATCCTGTCGCTCACCCGCATGCGGACCTCCGAGCTGCACAGCATGCCGACCACGACGCGGGCCAAGGGCCAGCTCCGCGAGGGCATCCAGTACGTGCGGGGGCGCAGCGACATCCTCGTGATCATGGTCGTCGTCGGCGTCGTGTCCACGTTCGGCCTCAACTTCCAGCTCACCAGCGCGATGATGGCGCGCACCGAGTTCGGCAAGGGTGCGGGGGAGTACGGGATCCTCGGCTCGATCCTCGCGATCGGGTCCCTCACCGGCGCGCTGCTCGCCGCCCGGCGCGACCGGCCCCGCGTCCGGCTCGTCATCGGCGCCGCGTTCGGCTTCGGCGTCGCCACCGGAGTGATGGCGCTCATGCCGACCTACGTGTCGTTCGCCGTCGCGTGCATCCCCGTCGGGCTCGCGTCGCTCACGATGATGACGGCCGCCAACGCGACCATCCAGATGAGCACGGACCCGGCCGTCCGCGGGCGCGTGATGTCCCTCTACATGATGGTGTTCCTCGGCGCGACGCCCATCGGCTCGCCCATCGTCGGCTGGATCGGCGAGACGTTCGGCGCCCGATGGTCGATCGGGGTCGGCTCGATCTCCGCGCTGCTGGTCGCGACCGGCGCCGCGTTGTGGGCCCGACGGCACTGGCAGGTCCGGGTCCGGTACCACGTGCTCGCCCGCCCTCACCTCGAGGTGTACCGGTACGAGCCCGGCGTCGGGCGCGTCCCCGAGCAGCGCGGCGCGCTCGAGGCCGCGGACGCGCAGACCGCGGCCTGACCCGGTCGGGGTCGTCGCTCTGCGGCCGTCCGGCTGAACCCGCGCGGCGGTCCGGGTGAACATCGACGCGGGACGTATCTACCGTTCTGCCCGACATGTCACGATCGCCCCGTGGGTGCTCAGGGCGAGGGGGTGGGCCCGGCGGTGGTCGAGGAGGGTCGACCCGAGCCGGACGAGAGCCTCCCTGTCCCCGGAGACGACGGCGGGGCCGTGGACGCGGCCCCGCCGCCCCGTCGGCGGTGGCTGCGCCGGACTGTGCTCGTGGTCGTGCTCGTCCTGCTCGGCGCGCTGCTGGTCGCGGGGTGGCTGGCCTTCCGCGGCTACCAGGCCGCGGCGGCGCTGCTCGACGCGAAGGCGGTCGTGGCGGACGTGCAGCGCGGCCTCGACGACGGCGACGCCACCCGGCTGAACGCCGACCTCGTCACCGCGCAGGACGCGACCGCGCGCGCCCGCGCCGCGTCCTCGGACCCGGTGTGGCGCGCCGCTGCGCACCTGCCGCGCGTGGGCCCGCAGCTCGCCGCCGTCACCACGCTGTCGGCGGCGCTCGACGACGTCAC
>Ga0256775_1000043_pt1 | contig 20279 bp, 14 predicted proteins | sample MC6MC0926MT_FD_186036 | JGI IMG/M metagenome (GOLD analysis project Ga0256775, IMG submission 186036) | Metatranscriptome of enriched soil aggregate microbial communities from Iowa State University, Ames, United States - MC6-MC0926-MT... | ecosystem: Environmental > Terrestrial > Soil >...
CAGCGCGTCGCGAGCACCGTCCAGAGCGCGAGCGTGCGTGGGTCGAGCGGCTCGAGCTCGGTCAGGCGCGCGGCGAACCCCACGTTGTAGGCCATGAGGAACCGCTTGGTCGCGCGCGGGTTCGGCTCGAGCAGGTCCGCGTACTCCTCCAGGAGGTGCCGCTGCCGCTCCTCCCGGGCCGGGTCGGTCCGGCGCGTCTCGAGGGCGACGGCCGCGAGGCGTTGCCGCTCCGCGTCGCCGAGCCCCTGGGCCTCGCTCAGCAGCGTCGACATGCGTTCGTCGAGCGAGTGCGCACCTGCCGTGTCGGACGGCGCCGCCCGGATCTTCTCCTCGAGCGCACCGGCATCGACCGGTCCGGCGTCCCGCGAGACGTCGAGCAGCCGCGCCAGGTAGCGCGACACCTGCGACCGGTCCAGACGCGGCAGCTCGATCCGCAGCTGGAAGAGCTTGTCGAGGAACAGGTGCCCGAGCGGCCGACCCGGCTCGCTCACCGAGTCGGAGAACACCGCGTACGCGTTCTCGTACGCCGCCCGCAGCCACCGCCCGTCTCCCACGGCGAGCACGATCAGCGCCGGCGGCACGGTGGCTGCCTGGCGTCCACGCCCTTCAGGGCCGGACCGCAGCAGCGTCTGGACGGCGTCGAGCAGCTCGACCGTGAACCGCTCGTTGCACCGGTCGAGGTCGTCCAGCACGAGCAGGACGGGCTGGGGCGACGCGCGACGGATCGCCCAGATCTGGTCGACGACCTCCTCCATCGGGTTGTCGTTGAGCAGCTGGTGCACGCGTGCACCCTGCAACGACCCGAGCGACAAGAAGCGGCTGCCGAGCCCCCCGATCGCGACGACGACGGCCACGAGCGCCGTGACGACCGGGATGAGCCCGGCGACGTCGGTGAACAGGGCGAGGACAGCGAGCACCACGAGGACCAGCGCGGGCGGCACCCAGATGCGCCACAACCGCCGGACGGTCCGCCACATCCGCAGCAGCCCGAACCGCACACGCCCCCACCCGTCGAGCGAGTCCGCGACACCGCGTCGCAGGTGCCCCAGCACCGCCCACCACGCCGGCGAGAGCTGCGACGAGCGCCACGCGTCGAGCGTGATCACCGTCCACGCCGGCTCGCCGTGCGGCCCGGGCTTGGCGAGCTCCCTGCCGATGAACCCGACGAGCGTGCTCTTCCCCGCGCCCCACGGCGCGTCGAGGTGGATGGCGAACGCCTCGGGGCGGTCATGGGTCCGGCCCATCTCACGGACGAGCGACGCCACCTCGACCGCCAGGCTCATCCGGCCGAGCTCGTCGTCCCCGGCCGGCTGGTCGTGCACGAGCCGCGTCCGGCCCGCAGCGGACGTGGGCGGCGCCGGAGCCTCGCGAGGTTCGCCGCGCGTCGGCGCCTCGGGCTCCGCGTGCGGCTCCGACCGGTCCGGACCACGGGCACGCGAGGCGGAGGCGTCAGGTTCCTCGACGTCGACGTGCTCCCCGGTCGTGTCCGGTCGCGACGCAGCACGGGGCGGCTCGACGCTCTCCGCGACACCGCGTGCCGAGGCCTCCGACGCGCCGAGCAGCGCCGCGAACCGTCGCGGGTCGTGCACCGCCACGCTGAGCTGCGCGCCCCGTGCCGCCGTCGCGAGGAACCCCCGCTCCATCGCCCGCCACGCCACGACGTCGTCGAGCCCGCCGACACCGGTGCCGAGCAGCGGCGCGACGATCCACCGCACCTTGATCCCCGCGGCCAGCTTCCCGATCGAGGCGGCGATCCCCTCGATCACGTCGGGGTCCGCGGCACCAGACGACGAGTCGATCGTCACGGCGTACACGAGGTGACGGAACGCCGACGCCGTCGGCGCCTCCTGGTGCACCACCTGCCCGGCCCGCATCCCGCCGGACGGCGACGCGGCGCCCACCGTCCGCAGGTACGTGAACCACGGCTCACCGACCCCGCCACGCCCCGCCGTCGGGACGACGAGCATCTCGCCCACCTGTCCCAGGGCGTCGCCGGGGACGAGCTGGACGACGGGCCTCTCCGTCGACTTCTCCGCCACCGTCTCCCCCGGCCGCCGCCGACTACGGACGCGACCAGTGTGCTCGCTCCCGGCGGCGAGCACCCGAGGACGAAGGTGCGTGAGGTGGCGGACGGGACGTCGACGGGCCCCGGGGAGGATCTCCCCGGGGCCCGTCAGAGCAGTGCGAGCGGAGCGTCAGGCGACGCGGCCGCCCGGGTTCTCCTCGTCACCGATCTTGTGGACGACGATCGAGTTGGTCGAGCCGACCACGCCGACGGGCGTACCGGCGACGACCACGACGTAGTCGCCGACCTCGGCGAGCCCGTTCGCGCGCAGCGTCGCGTCCACCTGGTTGACCATCTGGTCGGTGTTGTCGACCGACGGCACCTGGTACGTGTTCACGCCCCAGCTGAGCGACAGGACGTTGCGCACCGAGTCAACCGGCGTGAACGCGAGCAGCGGGATCGCCGAGCGCAGCCGCGACATGCGGCGCGCCGAGTCACCGGACTGCGTGAACGTCACCAGGTACTTGACCCCGAGCGCCTCGCCGATCTCGGCGGCAGCACGCGTGATGGCGCCACCACGGGTGTGCGGCGTCGAGCCGAGCGGCGCGATCCGCTCGCGACCGAGCTCCTCGGTGGCCTCGATGATGCGGGCCATCGTGCGGACCGTCTCGATCGGGTAGTCGCCGACGCTCGTCTCGCCCGAGAGCATCACGGCGTCCGCGCCGTCGAGCACCGCGTTGGCGCAGTCGGACGTCTCGGCGCGCGTCGGGCGCGGGTTCGTCGTCATCGACTCGAGCACCTGCGTGGCGACGATGACCGGCTTGGCGTTGCGACGCGCCAGCTCGACGGCACGCTTCTGCACGAGCGGCACCTGCTCGAGGGGCAGCTCGACGCCGAGGTCGCCGCGCGCGACCATGATGCCGTCGAACGTCGCGACGATCTCGGCGAGGTTCTCGACGGCCTGCGGCTTCTCGATCTTGGCGATGACCGGGACGACCCGGTTCTCCTCCTCCATGATCCGGCGCACGTCGTCGTAGTCGGCCGCGTTGCGGACGAACGACAGCGCGATGATGTCCGCGCCGATCTGGAGGGCCCAGCGCAGGTCCGCCTCGTCCTTGTCGCTCATGGCGGGGATCGACACGGCCACGCCGGGAAGGTTGAGGCCCTTGTTGTTCGAGACCGGGCCGGCGACCTCGACGCGCGTCACGACGTCGTTGCCCTCGACAGCGGTGACGCGCACGAGCACCTTGCCGTCGTCGATGAGGATCGGGTCGCCCGGCTTCACGTCGCCCGGCAGACCCTTGAACGTCGTGCCGACGCGCTCCTTGGTGCCCTCGACCTCGTCGGTCGTGATCGTGAAGACGTCGCCGACCGCGAGGTCGTGCTTGCCCTCGATGAAGCGGCCGAGCCGGATCTTGGGACCCTGGAGGTCCACGAGGACGGCAACGGAACGCCCGGAGGCCTTCGCGGCCGCCCGGACGTTGTCGTAGACCTTCTTGTGAGCCTCGGTGTCGCCGTGGCTCCGGTTGATACGGGCCACGTCCATCCCCGCGTCCACGAGGGCCTGAAGCTGTTCGGCGGACTCCGTGGCGGGGCCGATGGTGCAGACGATCTTTGCTCTACGCATGAGGACGAGCCTATGCCTTCCTGGTTTACGTGGTCGGACCTACGTCCCGTCCGACCCCCAGGGCCGGCCGGTAGGGCGACGAGGTCTGGGGTGGGGTTCTAGGGGCGCATCGCCACGGTGGAGGCGGTGACCGGCGACGGCAGCTCGGTGCTGCCCGACAGGTACGTGTCGACCGCCGCTGCCGCGGCGCGGCCCTCGGCGATCGCCCACACGATGAGCGACTGGCCGCGGCCGGCGTCGCCGGCGACGAACACGCCCGGGACGGTCGTCGCGAAGTCGTCGCCCCGCGTGACGAGGCCGCGCTCGGTGAGCTCGATGCCGAGCTGCTCCGTCAACGGGTCCGTCTCGGGGCCGGTGAAGCCCATCGCGACGAGCACGAGGTCGGCCGGGATCTCCCGCTCGGTGCCTGGCGTGGGCACGCGACGGCCGTCCGAGAGGTACTCGGTGGTCGCGAGGCGCAGACGCTCGACCTTGCCGTCGCCGAGGAACTCGACGGTCGACGCGAGGTAGTCGCGCGCGCCGCCCTCCTCGTGGGACGACGAGACCTCGAACAGGATCGGGTCGGTCGGCCACGGCTGGTGCGCGGGACGCTCCTCGGGCGGGCGCTTGCCGATCGCGAGGGTCGTGACGGACGCCGCCCCCTGGCGCAGCGCGGTGCCGAGGCAGTCGGAGCCGGTGTCGCCGCCGCCGATGATGACGACGTGCTTGCCCTCGGCGGTGATCTGGTCCTCGACCGTCTTCCCGGCCGCGACCGCGTTGGCCTGGTGCAGGAACTCCATGGCGACGTGCACGCCGCCGAGCTCCTTGCCGGGCACGCGCAGCTCCCTCGGTACCGTCGCGCCCGTGGCGATGACGATCGCGTCGTAGCGGGCCTGCAGCTGCGCCCACGTGAGGTCGCGGCCGATCTCGACGCCCGGACGGAACCGGGTGCCCTCGGCCTCCATCTGCGCCAGCCGCCGGTCGATGTGGATCTTCTCGAGCTTGAAGTCCGGCACGCCGTACCGCATGAGGCCGCCGATGGCGTCGTCACGCTCGTACACCGCGACGGTGTGGCCGGCGCGGGTGAGCTGCTGCGCGGCGGCCAGACCGGCCGGGCCGGAGCCGACGACCGCGACCGTGTGGCCGGTGAGCCGCTGCGGCACCTGCGGGGTGACGTAGCCGCGCTCGTAGGCCTCGTCGATGATCGAGACCTCGATGTTCTTGATCGTCACCGCGGGCTGGTTGATGCCGAGCACGCAGCTCGACTCGCACGGCGCAGGGCAGATCCGACCGGTGAACTCGGGGAAGTTGTTCGTCGCGTGCAGGCGGTCGATCGCGTCGGACCACTGCTCGCGCCACACGAGGTCGTTCCAGTCCGGGATGAGGTTCCCGAGCGGGCAGCCGTTGTGGCAGAACGGGATGCCGCAGTCCATGCAGCGGCCCGCCTGCTCCTTGAGGAACGGCTGACCCTCCTCGAGGTGGGCGTGCACGTCCTTCCAGTCGCGCAGACGCACCTCGACGGGGCGGTTGGCCGGGAGCTCGCGCTCCCGGACCTTCAGGAAGCCACGGGGGTCAGCCACGGGCCACCTCCAGGATCTGGTCCCACACGCCGGGCGCGGCCGGGTCGAGGCCGTCGGCCTCGGCCTGGGCGAGCGCACGGCGGACGCGGGCGTACTCGGTGGGCAGGAGGCGCGTGAACCGCGCCCGGGTCGTCGCGAAGTCGTCGAGCAGCTGCGCGGCGACGGGCGAGCCCGTCTCCTCGTGGTGCGTGCGCAAGAGCTGCTCGACGACCGCGGCGTCCTCGTCGTCGAGGGCGTCGAGGGACAGCTCGCCGGAGCGGACCGCCTCGAGGTTGACGAGCGCGGGCACCAGGTCGAGCACGTAGGCGGTGCCACCCGACATGCCCGCACCGAAGTTGCGGCCGGTCGGCCCGAGGACGAGCACCGTGCCGCCGGTCATGTACTCGCAGCCGTGGTCGCCGACGCCTTCGACGACGAGCGTCGCGCCGGAGTTCCGGACGCCGAACCGCTCGCCGACGAGACCGCGCAGGAAGATCTGCCCGGTGGTCGCGCCGTAGCCGATCACGTTGCCCGCGACGACGTTGATCTCGCTCTGCAGCACCGCGCTGCGGTCGGGACGGATCACGATGCGACCGCCCGAGAGGCCCTTGCCGACGTAGTCGTTGGCGTCGCCGAACAGCCGCAGGGTCACGCCGCGCGGCACGAACGCGCCGAACGACTGCCCGGCGGACCCGGTGAGCGTGACGTCGATCGTGTCGTCGGGCAGGCCCTCGCCGCCGAACCGCTTGGTGACCTCGTGCCCGAGCATCGTGCCGACCGTGCGGTTGACGTTGCGGATCGGCAGTGCGATGCGCACCGGCTCGCTGCGCTCGAGCGCGTCCTCGGCCAGCGCGATCAGCTGGTTGTCGAGCGCCCGGTGCAGGCCGTGGTCCTGGTCCTGCGTGTGGAACAGCGACGAGCCCGGCACCGGCTCGGGGACGGCGAGCACCGGCCCGAGGTCGAGCCCCTCGGCCTTCCAGTGGTCGATCGCCGCACGCGTGTCGAGCATCTCGACGTGGCCGACGGCCTCCTCGATGCTGCGGAAGCCGAGCTGCGCGAGCAGCTCCCGCACCTCCTGCGCGATGAACTCCATGAACGTGACGACGAACTCGGGCTTGCCCGTGAACCGGGCCCGCAGCTCGGGGTTCTGCGTCGCGACGCCGACCGGGCAGGTGTCGAGGTGGCAGACGCGCATCATGATGCAGCCCGACACCACGAGCGGCGCGGTCGCGAAGCCGAACTCCTCGGCCCCGAGCAGCGCACCGATGATGACGTCGCGCCCCGTCTTGAGCTGGCCGTCGACCTGCACCACGACACGGTCGCGCAGGTTGTTGAGCACGAGGGTCTGCTGGGTCTCGGCCAGGCCGATCTCCCACGGGGTGCCCGCGTGCTTGAGCGACGTCAGCGGGCTCGCGCCCGTGCCGCCGTCGTGGCCCGAGATGAGGACGACGTCCGAGTGTGCCTTCGCGACGCCCGCGGCGATCGTCCCGACACCGAACTCGCTCACGAGCTTGGTGTGGATCCGGGCGCGCGGGTTCGCGTTCTTGGCGTCGTGGATCAGCTGCGCCAGGTCCTCGATCGAGTAGATGTCGTGGTGCGGGGGCGGCGAGATGAGGCCGACGCCCGGCGTCGAGTGCCGGGTCTTCGCGACCCACGGGTACACCTTGTGACCGGGCAGCTGACCGCCCTCGCCGGGCTTGGCGCCCTGGGCGAGCTTGATCTGGATGTCGTCGGCGTTCGTCAGGTACTCGCTGGTGACACCGAACCGGCCGGACGCGATCTGCTTGATCGCCGAGCGGCGCGCCGGGTCGTGCAGACGCTCCGGGTCCTCGCCGCCCTCGCCGGTGTTCGACTTCGCGCCGATGCTGTTCATCGCGACGGCGAGGGTCTCGTGCGCCTCGGCCGAGATGGAGCCGTACGACATCGCGCCGGTGTTGAACCGCTTGACGATCTCGCTCACCGGCTCGACCTCGTCGAGCGGCACGGCCTCGCGCACGCCCTCCTTGAAGGAGAGCAGCCCGCGCAGCGTCATGAGCCGCGACGACTGGTCGTCGACCCGGTTCGTGTACTGCCGGAAGATGTCCATCTGCCGCGTCCGGGTGGAGTGCTGCAGGCGGAAGACCGTCTCGGGGTCGAACAGGTGGTCCTCGCCGTCGCGGCGCCACTGGTACTCGCCGCCGACGGCCAGGCGCTGGTGCGCGAGCCGGTTGCCGCTGGCCGGGTACGCGTCGGCGTGCCGGGCCGCGACCTCGGCCGCGATGACGTCGAGACCGATGCCCCCGAGCCGGCTCGTGGTGCCCGTGAAGTACCGGTCGACGAGCGCGTGCGACAGGCCGATCGCCTCGAACACCTGCGCGCCGCGGTACGACGCGATGGTCGAGATGCCCATCTTCGACATGACCTTGAGGACGCCCTTGCCGAGCGCCTTGATGAGGTTCGCGACGGCCTTCTGCGGGCCGACGGTGCCGAGATACCCGTTGCGAGCGAGCTCCTCGACCGTCTCCATCGCGAGGTACGGGTTCACCGCGGCCGCGCCGTAGCCGATGAGCAGCGCGACGTGGTGCACCTCGCGGACGTCGCCCGCCTCGACGACGAGCGAGATCTGCGTGCGGGTGTGCCGGCGCAACGTGTGGTGGTGCACCGCGGACAGCAGCAGCAGCGACGGGATCGGGGCCAGGTCGGCGTCCGAGTTCCGGTCGGAGAGCACGAGGAAGCTGACGCCGTCGGCGACGGCCGCGTCGACCTCCGCGAAGATCTCCTCGAGGCGGGCCTCGAGCGCCTCGCCGCCGCCCTCGGCGCGGTACAGGCCGCGGATCGTCGTCGCCCGGAAGCCGAGCGACGGCTCCTTCTGGACGTGCACGATCTTCGCGAGCTGGTCGTTGTCGATCACCGGGAACGGCAGGATCAGCTTGCGGGCGTGCCCGGGACCGTCCTCGAGCAGGTTCGGCTCCGGCCCGATCGCCCCGCCGATCGCGGTGACGAGCTCCTCGCGGATCGCGTCGAGCGGCGGGTTCGTGACCTGCGCGAACATCTGCGTGAAGTAGTCGAACAGCAGCCGCGGGCGGCTCGACAGCACCGCGACCGGGGTGTCCGAACCCATGGCACCGAGCGGCTCGGCGCCATTGGCCGCCATCGGGCTGAGCAGGATCTTGAGCTCCTCCTCGGTGTACCCGAACGCCCGCTGGCGACGGCGCACCGACGCGGCGGAGTGCGCCACGTGCTCACGGTCCGGCAGCTGCTCGAGGAACACCGAGTTGTCGCGGACCCACTCGGCGTAGGGCCGCTGCGCGGCGAGCTGCGCCTTGATCTCCTGGTCCTCGACGATCCGGCCCTTGCCGGTGTCGACGAGGAACATCCGGCCCGGCTCGAGGCGGCCCTTCGCGACGACGGTCGCGGGGTCGATGTCGAGCACGCCCGCCTCGGACGCGCAGACGACGAGACCGTCCTCCGTCACCCAGAACCGGCCGGGGCGCAGGCCGTTGCGGTCCTGCACGGAGCCGACGAGCGTGCCGTCCGTGAACGTCATGGCCGCCGGGCCGTCCCACGGCTCCATGAGCGTCGAGTGGTACTCGTAGAACGAGCGCCGCGCCGGGTCCATCTGGGCGTGGTTCTCCCACGCCTCCGGGATCATCATCATCACGGCGTGCGGCAGGGAGCGGCCCGACAGGTGCAGCAGCTCGAGCACCTCGTCGAAGCTGCCCGAGTCCGAGCCCCCCGGCGTACAGACCGGCAGCAGCGGCGTCAGGTCGCCGAGCGCCTCGCTCGCGAGCGTGCCCTCGCGGGCCGCCATCCAGTTCCGGTTGCCGCGGACGGTGTTGATCTCGCCGTTGTGCGCGACCATCCGGAACGGCTGCGCGAGCGGCCACGACGGGAACGTGTTGGTCGAGAACCGCGAGTGCACGAGCGCGATCTCGCTCGCGTACCGCGGGTCGGACAGGTCGGCGAAGAACGGCTCGAGCTGGCCCGTGGTGAGCATGCCCTTGTACGCGATGGTCCGCGACGACAGCGACGCGAAGTAGACGCCGAGCTCGCGCTCGGTGCGCTTGCGCAGGCGGTAGGCGCGGCGGTCGAGGTCGACCCCGGCCAGCTCCCGCGACGGGTCCGCCACGACCAGCTGGCGGAACACCGGCATCGACGCGCGCGCCGTCGGCCCGACCAGGTCGGCCGTGACCGTCACGTCGCGCCAGGCGAGCACGTCGAGCTTCTCCTCGGCCGCGATCGACTCGATCGCCGCGACGACCGTGCGCTGCTCGGCCTCGTCGACCGGCAGGAACGCCATGCCGATCGCGTAGAAGCCGGCCTGCGGCAGGTCCGCGTCGACCACGTCGCGCAGGAACGCGTCAGGGATCTGCGTGAGGATGCCCGCACCGTCGCCGCTGTCCTCCTCGGCGCCGACCGCACCGCGGTGGTCGAGGTTGAGCAGGGCGGTGAGACCGGCGTCGACGATGTCACGGCCGGGGGTGCCACGCAGCGTGGCGACGAACGCGAAACCGCACGCGTCGTGCTCGGCGGACGGGTCGTAGAGACCCTGCCTCACCGGGGCGGCCGACGCGGGTGCGTCGGGGCTCACGGGCGACGTCGACATCAGCACCGTCCTCACGGACCCCGGGGATCCGGGGCATAGCACGAACATGGGGAACGCGGGACGTCGTCGGCCCAGACGTGTGGGCGACGATACAACCCGGACTGGTCCGTGGCCGCATCGCCGCTCGTGGTGAGGTGGCTCGCTCGGTCGCTCGCGGTCAGCGAGCGGGCTCCGACGTGCTCTCCTCGTCGTCCTGCGCATGGGGGGGTTCTCGCAGGAGTGTCGTGTCGCGCCCAGGATGCCGGCGCCCGACCATGACGAACGCTACCAGCGCGCCGAGGCCCACGATGATCGACGTCCAGACGTTGAGGCGCAGCCCCAGGATGTGGTGCGCCGTGTCGATGCGGAGCAGCTCGATCCACAGGCGTCCGGTCGTGTAGACGACCACGTAGAGCCAGAACACCCTGCCGTGCCCGAGGCGGTAGCGGCGGTCCAGCCAGATGAGCAAGGCGGCGCCCGCGAGGTTCCAGACGATCTCGTACAGGAACGTCGGGTGGAACAGCGTGCCGGACTCGTACCCCGGCGGCAGGTGGGCGTCGTCGATCTGCAGGCCCCACGGCAGGGTCGTCGGGCCGCCGAACAGCTCCTGGTTGAACCAGTTGCCGAGCCGGCCGATGGCCTGGGCGACGAGCAGGCCCGGGGCCAGGGCGTCGGCGAACGGCGCGAGCCGCACACCGTTGCGGCGGCACCCGATCCACGCACCGACCGCGCCGAGCGCCACGGCGCCCCAGATGCCGAGGCCACCCTCCCAGATGGCCAGCGCGCGCCAGGGCTCACCACCCTCGCCGAAGTACGCGTCGGGCGACGTGATGACGTGGTAGAGCCGCCCGCCGAGGATGCCGAACGGGACCGCCCAGAACGAGATCTCGAGGACCGTGTCGGCGTCGCCGCCGCGCTCGACCCACCGCCGCCGCGTCATCCACAGCGCGACGACGATGCCGAGCAGGATCGCGAACGCGTACGCGCGGACCGGGAACGGCCCGAGGTGCCAGACGCCCTGCGACGGGCTCGGGATGGAGGTTGCCAGGCCGCTCACGGGGCGACCCGGGCGGCCGACGCCACGCCCGCGGCGAGGTCGGCGGTCAACCGGGCGAGCGGCTCCAGGCCGGCCGACGGCGTCTCCGCGTCGAGCAGGGTCCGCACGAGCGCCGAGCCGACGATCACGCCGTCGGCGTACCCGGCGACCTGGGTGGCCTGCTCGGGACGGGACACCCCGAGGCCGACGCAGACGCGCTCGGCGCCTGCGGCACGCGTGTGCGCCACGAGCTCCTCGGCCCGCGACCCCACGGTCGCGCGCTCACCGGTGACGCCCATGGTCGACGCCGCGTAGACGAAGCCGCGGGACGCGGCGGCCGTCGAGGCCAGCCGCTCGGGCGTCGAGCTCGGCGCGACGAGGAACACGCGGTCGAGACCGTGCGCGTCCGACGCGACGATCCAGTCGGCGCCCTCGTCGGGGATGAGGTCGGGCGTGATGAGCCCGGCGCCGCCGGCGGCGGCGAGGTCGCGCGCGAACGCGTCGACGCCGTAGCGCAGGACGAGGTTCCAGTACGTCATGACGAGCACGGGCGCGCCCCGGCCCGACACCTTCTCGACCGCGTCGATCGTGTCGCGCACGCGCGCACCGCCGGAGAGGGCGATGTCGGCGGCCCGCTGGATCACGGGACCGTCCATGACCGGGTCGGTGTACGGGACGCCGAGCTCGACGATGTCGACGCCCGCGTCGACCATGGTGTTCACCGCCTCGACCGAGCCCGCGACGGTCGGGAACCCGACCGGCAGGTAGCCGATGAGCGCCGCACGCCCCTCGTCGGCGCGGAGCGCGTCCAGCCGCTCGCCGACCTGCGACCGCACCACGACGCTCCCCGTCACAGCTGCTCCCCCTCGTCGGCCAGCACGACCGGCTCGTCCTCGATCAGCCCGAACCAGGCCGCGGCCGTCGCGACGTCCTTGTCACCACGACCCGAGAGGTTCACCAGCAGCACGGGCTCCTGGCCGTCCTCGCGCCACGCCGACGCCTCCCGTCCGACCTGGATGGCGCCCGCGAGGGCGTGCGCCGACTCGATCGCCGGGATGATGCCCTCGGTGCGGCAGAGCAGGCGGAACGCGTCCATCGCCTCGACGTCCGTCACGGGCCGGTAGTCGGCACGGCCGATGTCGTGCAGCCACGCGTGCTCGGGACCGACGCTCGGGTAGTCGAGACCTGCTGAGACGGAGTGGCTCGGCAGCGTCTGGCCGTCCTCGTCCTGCAGCAGGTACGACTTGGCGCCGTGGAGCACGCCGGGCGCGCCGCCGCGGAACCGCGCGGAGTGCCGGCCGGACTCGATGCCCTCGCCCCCGGCCTCGAACCCGAACAGCCGGACGTCGGGGTCGTCGAGGAACGCGTTGAAGATGCCCATCGCGTTGGACCCGCCGCCCACGCACGCCGCGACGGCGTCGGGCAGCCGACCGATCTCGTCGAGCAGCTGCGCACGCGCCTCCTCGCCGATCACGCGGTGGAAGTCGCGGACCATCTCGGGGAACGGGTGGGGGCCCGTGACGGTGCCGAGCAGGTAGTGCGTCGTCTCGACGTTCGCGACCCAGTCGCGCAGGGCCTCGTTGATCGCGTCCTTGAGCGTGCGGGTGCCGATGGTCACCGGGACGACCGTCGCACCGAGCAGCTCCATCCGGGCGACGTTGAGCGCCTGGCGACGCGTGTCCTCCTCGCCCATGTAGATGACGCACTCGAGGTCCATGAGCGCGGCCGCGGTCGCCGTCGCGACGCCGTGCTGACCGGCGCCCGTCTCGGCGATGAGGCGCGTCTTGCCCATGCGCTTCACGAGCAGCGCCTGGCCCAGCACGTTGTTGATCTTGTGCGAGCCGGTGTGGTTGAGGTCCTCGCGCTTGAGGAACACCCGCACGCCCTCGCCGACGTGGCGCGCGAACCGCGGCACCTCCGTCAGCGGGCTCGGCCGGCCCGTGTACGTGCGGTGGAGCCGTGCGAGCTCCTTGCCGAACGCCGGGTCCGTGAGCGCCTTGTGGTACTCCGTGTCGATCTCGTCGAGCGCCGCGATCAGCGCCTCCGGGACGAAGCGACCGCCGAAGTCACCGAAGTACGGACCGAGGTGGGCGGCGAGCGGACCACCCCCGGACCGGATGTCCCGCATGCCGGGGACGTCGGGCCGACCGCTCACCGGCGCACCGCCCGCAGCGACGGGTGCGCACCGGCGGCGACCAGGTCGGCCACGGAGTTGCGGGGCGCGTCGTCCGTGACGAGCGCCTCGCCGACCAGCACCGCGTCCGCGCCGGCACGCGCGTAGTCCATGACGTCGTGCGGCCCGCGCACGCCGGACTCGGCGATCCTCACGATGTCCGAGGGGATCGAGGGGGCCACCCGCGAGAACGTGGTGCGGTCCACCTCGAGCGACTTGAGGTTGCGCGCGTTGACGCCGATCACCCGCGCGCCGGCGTCGACCGCCCGCGCGACCTCCTCGGTGTCGTGCACCTCGACGAGCGCGGTCATGCCGAGCGAGTGGACCCGCTCGACGAGCGACTCGAGCACGGTCTGCTCGAGCGCCGCGACGATGAGCAGCACCACGTCGGCACCGTGCGCCCGCGCCTCCCACACCTGGTACGGCGTGACGACGAAGTCCTTGCGCAGGACGGGGATGTCGACCTTGGCCCGCACGGCGTCGAGGTCCGCGAGCGAGCCTTTGAAGCGGCGCTCCTCCGTGAGCACCGAGATGACGGCGGCGCCGCCCTTCTCGTACTCCACGGCCAGTGCGGCCGGGTCCTTGATCGGGGCCAGCGAGCCCTTGCTCGGGCTCGACCGCTTGACCTCCGCGATCACGGTAACCGCGTCCTCGGCCTTGAGTCGTACCACCGCGTCCAGCGCGGACGGCCGCTTCGCGGCGAGCTCCTTCACGAGCGCCAACGGCGTGGCCGCCTCGCGGACGGCAAGGTCCTCCCTGACGCCTGCGACGATGTCGTCCAGCACGGTCATCGAAGCCTCACTCCTTCCCCGGTGCGGAGCCGTCCCGCTGCCCTCGGTGGCGACGGAGTCTCCGGCGGCCATCGTAGAGCCGTCGGCGGGTGACCCCGACCACACGCCGGTCCGTGGGACCGCCGCGGTCCGGGCGACCAGGATCCGGACGATCCGGTCGTGCCGTCAGGGCGCCAGCCACGGGGCGAGGACGGGCACGTTGCGCAGCACGCCGAACGCCAGGACCACCGCCAGACCGACCCATCCCGCCCGGACGGGGATCGGCCGTGTCCGGCGACCGGCGGCGGCTGCCGCGAACCAGCGCACCCACAGCGCGACGACGAGCGGCACCGCGAGCACCCACAGCGGGTTCATCCCCCACGCGCCTGCGAGGTTGCCGTGCGCCAGGTCGTGGGTCGCCCGCAGGCAGCCGCACGCGGGGCACGCCAGCCCCGTCAGCGCGTTGAAGGGGCACAGCGAGTAGCTGCCCCGCACGTGCGGGTCCCGCACCGCCAGCAGCACCGTGCCTGCGCCGATGCCGGCGGCGACGAGCAGCGGCCGCCGGACGCGCAGGACCAGCTCGTGACGCGGCCCGCGGGCGGCCGTCGCCCCGGCGACGCCGGGTGCACCGTCCCGCGGGCCGGACGTCACCGCGTCAGTAGCTCGAGGTGCCACCGTTGACCGCCGCCACGCCCACCAGGACGATCCACGCGATGATTCCCAGCACCGACAGGCCGACGCTGATCCAGCCCATGATCACGCCGGCCGTCCCGAGCCCGCCGTTGTTCGCCTCGCCCGCCGCGGCCGCCTTCTTCGCGTTGTTGCCGACGATGATCGCCGGGATGCCGGCGAACAGCCCGCACGCGACGAGCCCGAGGATGCCGAGCACGAGCGCCCACACGCCCAGCGAGTTCTTCGGGTACACGTAGCCGTACTGACCGGCGCCGTAGGGCGTGGCGGCCGGGTACTGCCCTGCCTGCGGGTACTGGCCGGCCGGGTACTGCGGCGCCGCCGGGTACTGCGACGACTCCTGCCCGTAGGTCGGGTACTGCGGCGCGGCCGGGTACTGCGAGGCCGACGGGTCCGGCGGCGGCGTGGGTGCGCCGTACGGGGACGCGGGCTCCTGCGGCGACGGCTCCTGCGGCGAGCTGCCGCTGTAGGGGTTCTGCGGGTCCTGGGGGGTCGACATCGGTCCTCCTCGGTGGTACCCGGCGGGAGCCGGGGGTCGTGCGGCGTTCCTCACGCTGCGCTGGAGCTGGGCTGCTGGACGACGAGCGCGCCGCGCACGACCTCGTGGAGGCGTGACCTCGGCGGGGTCAGTGACCGCCGGAGCGGGCCTGGCGGGCCAGCGTCGCGGCGCCACCCTGGCCGTGCCCGAGGACCTGGAGCACCTTTCCGAGGATCACCGTGACGACGCAGATCGCGAGGCCGACCCAGACCAGCCAGACGACGGCGAACGCCATCGCGAGTCCGGCGATGGTGAAGCCCGCGACGACCCCGTAGGTCGTGAACCACGCGGCGAACGTCTTGCCGTGGTTGGTCGGCGGCGCGCTCGGCGGCAGGTGGATCGTCTCGGTACGCGTGGGGTGCTGCGCGCGGTGCGCAAGGGACTGGTCGGCCATCAGGTGGTGCCCTTCGTGCGGGATTCGAGCATCACCTTATCGGACCGCGACCTGCACACGACGTCCTCACGACGGGTCGTCGCCTCGGCTCAGCGCGTCCCACGCCGAACGCTCGTCGTCCGGCCCGTCGACGGCGCGGCCCGCGGCCGTCTCGTGCCGTCGGGAGGCACCGCCCCATGCCCGCGACGCGCGGAGGAACCACACCGCCCCGAGCACGTCGACGCCGCCCGCCACGACCGCGACCCAGGGCCACGCGGTGGCCGAGACCGGTCCCGAGACGTGGCCCACGCCGGTGACGTCCGCGACCACGGGAGCCGCCGCGGCCAGCGGGTCGGAGATCACGCCACCGGCGCTCAGCGCGACGAGCATGCCGCAGGCCGCCACGACCACGGCCACGACCCAGCGACCGGCGCGGCCGACGAGCGCGACCGCGGCAGCCGCGGCCAGCAGCGCGACGCCCGCGGCGAAGATCCCGGGCGCGACCTGCGAGCCCGCGATCGAGACGGTCACGGTGCCGCGCAGCGGCGTCGTCCCGGTCGTGGTCAGCCACGTCGGGAGCACCGGCACCACCGTGACCGCCGCGAGCAGCACCATGACGCCCGCGGCGCGACCACGGGCACCACGCCGGGGCGCGGGTACGGGTGCAGCGCCCGTCGTCATGCCCCTGCCCGGCGCAGCCGAGACGCCGTCTGGACCGCACGGACCGCGGCCGCCGCCTTGTTCCGCGACTCCTCGTACTCGAGCGCGGGCACCGAGTCCGCGACGATGCCGCCGCCCGCCTGGACGCTCGCGCGCCCGTCGCGGATCAGCGCCGTGCGGATCGCGATCGCCATGTCCATGTCGCCCGCGAAGTCGAAGTACCCGACCGTGCCGCCGTAGATGCCGCGGCGGGCGGGCTCGAGCTCGTCGATGAGGGCGATGGCCCGCGGCTTCGGCGCGCCCGAGAGCGTGCCGGCGGGGAAGGTCGCGACGAGCGTCTGCAGGGCGGTCGCGCCCGCGCGCAGCCGCCCGACGACCGTCGAGCAGATGTGCATGATGTGCGAGTACCGCTTGACCGCCATGAACTCGACGACCTCGACGCTGGTCGGCTCACACACCTTGACCAGGTCGTTGCGGGAGAGGTCGACGAGCATGATGTGCTCCGCCCGCTCCTTGGGGTCCGCGAGCACCTCGTCCTGCAGCGCGCGGTCCTCCTCGGGTGTCGCACCGCGGGGCCGGGAGCCCGCGATCGGGAACGTGACGACCCGCCCGTCGGTGACCTTGACGAGCGTCTCCGGGCTCGAGCCCACCACGGCGAAGTCGCCGCCGTCGGCGTCCTGCAGCTGCAGGTAGTACATGTACGGGCTCGGGTTGATGGTGCGCAGCACGCGGTACACGTCGAGCGGCGCGGCCGGGCAGTCGAGGTCGAGCCGCTGCGAGATGACGACCTGGAACACCTCGCCGTCGCGGATCGCCTCCTGACCGATGCGGACCTGCTGCTCGAACTCGTCGCGCGTCGAGCGGAACGCCAGCTCGGGCTCGTCGACGTCGACCAGCACCGAGACGTCCGGGTCGACGGGGTGCAGCAGGAGCTCCTGCATCGCGTCGAGGCGGGCGACCGCGTCCGCGTGGGCCTCGTCGACCCGCGCGTCGGTGTCGTCGAAGTTGATCGCGTTCGCGACGAGCCACACGGACCCGTCCTGGTGGTCGACGACGGCGAGGTCGGTCGCGAGGAGCAGCGTGAGCTCGGGCACGCCGAGCTCCTCGGGCGCCTTGGCCGGCAGGGTCGGCTCCCAGTGCCGCACGATGTCCCAGCCGAGCGCCCCGACGAGACCGCTGGTCAGCGGCGGCAGACCGGGCACGGCAGGCGTCCGCAGCACGTCGAGCGTGCGCTCCAGGACCTCGAGCGTGTCGCCCTCCGTCGGCACCCCGACGGGCACGTCCCCGACCCAGACCGGCGCGCCGTCGCGGACCGTGAGCGTGGCGCGCGACCTGACGCCGACGAACGACCAGCGCGACCACGTGCCGTCCGACTCGGCGGACTCGAGGACGAACGTCCCCGGACGCCCCGCGGCGAGCGACCGGTACAGGCCCACCGGCGTGACGTCGTCGGCCAGGAGACGCCGGACCACGGGGATGACCCGACGCTCGCGCGCCAGGGCCCGGAACGTGTCGAGGGTCGGCCAGGTCGCACCCCAGGGGACGTCGGCAGCGACGATGCCGGGGGTCACGCCGGGCGCGCTCATCGGGTTCCTCCCACAGGGGTCTCGGGCCGGTGGCCCACGACGGCGGGCAGGGGTCCGCCCGCCTCGAAGCACGTGTGCGCGCCGGTGTGGCACGCGGCGCCGACCTGGTCGACCTGCACCAGCAGCGCGTCGCCGTCGCAGTCGATGCTCACGGCCTTGACGTACTGCGCGTGGCCGGACGTGTCGCCCTTGCGCCAGTACTCCTGCCGGGACCGGCTCCAGAACGTGACGCGGCCCGTGGTGAGCGTGCGGCGCAGCGCCTCGTCGTCCATCCAGCCGACCATGAGCACCTCGTGCGAGTCGTGCTGCTGCACGACGGCGGCGACGAGGCCGTGCTCGTCGCGACGCAGGCGCTCGGCGACGGCGGGGTCGAGGACGTCGGGGTCGTCGGGGGTGGGGAGGGGACCGTTCTCAGGCACGGACCGATCCTGCCACGGCGCGCTCACCGGTCAGGTGGCCGTCCAGGTATCCGTGCTCGTCAACGCGTCTGCGCCACCCACGCCTCGTGCATCGCCGCGTAGGTGCCGCCCCGTGCGACGAGCTCGTCGTGCGGGCCGACCTCGACCACGCGCCCGGCCTCGACGACGACCACCAGGTCGGCCGCCTCGGCGGTCGAGAGGCGGTGCGCGATCGTCAGCGTGCTGCGGCCGCGGGCGAGCTGCTCGAGCGCGCGGGCGATCCGGACCTCGGTCGCGGGGTCGACAGCCGACGTCGCCTCGTCGAGCAGCAGCAGGTCGGGTGCTGCCAGGTACGCGCGGGCGAGGGCGACGAGCTGCCGCTCCCCCGCGGACAACGACTCGCCGCGCTGGCCGACCGGCGCCGACAAGCCACCGGCGAGCTCGTCGACCCACGGGCGCAGACCCAGCGCGTCGATCGCGTCGCCCACGCGCGGGTCGTCGGGCGACGGCATCGAACCGTCGGTGCCGCGCAGCCCGTACGCGACGTTCTCGGCCACGGTGCCGTCGAACAGGAAGCCCTCCTGCGGGACGAGCACGACACGGCGGCGCAGGTCGGCGACCGGCACGTCGCGCAGGTCGACGCCGTCGAGCAGCACGCGGCCGCTCGTCGGGTCCATGAGCCGGGCCACGAGTCGCGCGATCGTCGTCTTGCCGGATCCCGTCGCCCCGACGACCGCGACGGACGCCCCCGCCGGGACCGTGACGTCGACGTCGTGCAGGACCGGCGGACCGTCCGGGTAGGCGAAGCCGACGCCCCGCAGCTGCACGGTCGCCGCGCCGCGCGGGCTCGGCACTCCCGCCGACCCGGCGTCGACCACCGACACCGGCGTCTCCAGGATGCCCAGCACGCGCCGCCACCCGGCGGTCGCGTTCTGCAGCTCGTTGAGGATCTCGGTGGCCTGCTGGACGGGCCCCGTGAACATCTGGACGAGGAACAGGAACGCGAGCAGCCGACCCGCGGTCAGGCCGCCCGCCATGCCGAGGTACGTGCCCGCGACGACGACCACGGCCAGCACGAGGTTCGCGACGAGCACGCCGCTGGAGAAGACGACCGCCACGAGGTTCTGCGCCCGGATCATGGCCCGCCTCGTGGCGGCGACCGCGGCGTCGACCCGGCGCTGCGTGCGGGCGGCCACGCCGTACGCGCGGATCGTCTGCGCGCCGACGACGGACTCGGAGATCGAGCCGAGCATCGCCCCGTACTGCTCCCGGACCGCGGTGTACCGGGCGTTCACGCGCTTCTGCAGCGGGCGCAGCGCGACCACGAGCGGGACGAACCCGAGCCACACGAGCAGCGTCAGCTGCCACGAGTACACGGCCATGAGGACGGTCGCGACGCCGATCTGCAGCACCGAGACGAGCAGCATGATGCCGCCCCACTGCACGAACAACGAGATGGTGTCGACGTCGGACGTGACGCGCGACACGAGCGAACCCCGGCGCTCGGTGTTCTGCGTGAGCACCGACAGGTCGTGCACGTGCCGGAACGCCCGGGTGCGCAGCGTCCACAGTCCGGCCTCGCTGGACCGGAACAGCCGCACGTTGACGAGCGCGGAGCACGCCGCCCCGACCAGCAGGCCGACCGCGGCGAGACCCGCGAGCGTCGCGACCCGCGACACGTCGGGACCGCCCTCCGCGAGGATCCCGGTGTCGACGGTCTGCTGCACCGCGATCGGGACGAGCACCTTGCCGAGCGACGCCACCACGGCCAGCAGCAGGGTCACGCCCAGGCCCTGCACCAGCTGTGGGGACACCTCGACGCCGCGGCGCAGCGTCGCGAGGACGCCGAGCCCGGCGACCGGGGCGAACCGGTGGTCGGTGCTCATGCGTGCTCCTCGACGACCTCGGTCGCGTCCTCGTCGGCGCGGTCGGCGGCCCGCCGCGCCGACTCCTGCTCGTACGCGGTGGCGAGCTCGCGGTACCCGGGGTCGCGCGCGAGCAGCTCGTCGTGGCTGCCGCGGTCGACCATGCGCCCGGCGTCGACGTGCACGACCTCGTCCGCGAGCAGCACCGACGACATCCGGTACGCGACGAGCAGCACCGTCGGCGACCCCTGCGCACCCCGCAGGCCCGTGAGGATCGCCTGCTCGATGCGCGGGTCGACGGCCGACGTCGCGTCGTCGAGCACCAGCACGCGCGGCGAATGGATCATGGCGCCCGCGAGCATGATCTTCTTGGTCATGCCTGCGGAGTAGTCCGAGACGACGCGGCTGAGCGCGTCGCCGAGGTCGAATGCACGCGCCAGATCGCTGGTGCGCTTC